>Ga0065711_1012874_pt1 | contig 12908 bp, 20 predicted proteins | sample Hoacrofraction12_FD_59098 | JGI IMG/M metagenome (GOLD analysis project Ga0065711, IMG submission 59098) | Hoatzin crop microbial communities from Cojedes, Venezuela - Epithelial fraction 12 v2 (version 2) | ecosystem: Host-associated > Birds > Digestive system > Esophagus > Crop | place... | reverse complement strand
CCTTAATGAGAAGACAGGGATCAGTGTAACAGTTCCATCGTTAGATCACTGTGCATGCAGGAATACAAGTTACAGTACCAAAGACTATGGAAAAGCTAGAAAATATTAAGGCTTTTTTGTTATAGTTTCACATTTCTTACAGTCCCCTCTATCATCGCTTCTTTAACTTCCCTTCACGCCGTTCATCTGACTTTAGGGGAGCTTTCAGTGCTGCCGGCGTGTCCCCTCCTGGCGTGTCCCCTTGCTGGGTGAGCGCTGCCTGCGGTCGCCTGGTTTGTTTTTGTAGGGTTGCGAGTGTGTTGCTGAGGTTGGTGCTTAGCCCTCGTGTCGCGTAGAAGCCTTCGATGGTCAGACTCCTGCATCCCATAACACACGTGGCTGGAAATTTATGGGCTGGAAACTCCCTCCCAGCCCTTCCCTGCAGAGAAGAGCTCCTGGCCTGGCCAGCGAGGGGGGCTGGGGGGGGAGGGGGGCAGCCTGTCCCGGCAGCGTCACTGCAGGGTCACAGGCCCGGGCAGGCTTGTCCCCCCCGGCTCCCAGTGACTGGTGGGAGCACTGGCATGGCAGGGTGCCTGCATCGGGTCTCCCCTGCCACCCAGCCGGGTGCCACCCCGCCATGTGCCCCGGCACCCCCAGCCCGTCCTCCCCGCAGCAGGATGGCTTTGCAGCCAGGTTTTGGGAGAAAAATCCCATTCCTTCAGCTGTGCAACAGCGTCGGGCAGACCCCGGCGTTACCCCCAGCTCCCCTCTCCGTCTCCCCGCTCCGGCCCCAGGAAGGGGGATGCCACGTGGTGCTCCTGTCCTCCAGGCACCCCCTCGGCCGAGCCCGCGAGCCCGCCGCGACGAGAGCGGCCGCATCCTGCGCCGCATGAGGCGGGAGCTGGAGACGCTGCCGTTATCCCGGAGCAATTTGTCATCTTCAGCACAAGACTGCACGGGCAGCCTCCATCCTGTCTGCGATGCCAGACGAGGGGAAGGATTGATAAGTAATTTTCGTGTCTCGCAGCCAGCGTGTGTGTAACTAAAAGCAGCGCAAACCCCTCCGTGACGAGCTGAGCAGCAATATCTTGTGCCTTTCTACGGCTCCGTCCATCCCGGGTCACAGCATCACCCGGCGAAGGCTCCCGCGCCGCGTCGGCAGGAGCCGGCCTGGGGATTTGCAAGCAGGAACCACCAGCGCTTCGCTTCCCAGGGTTGTGAGGACCAAAGAAAACCTGGGTTTATTGGGGGTCTGAGCGAGCTTTGAAGACCAAGAGGCTCGCGGTGCCTCTGGAGGCAGCGCTCGTTGCACATCAGCTCCCCGGGCAGCCTTCTCGGCCGGTTCTGCTCAAGCTGCTTCTTGAAGAGCCTTCGCCTTCCGGCAGCCCCGCGCTTGCCCCCGCCGCGGAGGGTCCCAGTTATCCCCTGGCGGGAGCGTTTTTCTCCGAGCTGAAACAGGAGGCGGCTGGCTCACCTTCACTGCTGTCGTGGGAAATAATGGTCTGTCTGGAGCCTCGCTGGATCTCGAGCCAGCCTGTCAGTTTGGGTGATGGGCAATGCTCTGGTGTTGCCTGTCATGTCTCTGCCCCGTCAGCTGGCACCGGGTCCTGCTCTCGGCGCTGCCCTGAGGGCGGGTGCTGCCTGGGGAAAAGCCTCTCTTGCTGGGCTGCGGGCGATAGCACCCACCCATGATGGGTGGGACGGGGAGCGGAGTGTGGGGGCTCGGGGCAGCCCCTCCTGCCTGGTCCCATGCGGACCCCCAGCTGCTGGGACTCCTTGGGCTACAAAACCCCACGCAGGGGCAAGGTGGGGCTTGGCTGGGTCGGTAACGCCAACGCTGGGTGTTGACGGCGGCTTTGGGTGCGGAATAGGCACCGAACTGCGTGTTACGTGGGGTGCGTGTGCCAGGGTGCGGGACATACGGACTCCTGCAGCGCTGCTGGTCCCGGGCACCCCGACAGGGAGGTGGCAGCGGGGGACGGGGCCGCTGGGCCAGCAGCAGGACTTTGTCAGCTGGCAATGCTGTTTCTCTGCCTGTCTCTGGCCCCGGCTGTGCCCAAGCGATCGCTGGAGCATCCCGCTGCCTTCCCGAGCCCTTTTCCCAGCAGGTCTCCAGCGCTTGCCCCAGTCCCCCCAGCCAACACACGTTTCCATCTGGAAGGGAGATCTGAGGATGATACAGACATTAAATTCACTTTTTCTTAAGTAGGAGCATGGAAGAGATTTAAAGGGAAGCCAAGGCGCTGCCATATGAAAGCGCTTCTAAATACCACAGCTAATTACAAAGAATAAATCCCCAGTTGGGAGGGGAGAAAGAAGGGCAAATGGTGTCAAAACTACAAATAAAATCAAACAATTAGAGCTCAAACGAGGAGCTGTCAGCTGCCCTCTCCGGAGCTGGTGGATGGGACAGTTTATTTCACAGCCAGAGCCCGTGTGTGGGCAGCCCCGGGGGCCTGCTCGGGGGAGACCCGACCTTCTGATGGCATCGCTGGTGGCATTGCAGCAGGCAGAGCCTCCTGGAAGGGTTGGGTGTTTTTTAACCCGATTTCCTCTCCTGGCAGCTGTGAAACCAGGACAGGCATGTCAAAAGGATGATATTGTTCTGGAAATCCATTTTCCATACCTAGAAATGGAGCCAGCGGCAATTTTTGTTCCTGAGCCTCGCTCTTCTTAGGAATTCCACTCAGAACTTACTTTCTGGAGGGTTTTTTTTCCTCTGTTTTTAATGTTGATGGCAGCAAAACCTTCCCTTGCCAGTGCCGGGGCGGTCTGGCGCGAGGGCGGGTGGTCCCTGCCCGGGGTCCCCTGGCAGCATCCCGCTGCCGGCTGGGCTCCTCTCCCCGCGCCAGCATCCTGCCCTGCAGAGGCTCAGCCGCCCTCGGCTCCTGGCGCAGGAATCGGGGCCGTGAATCGCAGCCGGAGGCCGGTAATCGCGCCGCGCCGCTCCTGTCTGGGGCTTTATTAGGAAGTCGTTAATCAGCTTCTCCCTCCCGATCCCCTGCTTATCAGCAGCCGGGTAAAACGGCGAATCGCAGCCATGATGGGGACAGTCCAGGCAAGAGAAACCCATTTATTTCCCCTAACGGGTTTATCGCTGAAGATGTAAGCACCGGTGGTGACTTCCCCGGTGATGGATCTAGCTGCCACACAGCCGCCGGTAACCACAGTGCGGGGCCTGACAGGGATGTCTGATGGACCCCCGGTCGGGACTGCTGCCTCATGTATTTCAAGGTCTTGCTTTAATTGAGTCCTGTCTCCTTGGTGTCATGCTTTTTTCCTTTTTTTTTTTAATGGTTATTATTTTCCTCCCCCTTTAGAAAGCCTTCCCAAGAGAAACGAATGCATTTAATCCCTGTCCCCTTCCCTGGGCTCTCCCTCCCTTTGGCGCAGCCAGAGCCATACAGAAAGTTAACAAATTGAAAATCTGTCCTCAGACTTATTGAGTGAAAAGAGCAGTGAAATCTTTTGCCTTTTTTCTTTCTTTTTCTTTTTTCTTCTTTCTTTTTTTCTGGTAGAAAGGACTTGGAGGGGGTGCTGAAAGCCCCTTTCAAAGCTGCGGGGCTGAGTGTTCCCTTTCTTATCAGCTCGAGCAGTAGTGCCCAGCGACACCCATTGTGGCTCGTTAGCTGAAAGCCATTAAAACTCTGGATCGATATTTTCTCAGGAGAGATAGGACCCGTTCAATATTACTCCCCGGGCAGGCAGAGAAATACCGACACCCATCCACGCAGCAGAGCGAAACTGCCGAGGATGCAGCTTCTCCCACCAGCACCCGCGGAGCGGCCGGGACGTCCCCAGCCCAGGCAGTGCCGGAGCTGAGCCAGCATCCGGCCCTCAGCATCCAGCTCTTCTGGAAAGGGGGAAAAATTAAAGGGTGGGAGGATGGGGAGAGGTGGGATTGTTTTGGGGGGGGTGTTCGGTGCCTCTGCGGGCTGGACCCCGAGCCAGGGCCCCCGGGTGCAGGTGCTGCTGCTGCCTGCAAAGGGCCTCAGAAGGGCAAAAATATATGAATAATGCGGCCATTCCCAACACCAGGCTGCTGGCTTCGGAGAGCCGGGAGGAAAGGGGCTGGCGGGGTGTGCAGCCCCTCTCCTCGCCGGCTCGCGGAGGGCTCCCACTGCCTCTCGCCCTCTGGAACCCAGCTCCCAGTAAAGACCAGCTGGAAACAGGACAGAGGTTTGCTTTTAGTTTTAGAGCGAGCTACCAGATGTATCAGCTTTTCTATAAATATAAACCAGAAAACAGGAAATAACGATCTGCCCTAATTTAGTTCCTTTCATCTAAGGATTCAAAGCATCTGACAGCGTCTCTAAGAAGGACGGACTTTGCAACCTGCTTGGCAACGCAGCCATTTCAGGGTGTGCGTGCAACTTTTTGCTGAACGTTGTCTTGCAACCCCTCACTCGCCAGCCCCAGTTCCTTCCCAAATCACCCCAGTTTCGTGTCGCTGAGACCGGGACTGCTCACCCCCTGTTAGCAAGCCAGCCCAGGAGCGCGTGATGTTCTTGCAGCTTGACGCGGTGCACAGCTGGCTCAGCGCTGTCGAGCGTGGAGGATTGTTTATTTAATCAATTAATTGAATTAATTAATTTTCAGGAGAGTGTTGAGCAAAATAAGGGGAAGCGCCAGCAGCTCTGCTGGCTGTCTCACTGCCGTGGGAGCAGCAGCGCGATCCGTACACAGGGCTCAGGGGAGCGAGGCGAGCCCAATTGTGCAGCGCTGGGGCAGGTGTGAATCCCAGAATCCCAGAATGGGTCAGGTGGGAAGGGAGCTTTAGGGCCACCCAGTCCAACCCCCTGCCAGGAGCAGGGACGTCTTCAACTGGATCAGGTTGCTCAGAGCCCCGTCCAACCCGACCATGAATGTTTCCAGGGATGGAGCATCAACCATCTCCCTGGGCAACCTGTGCCAGGGCCTCACCACCCTCATTGGAAATAATTTCTTTCTTACATCTGATCTAAATCTCCACTCTTTCAGTTTAAAGCCGTCACCCCTTATCCTGTCCCTGCACGCCCTTGTCGGAAGTCCCTCTCCAGCTCTCTTGTCAGCCCCTTCAGGCACTGGCAGCTGCTCTAAGGTCTCCCCAGACCCTTCTCTTCTCCAGGCTGAACAGCCCCAACTTGGAGCATGTCCAGAGAAGGGCAACGAAGCTGGTGAAGTGTCTAGAAAAGAAGTCTTATGAGGAGTGGCTGCTGCGTCTCCCCTTTCTTGCCATTGCCAGTCCCACACCTTTGCTGTTCACTGAGCCCCCTCTGCAGCCTTCACCCGACAACCTCACCAGGTTTAACACACTGGGATTTCCTTGCATGGTTTGGCCTGGGAAGTAGGGAAGATGTTGCTGCAAGGAACCTCCATCTCCAGCCCTTCGGTGCACCAGCTCCGCTGCAGCTGCAACGAAGATGTTCCTCGGCTACCGCTGTCCCCAGGCTCTTGCAAGATTTTTGTCCCTCTGCAAAGGCTTGTTCACGTTTGGCGCTGAGCTTTGAGCCCTCTTGGGTCACATCCTCAAATCTTGCCGTCTTTCCATCTAGGTCAAAGGAAGAGCAGTGACAGGGTGCTGAAGTGGAGCCCGGCCGCAGTCACCAGCAGTGGCCGTGCCACCGCAACGTCCGGGTGTGACCAGCCCTCTGCCCGTCCAGCTGTGGCCAGATGTGGCCAGGCAAGGACTGGGCTTGGGAGCAAGAAGTTCATAAAAGAAATCTGGGAGGCAACGGATCTCCACACTTAATTATCTCAGCAAATTAATCCCAATTAGAAGCTGTAATTGTGATTATAGTGGTTAATCATCTTTCCCCCCCAAGCAATAACCGCCCCGTCTGCCTTGGCGGAGGATGTGGAGATCCGTGTCCCGGCACCAGAGCTGCCGCTGCCCCCAGGCACACCCCGGCGGGGATCGGATCGGGTCTGGTCCCCCGATGTGCTGCTCCCCAGGACAGGGGACAGGCCGGGGGACCGCGCCCAGTGACCCAGCGACCGATGTGCTGGATTGCACCGTCGCTGCTTTCCCAAGAACGCTGCGAATTCGGCTGCGTGTGCTCCTGTTCGAGCAGTTTCCTATCGGAAAACTACACTGTGGGGAGATGTCGTGGACTTGTTTGTCCTTCTCCACTGCTGTTTTCTGCTAAAAAGAGCCTGAATGAAAACATTGACTTGCTCTTCTTTTTCTGAGCACGTTAATTAAGCAGTGCCCTCCCAGGACGCGTTGGTCTTAGCAGGAATATGGAGCAGCCCTTTCCTCCTGCACCGCTCTTCATCGTGGTTGTTGGCCCACGGGTGCCGGAGGGCTCTGGACCCCTCGGAGTCCCGGCAGCAACTCCGGACTGAGCCCAGCCCTGGCTCCAAACCCACCCTGCTTTCTCCCACTATGCCCTGGAGCCCACGCAGCCACCCCCCGACGCCTCTCCCCTGCACCCCTCTCCTGCTCGTGGGAGCACCCCGGGACCATGGCGGCACCGCTTTGCTGTTACCTTCCTGAATTTGCTTTTGGGGCCGCAGGGCAAGAATCGTGCCCAGCAGCCGCAGCCCCCCCGCCTGCCTCCTGCCCCGGCACTGGGAAAGATGCTGCTGGTGCTGGTTTGGCTTTGGTCCCTTCCTGCCCACTGAGGACTGGCCTGGGGGCTGAAAGGGGAATTCTCAGGGGGGCTTCACCCCGGGGGCTGGCTCCCAGCACAGTCCCAAAGGAAATGCTGGGTGCCCGGTGTCCAGGGTGCTCCAAAGCCGTTGGGCAAAACTCTGTTCAGTGCCCCAGAGAGGAGGAACTCACAGCAGCAGTCCCAGGAATTGTTCCTGCCGGTGCTGAACAGCACAGAAAATACAGGATTATGCTCCTTCTTCCGTCTGGCTCCGCTTTAGCCAAAGGCGCAGAGCTGCAGGTCTCGGGGGCTGTGTCCGGCGCGGGCGTTTGGCCGCGGAGGACGGGCGATGCTGTTCGCAGGCTCCCCCGGCCGCCCCCCGCGCAGCCTCCCCACCTCCAGCTCCTGCCGTCGCCCCCGAGGGGCTCGCTCCCGTTTTGTAGCTGCGATTTTCGTTGGGTGTTTTTGTTGCGAGTGTCATTGAACGGGAAAAATAAAAACTTGAGGGCCCCGGTGGTATTTTTAGTCCCGTATCGGTGACTGGCTCAAAATCCTCAACAGGCCTGTAAAATAAAATCCGTCTGCATCTGCCGTGCGTCATTTTTCCCAAGCTCGTCTCCTGCTCCTGCCAGAGGGACGGTTTGCAGCCCCGCGTCCCTCAGCTCGGAGCGCGCCAGGCACCCGCCCGGCGGCCCCAGCTACGCAGGCGGCAGCGGGAAGCCGGCGGGGATGGCGGCGAGGGGGAGGCAGAAGGAAGAGGAATTGGTGTTGTCTCTCCTGGAGCTGGCAGCAAGCTGGTGGCCCATCCAGCTGCTCAGGTACCCGGGCAGGCGCTGCCTGTGCAGGTGTAGCTGCACTGGTTGTACTGGTTTGCTCGCAGGGCAGAGCTGCTGGGGGAGCTGGGGGAGCTGCTGGGGACCCAGGGGATGCTCTCGAGCTGAGGGGAGCTGCTGTGGGAGACCCCCTGAGCAAAGCCCCACCACCCTGGACGGAGACGGAGAAGTCTGATTGCCATGGAGATGGATGAGGCAGTTGAAAACTGGCTGCCATGGAAACCAGTTTGGGAGTCTGTGGGGCCATCCCGCCGAGCTGGTCCCCGGGTCGTGGGGACGGTGCTGGTCCAGGCGGAATGGGATGGCTGGGAGGGTCGGATGCTCCAGAGCAGGCTGAGCCCCGCTGTATCCCCCGGATGGGGGGGACAAACTGGAGTAACGCAGCCCCAAACTGGGGAACCAAGCAGCCCAAACTGGAGTAGCGTGGGCTGGTGGGGAAAAAGCTGATGGATATTTCTGGGCTCTCGGCCACGCAATCTGCCAGCACTGAGGACTGCAAATTGCACAGAAACACAAAGATGAAAGCGGCTGAGGGTGGAACCGCGGCACAAGCCACATCTCCCGAGAGGAATTACGCCGAGGCCGGGCGGGAAGCGCAGGGCTGGGGCGAGGGGCTGGTGGGCACAGCGGGAGGGACGCGGGATGCTCTCGGCTTGGTGGCAGTGGTGTGAGGCGGACAGCGCTTCCTCCCCACCCAGAACCAACAAAGTGTCTCCTGTTTGGGTTTGGTGCTTGTTTTGCTTCCTCAAATAGGACTTTGGGAAAACAAGGGAGGCCTCGTCACCCCCGGGCTGAGCCTCTGCTTCGCAAGAGAGAGAGGTGTCCTGCGTGGGGACCTGCGTTTGTCACCCTTCCCGCAGGCCGTGCTCACTGTGCCACGCAGCGGTGTTCCAAACAGCCCGGGGTGCCCCCGTGCTCTTCCAGCCTTGCTCCTGGCCCAGACCGGGCTCGCATGCGTGGGCTGGCGGGGTCTGAGGGTCACCTCCCCGACACCCCAGGCAGCTCTGCCTGCTCCCACCGTGTCCCCTCCGCGCCTCTCCCCTGCATCCAGCAGCATCTCCCCGCCGGCAGCGGGCAGAGGGACCCTCCCCGTGCGGGTGAGGAGCACCTCGCCACGAGCTGGTAGTTCTCCAACCCGCCTGCTTGCATTTCTGCATGCACGAGCACACCCACCGACATTTCCAGCCATTTATTGTCTGCCATGGAGCCGCCCGGTCGGACACGGGGCTCCGGCCGTCCCCCCTTGCGCCAGGGGGGGTGGGAAAACACCCCACGTCAGGACATGCCCCCACCCCAGACATGCCCCAGCCCCACGGGGCCAGCGGATGCTCTGGGTGCGGATTTCAAGACTGAGCGTCCCCACTTGCGATGGGGTGAAGTGATGGCGAAGGGGTGGGAGCACACAAGACCTGGGGAGGGGAGGGTTCCTTGCAGCTGTGGTCCTAACAGCACCTTTCTGCCCTCGTTAGCTGTTCCCATGGGTCCAGACGCAGCAGCCTGGAGCCAGCCTGGCCTCTAGCGAGCCCACCCCAGGGTGCAGGGAGCGTGGGAGCAGCTGGAGCCTCTAACGGGCTGTTAGAGGGGATTTGGGCTGGGCGGGGGGGTCCGGGCTGGTCCCGGAGCCTGGCTGCAGGAGGAGGGATGGTTGGGGGCCCTGAAGCTGGCTCGGTGAGTTGGTGTCCCCAGCCCTGTGCCATGCGGGGAGGGTTGGGGTGGGTTGGCAGCAACACAGATGACGGTTTGGGGGCAGTCAGGGGTCCCCCCCATCCTGAGACGGGCAGCCTGAGCCTCTGGAGCCGGGCTGAGCTGGGCAGAGCTTGTGGCTGGGATCTCCAGGTCTGGGGGTTTGCTGCTCCTGTAACTGCTGATCCCCAAAACCTGCTCTCTGTGGCTGGGGGGATGGAAAGGCTGTGCCACCCCCCGATCCCCCCGGGCTGGTGCCTGAGAGCTCAGCTTCCTCTTACCCGGGGCCGAACGCAGCTCCCGCACCAACTGCAACCTCAGGATGCCCTTTAATTTTTAATGCTTCAATAAAACAGTAATTACAAACACTGCAATCTGAGATTTTAAGCAGAAAGTATTAACTTCCCAGGGTTTAATTATTCAAGAGAAATTAATGAAAGTGGGGCTGGATCCTGCCGGCTGTCTTGGCTCTTCCTAGCAGGGCTGGCATCGATCGGCATTGCAGGGAGGAGGGCGGGAGGGAAGACGAAGCCCATCCCCAGTGCCTTGGGGCTGCCCAGGAATGGCAGGGTGCTGTTAGCAGCCAGGGCAGGGGTGTGGGGGAGCCTGGGGGGGCAACAATGTGCTGGGGTGAGGAGAGGTCCAGGGGGGTGGTGGGACCCCCAGTAAAAGGCTCTTTCTCTGCTCCCCGCAGGGTTTCCAGCCGAGGCAGTGCAGGACCCCAGCCGTGGGGCACAGCTCTGTCTGGGAGGTCAGAGACTGCCGTGATCAGAATCAACGCCGCAGGAGAACGCTCATTAACCAGAGTGGGGAAACTGAGGCAGGCAGCGTGACCCTGCTGCTGCTCCCCTGTGCCCCCCACCCAGCACCTGCACCCGTCCCCTGCCTGGGAGGGGACTCGGGAGCTCCGGGTCTTTGCTTCCTGGAGCTTTCCGCGGCCTTAAGGTGCGCCGAGTTCCCTGGGAAGANTCCAGGCTTGCTTTTAATCGCTCTGCTACGGCACGGTGTAGTGACAACGCACCTTGGCTGAGGACTGGGTCTGCTGAGACCGAGAGTGCTCCCAGGGCTGTTGAAATGTAGCAGACCAGGAGGTGTCTTGGCAAAGCGCGTGAATTCGGGAACCCCACTTCGCACGGGGTGCCCGTGGGGTTGGGAAAGCCTTGGCGGAGGGGGAGCAAGGGATGGGGAAACAGGGGGATAAAATACTGCCTGCCAGGAGTGAGCGGTGGGGGAGCGTCGTGCTGAGATGGGACCTTGCGGGGTTCTCCAGCTCATTGCAGCCACATCTCTGCCCTCCGCCCTTTTCACGCGTCCACGAAGCCCCTTTTCCACGTGGACAGCAGCCCACTGCAGCGTCCCGTCCCAAGCAGCACATCCATATGGCGATGGCCTTCAGCAGTTGGCATCGGAGAAGGTCTCGGGGAACCTCGTTTTCTAGAAAAGCAAGTTGTTGCTGTTGTTATTATTAATAGTTAACTGTCATAACTTCATTAACAAGCAAAGCTGCCTGATCAACCGTCTGCCACACGATGGTCAGGACGCAGAGACGGCCAGGGCTCCTGGCGAGATGGAAATGGCTTTTTGTTGGGGCTGGGCGGACAAACTGACGTGAGTGGAGGAGGCGGCGAGGGCTGGTGGGGAGCGAGGTGGAGATGACGGCTCCGCTGATGAGGTGCTGGGGAGGGGGAAGGAACGGGGCCTCATTTGCAAGGGAAATGAAATTATCGCCCGCTCCGTCTGCAGTCGGCGTGCTGCAGAGCCTGATGAGCTGCGCGGGGAGGGTGCTGGAGTGGGTGGCCCTGGGAGCACCCCACAGCCCGGCGTGGGGGCACAGCCCTGCGAGCCCGCGTGCCCACCCTGTGGGAGCAGGTCCTCGTGCAGGCGGGGCTGTTGTATCCCCCCAAGGGGTCTGGGGGTGATCTGCTGCCCGTGGGGTGGGCTTGTGCCTCCTTCGCTACTTCTCTACTCGTCCAAGCCTCGTCTGGCACCGTTTGGGCTGTGCTGAGGGAAGGTCACAGCAACAAACGTTGGTCCTGGAGCGGGAGGTGGGGGTAAGGAGAGCAGATGATGGGGACCAGGACGAGATCTCTGCTGAAGCAGGTGAATCCTGGTGCGGCGGCACCCAGGGCGCTCGCGCTGTGATGCTGCTGTCACCCACATTCATGTCCCCACGTGGGTCTCGTCACACGTGGGCCGGTGGTTGTGGCCCACCAGCATGCGATGGGAAGGTGGGGGGCTGTGCCGGGCAGCGAGTCTGTCCCTCGGGCAGCGCGTCTGTCCCTCGGGCAGCGCCTGCAGCCCGCGCTAAGGACAGGTATAACCAGCTGCAGCCCCACACTGGGGATGCTGTGCTTCGGTAAGGTGGGTGTTTTCCTCATTTCCATCCCATAAACAGGGTGTTGGGTGTTCCCGGATGGGAACACGACGCCCAGGTCTCTGTCCCTCAGAGTGTCATCTGCTGGGCCACGCATGTGAAGGAATTGGGTTAAATGAGGAGCATTGGTGAGACCAACAGAGACTGAAGGGATTCAGTTAATCAGCTGCGGCAGCGCCGGTCTGGGTGAGAGACCCGGTAGCTCCGCGGGGAGAGTTCACAGAGCTCCGTCGCCAATCATTCGAGGCCTTTTCTTTGGGTCTTAACTCTGATTTAACTGCAGTAGATCATGAAGACAAAAAGTCAGTCCGAGGCACTTTAGTCAGGGGAAAAAAAAAAAAGAAATCCCAAACGGGGTAGTTTGAAGTTGTCAAAATGATTTTCCACTTCTTCAGAATAATCTCACAAAACTGACCCAGATTTTACCAGGCGCTGCGGCTTTCAAAGAGCTGCCTGTCTGTGCGGAAGATGGGTCTGTAAAATACCTATTTATTTTTTTTCCCTTAGTAGTTTCACAAAGCCCGTGCCCTGCCGCCTTCCCGTGGGATGTGTAAGGGCGCGACGCTTTGTGAGGAACCCGACGCAGCCCTGCGGCTCATCCCGGAGCGGCAAAGCGGCTGCGATGCTCCCGGCAGCGGGCGAGAGGCTGCGGTGAGGGGCTGCAGCGTGTCCCCCCGTGCGGGAAGAACGGGGGACCCCGGGTGGGAGCTGGGTGTGACGGCAGCCCCCCGCCCCAGCCGCCTGGCAGAGCCTGTCCGTGGGTGTTGGTGAAGCTCGGGGTGACGCGGGGTGCGGGTGTCTGCGCCGGTGAATTAGGGCTGCCCGGATGCCACCAGCGATGGGCGAGCGGGAGGTGCGCAAGGGTGGGAGGGACGCCCGGGGAGCGGAGCTGAGCCGTAGGGTCAGGGACAGACTGCGGAAACGCTGCGGGACCCGGCCCTGCCCCGGGGTGCTCGGGGCTGCTGCCAGCCCCCAGCAGCCTGGGGAGCGTCGGGGGGTGGTTTTAGGGTGGGGGCTGGCAAATAGGGCAGAGCCGGGGGGTTGCCCCGAGCTGAGGTGCTGGAGGGCTGGGCTGCCCCGTGGTGACTCCAGAGCCGTGAAATCTTTGACGCACGGATGAGGCACTGACTGGGGTGGTTTGGGGGTGCCCTGGCCTGGCTGGGGACTCCGCTCTGGTTCGGCAAACGGCTGTAATGGGGAAGGAAACAGCAGCTGTTTCTTAATCTGAGGTTAAATGCTCTGACACTCAACCCCAGGGTGAACTAAAGGTCTTGTCAGACCCCAGCACATCCCAAAGCCTGTCCAGAGTCGGATGGGGAAACAGATCCCACTGCTCAGCTCGCCCGGCTCTGCTGGCTCTGGGTGCCACCAGCATCCACGTACTCCTGGTCTTCCAGATTTGCACTGAGCCTTTGCCCCTGCACTCTCCTGCCCAGCGTTGCTCAGCGCTGGTCATGCTTACCC
>Ga0065711_1046403_pt1 | contig 12909 bp, 8 predicted proteins | sample Hoacrofraction12_FD_59098 | JGI IMG/M metagenome (GOLD analysis project Ga0065711, IMG submission 59098) | Hoatzin crop microbial communities from Cojedes, Venezuela - Epithelial fraction 12 v2 (version 2) | ecosystem: Host-associated > Birds > Digestive system > Esophagus > Crop | place... | reverse complement strand
TTTCTATTTCTATTCTTTCTGTTTCTACTATTTCTACTTTTATTCTTATTTCTTCCAATTTATACGTAAAGTTTTGCCCATTATCTTCAGCTGTAAAGCTAGAGAGATATCTATAACACATGCCAGCTTTGTCTCTTCAGAGCCAGAAGGGCTTGGGATGATGATAATCTTACGGTGGATCTATTAAAATATGTGACAGTCTGGATGTAGATCAATTATTTCATGTAAGGCCCACAGGTTATTTCTTGTATCTCTTTGACATAAGTCTTCCATAATATCTCTAACTGCTGCTGGTTTTTGCTCATGGTGTAATTCTTGAAGATGAGATCTCTAGGTCAATTATATCTCTCTGCCACTGTGTGGAGTTGTTAAACTGACCTATGATATGTTGTCTGCTGACAGCAGGTTAACATTGGCTGTGGTATTGAAGGCAGAGATGAAGGATACATTTAGAGATTAAGGCCTTTAGTGGCTGCTTCTGAAATTCTTTATTTCTGGAACCATGTGAAGACCAGATGAATGTAGCTTTCAGCTGAACTGCGCCTTAGGGATTGTCAAGAGTCAGCAGCTCTCAGACCCCTTTATGTACCTTATTGACCCCATAGTGAGTTTAAGTGCCTATACTGGTCCAAGGACATTCGTTGCTTGACAGGTATTTAATTCATATCTCTCTCTCCCAGAGGACACGAGTGTCTTCAAGAGAAGTTCCTGTAATTTGCTCAGGTTAAAAAGAAACAAACAAAAAAAAACCTATGCAGATACTGCAAATTTTCATGGGTTTCTGATACATCAGTTTTCCTTCTAGGTTATGGCTCCATAAGACCAATAAAGCACATGTAGATATGCTTATTTCTGTTATTCATGAGCACATCCATGGCCTTAGTCTCTGCCTAATTACACACCGTCTTTCCATTTAGGCTTCAGTGGGGTGATATATTCATTACTGGTGGCAGAAGATGATGGCACATATAATTGCACAGATGGCCATAATGTAAAAAATAATTTTCTGATTTTCTGTGTGGGCTTGGTCCATGTCCTTTCACTTCTCACTTCTGGATCTGAATGGATAGGGTAGGGGGGGAAGCATGGCCAAGCTCTTTTACTGGAGTTCTTCCCTTTACCATCTCAGTCATTTCAGCAAAGATGAAGAGCTTTGGGAAAAAGAATATTGTGTTCCTCGTTGCTGTGTTCCTCACAGCACATACACACAGTGTCTCTGAGGTAAATCGTGTTATAAAGTGTTCATTTATGTTAGGTAAATAAAAAGGCAAAGCAAAGCATGTGTCTGTGCAGTTTCTGCGGCTACTGAAGTGGGAAGATTGTCATGAGAGGGCTGAAGATGGCAGCCTGCTTGCTGCAAAATGATGGAGACATCCCATCAGCCAAAGCTCACACTTTTCTTCTTCCACTCTCTGCTGGAGGTTTCATTACTGTCATTTTGTACATGAATTTTTTGTACAAAAATGGCTCTTTATAATATCCAGCTTTCAAAAAACCCAATTTCCTCCAACTTTTATTGGCTCAAAATATCAGAAAGTTTTGAAATTACTAACAATTCAAACAAAAAAGGGTAGAAGATATAAAAACCCCATTTACGTTGTGAAAAGCAGTCCTGTGATCTTCACTTTGTACAGACGGAAAAAATGTTTCTGATTTGACATCACAGAGGATATGTATTTCCCTTTAAATGGAGGAACAGATTGAATGAACATCTTATAAAATGTATTGAAATATCTTACTATTTTTAAGAGGCTGCTTTCAAATGGGTTAATTTTTTTCTGTGTCAAGCCCCATGAAGAATTAAATTTACAACTTGGAGGCAGGGTGGATATATACATGACTCAAACCCATGGCTAAAAAATACAAAATACCCTTTACACAAATGAGGCCCCTATGGGCTGGATTTTCCTGGCTGGCAGGGCGGGTGCTGCAGTTCCAAGGGTGCTGCTTGGAAGCTGTTGTGTGACACAGGATTATTCTCACTTGCAGAGAAAGAAAACTTACGCAACTTGCAGCGAAAGAAAATTTTTGATTACTCTCCATTTAACGGAAAAAAACTTTGTATTTGCAAATAAAACCCAAGGCCCTTATGCTGAACGGCATTTTAATTTCTCACTAGAGGCAGACTTACACATTCAGGGCCACAGGTACTAAGCAAGGTACTGAGAAGGACAGTAACTTTAAGTGCTTGCATATTGCCGTTGATTAGGGGACCGTTTCTCCACTGCATCAAGTGGATCTCCATGGCTAGATCTTCTCTGACATAGTGACAGTGCCGTGTTAAGTAACGTGATAGCCTCCACAAACCCAGCTACAAGATGCTGGAGAGAGAATTTGGTGAGAGGGGACAGTTGGTGGAAGGAGCTTACAAGCAGGAGTACGTTAATCTCTGGGCTTGCTTGAGAGCATCTCGGGGGGTGTCTACATGGGGGACTAACTGATGTATCATGGGGTTATTGCATTTTTATACATTTCTTTTTTTCTTGTCAGGCCTCTGCTATTGACCAGTGTCAGAGATCAGAAGATGGTATGACAGGATGTGCTTGCTGATAGCAGACCCTCTGACAGGAGCTCAGCATCAGGACTTTTTGCAGTCTGGGACCCCTCAAAAGATTCTCAAGTTGTTCCTGGGGTAGTGGAAGCAGCAGCGGCAGGCGCAGGGCCAGTGGAGGTGGAGATGGCCCTGCCAGGGCGTGAGGCACAAGCTACATCCCTCTGGCCCTTTCTCAGCACAGACCTGAGTGCAGCTACAGGCAGGAAATGGCTGCTGCTGCTTCTCTGCTTCGCAGGAGGCACCCTCTTTGCCCAGGTGAACCAGTTCATCTCCACTGGGCAGCACGATGGGACTTTTCAGGCTTTTAAATGACAGATGTGCTTTCACGCCAGAGGTGTGCAAGGAGCCAGCGCATCCTGTCCCATAATGCTTTACACCCTGAGGAGGCCTGCAGCTTTCACAAGCTTTCAGCATTATCTAATAGGCTTTGAAAGTCAAATCCTCTAGGAAAATCTGCAACTCGCTGGATGTTCTAGAGTGCAATTGTTTGCTTTGTGGTGCCTACTTTAGGAGCACTGTTTGATATGCTAATTGTGTGTTCGGCAATGTACCTACAGTATCCCACTCTGCATAAGTTATTCCACTTAAAGTTGAAATCTCTTTCTTTCACCTGGTGCAATCTTCATTTCAGCACAGTCTGGAGACTGAAGAGCTGATACTGGTCGTGGTGAGGGGAGATACTAGTCTCTGCTTTTACAGCATCCATGGGAAACTGGCTGGCTGGGCTGGAAAAGTACATGTGTTCATATTTGCAGCACAAAAGCCAGTCTTCAATTTTTTTATTATTTACACACCTACTCTACGGATCTGTGAAGAAGAATTGGGTCTATGTGGTCAAACCAACACAATTTGATACAGGGGAGGTAGACATACAGAGTTTGTGAATTACTTCTATAACCATATTTGAAAAAACACTTCTGCTTAAAATGATGAGCATTGATGACAGTATTGCAGAAAGAGCAGAAAAATTCAAAACCAGACTGGCTTCTATAGTTCGAAAGTGACTTCAATAGAGGAAACGTAGAACGTAACATCTTGATGTGCTACTTTTCAACTGGGAAAGCCATTCTCGGAAAGAAATACCATTCCACAGTTTCTTGTGGGAACAAATTCTTTCTCATTCATCTTCTTCAGTCATCTGATTTTTACAAAAGAATGCAGTGCTTGTTTGTACCATTTCTGTGTACATGGACGATGTAGCTAATCTATCAAGCTGTTGTGCCCATGTAAAGAAGTGATGTGCTGTTGAAAAACTGCCTCTCTGTTCTAGAAAAGGCGTAAAAAATATAGCGCTTAACCTGTGCAGAAATGGACAATGTATTATTTCTCCCCCCAAAAAATCATAATTGCACCCACAATGCCTTCTTGAATATTATTGACATGCCACAGGATGCAAAGGCTAATAGACTGCTGCTAGTTTATGGAGAGGCAGGCTGCGCTGCAGTTTATGAGAGTGCAATAGCTAGCAGGGAAATATAGCTGTTATACAAGCTAATACAGTATCTGCTAATTATATAATCGGTCCTAGAAGAACATGAGCACCAAAGGAGTGATTATGTAGCTGGCTATCTTAAATATGCATACAAGAAATGTTTGGGAAAGGTTTAAGAAACTTTATTTTAGAATAGAAATAAAAATCTGCCCTAAGTGGTAAAAAGAGCATGACTGTTGGCTGCAGCTAGCAGGACAACTGCATAGCCCTCCTGAAAGGCTAAATTTTATGTGCTGGTGGGAAGCACACCAAGACCATATTGCAGAGGTGTCAAGAGCTCTTTTGTGAGGTCTGCGTTGCTGGCCTGGCTGGGGGATGGCACTGGGTGGGCTGTCACCACTCAGCATGCCTGGTGGCCTCTCTGGGTACAGCAGCAGTGGGGCACCGGCAGCCCCCACCATGAGCCCACAGCCGTGTCCCCAGCAGCGTCCTTGCTGCTGAAACGGAACAATATGTGTTGGCAGGGGGCAATGGGGGTCAATAAGCCATGGAGAAACACCTCTTCCAGGTGAGTGGGACAAGGGCAGAAGGAACCCATCGGAGATGAAGCTTTGCCTCTTTGGATTCCTCCCTCACCTAATCCCATCCATCGGTACAACAGTTTCACAATACTTTGGGTTTGTTTCTGGTTCCATTTGAATCCCGGTTTCGTGATTTTCTATCGCATAATGATCACAATTAGGAATGTTAATTAACATAATTAACATTCTTTTTGTTTTTCTCCAACAACCTCACAGGATGTGGAAGATGTTTTAAGAGTAACATGATTATTGTAACATTCTATCTTATCCTAACTTGCTAAAACTGTAAGCAACTTGTCAGCAGAAATGGAGATTTTTCCTTATAGCCCTTGAGACCAAAGAAGTGACAGTACAGGTAATGATGGAAGAAACAGACTCTCATTCCTTTTAAGCAGAACTGTAATATAAGATGGCATACACAGAGCTATAACTTCAGTTATTTTGTGCACGCAGTAGCATGCACACCGACAATTTTGAAGGGATAAGGGCGATAAGCACAAAATATAATCTAAGATGACAGGATACATAGATTTTTGGTAGCATTACTTATCACTTCACTTAAGGATAAAGCACCACAGATTTTTTTTAAGCTGTTTTCTTACCACAACATGAAAATAATTTCTTCATTTAGCTTCTGTATGAAAGGAAACAAGAAGTGGGTCACTGTACCCGCCCATGTTGACCACTACTCACAAATGCATTAGAAATCTGCCTTTGCTAGTCCTCATAGGACTGGATATATTACAGTCAGTAAACCAGATAAGCAAGCATTTAGAGTCATTTAGGTTTGTTTGAAAGAAAATAAACCAGACTTACTGAATGATGCTGTATTTTCAAAATATTTATGAAATAAAAATGTCATTCTTATATTTTAATTTAAACTGCCTAATAATGGAATTTTAACTCCTAAATGAAGCTTCATTGTTTCAGGCTCTTCTTCTGACTGTTGGCATTCGCTCTGTACACCAGTTTGCATACATAGTTGATTTTAATGCTAATCACACAGCACCAGTTTCAGTCAATTTGAGCTCTTCAACAGAAATTGTGTTGGGACATAAAAGCCCTCTGTGATCCCAGTTTTCTCTCCTTTGTTTAGAAATAGAGCCATCTGACAATTTTTGCTAAATTTTTCATTATTTCCCCTATCTTGTGGTTGGTCTTAATGGAGCAATGCTACTTGTGCAAAGGCAGATAATCCAGTAATGTGAAAGTGGTTGGAAAAGAACTGCAAAACCACAGTCATGCTCAGTTTCAGGGCAAAACAACTGGCAACAGCATCTTTGGCTAAACTAACTTAACAGCAAGCACCTCACCTAAGCTGAAGTTGCTACTATATAACATACCTGGTAATGCATTAATATATGCATGATGTAATCATATATTTCTCCAGCAAGTCGATTTTCTGGTCTCCAGGGAATAATAACAAACTGAATTCCTAGTAAGGGCACCAGGATTAAAGTGGCTCTGACAGCTTTCATATACATGTTGGACTCAGCACGGTGGGTATCTCTTAGCTTTGTCACCAAAACTCGGACAATATTAAGCAAAAAGAAAAAATTGACCTGCAAAAGCAAAGTCATTATAGGTGAAAGCATTCAGATTAAACAGATATCCAAATTAAAACATAGAGCACGTAAATAGCAGCAAAACGTAACTTTCTAGCTTCATCGTAGCTCATAATGGGCAGCTCCTTGGGACTCAGCCCTTGGAAAGTACCTTGAATGTCTTCAGAAAAGAGATGTTCAGCGGCTCTACACGCTTCCTTTAGGAAGCCTGCATGGATGTTTCAGGCAGGCAGGGATCAGTTCTAGGAAGCACTGCCTGTTTTGACACTGACGTGGGAAAATTTAGGATTTCCAGGGAAAAATTAATCTCATTTCTATGTCTAAAGTTTAAACAGGATGGACAAATTGTCCCCTAGGAGTAACCATGTCTCTCCCCTGAGCCTGAAGGTCACCAAGGAATCTCGCTTCAGTCCGCACTGAAGACGTCTGCAGCCAGGTGAGACAAAACCCAGCATGTCCCTGGGCGTATGGGACCTACAGGGGCACACAATTTCTCTGAGGAATCTGCTCCAGCTTACATGGGCCAATACTTCAGGCTTGTTTATGAACATGGGGGCAAGGCTGCTCTTGAGAAAAGCTAGGCTACCCCTTGCCTCCACCAGATGGCATGGACCCATGGTACACTCCCCACAGGTAAAAGCTAACACTTGCTGGCTCAGTGCAGAAACACCAGACACTTCAGAAAGTTCTGCCCCCGACCCTTACAGTCAGCGATGCCAAGTAGCTCAGCATCGCAACTCCTCAGTCATTTCTGGAAATCTGTCTCCAGCTGTGGGTGCTCAGCATACAGAAGCCTGCACTCGAACCTGGCTTCACAGAGAGCCCCTGGTGGGATGTGCTGAGAGCCAGCCATGGAACAGGAAGGGCAGACCCAGGCTGACAATGAGCCCAGTGGGTGCCCTGTGGAAATCTGAGGTATCACGGACCTTCTCTCTCCCCAGTGCACCCACTGAGAGATCACTCTTTTCCACTGTTACAGTAATATCAGGCACCTATGCTTCTGAACTTCAACAGACTTCTTTTCAGATGATTTTTTAAAATAAGTATGTAAGTTGCATAACTTACATAGATATTTAAATAGCCCAAATTCCATAGATATATGAGAAATTTCAGTTGAATCTTTCAGAACAATAAAACATGAATGAGTAAGCTTTAATAAAGCATTTCACCACTTCTTAACTACTGAGAGACCTTACAACTGTTTTACATTTGTGCTCTACTGGACTAAAAGGAATAATAAATGACTTCTGAGATCTCATTCAGCATTAAATCTAAACCTTATTCTCCATGCTCCTCTGACTTTATACACTCTGCTTAACCTTCATTTTTAGAATTTCTAGAAGTAACTGTGAAAAGTGGAAAAAAGACTTTACAAAGGTAAAAATCCTCAACTTTTCTGGGTTATTCTGTCACTATGAGATTTTTTTTGTAGAAAATCATGCAGGACATTCTGTAGACACTGACACCTTCACAAGAAAAATAAGACTGGAAACGGCATAAGCACAAGCCAGAAATTAGAATGCTGTATTCTGAAAACAGTTAAAGATTCTTCCTTTTCCATAAAAATAATAGTCCCTCCTTATTTTCTTTGTGGCTAACATTTACAGACTTGGAGCATGGTGATAAACATAAAGGTTGAATGGCCTCTCCTACAAGTTAGTTGGCATTACAACAGCACAAACAATTGAGATTGAACCAGTAAACCCACAACAGACATGATTCTATGGCAGGGAGGAATGGGCTTCTTCACATTGTTGATCTGCAACACCACTTCTCAAGAAAGTGTAGAAAGCTTTTCAGGTTTTTCAGCTATCAGATGGAAGGTTGTTTCTTTATTCAAAGGTGCTCCCAGTATGCACTGCCCTACAGTTTGATCTTGGAGGTAACAATTGCAGGTATGTCCACGTACATGTTTGCAAGCAAGACGCAGCTCAAAAGCTGAAAGTGAATCTTGGGTGACTCACTAAGGTGAGCTTGGGGCTTGGGTCAAATAAAACCCATTCTGCACCTTTCAGGAAGGTCAGGGTTACTGTGCCAAACAGCACCATTGGCATACAAGATATTTTACGTTTATACATTGCTGAGATGCACTTTGAATCTTGCCCTCCTGTTCAGACAGCCCAGTCCCTTCTCTGGGCCAGTTTAGCTCCCTACCTTTGGACCATATCAGTTCAGTGACCAGTGAAACTCGTGCTAAATGACCAGCCTGCGCTCAGCTCACCCCAGCTAAGGCGGAGCTAAATGCCTCACTGATGTCTAACAAATGCAGCGCATTTGTCACAAATGAGTTATGCTGGGGGAGAGTGGTTGCCTTGATTTTCGTAACAGTTTGTGATTCTGTTTGTCTCAAAATCTGATTCTTTTTCAGGACATGTTTTTGAAAAGTATTGAGAACCTGTTCTCTTAATGCAGAGCAGGGAATATCTCTAGCTACTTCTGAGTTTTGACCAGAATACTTAAAGTACAGAAACTTCTATTCTATACAGGTTAGCAGCATTTCTAAAATGATTATTAAACTGTTGATAGCAAAAAATATTCTTACCAATAAAGCTGCCATTACAGGCCCATGAACAATATAGAGCAAGTGCGTGTCAACACTCATCCAGCAGCTGGAGGAGAAATACACCATTAAAATTTGTTATTAATTTAAATAAAATGTGTTACACAGTTAAATAATGCTAAGTTCCTTCAAAACCAGACATGCTACTCACTTGTCATTGAAGTATTTGGCTCTTGCAACAGCATGAATAGATGCTGGCACTAAAGGAAACCCTGAAACAAAGTTATAGATCAGTCCTGGCATTTTTTTCAGCTTAAATTTCATGTGTCACAAACACTGTATGTCTCTTGTCCACAAAACACATGTATGTGAAATCTCAGCTTTCAGAAAAGAACTCCAATGCCATTGCACTCAGGGCCCTAGCATTACCTCAATGGTGGGGTGCAAAAGCAGCTAACACTCCAGGCAGGCCAAAAGGAGAAGCAAAGGTCACAGGCCATGTTCTCCTGGTTGCTGCTGCAAAGGCTCCCCTGAGGTGCTGCGGCTTGTGCAGGGAAGGTGTGAGCAGGCAGGGTGGGAAGGAGGCAGGAATTGGTCGGTTCTCAGCACAGTATTCCCTCAGGAAAACAGGGACACTTGCTAAAACCATGCAAATCACTGTTGAGCAAGAGACAGACACATTCACTTGCGTGCCAGCTTATGGAGCAATACACAACTGAGTGAGCAGTTGCTGTTCTGGAGCCTACAGCAAAAGAAAATGCTTGGAGCCAGGAATTTTCTGGGGCATGGAGATCTGGGATATGTTCTGCAGGTTTCCAGCCTCTGTGCAGCCAAGCCCACCCCATGCACCTTTATCTCAGCAGGAGTGGAGCTGTGAATACCATAAATCCACATCTCCTGACTTATCTGTGCAGCCTCAGGGGGGGCCACTGCTCTGACAGGGAGCTGACGGGACCAGATTTGCACCGGGCCAAAGGTTCGGAAACATGCCATGCTTAACAAACTGGAAGCCTCAAATTCTTATTTCCAGCCTGACATTAAGAGTGACAATCTGGTCCAGTCCTGTCCATCTTCCTTCAGCTGGCTTGTATGTTGTGTCTCTCTCTAACAGGCTAGAAACCTGGAACTGGGGAGTCTGCACTAAGATACTGACCCCGGTTTGTACAAGCCTGCACATACAGACAGCTGGCCAGCAGGGAGATGATCTACTGCCTTGTCTGTCCTGTGCAGAGAGCTTTGTGGACACCCTTGGTGTTACTGCTGCCCGTTCCCTATGGGGAAACGTCCCCATGGATGTTTCCTCTGAGTTTTGGATATTCTATAATTATAAATAAAAATGTGTGAAAATGTCCTGCTGACACCAGCATTAGTCACAGATGGAAGAATGTGACTTCTTGTTTTTTTGGGTGTTAGGGTTTTCCTAAACACTTTTAGAAGAAACAGAGACTCCTTAGCCAAGTTCTCGGGAAGTCTTACCTCAGACCACAGGCCAGCCAAGGTTGGAGTGAGAATAAGGTCAAAAAAGTATGTAAATAGGACACTCTGCTGTCTTCAGATATCTTTAAACAACAGCTACTTACTCTACAGCCAAAAAAAGTTGTTACTGCAGTTTACATTGGGAGGACAATGTAGCTGTGGGAGAACAAACCGGAGTGCCTTCACCTTTACATCTTGTTTGAAAATGATTACTTGGCCTCTGGCTGCAGAATGCCTTTTTTTGGGTGATGATGCGTGCAACAAAAAGCTCAGGATTGAAAGAAAGGAGCTTCCAGCCTCAGAGTGAGCTTATGGGATTGACAGCTTGAGAAAATCCTTCTGATTTAGAAACGGAGCAAGTCTGGGCCAGCTTTGTTGACAAACAGATTGAAGCGCAATTTTTAAGGGGCCTTTTTGTAATACCAAGAAGTCTTCATTTGAAAGTTCTGGCCTGGGGCATTGAGAGTAGAGCACTTCACATGATGCCAAGGGACCTTTTTCCTTCTGCTAAATGCATTAGCCTAGAATATTTGGCTCAACAAACTCCTAAGTAAATCTTAAGAATGCCACGGAAAGTTTTCATTAGTCATTTACAGGGTAAGAAGCTCATGACTGTCTATGGCTCAGATTTCCAGTTCCAGGCTGGATGGGCTCTTCTAGGGCTAGGTGTTGCTCTTCTCTTGTAACAGGACAAAAGGCAGAGAGGTAGTGAGAAGTGGAGCACCAAGGTCTGTTGGGTCTTGGTGGCACAAAATTAATCTCTCCAGGGGTTCCCACAAACACATGGTGAGCAGCAAGCAATGTAGAAAAGGTCTCACCCCAGCCACCCCAGGAAAAGATATGACATATCCCTTTAGGTCATGTCAGGTCCTTTATAGCACAAACTGGCAATTTTGCTTAATTGTATTTCCAGTTGAATTTGGCAGGCACTCTGTTTCAGCACTGTCCAAATAAATGATTCCCTTTCCACTTCTATGTGGATAAAGGTGCCTGAAGCAGCCAGACAGGGTGGACTCTAGCTGGATGCACACATTTGATACTGTTTTCTTGCCATGAACAAGGGTGATCTCCTGACCCAGTTCAACAATAACAACCGAGAAACAACATTACCAGCAGCACCTCCCAGAGAAGGGGTCACCTGAAAGCATCAGCCTTGAAATACATCTGTCCACGTCAGATCCCATTCAACCATTTCAAACCTTTTGCAGAAGTGTTTTACATTTGTTCAGATTTTATTTTTTTATAAAGCTATTTTAAAAATTTAATTTGTGATTTTTCCAAATAAAATAATCTGGATCTTCTTGCATAGGGATTACTTACAACAATGAATAATGAGTACATTCATCTTGTGTTGTACATTTACCTCGATCTTTTGAATTGCAATTCAAAGCACAGCCTGCTCTGGTTGCTCTGCATTGCCCTTTGGAGAAATGTATCTCACTCCATTGATTAATATAGCTGAATATTAAAGTTAGACTGTGTTGCCTTCATTTAAGAGCTGATGATGTTCCATGCACTTTTAATTTCAAGAGCATGACTGGTCCCTCTCTTCTCAGAAAATATGTGATGCTCATAAAAAAAATGAATGCATGAAAGTGCGAAAGTGAGGCGTTCTTACATGCCTGGAAACTGTTATCTGGCACTACAACCCATATACACCAGAAAATCATGCTGATTTTCTAGACATATAATGTAGGTATCTAGAGAGCACTAAGTCTTATACCATAAGAGCAAAGTAACTTATCAGGCTCTTAAATGAAGATCCAAATAAGGGAAGAACAACTTTCCACTATGCTGTTACTGTTTGTTTAGGACCTGATACCAGATGCCTAACTAGCAGTTGAAGTAATGGTTTTAAAGTTCTTCAGTACGTTCAGAACTGGGTCATTTTCCTCCAATCTAGTTAATTCCTAATTTTTCCTCTCTTAAGCAGTAGGACTATTTTTCATTTTTCTGCTGTAAATTAAATAATGTTGAATGAGCAAAACATCTCCAGAAAGGATGGAAAATGAAGAGTAAATTCAATCTGCTTCATTCTGGGATTGCAAGAGATGAATGCAAGTGAACATCCATAAGTGCAGTGGTCCATCATTTGTTGCTTAGCTGCACCAGTGGTTTTGAGATATGGGGACTGGCTCACCAGAAACTGGAATGAGGCCAGAAATTCACAGTTCCCAAACTGCGAAAAAGCTATTTGTAATGATTTTCTGTCAACACTGATGTGGACTGGATTTAGAACAGTGATTTAAATGTGAAAGAGACGACACTCCACTGTAACATATTGGTTGTATTTATACGACCTTTTATTTCACCAGACAGTCCAAAGGATAAATATATGCTGTTGCTAGTAATTAAAAGGCAAGGGATCCCTTAATGAAAACAGAAGAGATCTGCTTATTTGGAGATGAAGTACTGGAGTGAGTCGTGGTTCCCTGGGCAGTACATGTGCAACTACTTATAGTTTGCATTCATAATGTGCCAGTTTGCAACGTCTCTCATAGAATATCATTGAGATTTGCTTAGAATCATAGAATCATAGAAAGTTTTGGGTCGGAAGGGACCCCTAGAGGTCATCTAGTCCAACCCCCGTGCAGCGAGCAGGGACACCGCTAACTAGATCAGGTTGCTCAGTTGCTTAACTGACACCTGTATGTTTCTCAAAAATGCTTCAGAGATCACTGTTGTTGTTGGAAAAAATCAGTCCTGACAGCAGAGCCCTTATCTGCAGCTGTGTAGGTAAAGTTGAATCTTCTCATTTAAAACAACATCTGCCAAAGTATCTCTGATACTGGATTCAGTTC
>Ga0065711_1046402_pt1 | contig 12909 bp, 11 predicted proteins | sample Hoacrofraction12_FD_59098 | JGI IMG/M metagenome (GOLD analysis project Ga0065711, IMG submission 59098) | Hoatzin crop microbial communities from Cojedes, Venezuela - Epithelial fraction 12 v2 (version 2) | ecosystem: Host-associated > Birds > Digestive system > Esophagus > Crop | place... | reverse complement strand
ACTGCCTCCCATTGCTATGGGTCATAATTGCTGTTCACAAAAGTTCCTCTGAAGCAGGCATGCGCTGATGTTTTCAGGAATGGCGTGGTGCATGCCTGTCTTGCATCATCTTCTGCACTGGGCAGTTAGTGAACGTGTGAGAGAATGTCAAGATGGTTTCCTGGGGCTTGGGGCGGGAGGCTGACTTATCTTCACAGCCTCCTGTGGAGTTTCCCTCAGAGATCTGAGATGAAAACCTACCTGGCCCCAGCAGATAAGTCAGCATCACTATAGACTTCTTTACAAATAGGTGAAGAACGAGGTAAAGACTACTGGGAACTGCGCTTCAGAGCCCATAAGGATGCCTCTGAGTACAGAGCAGGCTTGGCAGGACCCCAGCAGCTGGCAGGGGACGGGGGTGGCTCTGCCCACCTCCAGAGCTCACCTGGTGTGTCCCCAGTATGGCAACCACCATAATCAGAGGTAGCTCCTCCATTGTGATGATTGATGCTGCCTGAGGATAGGAGTGACTGGGAGGATTTCTTAACCGGACCACGGCTGGATTTGTTTTTACCTACAGTAACCTTTGTTTCCCCACGTTTCCATTCTGGCAAACATGTGATGGCAATGTGTAAGAGCGTGATGAGCAAGCTGAGCCTCCAAAAGCAGACTCTGACACACATGTGGGGACATGGGAACCTTGCTTTGTGGTGGAGCCACCTCAGGAACACAGTGCCGCATTTCTTGTTGATTCACAGCATATGCGCTGCTGAGGCTTCATGCTGGTCTCCGTTTCTTGTTAGCTCTTCAGCAGCTCACCAGGCCCCAGCTGGTAATGGCTAATTGCAATCAGCAAGTGAGAAATGCAGCGTCTCAGCAACGCAATTGGGTCCAGCTCTGGGACACATTCTGGGAAATGGGGAGCACCCAGGAAAAGGAAAGGGAGATGCTTTAAACCTGAACTTCTGTGAAAAACATTACTTGAGAAAGACATCAATGCACAGGCAAATCAAATTTGTTTTACTGGAGGTTATGATGGAACAATTTAGTGTTAAGAGATGGGAATCTTCCAGCACTCACTTCTGGTGGTTTCCAGTTGCAGTCTAATACCACTTCATGCCTCTGTAACATGGCTTTTTTTGAAAGCCTGTAAGCATCCTTGTGTCAGGTGTGCATGGCAAGGTTTTGGTAGTGGGGGGGCTTCAGTGAGAAGCTGCCAGAAGCTTCCCCCATGTCCTACAGAGCCAGTGCCACTCGGTTCCAAGATGGACACACCGCAGGCCAAGGCCAAGCCCATCAGCGATGGTAGCACCTCTGTGATAACATGTTTCAGAAAGGAAAAAACTGCAGCAGGATAAAGGAGTGAGACAATATGAGAGAAACAACTCTGCAGACACCAAGGTCAGGGAAGAAGGAGGGGGAGGAGGGGCTCCAGGCACTGGAGCAGAGATTCCCTTGCAGCCTATGGAGAAGACCACGCTGAGGTAGGCTGTCCGCCCGCAGCCCATGGAGGTCCATGGTGGAGCAGATATCCACCTGCAGCCTATGGAGGACCCCACGCCAGAGCTGGTGGATGTGCCCAAAGGAGGCTGTGACCCTGTGGAGAGCCTGCACTGGAGCAGGCTCCTGGCAGGACCTGTGGACCTGTGGAGGGAGGAGCCCACGCTGGAGCAGGTTTTCTGGCAGGGCTTGTGACCCCGTGGAGGACCCACACTGGAGCAGCCTGTTCCTGAAGGACTGCACCCCGTGGGAAGGACTCACATTGGAGCAGTTTGTGGAAGACTGTCTCCCGTGGGTGGGATCCCACACTGGAGCAGGGGAAGAGAGAGAGGAGGAAGAGCGGCAGAGACAACGTGTGATGAACTGACCACATTTCCCATTCCCTGTCCCCCTGTGCCACTCGGGGTGAGGAAGTAGAGAAAAATTGAGAGTAAAGTTAAGCCCGGGAAGAAGGGAGGGATGGGGGAAGGTGTTTTTAAAGATTTGGTTTTATTTCTTATTATCCTACTCCAATCTGATTGGCAATAAATTAAACTGATTCCCCCAAGTCGAGTCTGTTTTGTCCGTGACAGTAATCGGTGAGCGATCTCTTTCTGTGCTTATCTTGACCCATGAGGCTTTTGCAGTATTTTTTTCTCCCCTGTCCAATTGAGGAGGGGCAGTGATAGAGGGGCTTTGGTGGGCACCTGGCATTCATCCAGGCTCAATCACAACAGTCCTTCTGAAACACAAAGGACAGCAAGGATATAAAGAGTGTCCCGTACTTGATCCAGCAGTTCAAATGTGGTCCAGAGTCTTAGTGTCTGAAAGGTGGCCTGTTGACACTGGCCATCAGCCGGTGGCCTCAGGTGGTGGGCAGTTTTCCACTTCACTGGGTGTTGTTTGGGAACCTGGGATGCCAAGGCCAACTTACAGCACAAATGTGTGGTCTGTGCCTTGTAGCAGTGACTGGTTTCACATGGTTTTGTCTGAGCTAAAGGTATCTCTACCATCTTGTCAGTCAGAGCCTGCAGCAGAGGAAACAGTGATTAAATCTGCAAGGAGAATTTGCTGCTTTCTCGCCCTGAGAAGTAGATCCTTAGAGGTCAAGGTTGAGTCACAAAAGCTGAGAAACTTGCCAGGCAGCAATGTAAGCGTCTCTGTTGATAAATTTGAGAGGACTTCCATTTCCACGGCTAGCAATATAGTGTCTTGACAGGTGCTCAGTTATCACAGCAGTAGGTATGTTACAGGACATAGAAAGCTGTGGATGACGGATACATGTTGGAGCAGCTCTGCATTTTAACAGGGTATTGTGAACCTAGGATTCCTCTGACGTAGGTGAGTGGGCCATTTCTGGGTAGTTTAATCAATGGAAATGGAGATTTCAGTCCTGCTAAAAAAGACACCACCTTGGTCCAAAGGAAATCCCACATCGCTTCCCATGGAAGGATGGCCAGTACAGTGCATATGTGATATTAGCATACGTGCTGAGCAGTTCCACATCAGTGATGCTGCATGCAGCTGCTGAAATGAAAAAGCATCAAGCAGCCTGGGAACAATGGGAGAGATACCTGGATTCTTCTAATGCAAGCAGCATGTCTGTGTTTATTTGTTTGCAATTGTGCCAATGTTACGGGATCATCAAGGGCAAATTCTGCTAGATATAGATCAGTGCACGGGCAGAAAAAGCAATTAACATTTTATTATCATCCCGTTCATATGCAATTAAAACAGAGTCGATTCCCCTTCAGATAAAGTTGCATAAATAAGTAGAGACCAGATTTGGGTCCTAAAGTAGACAAAGTATGCTGAAAGTCATAAAAGATCACCTGTCAATCGGTTGCTCAGACAGATGCTGCAGGAAGAGGTGACAGAGACACGCAGAACACATGGGAAATGGCAGGCTAAACGGGGAGAGAGGATGCGTACAGCTTTTTTTCGTTGTTTCAAAACCTGATTTTAATTGCTGTGGGTTTACGGATTAATGAAACAATACAGTTCTTCCAAAGAAACAGCTGTTTGGTGGGTAATTTTAATCACAACCTGGTGGTAATCTCCCACGGGAGTTCATCCGAGCTGCCAAATAACTTTTTTAACAAACAGTAAAGATGGTCACGAGACTGTAGCTGGCGAACTGAACAAGTGGAAACAATTGTGCAAATTGAAATGCAGCTCTGTCCCTTGCATGCGTATCTCTGAGTAGAGGAAAAGGCTCGAGAACACAGATCACTTTGTCGGGAGAATACAGCTGGTACCAGTGTATGCGCAGTCACTGTTGCTGACCATCAGCTGGTGTGAACTGGCACAGTGCTTCCCATGCCCATTGATTGCACCCCAGCACGCCACCCATTAAGCAGTTTACTGAAGCACTCCGCTGGGATATGCTGGTTTGAGGCAGCCTCCACTGATGAAATTGCTGGCAAATGACTGGAATCAGGCACTCCTTGAGCCAAACTAGATATTGGTCACTTAGCCTGACATTAATTGTCCCAGCAACCACACAGTGTAAAAACAGGCTTTTGCCTGTCTCGGGTAAACAACGCTAGTGACACTCCCTAAAAATCAGACAACCTGTCTGGTGAAAGCTTTTAGAGCCTTTCACAAGCTGCAAAAGAGCGCATAAGTGATAGAAGGCGGTAGGGTGGGTGCATTATTGTTCTCATTAGAGCATCATCTGCCAATTTATTGCAACAAGAAGCCAGCAAATGCAAAGCCTTCTCGCTGTAAAAAAAACCCACTGCACCCTTTATGTAACATTTAAGATATTCAGGGGCTGGGTATGGGGGTGCTGTGATTGTGGCCCTCACTGAAGCCTGGCTCTCTACTCATAAGAGCAAGGGGAGGCAGAGCAGAGGGCTGTGAGGTGGCCAGAACAAAGAGCCCAACACACGGCCACAGCGAGGGCTCTGGAGAGCACCATGGGCACCAGCTCAGAGCCCAGGCTCTCCGATAATGTAAAGTACATGGACTCCCCAGGATTTCACTACAACAAAGAAATGCAGATTCTTGCCAGACTGCTAATTTTTATGCATTAAAAAAAATGCATCACCGTCTTAGACACATGCTTCCAGCCACACATTTGTGTGATAAGGTGGATTGATTTTTTTCCCTGTCTTCACTTACGACCTAGATCCTGTTGTCTTTGAAGTATGCAGTTTCTGTAGTACAGGATCAAACATCTTAGCAGCTCTTGAATTAGAAGAATCCCACACTGCCCTTCTAACAACTGTCCATCCACACACAGCCATCTGTCTCCGTCCTTCTAATGGACAGGCTAATAGTATTGCTTAAGATATGCTGGTGGAAGAAATTCTATTACTTGGGGAGCAGGGAGGGACTGAGCCATTCATTTACAGCAAGATTTGTGGTATAGTCATCAGCTCATCCCATGACGCTTAGAGACCAGCACTTTGATAGATCCTGTGCAGTGACAACAGGTCAAAAACCCTAGTTTTTTTCCTTCCTATACAAGGTAAATAGTCAGGGATTGCAGGCCATAGTGGTGTGAGCAGCTCTGGGCACTGGCTCAATCCCTACTGGCATCAGCTGACTGCAGGAGCATTGGAGGTGTCAGTCTCCAGCTGGCGAGAGCAGCTGGAAGGCTTGGCGCCTTCACTGACACCTCTGGGGCTGGGCTTGACTGCAGTTTCACTCCTGCACAGCCACGCGTGGGAAACTAATTGGGAGCTCTGCACGGTGCTGTAATACAGACGCAATGCTGTAGTAAAGCCCTGTGATGCTCTGAAGAGCTCTGTGTGCTGCACAGGAGGCTTTTTTCACCTGCTAGGGAGGGTGCAGGATTTATACAAGCAGGAGCAGCTATCCCACTTCTAAAAAGAATCTAAAGTTTGGGCATTTAGGGAAGTGGCAGACATTTGCCCTACCCTCGGGCAGACTTGAGGTGTCTTGAGATGGACCTGAATCCTCTCGCCTCTTTGCTTTCTCAGCTGCACCAGCCCACCTCTTTGGAGGGACAGAAACTGGGGAGAGCAGAGGCACATGGCCAGGCTGTCCTGACAAGTTGAGGATCCCCCACCTCCTGCTCTGCTGCTGCGATTCCGGCCAAATCTACCCGGTGAAACCTGGCCACCAGCCAGATTCTCATGGTCAGTGGCACGTGGCAGCTCATGGCCTGCTGAGCAGCCCAGGGAAAGGGAAATCCCAATACATTCAAATCCTTCCCACCGTTACACTTAGAAGCACGACGCGAGGCAGGGAACTGCTCTGTGGTACAAAACTGGCCTAACAGCATCTCATTTCACAGCAGTGCAGCTGCGGGCTGATGGGGAGGGATGGACTACCCGGACCTTCACAAAAGATAAGGGCGAGAGGGCACTTGTGGGAGGGATCACAAGTGCTTTACCAACACTACAGACCTGTGCCAGTCTTCAGACTGCTGCTGGCGCTGGAAAGTGCGCTGATCATCGAAACCTGGAAGGGAGCTTCTGAAGCAGCCCCCGTGGCTGCAGAGGGCAGGCCATCCAGCCCTCTCCTAGCAGCACGTCGTGCCCGGGTTGCAGGGGAAATAACCTGCCTGGCTGCCTGCAGAAAGCATCTCCTCCTGGGGAATGCACTGGATGGCTCTGATTCAGCCACCACCTCCCAGGGAAGGCTGGGATCCCAGGCACCTCAGCAAATCCAGGTTTAATGTTTCTAGGTTTTTGAAGTTTTGCCGGCCACTCCTTTTCTTTTGTGGCTGTAGATCAGAGAGCGAGAGAACAGAGAAAGCAGATGGTTTGTCTAAACAAAGGTCAGAGTTGCCGCTCAAGAGGCAGCAGACCAGTGTCCTTCTGCAATGAGCAGTGTGACACTGTCAGATCACACAGCTAGGGAGTCCCCGGGGGAAGGTGAAAGCATTATCCCTCTGATGCAATTCCTATCTTTGGTGAAAGAATGCACAAACACACACAAATTGAGCAATTAGGTAATACTCAGATAGCTGGCACCTTCTAAGTGACTCAGACAAGATCAGGCAGTAAAAGCAGCTTAAAACATCCTAGGGGTGCAAACCTATGCCCCAAATAAGAGAACCTGCTTTTTAGCCGTGTACCTGATCCTATTGCCAAATGAAGAGCACAGAGTCAGCAAACATACACAAGAGAGAGCCGTGTAGTGTCTAGCATTGGCTACTCCAGCAACCAGTCCTACCAGGGCAAAAGAAAGCTAAAACTCATTTCTTGCATTGCATCAAAGACAGAGCTAAGCCGAAGCGTGAGCAAGCTGCATAACCAGGTTACCCAAAATTGTCTTTTGCTTCTCATTCTTTAAGAAGAAGGAAGCAATTTTTTTTCTTACTATCAATGGCTACAGCCAAACTGTAAAGCTCATGGGGGACCAAGTGAAATACCATATTATTTCAGTAGAGCAGACATCACTAATTACTTTCTTACCTCGTAGAATGTCAAATTAGTTGAAAGAATAGATCAAACTACTGTTAAGTACAGTGATTAAAGTGATCAAAGGCTCATAACAGCACAGAGAGTGCAGCAAGGTTGTAGTTGCACTCTGAAACCTGCACTTCATGATGGAGAATAACAACAAGGGTCAAGGAGAAATGTAAACATGAGCATTTTGCAAATGCTCACACTGAATTCCAAAATTCATCCCAAACGAGGACTTTTGGATTTAATCTCAGGCTTCAGTCTCAGGCTTTGTTTTTCCAAAGCAAGGCAAGGCTTGTAGGAAGAGGTAATATTGTCTCTTCTTACCTTCAATCATCTTGGCCACAAAATACTCTTATGCCATGTTTATAGAGGCTTATTAATATTCTGAAACATACTGAGATCCTGTGCAGGTTTAAAAGACCCAGGCCAACTTCTGTGTCAGTATTCAAACCAACCTTCATATTTTCTTGTAAAGTCTAACAGTAGCCATCCACTTTTCTATCTAGAATAGAAGGATGGATCTTATTACTTCACTATATTCAATATTTATCTCCGCAGTGCTACTGTGTGGACCAACTGCTAAGTATCTCTTTACACATTTGGAACAACCCCATATAAAGGTCAAAGCCTGGACTTTTCATAGGTCCCTTTAGGCACCTAGCAGCAGTGCCTAAGCTAGTAAACTAAATTTTCTGCATAGTCCATGGGGAAATATGGGCAACACAGGAGGGTAATTTATTCAGTCTCCCAGCTGCCTTTGCCGGCCCTCATAGCAACAGAGCTTCCTGATTTAGACCATGCTCCTATCATAGGGACTTCCAGTGAGACAGCAAGAATTAGGTGCAGCAAACGCAGATCTAAGTCATTTATCCAGTGTCACACTGGGAGCCTTTGGCAAATCAAAATTTAAGCCCGTGTTTCCCTGGGTGCTAAACTATTCCATTATAATCAAATTATTTTGTTATTTTGACTCTTGCCTCAGCAAGGTGGTAGATGAGTTCCTCTTGGAAATTTAGGTTTGTCAAAGTTAAAAATCTGCAAGAAACAAACAGATGAAAACTGTGACGAATGACAGTCACAGTGTCCACAATGATCCTCTTCTATAGCCCACGGAAACAGGAGAATGTGTTTTAAGTTCAGTAGACTTGGGAGTTAAACCTATGAACCCCATATGAAAGATAATTGGCTGATTTCTCAAAGAAATTCCTCAAATAAATATTGTTTTGTGTGAGATCATTTATCTAAGCAAATGGAGCCAAATAGATACTCAATAGATGTAAGCCAGACTCCTCTAAACACCCTTGCATTAGTTTACAGCAGGACTAAATTTGACGCAGGATACTGAATAGGGTGTTTGATAATCGGGATGCCTTTGAAGGATCTGGAGTGATTGCTTCTGCTCTTGGCCTTGCATTTCTTCAGCAGACGAAGGGGGTTTTCACAGAGATTACTGGAAATTCTGGAGAAGATAAGATTAAGATTGATGAAATACATATGAGTATTGTCTTTGGCATGCTCATAAAGTGTTGCAAGATAGAAACTCATTTTCTCTTTGAAACAGCAAAATTGAACCTCAAGGTGCAGTAACATTAAGATTTGCACAGAAAGGGAGACTGCAAACAAATCAGGAAGGAGGAATTTTAAATCAGTTTGTTAACCAAAAGAGCTGCTTTACTTATTTGCATTTTCTGTCCTTAAAAATGTAATTTGGGAAGAGAGAACTCTCCTTTCCTTAATTTCTTACCTAGAAATTCTTTTTTATAAAACGTGGAAAACATTCCTATCCTACCTCTGTCCATTAGTAAAACATCCAGAATCGCTCCTGTTACTCCTGAACATCTCCGTCTTTAGGACACGTAAGTGGAGCACTGCTGGATGTTCATGGTGTGCTGCCCTGGGAGCTTCAGGCTCTCCGTGAGACACAAAAGCAGTGGAACTGTTGGAAAACTGCTGACACCATGGGGCTCCACAGCTGTTAATATTTTGGGTGCAGAGGAGAGGATGGGGGAGGGAGGTGGTTGTTAACAGTTTGTTCTCTGTCTAATGTACAGCTTGACAAATAATTCAGAATTAAGAGAATTCAGCCTTTTCCTTGACGACTGTTGCAAGCGCGGACAGCTGTAGGCGCATGACTGAAGACTTACACGTTTTCAGTGTTTACAGCGAAGTGTCTCCATTGCTGGTTGTTTTGGTACTGCGAAAGGGAGGGCAATTCTATTTTTCCTCTATGTGTAGCAAACAATTCCAGGACGCCCAGTTCTCCTCCCACTTCCCTTTTTCCTGTTCCTGGCTCCTTTCCTCTGGGATTTGACAACACCAGCCTGAGGCTCTGGGTTACCCTTAACATCACTTCTCCCCCTTCCTTCCAGACCTTATGAAAGAATTAAGAAGTGAAATTTGTGGGTTTGTTTTGCAGAGGAAGACCCTTGGGGAAACCGAGCTAGCACAGCTGTCCTCGGGTCTCAGCTTTGGGTGCATCTGTGCCACTCCGTGCGGTGCTGGGCGGTGGCGTGCAGTGTGCCTTCAGCACCCACGCCAGCCCAGGGTACCCGCTGTGCTGCTTGGGCACAGCCTCCTTTCCAGACTTCTACCGCTTTCCTTAAAGCCTGGCCTCAGTAATCAAAATCTTGAGCTAATTCTGGCCTTAATTTAATCCTTGCAGTGGTCATCCTGCTGGCACAGCTTTATGCCAGTGGCAAAAGTAGGAAAGAGCTTGATCCTGTAGGAGACCCAGGACATACCTGAGGGGTTGTGCCTGTACTTATGAGGCTTATTCCTCAATACATCTCCCAGGCATTAAAATGTCAGCATGCGCCGAGAGGGTCCAAGAAAGAAAAACATAAGATCTGGATACCCTTAGAAGTGGAAATGCTGGGCTATGGAGAACAGTGGGTGCCACGAGCTCTCTTGCTGCATCTGTGCGTGTAGCTGGATGAAATGCTGGACATGCTTTTATACTACAGCACTGCATCCCTTCTGGGAGGCAGAAAGAGCCAGCACAGCGGTCAGAATGGCAGGATCTCTGGGAAGTGTCTGGTTTGGCTCGTGTGCTTCCTACAGCCCTGGTTTCTGTTATGGGAGAATTTTCCTTCTGTGTAACTGTGAAGCGGGGAGATGTCTAGTTTCCCTGTCTCACAGGGATTTGATGGATGATCCCCAAAGTGAACCAGTTCACCTGATTTCTGGTCTCACACCCTGACCTTAAGGCTGTCCTTCCCTCAAGGTTCCCGCGTGCATGCTGAGAGCAGGGCTAGGAACGAAGCCCGGTTTGACCCCGTTATAACCCAGACCAGTGGTGCTCAAAGCCTTTCTCACTGCTCACCGTGCCAAACGGAGCATGGCACGTGGGCTGCTGCCAGGAGAGCCAAGGAAACCAGGAGGAAGCCTGATTTGGATAAGTGTCCTGATGTGGTGTGCAGCCCAGCTGGAGAACATGGGCCCTGGCCTCACAGGTCACTAATGATCTGCAAGCCACAGCCTGGCACGGCCAACAGCAGAACGCTAGACACTGAGCGGCGAGTCTGCTTGGGAAGTGGTTCACTTCCAGCTTTTCTTCACAAAGAATAGCTTGCATGGAAAGTCACAGCATGGTATGTCTTAAAACAGGGACTTTAGAAAACATTTTAAAGTTCTGTTTGAAACATTTTGTTGCAATGAAGTAATGGTGTGGTGTTTTTCTTTCTCTGACCAAGCTTGGAAGCTAGCAAAACCTGTGTTTAAATGTGATGCTTTCTGTTTAATGACGAAGTAGTGTTGGCTGGAAAGGCCTACAAAGACAAAAGGCTTTGGCCCATGCTACAAGGAAAGTTCTGGCTGAAGAAGACAATGGTGAACGTAGTACAGTCACAATATCTCTATTTTGCCAGGTATGCACTTAGTTCAGTGCCCAACAGAGGACTATTTTACTGTATTCACATTGATAGAGTCCTGTCCGCTACACCTAGGGCTTTTGGCCAAAAACAAGTAAAGGAAACTGCACCCACGCTGATTCTTAAATGATTTCTCCGATTCTCCTTGCTCCTGCGTGAGCAATAGCCTATCCCCTCCCCAGACCCTGGTGCACACAGGCAGCGGCAGCAGACAGCGCGCTGCCATGGTCCCAGTGAAGTTGCACTGGGCTCCCCCCGCTCAGCATAAAGCCTTCAGGACCTCACCCCAGAAAACGGGTAGAAGAAGGCAGGGCAGCAGGGGTTTCGCAGCCAGCTTTGGCTGGGTTGCATTGTTTCAGCTCAGTTTCGCTCTCCGGCTCGGAGGGCTTGTTACCCGCCTCGTTAGGCAGGGTGTTTCAGGTCTGTCGGGTGCAGCCACTGCACACAGTGCTCGGGGCCAGTGTGGGGTAAGCGGAGCTTTGGCATTCCCGCTGATCCCTGCTGGAACTGCGCCAGCCCGACGTGGCCTCACAAGTCGGCTTCACTTTCCTTTTTATCTAAAGCTGCAAATTAGCAGCCACGTAAACATCTTGGTGTCAGCCGCTGGCAGTCCTCAATTTCACAGCGAGGTGCAAGAGAAAACTGAGAAACAGAGAAAAACGCTAGAAAAAAACCCAGCAAAACAAAGTATCATGTGAGTCCTGGCTGCCTTCCCCCTTGCATTGTAAGCTTACTTAGGTCCCCACAGCTTCGTAGTCCTATAGGTATGAGGAGAGGTATGTCAGTGTTATTACTGGTCCAAAAAAATCATGCACAGAATTTTCAAGTGATACCCAGGACTGCACTATATGCCCTATGAGAAAGGAAGTGCAATTCTTGTTTAAGAGGTGGGTAATGATAGCTGTAAGAGGCACAGCTAGGAATTCAGGGCACAGAGCAGGTCGGGTAGCCAGTACCACCAATAAAGTTTATATAGGTGTCATGGGGCAAATTTGCTGTGAGTAGGGAATAGGAGCCATGTGGTATTCAGGAGTACGAGTACTTACAGAAAGATTCAGCATTATGAAAGTTTCTGCAAGAAGGTTTTGTCAAAGCTAGTGTTTAATCCAGATCTCCCACATACCTCCCCGGTGCTTAAACTGCAAGAATGTACTTGTACCTAATTGCAAAAGAGCACCAAGGATCTGTAAGTATTTCTGCCAGTGGGATTGCTGAGTGTTGGCATAATCAGAGAAACCCTTGACTGCAGGCTTTCAAGTGTCCCGATCAGCCCTGGAGTTTGGAGAGCAAGAGCGTATGAGGAGAAAAAAGACTGGCGGAAAAACAAGCGGTAGGTCAGAGTGTTGTTGCCGTGCTAAAAGGCATTGTTTTCTTCCCTGCACAAATGAGATAACTTAGGGAAGGTGGTCCAGATTCAACTCATGAGTTCCTGAATGCCTTGTACCAGTTTTCAACAAGATGAAATTTCCCGTGCCCTCTAGAAAGGCTTTCGTTAGGTAAGGTCTGAGTATGTCCTTGCAAGGTACCCTGATCGGGTTGCGCAACCTTTGTTCACGCTGCTGCCCTCAGTTCAAGTGGCCTCTTTGCAAAAGCCGGCTATTGTACTTCCCGAGCCAGCCCTGCGTGTAGTTGCACCTTTGATGCAGACCTCCCTTTTGTAGTACCTCCCAGCCAGGGAGCTGCAAGATCCGTATAAATATTAGTTATCAAACTCTAAGGCAAGCCTGTGAAGTGCTTTAGGATTTCACTTTGTATCATGAAGAGGAGTGAACGGAGGTGCCAAGCTGCTAAGTGCTTTGCCCAAGATAAGAGTTGTTGGTGGAACACAACTGGAGGTGTCAATGGAAATACAGGGTCCTGCCTTTGAACCTCTGCCTTCTACTGACAGAGCTGCAGTTTGCAGACTGCACGATCTTTAAGACACCTCCAGAGGCCATCTGGCCTTCTTCGAGCCTCCTGATTCCTGGCCATTTCATTTATTTGCTTTTGAATCGGCGTGATTAAAGGAAACATAAACTTATGGGGCCAAGCTCTTTTCAGTGGTGCCCAGTGACAGGACAAGGGCCAATGGGCACAAACTGAAGCATAGGAAGTTCTGTCTGAACATGAGGAAGAACTTCTTCCCTCTGAGGGTGACGGAGCACTGGAACAGGCTGCCCAGGGAGGCTGTGGAGTCTCCTTCTCTGGAGATATTC
>Ga0065711_1046401_pt1 | contig 12909 bp, 16 predicted proteins | sample Hoacrofraction12_FD_59098 | JGI IMG/M metagenome (GOLD analysis project Ga0065711, IMG submission 59098) | Hoatzin crop microbial communities from Cojedes, Venezuela - Epithelial fraction 12 v2 (version 2) | ecosystem: Host-associated > Birds > Digestive system > Esophagus > Crop | place... | reverse complement strand
TTCCCTTCCCTTCCCTTCCCTTCCCTTCCCTTCCCTTCCCTTCAACTTCCCTTCCCTTCCCTTCTCTTCCTTTTCCTTTTTGGGATGGCTGGGATAGATGGGATGGCCGGCTCCACACCGGAGGCATGGATCCCATGCTCCACCATGGGTCACCCCAAGACAAATCTCACGGAGCGAGCTGGCCTGGAGAGAGATTTACAGCACCAAATCCCATCCTGACCCTGAAGATGAATATTCATATTTCAACTCAACAGGGATATTTGCCTACTTAGGAAAAAAAAACCCCACAACACTAAGTGCTTTCTTCCCCGGGCGTGTTTTTGCCTGACGGGGTGTGTGATGCTAATCCCTCGGCAGGGCTAAGCCAGCGTCTGAGCAGGCAGGTGCCTGGTGCGGGGAGCGAGGCAGGGTCTGACGGGGCACCGGGACCGGAGAAGGGCTGGGGACGTGAAGCAAGGCGGCCGCGGCCCAGGAAGGAGACGAAGAGCTGGTGCAGCTGAGAGGGATCTGGGTCCCTCACCCAAAGGCTACCCACGGACCATGAAGTCTGGGGCAGGAGCTGCGATGTGGGAAAGCTCAGGTGTGGTTCAGAGGAAGACCATGGTGGGCTGAAGGTGGGTGGAAAGAGATGGAGGATACCAGTGTATCAGCTCTCCGGGTGGGACCTGGACACAGGGTCCTCCCCAGCATTGTCCTCCCCAAAGGCTGCACTTGTCCGACTTCGAATTTAGAAAAGGGATACCAGAGGAAGGAGCTGGTTTATATTTTCTGGAGAAAAGCCAGTCCTTGGCACGCTCCCCTCAGCCAGGCGGGATTACAGTGCAGCTCTGGGTATCTGCAAACACCTCCTCGTTTTCCCAGCACTGAGCTGGTCAGGGGGGCTTGCAGGTCATCGCTGAAGCTTGGGCTGGTTTGGTAGCAAAAGTGTGACTCGGAGAACAAGTTCAGGTTGTGTTATCGTAGGATTATGTCGAGTTTTAGATGAAAATCTTCTTTGAAGTCCTTGGGCCTTAGCCAGATGTCAGATCCCCCTCCGAGCATCCACCCGATGGGGCTCAGCTGCGATAAGGCACCTCTCAAACAAAATGGCTCTTACTGGGGGCAAAGAAGTCGAGCCCTGAATGCCACGGAAATATAAAAGCAAGAGGCTGGGCGTAGACCATGACTCTGCTCGAGAGCTTTCAAGGCGGAGGGATTTTTTGTTTGAAAACCCATTAAAATCCTCCACTTTGAAGGGTTTGAGTTTGGCCCCTAAATTGCTGAAAGCTGCTGAAGGATAAGCGGCAGCTGGTGGGCTGCTTGTGGGGGTTTCTCCGCTCCTGTTTAATCTGGGAGCCGGGCTCGGCGTGCTGTCACTCCGGTTTCGTAGCAGGGAGCATCTCTTGTGGCCCTGGAGGTGCACGGGCAGAGTCAGGGAGCGGAGGCGAGGACTGCTCTGCTTTAGCAGGGCCCTTCCTCCAAAACCAACCTGCTCAGCCCCACCGCTTGCACGTCCATCCTCTTTCTCTGCCCACTGCTCATCTCCCATGCCACCTCCGGAGTCTGTAACCCCATGGGGACGGTGAATAAATGTCTTTGCTCTGCATTAAAGCAGAGCACCCGAAATTTCAGCCTTTGCTGGCAACCCTGGGGGATGGTGAGCTGAATCTCAGCACTGCCTGTCGCCAGCATCCCCCATGCCATCAAATTCTTTGAAATGGCTTAATCTGGGAAACCGTGCAGTCTCTCGGCTGACTTCTCGTGGAGAGAGATCCAGGTGGCATTTTGCAGTGCCAGCAACAATCCTGTTATCCTGGCTGCATGTTTTAAACTCTCTTCAGTTCGACGTCCCCCAAAAAGACGAGACCGTCAGCTCTGCAACTGTCAGTGCTAAAAAAATAGGGAGATTTAGAAAATCAAAATCTTTGCAGGGAAGAGGGAAAAAAAAGCAGCGCACCAGCAACTCCGTGAGGTCTGGGGTGTGTTAGCCCAGGCACAGGGCAGCACCGGAGAAGCCTCCTTTCACTGGCTGCTTGGGGATCCCGATGGGAAGCAGCCTGAAAAGAAATGAGGAATCCATGTAAAATCATGGCTGTTTTGGTGGGCGGAAAATGAGCTAGCTCCTCAGCCCACTGGGGAGATGAAAATAGCATCCTCTGGGGCTTTGCTTTGGAAAATATTTGGAATATTTGCAAAAAAATAATAGGAAAAGTCGGATCTATGTTTAGTAACAGTAGCCAGTCGGCCCCTGTGCTGGAAGACAACATGGGTAAGAGTCGTTTCAGGGCTCCAAAATCCTACGTGGCTGCTCACCAGGATTCGGGTTGGAGCTCCGCGAGGAAGGGCACCTGGTGGAAGAGCACCCTGCGGAGGACGAGGGATCCGTGCCTTGCAGACTGACTGAGTCTGGGGCTGGGGTGGCCACGGTGGGGACACGGGCTGCTCCCAGCCCCAGCAGCAAGCCTGGGACACACGGGTGACAGGCGGGTGGTCACTGGTTGGGCGGTGAAGCGTACCCTTCCCCAGCGGCCTGGAGGGCCCGAAGCCCTGTGTTTCTCATTAGCATCATTCATCTTTTATACCTTTTTCAAGCCTAATGATACAGGAATGCTGGAGGCTCATAAATGATATCTGCTGGTGCAAGACTGCATTAAATCTTAACGAACTTTCTTCTGGGTTGAGCGAGTGGCACAACCGCAGCCCTCGGTCGTACTCAACTCCACTCTGCTCCCTCTGATTAGGTGCTCTCCACCCTCCATCATTGTTCTTCCCATCCTCCATCAACGCCCTCTCCATCCTCCACCATCGCCCTCTCCATCCTCCATCACTGTCCTTCCCATCCTCCATCATATCCTTCTCCATCCTCCACTGTTGTCCTTCTCATTCTCCATAGTTGTCCTCTCCATCCTCCATCATCACTCTGTCCATCCTCCATCATCATCCTCCCTGTCCTCTGTTGCTGCCCTCTCCATCCTCCACCATTTTCCTTCCCATCCTCCATCATCTCCTTCTCCATCCTTCATCCTTGCCCTTCCTGTTATCCATCGTTGTCCTCCCCATGCTCCATCGCTGCCCTCTCCATGTGCCGGGTGGCTGTAAGGCATGGCAGCATCATTGCACCCTAGGCACAGGAGCAGCCCTTGGCTCTGCCAAACACCGATGTCCCAGAGGAGCCAGCACAGAGGCTCGGGAGCCGCCAGCCAAGTGCCTCTTTGCACATGACTGGAAATTCAGGGATTTCTCTTGGGCTCCTTTAGGGGAAAAAGGAGCTGAGCGCTCACGTCTGGTTCCCTAGCAACACTGCTGCTTCTAATTCCTGATTTTATTTTTCTTTCAGGGGGATCCTTCACATGTTGTGCTCTGAGCCACAGAAACACACTGTCCCCGGAGCGAGGGAGAGCCTGGGCAGGCGGCCGGCCCCGGTGTGTGCACGGCACGGTCATGGGCTGGCAGGGCTTGGAGACAAACATCGATGCGATGGGGACCGAGGCACGCCGCCCTCATTTTGCAACCCAAACCGCCCCGTTTCCAAAGCGAATGAGAGCGTGTGACCACGGGGAAACGCACGCCGCTGCCCTCCCTAGCCCCACGGGTGCTGGGTGATGATGTCGAGTCAAAATGTCGGCAAAATGATGATGCTTCATGGAGCACCGAGCTCTCCAGGACTAAAGGGCGACTTTCCACGCGTGCAGGAGGCGTTAATGTATTGGCCATGAGCATCTCAGAGAAGTTTATGGCTACTAAAAACAATTCTCTGCTTTAACAGGGAGGGGAAGAATTTTAAAGGCATACGGCAAGTTATTTAAAAGTGCCGCTGCTCAGAGGGACATTTTCCTCGCAGTGGTGGGGCAAAGCAGCTTCTTGTCAGGGCAGCTCTTTGCTGGGAGTGGTGGTTTCAGGCTTTGTGGGTTTGGGTCACGCGAGGTGAATGCTTTCCATGGGGGAAATAAATAAAGATATGACGGGGACAAATGCTTTTGGGGTCCTTTAGGTCAAACATCAGGAAAACTCTCCCAAGATTGTTTAGAAAATTACTAGAAAACAAATATTTCACAGTTTTTCAGCGTGGCGTCCACCCAAAACCCCAGGGATGTTCCCCCCTTGCTGGGTAGGGAGAGAAAATGGACCCATGTCCCCCCGGTTTCTGCCAAGAGGTTTTGGGGGTCTCCAACCCCACTTCATCCACCAGCACCGCTCTGTCGCTAAATTGACTGAAAGGTAAAATAAACTCCAAAGGTGTGGACAGATGCAACATGCCCAGGCTGCAAAAACCAGTCCACAAATGTCAATCTGGGACCATTTTTCTGGCGGGCACCGGACACTCCCGGGTCCCACAGGTGCAGCTGCACGATGGGACGCGCTGTAGGGAAAAGCCCGGCTGCATTTTGCAGAGCTACTTCGCTTTTCCATAGCTTTTTTTTTTCCTAAGTAACATAACAAAATTTAATACAAAGCCATATCCATGCTGGAAGTCTCTTTTGCAAGTAATAGCCTGCCAAAAATTGCATGATTTAGCTCTTTCAAATTTCTAAATATACATTTGCATGCAAATTTGTAACTTGAACTTATGAATTTAAGTGTGTGTTTCCCCTTTGCTGATGTTAGGAGCATCCTCCTTTAGCCAGAAACATCCTCATTATTTGACCAAAACGTGTAAGAATTTCGTTGCCTACAGAAGAATCGTTCTGGCTATTTCAGGCGTATTGAAACAAAGCTCTGTATACTGCTCTCTTGGCTTCATTTCACGACAAATGCATCGTTTCCAACGACTGGCGTGGAGCAGGAGCTGCATTTCAACCGTGTCTAAATCCAGATGCTTTATTCCCCGCGCACGTGCGGATGAGGCCGGGAAAGCCGAGCCGAGCCGGCTGCTCCTCGTGCCAGGGGCAGAGCCCAGAAGTGGGACGGATCCTGCTCCTCCCAGTGACTCCGGGGCCTCCCGGCTTGGGCTTTGCTCCTTTTCTTTGCATTTGAGACCAGAAGGGATGAGGGTGTCCGGTCCTTCGTCCCACGCGGAGCAGCACGGTTTGGCACCTGCTGGTCCCCAAGCACCACAATGACGTTTCCACCGTTGATGCCCACGTGCATTTCTATGCGGTTTTAAAGGCAATAAGCCCCCCAGAAGCTTCTCCTTTTGGATTTAGCACACCAGAACCTCCCATCATCCCTTTTTGCAAGCAGGGGTGTCCCTGCCCGCGCAGCCCCGCATCCCCACGCCTTTTCGGGTGTCCACGGGTGATGATGCTCCAGCTCCCGGGCGGCTGAGCATCCTGGTGTCAGTGTTTGCAGTTCAGCCCTGCCTGCCCCTAAATCTCTCCTCACCCTGTATAAAACCTTACACCCCTGGGGCAGATGGCCCGATCTCACCCGCCCTGTTCCCACCTACTCCTCCCAGAGCCAGGATCAACCCCCTGCGAGAGGAAAATCCCCGGCGGGCACTGCGCACTGTTAAGCTGGTCCTAAGGGTGGTGGCTGGGCTGGCGGCGGCAGCACCAGCTCCCACCTGGAGCTGCGCCAGGCAGCGAGCGCTGAAGGATGCTCCAGGTGTTCGTCACAGGACTATTTTGATCCCTTCGTCGCAGGAGAATTGCTTTGACAAATTTTTTTTTTTTTTTTTGGTGTAAGCAAAGCTGGAGTAATTACCGGGGGGGAAAAAAAATTGAAAAAACCGAAATGTTAACATTTATATGAAAAAGGTCTCATGATGATTAAATATTTCAATGGGTTGCTCTTTAGTAATGCAAAACTAATCAAATTCTAGATGATATTTAAAAAACAGGGAACGGTGTATGGTTTAATATTGTAATTTCAATAGGCCAGGTTTTAGAAGACAGCTAATTATAAAATAATCCTTTTATGTTGTGTAAAACACCATTTTAAAGGAGATACTCACTACAAACATGGGGTTTCCTTATTGCTGGAGGTAATTAGCTGGGTGCTAATTGAGAATGTGACTGCGAGTGCAGAGCAGCTCCTGGGATGTGCTGAGCTGATGGAGCCGTTTTGGGGTGAAACCTCCCCTTTTTGGGCTTGGGGCTGGGTCCGTTTTACCCCACAGGGATTTTGGCTGCGCAGAGTCTCACCGGGGTGGCTGGGAAGAGGGATGGAGACGTCTCTGAGCCTGGTGCCGGAGCACGGCGTGGTGAGAAAAGGGGTGATAAAGAATCTAGGCGGAGTGGCTGTGTGACGCCCTGCGGGGCTGTACCCGCATCCTCACCCCAGGCAGCAACCTCTTGCCCCTGGGTCCCAAAACCCAACTGATTCCACAATATCGTGGGAAAACAACCCATGGGATGCGTTTTGGTGGAGGTGTGAGGGGCCAGACCTGGCCGCGAAGCCCCGGGCAGGGGTGCTGGGAGCCGGGAGCTTCACCTTAGAATCATAGAATCACAGAATGGTCAGGGTTGGGAGGGACCTTAAAGACCATCTGGTTCCAACCCCCCTGCCATGATCAGGGACATCTTCCACCAGCCCATCCAACCTGGCCTTGGACACTGCCAGGGAGGGGGCAGCCACAGCTTCTCTGGGCAGCCTGGGCCAGTGTTTCACCACCCTCATGGGGAAGCATTTCTTCCTAATATCTCATCTAAATCTGCCCTCTTTTAGCTTAGAGCCGTTCCCCCTTGTCCTATCACTGCACCCCCTTGTGAGAAGCCCCTCTCCATCCTTCCAGTAGCCCCTTCAGGCACTGGCAGCTGCTCTAAGGTCACCCCGGAGCCTTCTCTTCTCCAGGCTGAACAGCCCCAGCTCCCTCAGCCTGTCCTCGCAGGAGAGGTGCTCTCTTGCACTCATGGGCAGGATGCTGGGGAGCTGGTGCTGGGCAGCAGCGGGCGGGATGCTCCCCAGGGCCCTGCCTCTCCTCGCAGGCAGCTGCCCACCATCTCCCAGCAAGAAGTGTGGCCGGGCAGTGCCTCGGGAACCCCGCAGCACCCCGGGTTCAGGGCAGGAACCGGCTGGGTAAGGGGGTACCCCATTTCTGCAGTCGCATGGCCAACGTCTCACTCCCACGGAGCCCATTCCAGCTCCATCAGCGAGCGACAATTAATTGGAGCCATAATTAAGGCCCATATCGGGGCATCCTGACTCTGCCCAATGGCTTTCTGCCTGTGTGCAATTTTCAGCAGGTTTTTCAGCTTAATGACTCCATTTTTGCCCTCCTGAGAGCAGCAGAAAGCAATGGGAACCAGTGCTGGGAACAGCACCAAGCGAAAATGAGCGAACCTGGTATTTCTCCCCTGGAGCTGGTGGGAAAATATCCCCAGATGACCCCAAATCTCAAGCCAACACGGGGGTTTGAGGGGCTGGATGGGATCGGCACAAAGGAAGAAATGCAAACGGGGTTGCAGATGGCAAGCGCAGAGGCGGCGCGGCTTCGGCTTATTCCTTGAATTATAAATACTACGGAGTATATTTAGGCACGCTCTGCTTCTGCCAGCCTGGGCAGCCCGGCAACTCGGCGTGTCGGCGCGGGGCTGCTTCCTGGGAGCGCGAGGAGGGATGCGCCTGGCGCCCTGGCACGTGAGGTGGGGATCTGCCGAGCTGCCCGCGCTGCCCATCTCCCTGCCCTCGACACGGGCTGCGGGTGCCCGGCCGGGGGCCACTGGCAGAGGCTGCCAGGGATGCACCCCGTGCCCTTCCCCCGCACTGACAGTGCGTGCATATTTCATGGCCAGTAATGGGATTTCACTGTCGATACCGCTCCCGGATTTCTTTCCACCCTGCTACGTTTTCAGGTTGAATAAATGGAAGCCTTTGGGATCCCTCCGGCTCCGGGGGAAGGAGCTTTCCCGGGTAATCCGGCCGTGTCCCATGCTGCAGGTGAATTGGGGTGTGGGTTTGCCCGGGCTGAGTCCCAGCCCCGGCAAACCATCCCCGTGAGCCCATCCAGGGCTCTGAGTGCCGGCTGCAGCCTGGCCGGGTGTCCTCGCCCCAGCGTTGTCCCCACCTCTGCCGGTGGCCTTTGGCCGAGAGGGATGGGGACGGGGATGGGGAGCGCTGCCCTGGCATCACCCGCGGCTCTGCGTGCGGGAGGGCACCCACTGGGGACCGCGAGCATCCCTTTCCGAAGGGTGGGAGAGGAAATTTCTCCAAACATCCTCCCCGCGGTCCCAATCCGCTAATAGCCCGGTAATCTTCTTACGGGGGTCAGCCTGGGGCGCCCGTAGGAGCCTTGGCGTCATGCTGGGGAGGAGAAATGCGGTTTCACTGCGGCGGTGAAATGTTGGCGCTTGCCGGCTGCTGCTGCCCCGGGATGGGGCTGGGATGGGGCCCAACGCTGCCCCGTGCCCGCGGCTGCTCCCGGCGCATCCTGGCTCCAGCTGTGCCGGCCTCTGCCCTCGCTGCCCTTTCGGGGAGCTCCCTTGCAAGGGCAGCCCCCGTTCAGGCATCCCCTCGCCCCGGGAGCTGTAAGCGGCGCGCTCCACCTCGGCTCTATTAATAATGCCGCTATCCCGCCCAGCCTCTCCGGGCAGCTAAGCTCCCGTCTAATGCTGGGCCGGCACCAAGCGAGCTGCCAGGAGGATGAGGAGGAAGGCGAGGATGAGGAGGATGATGGTTTGGCAGCCGGTTGGGGTCGCCAGGCCCCGATGAAGCTTCAGAACGTGTCCGAGCCACTTTGTCCCCCGCGGGCCAGGCAGGGCTGGCTGGGTGCACCAGGTCCTGCCCTCTGCTCCCCGGCTTTCACCGCCAGCGCTACAGTATCCCGCGGGATTAGGATTGGTGACCTGGTGCAAAAGGACCGCACATTAATATATCTGTAATTTCTTCCTAAAACAGCTACTTTTCTCTGCAGGTGGAGGAAAATGAAGTGCAGGCTCTAAAGTGATCTGGATTTTATGGCAGCATCAGGCAGCAGTTCGGTGCTGAGTGCCAGCAGATGGAACAGAGCCGTTTTCCACCGTATTGCACATGCCGGGGATCGGTGACATCGCCTGCGAGGCGCAGGCTGACGCTTCCCCGCTGCTGCTACCACAGCCATGGCCATGCCCCAAGGTGTGACGCTGGCGCGTGAGCTCCCAGCCCCAAAATCCAAACCCCGCCCGGCTCCTTCCCCGGAACACAGGAATTTGCCCTTTTTTTATCTGCAAGACCTTGCAAGCACCGGCTTGGGGCCTTGTGTAGATTTTTTGCAGGAGGCACAGTCCTCCTCGGCCCCGGGGCCGGCACGGGCAATGCCGTAGCCCAGGAGAGGGCTTGGAGGGTGCCAGACCCCCAGGCGTGAATCAGGGTTGTCACCAGCTTTAACATCCCCAGCAAATGAGCTACTTCATGTCAACATCTTTATTTCTTTATTTCGTAACGAGACAACTTCATTTCTGCGGGTTGCTCGAGCAGCGCGCGGCATCTGATTATTAAAAATGCTGCTGGCAGCCAGCCTGCAACCTACTTAGGCTTTAATCTTCCCTGACAGATGCTGACAAGGAATCTCTCCGGCAGCCGGGACCGGCTCCCCTGCCCAACGCGCTTCATCCCTTAAAAGCTGGGTATTATCCCTATTACCTCTGGCAGGAGCCGGTGGCCGATGCCACGTCTCCAGGCGATGCGGAGCCGGGCGAGCGGCAGGACGGACAGCCCGCGCGGGAGCTGCTGCTGGCACCGGGCAGCGTTTCTGAGTCACAGCGCCGTGGGTTTTCTCTTTTTTTCCTTGCGCAGAAATAGGCAGAGTCATGTCAATTTGAACATTTCATGAATTCCTGTTTTGTTCATCACATTTTTTAGGAATGAAAAAAAAAAAACAACCTTGTTTTTTCCCCGAGTCAGACACTTTCACACTGGTTGTCTCAGGAGGATTTGACACTTTTTCTGTGCTGACATTTCCCCACCAAATGTAGCCCAGCACCATTTAAAGAAGTAAATCAGGCTCCGAAACGAAACATTTCACCCGATCCAGTTACCCTTTTCTCATAGCAAGCCCAAGTGTACTTTCTGTATCTCTGCTTCCCCCAGAAGAAACTCCTTTCCTGATGGTTTTTTCTTGGCTTACGGTCTGGAGAAACCCATTCTGGTTGCTGCTCGCCTGTCAGCTCCCGGTGCTTATATTCGGGACACAAATACAATAGATGAGCAACCAAGCAATCACCCAGACAAGACAAAAATACACATTTCTGATGGTCGCTGGGACTGTTGAAATACTTGAGACCCTCAGCAGTTTGAATCAGCCAGTGACAGAGGCAGAGGAAAACCTGAGGAATGTTATCCCGGCGTTTCAGCGGAGCTGTGACACCCCCGGAGCAGGAGCCGGCGGGGAGCAAGCCGGTGCGTGGGCAAGCTGTGTGGGCTTGCCATCCTCCCCCTGCTGCCCGACACCCAAGCCCTGATAAAAAGCCAAAAACCACCCAAAAAAGGCCCAGAGGAAAGCATGCAGGCAGCAGGGCAGTGCTCGCAGGGCTGCCTGCCCACTGGGACGAGCCGAGGGGTCCCCAGGCTTGCGGGGGGCGGATGGGTGCAGGGATGTGACCAAGGCCATCGGGGGAGTTGGTGGCAGGATCCCTGCCTTCGCTGTGAGCAGTCTCCTGTTGCTGGGAAAGCAGATGGGAGGAAACCAACCTGGGTCTGGCACCTTGGTGTGGCTTTTCTAGCTCTAATCAGGGGGCGGCAGGGAAAGAGCAGATCCCCTCCCCGTACCCGGCTTCCAGGGCCCCTTGGTACATGAGTGCGGCCACGTCAGCCCATCCAGGCCCGTCTGCCAAATGAAAAAGCTCCGTGAAGCAAAGCTGTGAAGCCTCCGGTACTCGTTGCCTTCTCTTTGCTGCCTCTGGGTTATTTTTAGCAGCCCAGTCCTGGGAGAGTGGCCAGAAGCCAAGGTGACACACGGCAAGGCTGGGTCCGTCTCCAGCCCGAGGGCTGCTGGCACTGCCGGGCACCCATGGGTGCTGCAGAAGACCTGCCGGGGACTTGGGAGCTGCCGGCGCTGGCGGGAGCCGGTGGCCTTGCCAGGGTGCAGCAGGCGCCGGCTGGCCCCAGTTTATCGGCCGGGCAGATAGAGCGGGACCGCTGCGTCCCCGGGGCTTATCAGACCTCGGGAAACTTCGCCTCCCTCCAGCCGGCCGCTTGCTGGCTGCGGTTTTTCAGCCTGGCCCCGTCACCCAACACCCACATAACATCATGGGTCACTGTAACCTCTTGGGTTCAACTTTTCGACAGCTGAGAGCAAATTAAGCCGGTGCCTCGCTTCACTCCATATTGCTACGGCGTCCTCGCAACCTCGGCATCACCTAGGCGTGACTTTTCTTGGGGACAAGATGAAATAAAGCCAAGCGTCCCGTCGGTGGAGGGCCCAATCCAGCCCCCTCACAGCCATGGGGTCTGGCAGCTCCTCCAGGATATCCTGCGGCCCCGGCCGGATCCGGGGAACAATGCGCAGGGCAACCCCCGGCCACCCGCGTCCGGCCGGGGCGAGAGGTGCCGGCCGGTTCCTTCCCGTCTCTCACCCCTCGCCTCCGGCTCCGGCCCCTTCTGCGGGGTCCTGAGCTCGAGCTGTGGCTGCAGCTCCTTCAGCGTCCCAATTTCCCCCTCCGAGGCTCTTGCTTCCCGCTTTGGTGGGCAGAGGCGGCTCTGCCTCCCTCCTGCTTTCTCCAGAGCCGATCGCAATTCATTAGGAGGATGGCTTCACCCTCCGCTACTCGACGCTGGGGAGATTTGCGGCTGCCTTGCATTTCTTGCCCCATTTTCCCTGTTTGTGCCGAGCAGTCCAGGGCGACGGCAGATGCTCCGGTCTCCCCGGGGTGTTTGCGTCGTGCCCTCGGGCTGTGCCTCTCCTTCCCGCTGCAGCCGCCTCCCTTTGCAGGAAACCACTGATTTTCTTCCCGTTCCTTTCGCCCAGCTTCCTCCCTTTCTCCGTCGCTGCGTGCCGAACAATCGCCGATGGCGGTTATAGCACCAGATGAATGCCCAACACCTAGGCTGGGGCAAAGGAGCATTTTGGGATGAAGGACCAGGCTCGGAAGCGGCAGCTCCAATGCCTTTTCCCAATGAACCAGATGGTTTTGGGGTGGGTGAGCGTGGAGCTGCCTTTAGATCTGCTTTTGGTCCCCCCAGCGAATCACCGGGGGTTGTGCAGCTGGCTGAGGAGCGGTGCCTTCCCAGGCAACACCCCCTCCCCCCTGCAAAATTACAAGCAGATGGAAAAAGAAAATAAACTAGTAAAACCATCTGTATTTTTGCTGGGTGAAGGCAGAGGCGCAGGCGGGACCCAGCCTTGGCCGTCCCCTGCGCACTGGGGCACACCAGCCCCTAGGAGGGAGCGAGGGTGGGCATCAGCTCTGATGGACCTTTGGGTAATTAAGAGCTATTTTGTCCATCAGCTCTCATTAGGCGACAGCTCTCCCTGCCGCAGAACCCTGGTTTTACAGAATCCAGATTTTGCGTGCTCATGGTCCGTCATGGTTCTGCATCCTCACGCCCCAGAAAGCACCCTTGCCTGCCACAGCTCACGATCAATTAGTGCTAGGAATCACAGAATCACAGAATTATCGAATGTTGGGGGTTGGAAGGGACCTCTGTGGGTCACCCAGTCCAACACCCCTGCCAAAGCAGGGTCACCCAGAGCAGGCTGCACAGGACCGTGTCCAGGCGGGTCTGGAATATCTCCAGGGAAGGAGACTCCACAGCCTCCCTGGGCAGCCTGGGCCAGGGCTCCATCACCCTCAGAGGGAAGAAGTTCTTCCTCATGTTCAGCTGGAACTTCCTCTGCTTCCATTTGTGCCCGTTGCCCCTTGTCCTGTCGCTGGGCACCACTGGAAAGAGTCTGGCCCCGTCCCCCTGACACCCACCCTGCAGATATTTGTAGGCATTTCTAAGGTCTCCTCTCAGCCTTCTCTTCTCCAGGCTGAACAAGCCCAGCTCCCTCAGCCTCTCCTCACAGGAGAGATGCTCCAGTCCCCTCCTCATCCTTGTAGCCCTCCGCTGGACTCTCTCCAGTAGCTCCTCATC
>Ga0065711_1046400_pt1 | contig 12909 bp, 6 predicted proteins | sample Hoacrofraction12_FD_59098 | JGI IMG/M metagenome (GOLD analysis project Ga0065711, IMG submission 59098) | Hoatzin crop microbial communities from Cojedes, Venezuela - Epithelial fraction 12 v2 (version 2) | ecosystem: Host-associated > Birds > Digestive system > Esophagus > Crop | place... | reverse complement strand
TAGGAGAGATGTTCCAGTCCCCTCACCATCCTTGTAGCCCTCCACTGGACTCTCTCCAGTAGCTCTTCATCTTTCTTGAACTGGGGAGCCCAGAACTGGACACAGTACTCCAGATGAGGCCTCACTAGGGCTGAGTAGAGGGGAAGGAGACCCTCCCTCGACCTCCTGGCCACACTCCTCCTAATGCACCCCAGAATGCCATTGGCCTTCTTGGCAGCCAGGGCACACTGCTGGCTCATGGTTAACCTGTTGCCCACCAGGACACCCAGGTCCCTCTCCGCAGAGCTGCTCTCCATCAGGTCCACCCCAAGCCTGTACTGATGCATCGTGTTTCTGAGGTACGTGTCTTCGCTCGACTCCATCTCGGCGTGCTGCTGAGAGAGAAGGTGGGGGACCATCACAGAAAGAGGGTCCTTGCCCTCCTGGAGGGCAAAGGGGTCAACGGGATGTAAAACCAGCACTGTCTGCACCCACTTTTTTAGTATGTCCTCGTCAAAGCAAAGCCTTGGGCGCTGTGCTCCTCACAGGTAAGGGCTGGGAAATTGTAGCACTGTGGTGGCAGGCAGCCCTTGAAGGCGGTGTCCGGTGAATGCAGAGGCGTTCTTCCAGGCACCGAGCAGTGCTGGGCTGACACTGGCACGAAGCTGGTGAAGCTGTTCTTCCTGCTGCTCTCTTCCAGTTGTCCATCGTGCCTCAGGCCACCGATCCCGCCAGCGGTACCAGACAGCAGAATGTTACCACTTCCACTCCCGCACAGGTGCCTTACCGGAGCAGCTGTCAGCTGTCGCACCCATATTTTACAAAACCCCAGGTGTGCCCGTGTCTGCCAAAAGGCCCTAAGCTGCATCGTAAACGTGAATGGTGGACTGCAGAAGCGAGGAAGACCTGTGAGAGAGTCCCAGAGTCAAAAACGTCATTTAGCCTGAATTTCCTGCTTCTGCTTCTTACACCTCTTCACTGTGCACAATATACTCCCTTCCTTACTGGTTGCTCTCTTGAAACATTTCTTCACTGTTCCCTTGTTCCCATCTTACTTCATATGTGATGCTATACATGGCTTCGTCCACGTGCCTATGTCCATACATGACTCTGTCAGTGCATCACAGTTCAGCTTCTGGTTTCAGTGTCTTTGTTTTGAGGTCACAGTAAAACTGCATTTGACCTTCTGACTTGCCTGTGACTTTTGGCTGACCCAAGTACTTCAGAGTTTGGCCCACAACGACCAGTATTTCTGTGGTATAATAAAACCTCCCAGCTATTGGTGTGCTGAATCTTTCGTCGGCAATATCCAGTGTGCCACTGTCTTTTTGGTAATATGGAGCTAAATGTAGTTATTTGTTGCATAAAAGCAGGATTCTCCTCTGCCGTGATGTCAGAATGTCCTCGTGATGCTAATGAATTCTAGCAGGGATTAACAGAGTGAGGGGTCTGGTCCAGGGACCACCTAGTTTCCACCTTAGGGCAACAACCATTCGTAGTCCTTTCTTGTGCCTTCTGAGAGCCAGGCACTGATTTAATTAGCTTTTTCTAAAACTGATGATGATTTTAAGAGCTTTTTCAATAAACAGAAGTTCTCTTTGGACCTAGTAACCTTTTCTGGCTCACACAAACCATCCCCTGCTTGTTGTTTCAAAGCCAGTGACAGGTAGTTGTGTGGTGTTACCAGCTTTGTACAAAACTAAGCTCATGTTTGCTGTAGTAAAGAAAGAAAAGTGGATCGGATCGGCCAGTGCTCCTAAGTAAACACATAATGTTTAAAGCATGCATGCACGAGAACGGGTACGTTATTCAGTGCCAATATGTGAGCAAACATACCTACTCTAATTAATAGAAATAAGGGATTTTTTTAACAAGTAACATATAATGAATTAAATATAAAATATTTTCCTGTGACAGGGAACAGACAGTGCTCTTTAATAAACTCAAATTGTTTTTAAAAGGTGCTGTATGAAATCCTTGGCAATTAAAGAAATGTATAGGATGGAAATATCAATCCTGGCAAGCAAAGGGAAATTGTGGTGTTTGAACTGTTCACTAATGCAGCAATAGAACAGACAAATCATTTTACTTTATAGAAAATATTCTCTGTTGGATGTTGGTGCCGTGTCTGTTTACAAGTTACAGAGGCTGCTGCTCAGCTGAGCCAGCCTATGACTCCTGCTGTTATGGGCCTGTTCCTCCCGTTGATACTAGTGCTGTAGGTGTGCTTGGCGATGTGGACATACAGTCTCCAAGTTGAGTGTCTTGTCCTCTGCCATTTATTCCTGCTGATGTTCCTGAAATCTTTGCTTATTCTCTCATTCAGACTCATTTTCACAGTCATGGACTACAGTGCTGAAATACTTAATGCACTGACAGAGATCATCTTGTCCATCCCATCGCTTCCAGTGGGAACAAGGCAGGATTACAGACGTGTATTGTTTACCTATGTGATTCCCAAAACTCTCTCGTACTGTTCCTGCTTCCATCCAGTTCCTGCCATTCTCTTTGTACCACGTTGCTTCCATTTTCATGTCCACTTACCAATCTGTTGAGCCAGACTTCAACTCTGCCTTCAGTGACACCTTTGCTATGATTTTTATTTACTCGACTTCCCTGGAGCCTTTGCCTCACTAATGCATTCTGAAGTACCTATTCCAGCATAAGCAAATCATCAGGAGTCCATCTTCTGTTTACCAGACCTTAAAGGTGAGAAGTTCTCACACCTGCCTACTGAAGGTGTTGATTTGAGGCAACTGAAAAGATCTCTTACAAAATAACTACCACACTCTTTTTACCTCAAGGAGTTAATTCATATTTTTCTTTTGTTTGATGTAATCTCAAAAGCATTCATTCTGATGGAAAGGTCATATTTCATATAAACAAAACATACTGCTTTCATGATTGCTTAGCGTTCTTATGCTTGTACTCTCTTCCAAGGCTAGTATCATGGCTAGAAAAGTACTTCGAGTCCTTTCTAGCAAGCATCTCTGAGCTGCAAAGCCAACATTTTCAAAATGGGTTTGATGCTAGAAACAAATCTTCAGGATCTAACTCAAGTTTTAAGCTATTCTCCATCTATAGCCTTGGTGTGCTTAGAAGAACAGACTCTTGGACTGACCCTCCTGCAGCAGGGACTGCTTTTCTCCCCGCACTGTGTGGGAATCAGCAGAGCGGCATCTGACAAATGCTGCAGCAGGTGGGGAGAATATCCCCATACTTCAGTTGACTACAGGTAGACATTATATAGGTGTCTGAAGAGTCAAAGAAGCAGTAATTTTAAAGCATGGTATCTCATATTCTGCCTAAAAAAAAAGATGTTTAGGCTAGTAATGTCATAAGAAGAGCCTTTCCCAAAGGCTGAATGTGATTCTTGTCTGTTTCGAACACTTGCTGCCACAGCTGAGAAGAGTCGGGTTTCAAGTGTCCCAGGAAGCCGGGGACACGGCTCCCACCCTGTGTGAGTCAGGACGTTGGTTTCTGCTAGGCAGTGCCCTAGGCATGGGGCTGGGAATCCCTGTTCCAACGTTTCAGGACACCAGGAGCAAACAGTACCGAGCACTGCTGAACTGTTTGGACATGAGGCCAGGGAGGCTCAGGGCGGTTCATGTTGGCCTGGGATAGCATTTGCTTTTTCTATCGTTATCTCTGCATTTGAGCTCTTGGTGACTTTTTTGTTTGGCACAGGCTGCAGAATAAAGTGAATCAGAGGGCACTGGGACCTCCTTGCCCTCTTCTCCCGTTTCCGGGGTTAAGAGACTGACTATCCCAGCACAACACTGCTTCTTCACCAAATCCTCTTTTGAGATCTACAAAGCCCCTCTGAGCGGCAACTCTAGGTGCTCCAGCTCTTTGCTGGAGCAAAGAAGGGACACCAAAAGCTACAGCAGGTGGGCAATCCTACCCCACCTTTAAGCTCCCTGCTTCTGGAGGGGACAGTCCACCCAAGATGTGTGATCACAGCCTTTCGGAGCCAGAAGGGAGGGGGCAGATGAAGAGCTGGGCTAGCTGGAGCCAGAAGTACCACCGGCATTACAGCATTGCTGGTGCCTGGGAATTCTGATCACTTTGTGGTGTGTCCATCGAGAACTGTGACCCTATCAGTATTGCTCATTACTGAGTGAAATCTAAATTGTGAAGTAGAACTGTTAAAACATATAGCCACATATATCTGTTTCTTTATTATTTGCCTATTCCAGAATTGCACTTGTATGTGTGTGTGTATATACATATATATATATATGTATACATATATATTTCATGGCGATCCCTGAAGTGTGGGATACCTTTTGTCTAACTTTGTCTCAGAGTTAGTTTTCTGACTCTAATCTGGTCACCTCAGTCTCCCTTTATAGTCAGTGGAGAAAAAATGGTGTCTCCCAGGGACAATTTGTACCAGGCACATTACCCACTGGAACAAATCATCCTCTAGCAAATCTATTACTCTTCCTTGTCTATACTGAAAGCCTAGGAAGTCTTGCTTATTTCTAGGTGAATTTTGCAGTGATGTAATCCCACCAAAATTCAACAGATTCTGTTATACAGCCTGGAGTAAATGCTCAGATACACGTACTCTGCAGCACAGTAGAATTACTTTTCAGTAATTTACATGTTAAATGTCTTTAATATCAGCACTCAGGTATTGCACCATTTCATCTTGCTGCAATGTTCCTCTTTCGTGTTGCCAACGCAGCACAGTGAAGCAAAATGTTTTCAACATTATTTATATCAGTGTGACTTGTCAGTAACAACAATCTACTTGAGGGATGCTGTGTGTTGAACTGAAAAAGGTTTGGAAGATAAATGCTTCAATAGAACTCCAATTTGTTATTGATCTGTTCCTGTGTAACTTCATGATATTTACATAAGTGTTGGAAACTGTTTCACCTCATATCCTCCCCAGACAAATGAACTACACAGAAGCTCCGATACAGTGTCGATGTTGGCAGACTATTTGGCAGACTCCTATTTCTTTCCAAATATGCTGAGAGTACGTTATGGTACATACCAGTATTTCACAAGGAAATAATAAAGTAATTTCTTGTTATCATCAGTGTTTGTCATTCTCTCTGCATCGATGTAGCATGAGTCTAGCTCTTTCTGAAGCTCCATTTCTAATTTCCTGTGACTCATTACAAGGAACAGTTTTAACTACCAACAATTCAAACAAGATAGCTTTCCCATTTTGTTTTGGTCCTTTCAACACATCAGTGATTACTTTTGAGTCCTGTCACTGGGAAGCCTTTTGAAAAGATATAACGAGGAATCAGTTTTTTAATCACACAAATTTCTTTAGAGAAATATCTGTCTACAAATTAAAGAGTCAAAGCATTGAAGTATCCTCCATAATCTTAGGCTTATTGTTTCCAATAATTATCCAAACATTCCTTCTGTTAACTAGTCACAATGATGGCTTTAGATCGTGGCTTACTATAATTGCCTTTGCGTGTTTCCTGCAGCTTTTTTGCCTGAGCCACTCCCAAGGTGCTGATACCTCATGAAATTTTTCTTCTGCCTCAGCAAATCTTTCTAAATAATTTCTCTAAAGAATTTGTTTAGTGATGGTGGCTTCGGTCGGTGGCTGTGTGAATGCAACCAAACGAAGCCTTAGAGAAAGGGAAGGGAAACAGGAGGGCCTGCAGAGTTTTAGGACTTCTCCATTAGATCTCTCTTCTCCCACAGTGGAGGATACTTGTGTCACCCCTTGCTGCCACATAGTGCTGTGGCTTCTCTGAAGCTTGAAGAAAAGAAGAGGTGGGGAGAGACGCACAAGGAGCAGGCATCGGGCAAGGGAAGGGCCATCCTTAAACAAAAGCCCAGGGACATCTAGGGAGACCTTATAGCAGCCTTCCAGTGCCTGAAGGGGCCTATAGGAAAGATGGGGATAGTATTTTCAGCAGGGCTGGTTGTGACAGGACAAGGAGTAATGGCTTTAAACTAAGGGAGGGTAGATATAGACTGGATAGAAGGAAGATATTTTTTACTATGAGGGTGGTGAAACACTGGAACAGGTTGCCCAGAGAGGCAGTGGAGGCCCTATCCCTGGAAACATTCAAGGCCAGGTTGGATGGGGCTCTGAGCAACCTGATTTAGTTGAAGATGTCACTGCTCACTGCAGGGGAGTTGGCCTAGATGACCTCTAAAGGTCCCTTCCAACCCAAGCATTCCATGATTCTATGGTTCTATGACCTGTCCCCAGTGGGGAAGGGACGGGACACCCTTGGCTGCCCGGCAGGGCCAGCCAGCAGCAGCAGCAGGGGACTGCAACCCGTGCCGCTGCCTTTGGCCCTCAGCAAGCTCTGTGAGCCTCGCTGCTGGTCCTGATGCTGTAAAATCACACAAATACGGTTGGACTTTATCTGTGCAGCCAACTAAAACCATGGGACTGCAGTCAGCACGAGCTACCCAGGGGCACAGCCGTGCAGCCCCGGGCTGTGCACGTGTTAGCGTGCGTTTACAAACATACCACAAATAAAAACCCTGATTACTCAAAGGATGCTGTTGTCCCGATGCCTAACTACCCCCATCTCCTTTTTTTAAGTTCCCATTGTGGACTATTAACAATTTCACAGCCTGTGTTGTATCACCCTGAGCATTTTGAGTTTGTTTTTGTAATGCTGAAAACCTTTTCCCAACCTGATGCTGAAAAGGTGCGCAAACATTGGCCTCCCAGTAACTATATGAGCAGTGTCAGATCTGCGATAGCAGAGCCTTGTCTGACAGGTTAATTCAGTGCAGACGCTTAGCGTTCCCTTTGTAAGGAACAAATGCCAGCATCCAGTAGATGGTGATGTTTAATAATGTATTTCCTGCTCTGTCTCCAGCTGATAAAGCCAGACATGTCTGTCTGTCTGTCTACATATGGATATTGTACTTATTTCCCGCTCTTACGATCTTTGAATGAAAACCCATTCTGTTTTGTATAGAAGTGGACGCTTCTGTTTTTCTCTCTAAAGAGCAATCTTCAAAATGAATAAGCTATCGTTCTGTATTTGTGTTACACTAACCTCTTTACAGTTCACGTGTCTCCATCCTCTACCAACGCAGGGAGACTCTACACACTGTAGGCAGCCGAGGTGAACGGCGGGTGGGGACTTCGTAGTCTGACCTTATGTAGCTACATGGATGTAAAAATTTCCTGTGCTTGCCTCTCTCTCTCGAGCCGATGTCAGACAGTTATCTCAGCTTGCTTATCTTGATTTTAAAGCACCATTTTTCAGTATGTATTCCTTTTTCCTTTGCCAAATTGGGAGAAAATGTATGTATTCGTACAAGTACCTGCTTCTACAAGCTTGCAGACTGAACAGCCACTTCACTATTCACGTATTTGCACTGTGCTTTGGTGGGCAGCAACCAGGAAAAGAAAAGTAAGGGTGCCAGCCGAGTTTTCCACTGGGCAGCTATATAAACATCTCCAGTTTCCCTGTGAATGATCCAATAATAGAGCTGAGTTCAGAGACTGTGTTTGCCCTTAAAGCAGTGGGTTTGAGAGTTCCTGCAGATACTCCAAGCAGCTCTGTTAGCAACACTTGTTCTTGTATACCTAGCCTGTGTGCAAATAACTGCTAAATAGGTGTTAACAGAAGCAAACCATTAAAGTCAATGGACTATTCTTTTTATGGAAAGCCAAGTCCTAAAGGCCCTCCTGGCAGTTGGGTACAGCTCCCTGAAGTGCTGTATTCACAGACAGCTCACCACTGCTGAAAACAGGTTGCTTTCCCCTTCTGTGTATCTCTCTGTCCACTCTGCTCCTGGCCACGCGCTCCCACTGCTAACCTCATGCCAGCTGCAGCACTTGTCAGAAAGGTCTGTGAGATGGTTTAATTCACTGAAATAACAGAAAACAAGACCAGGAGGAGACAATGAACAGCTTTCTGACATTTCAATGAGATAAATCAGCCAGGGAGTGTGATAAGAGCCAGAATACGGGTGGAACAGTGCACTTGGGACTGAGGGAAAGGGAAGGAGGATGGGGCAGGACAGAGGAGGGAGGGGAGGTGTGAGAGTGGAGGGGAGAAAAAGATCTCCTCAGTCCTGCAGCCATAAGCTGTCAGATCTGGTGGAACCACAGACCTATTCATAGTTGTCATGGGTGATATGCATCTGGCAAAAGATGCTTATTAGATTTATACAGCCTTCGTTAAATAAATGATCTCACACAGATACTGTGCAACATTACAGTTCTGTAACGTATAACTAACCTCTTCCTTTTTTCCTTTCTTTTTTTTTTTTTTTTGTTGTTGTTGTTGTTTTTTAATCCCAGGGCTTTACTTTCCATTTTTTATAGAACATTATCAATGTTCTTCCTGCTAGGCATGAACAGAAGCGCTTTGCACTAGGAATCTACTAAGTGCTATGTCAGGGTGTATCTGAGTCCGGTGTTCTGTTGCTTTGAATAATTCTGCTTTTTCACCCCAGAAAAATCTTTAATTATTGAGAATGGTTAACCATAGTCTACAGAAAGCCTCAGGGATAGACAATGCCTTTGCCTGGGAGTTGCTCAGGCCCTCAATTACTCTGGAAAAAAAACTACTGCTTGTCCTTTTGCATATTTCCATTTGTAGCATTTGGTCTGAATTGAGATGCTGGAGTCAGGCTCTGAATCTCAGTTTCCTGGACAGAGAGAGATTCATGCATTCGCTAGTCTCTATGTTACAATAATTGCAGCAAGAGTTTTCTAAGGTTAGGAACCAAGTGTTTGCAGTCACCTGTCCCCTGTTGTCTCCGACACAATGGTGCCTGCCAGAAATGGATATGTTATAGCCAGTTATTTTTAAATTCTCAGACAGAAGAAAAAATTATTGTGTTTTTCTACATAGTGCATTTGAACATTATTTTTAAAAGCATTTTTTATAGATATTATACTTAATGACAGACAATGGCAGAGCAATTCAATGCATGATCCAGAGGCAATAGTGTTCTTCTCACTGCCCTCAATGGGCTCTTGATTAGGTCCTTGTTTGCTAAGTAAACAACAGACAAAATTTCAGCTTGTCGCATGTACACAGCCACAGAAGTATTGTGCTCTAAGTAAAACCATAGGTTCTTGCTGGTGACAGATTCTGGAATCTACTCAGGAGGAAAACGGACTCTGATGCTTATGTCAGAGAAGCAACGTTGCTTGCTGTCAAAGATCTTTGACCACAAAGTGGTCACGTTCCTTTCAGAGCTTAAGTACTGGCCAAAGACAAGGTCCTTGGGGTACCTGGGACAGTGGACAGAAAACCAGCTGTGCCCTGTCCCCTGGGGAGGGCATAGCACGAAGCCTCACACGCCGCAGGGGGTTGAGAGGTCAGCGTTGATATGGGTTGCTTCATGAAGGGATGCTAGATACACTCAGCAATGGTCAGGTTCCTCATGGGCAGGGCACTTTCCAAACTGCTAACTTCAAACAAGCAAACTTGCTTATCTCCTACTCTGCTTAACACACTGAGCCAGAGAAGGGTGAGTATCTCCCCAACCCCAGCCAGCCTCAGCTAGTCCTTTCCTTCACCCAGAACACCTTCAACACCACCTGTTCAACCTGCTACGTGTTTTGAAAACATCAGAAAGGTCTTTGCTGTGTCTCTTATCAACAGATTAAGCGAATGGAACATTCGTGCAGTATTTAGCAGCAGATCCCACTGCAATCTGAACTAATGTGTGCTCAAGTTAGTGGCGTGCTGAAGTGATGGGTGGCTTATTATGATAGTACTTGGTAAAGGGTGCTATAAGAGGCAAGTCTTACTGCTTGCTTCCAGCATCTCTGATTTGTCCTTGGAAAAGTCACCTGTTCTAGCTGTAAAATAAAATTAAATGGTTCCTTGGGTTCAGTTAGCTTGTAAACCTTTTGGGAGAAGAACTGTTTCTTATTATGTGTAGTGCCTAGTATGCTATAGCCTCAAACTACTGAAATATTACAAGTAATAGTATATGCTGATATTTGTGAAAAGGGCTACAACAATTATCTTGCACAGGACAAAGAAGTTCTTAAATTTTTACAAACATTTTTTTTTCTGACTTTTCCATGCAACCCTCCTATTATTCTTTATAAGGACTCCACAAAAGATTATGTCATAATACTTCTATTTCAACAGTAAGAGAATCCCATTAAGAGCTTTGTTGATTCCATAATACTTTCTGTTTTGGGGTGAAAAATGGTAAGATGTGGTAACAAAGACCAGCCTTTGGTCTTTATCTACATTTTTAATTTTTCATATATATGCATATAAACAGACATAGATTTATCTGCTCGTTTATCTAAATTCCAATCAAATGCTACTGCTACACTTCATTAAAAACAAGGCACTTAAACATGCACTGTTTACAAATGGGAAATAACATAAATAAAACAGGCTGAATAAGGGCTAGACCTGGTGAGAGCAGGAAGGCTCTCAAGGGAATGGAATTGATGATGAGAAACTCCGGAGATTATGATTCTTCAAAATATTTTGCTTTGGACTGGTGGGATTAAACATTTCTGACCCTAAAATTCATATATGAAACTTTTGTTGAACACCTACATATGCATTTAAGAATGAATTTTTTTCTTTCTCTGGTATTTTATATAGCTCACAACAGGCATATTAATAACTACTGAAACAGCAGCAACTTCCTCAGATTCTCTCTTAATGTAGTCCTGGAAAGGCAGTTTGAAGAAATACTTTTAAATTTCTCTGCCAAAGGTAGTCTTCAAACAAGAATAATATCTGTAATGTGGGCATAGAGGAAGCTATGTACTTATGTGCAAAAGGGATTAAAAGAGAGTTTGCCAGAGATAGTGCATCTGTGTTAAATCCTCTGAAACATAAGTTTCCAGTTAGTGAACATGAACCAGAGATGTTTTCCTTTTATCCTCTTTACTTATCTATCTCACAGAACAAAATTATTTCTAAAGTGAGTATTTGTTTGAATAGAACCCCTCTACTTCAATTTTGAACTCCAACTCTAAAGAAGCATAACTATGGGCAATCTCCGGGGACCAGAGTTTGGGATTTTCTGCGCAAAACTGCTATAGAGGATTTCACTCTTCTTGGTGTAGATCACTGTCTAGAGGTGAACGGGCCCAGAATGAGCACCTCTTTTTCTGTTATAAAGGGGGATTGCTGTTGTTCATAAGAGGTGGGCAAAGTGACACAACAATCATTGTCTGGTGCAGTGATATCTGGTGTCATGTTGGGCACTAGGAAAAAATTTGATCTAGTTCACACATTCATCCATCTCTTCATTCTGCCTTCCCCTTCAGAGACTGCACTATATGAAAGAGTTCCACCATTAACAAGTCCATTTAATTCTTAAAGCACTTCTTGTCAGTACTGGTAAGGAAGAGGATTTGTTTTGCCGGTTGTTTACCAGTGGACTTGTTATTTAGGTATCAAAATAAAAGCCGTGTAAGAATTGCTACTAAGAAGATTCATTTGCAATTATGGTTGAATTTTTCTGTTGTTTTGGGTTTGGTATTTTTGTGCATGAGAAACAATAATGGTGCCATCGTAGTCTTGGAATATTTAAATACAACAAGGTAGTCTTTCACTGGCATTCAAACTTGACATCTCATTGTCTACTGCTCTACTACTTCATATTTTAAATCAGTCCACCCGTGAGCACTGAAGATTAGTCTGTGATCAAAATGCGTGATCTGTGCAAGGACAGAGGATGGGAGGCGTAAGGAACTGTTTGACGTACATGATGTGTCAGGAATACTGTAACATAAGAGACAGTCATGGCAAAATAATTTTGCAATAGTTTTCCTTGTTCTAGCTGCTTGCTTTTGCTTGCTGCTTGGATACATATACAAAGCTAGCATTTCTTGCAGATGAGCTATTTCCATTTTCATTTCTTTTCTTTCATTCTTCTGTGAACATTTATATCTTTATAATACAATGCATATGTTACATTGCCATATATTAAAAATGCTATCTTCAAAGCTCTTGGTAGTTAACAGATGGCTTTGTGTTTTAAATTTGAATGTATGTTAGTGCATTCCTAAACATGATAGTCCCACAGTTAATCTGGAGATCTGTCCTGATTCAGTCCTGGAGGGTACAGATCAGTCTAGTGTAGCCAAAACACCTCTGCAGAATTGAGCTGTGAATTACTCCGGTGTGATTCAGAAAATAATTTAGTCTTCTGTTTCCTAATTTCTTACTAATGAGATAAGACTAGATGTAGTAACTGTGCAGAGACCTTTCTTACTACCTTACTTCTTGGAATCATGTAATTATGAATCACATTTCATTAACCTATAGATTAACCTATTCACAGACTCTAAGAAGAACTAATGGAAATGCTACCTACCATCATCATCATCATATTTTATTATGCCTGGCTGATGATTTATGAATGCTTGTATGTGGAAATAATGACATTACCTTTTTAAAAAAAAACATTGTCGCAAGAACAAATAGAACAATTTTGCAACCTTTCAGTATATAAATTGGGCTTATAGGAAAGACAGAGAAAGTCTTTTTACCAGACCTGTAGTGACAGGACAAGGGAAATAAGGAAGAAATTCTTTACTATGAGGGTGATGAGGCTCGAGAACAGGTCACCTGGGGAAGCTGTGGATGCCCGCTCCCTGGAAGTGTTCAAGGCCAGGTTGGATGGGGCTTTGGTCTAGTGGAAGGTGTCCCTGCCCATGGCAGTGGGGGCGGGGGGTGGGGATGTGGGAGTAGGTGATCTATGAGGTCCATTCCAACCCAAACCTTTCTATGAGTTTAAGAATCTGCTGTCCACTTACAACTTCTTAGACAAGTGTATGTTAAAGAATTCTGCATCCATGTAAATGAGAACATTTATTCTATAGTTTTGGAGAAAGTAATATCTGCATTTCAGTTTATTTGAGGTAGATGAAGGATTTTAACAAGTTTGAGTATTAAAGTTATCATTAGTTCATTGTACAACTTTGGCAACCATTGGTTATGAAATCACAGAATCACAGAATCACAGAAT
>Ga0065711_1046399_pt1 | contig 12909 bp, 7 predicted proteins | sample Hoacrofraction12_FD_59098 | JGI IMG/M metagenome (GOLD analysis project Ga0065711, IMG submission 59098) | Hoatzin crop microbial communities from Cojedes, Venezuela - Epithelial fraction 12 v2 (version 2) | ecosystem: Host-associated > Birds > Digestive system > Esophagus > Crop | place... | reverse complement strand
CCACCGGAACCCAGCGTGACGTCACATGGTATGGAATACCGGGCTCTGTTTGGCCAGGTGGGGTCAGCCCCCACCCCCCGGCTGTGCCCCTTCCTGGAGTCCGGTGAAAATTAACCCTGTCCTGGCCAAATCCAGGACAATAAGGATGTAAGAAAGAAACAATTTATCAACTTTGCAGCAATTACTTGCTATCAGAGGATTGTCATCTGTCCGAACAGACAGTGTGTATCCTCAGTCATTTTGAGTAGGATATATTGCTTCCCACTTACAGAAGTGACAGAGGTCTGTAAAAAAAAAAAAAGTCCCACTGAATCACCCTTGGTTTGATGGTTAATTTTTTACATTCTTGTTCTGACCATCTCCCTGAGTTGGGCTTCAATTACTAATTTCATTTACAACAACGAAGTCAGTTTTTCCAAGAACTTCATCATTCACTTCACGTTATGCCTTAAAATTTCCTATGTACATTATCCTACTACTGAAATCCATTACATTCGCCTTTTCTATCCACCTTACTATATCAGTTGCATATATTATGATGTGATTTATTGGTTTTTTTTCTCCATGTTGACCAAGGAATCCTTGATAACTAACTCAGATGAAGACATCTATCTAGTAGACAACCCAACTTAGCAAGTCTGACACACATTGTAGGAACCAGGCTCTCTGGAAGTACGGTATTGCACTGCTTTGTCTTAGCAGTTCTAATCTCTCTGCTAAAATAGGACTGGATAGCACATTAATTGAATTGTTACTACCAGGACACATGGAAGTCCCAGTCCTGCTGTGCCTTCAGACCAGTGGATAGAATTCTTCTGTCACCAACTCTGATACAAGCTAGAATTTGCTAGCACAATATAGAGAAAGTGAGTATACTTACTTCTTAAGAAGACAAACTCGATCTTGTCCAACTGAAAGTGAGTCAACTCTGTTTATTCGAGTTTATCCTCTTGTCTATACATGCCTGCACTTAACTTGCTGAAGATTGTTGAGTGAATTCTCATTACATATTTCCCTTACACATTTCCCTTAATCCCTTGGGTTTGCAAGTCTTATTATTTACTTCACTTTTTCAAACGTAGCGCAATTAACTTTTTATACCTTTATGCCCTGTCAGGTTTGTATCTGGTCAGCAGAAGCTGCAAACTTAACACACATAGGAAAGAAGTAGTAGACTTCTGTCCTTTTATAGCCCAAACAAATCACTTAGACACTTAAAATGTGTAGCACCATTTTATACTCTGTTACAAAGTAAAATCACTGAACAGCAGTGAAATATTTTTAAAACTAATTGCAATTGCACACCTAATTTTAAACCTATGACCTTCATTTTCCCATTTATTATATGTGTAATTTTGAGTACTTAGCCTCCATACAAATTCCTTGCAGCTATATCAATAAAATATTTGCCCATTATAATTTAGAGTCATACTGTGCGCACAAAAATAGTAAAATGCAAATCTCATACGTTGCTTTTGAAATTTTGATATTGGACAAGGTCACAGAAGAATGAAATAAAGAATTGTAGAATCATTGAATCAGAGACCAGTTTGGGTTGGAAGGGACCTTTAAAGGCTGTCTAGTCCAACCGCCCTGCAGTGAGCAGGGACAACTTCCACCAGCCCAGGTTGCTCAGAGTCCCATCCAACCTGACCTTGAATGTTTCCAAGGACGGCGCATCTACCACCTCTCTGGGCAACCTGTTCTAGTGTTTCACCACCCTCGCTGGAAAAAATTTCTTCCTTATATCCAGTCTAAATCTACCATCTTTTCATTTAAAATCATTACCCTTTGTCCTGTCACTACAGGCCCCACTAAAAAGCCTGTCCTCATCTTTCTTACAGGCCCCCTTTAAGTACTGGAAGGCTGCTGTAAGGTTTCTCCAGAGCCTTCCCTTCAGGCTGACCAACCCCAACTCTTTTTTCATAGCAGAGGAGTTCCATCCTTCTGATCATTTTTGTGGCCCTCCTCTAGACCCAAAATACGTAAAGACAGATGAAGAGATGGCTTTTATGAACCATGATCCTGATACTTTCTCCTTATTTTTCCTAGGCTGAACGAGTTACTGAAAAATGAACTCAAGGAAATTTAAACAGAACAAAAAAAATCCGGAGTCAACCATTTATCTGCTACTGAATTCTGTGAACTAATCTCAGTCCAAGCAAGAGCTCCCCTAAGCAGTTCATATATTTTAATATGGTATAAACACTCTGTATACATGGTACAGCCTATGGCTTACACTGTTCTACAACTAATGGGGAAAATCTGCCATTGCATAGCACACTGGGTGAAATCCTAACCGAGTCTCCCGGCCGACCAGCCTACACCAGTCACAATAAGGCATTAAGGAAGTTGTCTTCTTTCACTGCTTCTCAAACCCACCACATGTAGTGGTAATCATCACCCAGTGCTTAACTTAAGCAGAAATAACTTGTCTTAAAGTTGTTGGCAACTATAGAAGGAATGTTTTAAAATGCATATATTTCATTAATCTCCTTATATTGGCCAGTGAAGACTTTTTAACACAAAAACTTGAGCTCTTTCCTATCACACTGGTTCCACCGGAGACTATTGTAACTGCTTGGGATTAAATTGGACCTGTTGATGTAAAAAAACCTTTTGTACATATTTTTTTCAGTCATTTAATTCAGCATGTAGCCCAAAGTGCCTTCTCTGTAAACTTTTCTCAGAGCCACAGTCCCAGTTCTTGCTTGTGTCTTGGCTTTTTGTTCATTTGCTCCAGCTTCTTTGGTTGAGATTTTCCTCTGCTTGTACCTTATAGCTGCACAAATCCTGAGAAAGCAATCAAGAAAGACCTTCCCCCTCCCCAAAATGCCCCTGCTTTCCTAGCTGACGTAGTATCCTTTGGAGTAATTTACCCACCTTGGGATTACTGACCTGCTTGGCTTAACCTGCTTTTGATATCAACCACCCAAAATCTTATAGGCATTTTGAAAGGGGCAGAACTGCTCTGATTTCCACTTGTACATATGGAAATACATGCTGATTTTGTGCTAAGACTTCTATTACAACATCATTACTCTAACCTCCACAGAAATGTATTCGAAGTGTGTCAAGCAGCTAAGAAACTGAGTGGGATGGGAAAAAGTGGGTTACAGCCGTGACTGTGGAGCAGAAACAATATACACTTTTGGTATTAACTATAAATGGTTAATGGATCTAAACGTGCATCTCTGAAAATAATACCATTTATTAAAATCATATTTGTGAGCTACTGCATCTTTTTAAGGGACGGATTCACATTTGTGCTTGTGCTTATTGCAACCTTGTGACAGTTTTATTGTTGAAAAGTTCAAGGTACATCTCATAATTGTACCAGAAACATGCATTTATCACTGGCAACAGTTCTGTGCCACATGAAATGAATTACTGTAATAGACATGTCATGTAATAGCATCTTATTATCCTCCCCCTCTTCCTCCTCTTTCTTTTTCTTAACCTTCTGCAATGAGCAGGTCAAAAATGATGGCAAGTGTAACAGACAAAAGTGATTCCTGAGTAAGTTCAAGAAGCAAAAAGATGCTTGCTAAAAGTAGCGCTGTAGCAGCACAATGACTAATTAAGATCATCTACAACACACTGCAAAATGAAAGCGCTATACTATAGGGCTCAAGCCCTAATGCTGCTGCTTAGGCCCTAGCAGTTTAGCAGATAGTGAGGCACTTTCGTGGGGCAGGGGCAGGATGGTTACCACCGTGGAAGATGAAGGCCACAGATCCTTCTGCACTGGTTCCTTCATTGCAGCCCTCTAATTACTGCTGAGAGGCACGGTGATATGAAGGCAAAACCATACAAAATATACCCAGGCTCTACCTGCTGTTTCTACAGTTGCTGTGGCCTGAGAAGAAGAGCAGCGGGACCATGACAGAAAGGGGAGGAGATGACACGTGAGAAGTGTACCTGAGGATAAAGTCTCACCATAGTCCTGCTGATTCAGTTCTCATTCTGCCTTGCACCATTACTCCGAATCCTAATGGGCTGACTTACGACAAATCGGCACAGAGACAGAGGACAGTATGGGCTGGATCCAGCACAGAGGAGCTTCTGTAGTTTGACATCAGGCCCAAGATGAAAACAACAAGCACTAGTAGGGTGCCTCCTTTTAACTATTCAGCAATTTCTGTTTACTTAAATTTTGGCCACAGTAGATGTGGCTGGTAACATAAAGACTAAATTTCAACACAATGAGGCTTTAATTTCCCAAGCCCATCCTCATTATTTCACATCATTTCAGTCTTACCTACAGTACACTTTTCTGACAACTATCTTTGTGTTCATTTTCCCATCCCATCCATAATACACGCAGCCATCAAATACGTCGTTCTCAATACTGTTTCTCTAACATGGGGTTTATGTGCTTGATTCTCAGAAAAGCCAGGATTATCACCAGCTCACTGAATTGTTTCTCTCCACTCCTGAGGCCTTGGTCATTGCAGTATGCAGGAGTCAGAGTGCCTCTGATAGCAGTGGGACTCTGCATGGTGACTTCTGTGTTGAAGGTGCAGCTTAAAGAAAGCTAGCTAATTTTTGCTAGGAATAGGAGGAAGCAGGGAATTAGTCAGCAGAAACTGATTTTCTGTTATTAAGATAGCAAATACTCCCAAGTCAATTTACAAACCAAAGGCTCTAACTTGTCTCCCTCCTACTCCCTCCAGCTCAGCCATGGAGCTTTCAAAGCAAATGACTGCCTTTAAAGTTCTACTCTTACTGAAGACACTGAGCTGAGAGCAAGTAAACAGCTCTTCATTTGGTCTCGTATGAAAATGTTCAACTTGAAAGCAGCTCAGCCACTGACTGAAGTGCTGCTGATTGCAGTGGACGCATTGGGGAAGAAGCAAGCATGTTCTTTTTGATGTTTGATTAGGAGATGTGCTGCCATGGGGATTTCAGAGGGAAGTGCCATTTCTCCCTCCTCACATCCTGCCTCCTCCCCCAGGGATGCTTCCAAGGTGGCCATGCACTTCGCCTCAGCTCTTTGAACACTCCTGGGGAGGTATATGTAGGAGGAAAGGGAGGGACAAGGCCCCTTTTGGGGGCAGTACATCCTAGCCTTTTGTAGTTCATCCTACATACCTTTCATGTGAAAGCTCCCTACTGGCCCCCAAGCCACGTGCTCGGGCCTCCTGAACTCCTGCTCCAGACCTGAATTCGGGAAAAAGAGGTATGAGGGGTATGTCTCCATACTCTGCTGACACATGCATATAGGATGGTCAAAATTCTACGCCCAGTATAATACAGTGCAGTATTTAATGGTAGGATACTACAAACATACCCATTTAGTCCCCAGTTCTGCTCACCTGTGCTCAAAGCATCAATGCTGCCTGTCGTGCTCTGCAAAATCAGGACCTTAAAAGTTCCCATCAGCTTTTCAGTACATTAAGATGTGCAGTGTGGAAGAAAATATCTTTATTGTTCAAGAAAAAAAGACATCCTGGCATTGAAAGGTATATTTTGAAAAATACAGGGTTGGCTTTTACTCCCAGTGATGTCAATGTCAAAGCTCCAATTGACTTCAGTGGGAACATGATTGTATCCAATGGGTAAATAATTGCACATATTTCACATCTCATTGTTACTGAAAACTGTTCTTCAAAAAACGAAAATAATAGCCTGAATTCAAGGACTCTATTAAAAAGCCATTTGAACTCCATTCCAGTTGAAAACACTTTTACCAATGAAAAGATCTTTTTTGCATATTCAAAATTTACATAATTAGAAAAGCACAAAAGACAGACTTCGGTCTCTACCACAGTCTCAGTCCTGTTAGTCTTGGAGTGCTTAACAGTACTTCCAAGCCCAAATCTTGTATTTTCTGTGGATCTGTCTTCTACTAGTCCCAGTATTTTAATGCATTTTGAAAAATTCCTCATGTCAAAAAATACTTTTTCTTGCACGTTTTTCACTGTAAAACCTCAGCGTATCTATTCAGCATTATAAAACTGTTATCTCAACTGAAATGGGAACATAATCAAAAGGCTGGGTATTATTTATCTTAGCCATGTCTCCACATCAGAAAATTAAGACAGTGATGAATTGCACATTACTATACAAAATTTTATTATCAGAGACAAAATTCAAATTTGTTCTGCTTAAAATACAGAAGATAAAGTTTCTCATTTAAAAAAAAAAATCCATTTATTCAGTCCTTAGTTAGAGTGGAATAAAAATGTTATGCTGAACACATAGTGATCCCATATTTATGGAGTAATTTTTAAAGGCATAACACAGAAAAACACTTTTCTGGTAAACTGCAACAGAAATTCATATATTTTATTTGGATAATGGTTTAAATTGCTGCTTAATGTTCTATACTCATTAATTAACATTGTAAGAACAACTCTGCTTTTATTCCCAAATCCTAGGATGCTTCAAACAATAAATGAAAAACCTTGTTAAATCTGGCATTTTTAAATATACTGAGAACCAGTTAGTATCTCTCCTCTATATGTAAAATATATGCTTTTCTATAAAAAAAGAAAAGAGAGAAGACCAGTTGGCTCTATATAAAGTTAAGTTGTTTTAATTTCAGCAAAAACACACCACCATATTCTGCACCTGAAACATGTGCCTAAATAATCTTCCAGAAAGACTGTTTCAGCCAGATGCACGATTTGGTAGATAACTTGAAGCACTCGATTGATCCCACAGAAATCAGTGCCCCCATGCCCATATATGTGGCTGAGTCATGGTCAATACAGCCTCACATCCTGCCTATGTCCAACTGTTTTGCTGAGTTGAAACTTTTGAGTAACATCTGTAAATACAAATAACCAAGGAAAGCTGTGTCAAAGCAAATGGTCCAGAATTAGAAGCTATACATGCATGTACATATGGTACATAGAGAGAGAACTGTGACGTTATGCAATGATCTCTATTTCCTTTATATGAAAATGGCATTCTGATCTTGCAAACACTCATTTGCATGAAACCACTGATGAACTGTATCTAAACTGAGCCAGCTCCACCTCTTGCTTGACAACTGAATTCCAAAGAGTACAGATTTGAGAAGTGATGGAAAAATATGTTCTGATTACAGTATTCAGAATTAATCTAAGGCTAAGACAGACTTTATAGAGGGACTTATACATTCTAACCAGCACTAACAGCTGCAGGACTTCTTTCTTCTTAAAGTGTCAAAAGATCATACATGTGGAGTCTCTTGGGAAAATAATGCAATTTATTATCAAGCCTTTATTTTCAGTAGTATGATCCATTTATGTCATTGATGTGTGTAGTGGAATAGATCATTAGTTTTCAGGAAGTGGTTTATGATTATCTTCGGCAAAAATAGAGCAACCAAACACCTTTCGGTAAAACATCAGACAGGGAGCTACAATCTCTGTTTTTATAAGGCTATACGTCTCAAAAACACCAAAGCCTGTTGTCCCTCAAACATAAAAACAACATAACAGCATTACATTTACACATATAATAAAGCTGTCTTTGTACAGGGTAGTTATACAGTAATTACAATGATGTTTCCATTAGAAACTTTTTCACAGAGTATCTAAAGTCCAGGGAAGTCCACCTCTGCTGAAATATACTGTTTGCAGGAAAAAGAGAGGGTAGCAGCCACGTTCTTCACAGCACAGCATTCTGCAGTTCTCCAAGCATATTATAAAGCTTTATCACACTGGAACCGATCGCAAAGTATTACTGCAACAAAAAGCAAAAGGAAAACAAAAAACATCTTCCATCCAATATGTGCTACTGAAACACAGATACAAATATGTGAAACATTCTGTACACCAGCCCAGCCGTCACCACAGGGGGCTGTTTGGAAAGCAACGGGTTAGATCCTCAGCTGCAATTCACATCAGTCACTTCAACGGATCTACCTCACCGCGCACCAGCAGAGGATCTGCGGCCACACACGTGCCGACAGCTTGGCTACAGGTTATTTTGAAATTACAGACATGAACACACTAAGTGGACCAAAATGTAGTGAAGAGAACTGAGACTGCATCTTGGCTCCTGGCCTCGTCTGTTGTACCAAGGCCATCCTTCTCAGGCAAATCCAAGCAATGCTGCCCAGGAAAGGCTGAGGCACTCTGGCTAAAGCCTCCTGGCTCGTGACTGTCTGCTGCAGCACACCTCCTGCTGCTGTCGCAGTGCTGCTCACCTCTACGTTCTCTACCAACATCACTTCAATATCGCTAGGAAACAGTGCACATAAAATAAGCAAAGCATTTGGAATTGCTGCTTGGCAAAGTCGCGCTTAATTCACCAGTTACAAATCAGCCAAATATAAATGCGTTTTTTCTGAGAAAGGACATTGGGTCTGACCCACAGCACTTCCTCGTGCAGGTAATTCTCCTTAAATACATCTCAATGAAATCAGCTTCACACATATTTTCTAAAATCCAACCTCAACTGCATTATCACACGGGGGTATTGAGAGGTCGAGCTACCCTTCACTATCAGCATAAAAGCAGAAGATGGAGCTAGGTTCAACCAGCTTCTTCAAAATATATTTGGTTTTAAAATTCTGCTCCAACTAGGGCACGTGGCCTTGCTTTGGTGAAAAATCCTTACATATAGCACTCTCTTTATTCCTTCCTTCTCATGGAAAACTAAGCTGCTCGTGTCAGCATGGTCTACTCGCTAAAGTCAGAGTGGTTTCACTGGGTTTCAGTACTGGTCTTAAGACAGGCAGAAGCTTCCACAGTTGCATGAGAAACAAAGTGGCCAACTTCTTTACAGTTCTGTGTGCAAAAAGGGAACTGCACAGTCACTAGTGCCATACAAGTTTGCACATGCACCTGAAATTTTCTATGGTATTAGTACAGTGACTACTATTACTACTATTAATCTCTCCAAACCCTTCACTCGAAAAAGGCCCAAGAAACTCATTTCACATTTTCAACACTAACAAAAATACCATAAATGAAAAGACCATCTGTGTTCTTCTGCCCTGGAATAGCAAAATATTTTTTGACCATTTGAAATGACTTCTGAAGAACTTGTGTTTTAATTTTTTGTAGACTTTTACAGAGATTTCAGTCAACAGCTGGGGTGATCAGAGCTCAGTGATTTAGGTTTTACTGTGCAATGCAGGCTCATTTTGTTTCCTGTCCTCACAACGCAATGACGCTAACCTCTGAAGACCATCTACAACTCATAACAGACAAAGGGACCTTCTGTCCCTCCCGTCTAGCTGAGAGAAACTTGGCTGGATCCTCTCTGCACTTCAGCAGTTCCTAGCTCCATTCCCAAGCTGGGTGGGCTGGCAGTAGCAGAGGTTTTCGGACTGCTCCATCCAATGCTGGGCAAACAGCCTGTGTTCGGGCTGCTCAGAATCAGGACGGTCCTTTTACTGCTTCGCGCTCCTACTGACACTGTGACTATAAACCCTGCTCAGACTTAGCCTGATATGGTGAGTACTCATAGCACAAGTGGTGGTAAGTTGATTATATACACAAAGTTTTCAAAGCTACATCCCTTTGCCTCAATGAGAAAGTTGCATATTTGACTCAAAGTGCATTTTCATTTACTTCAGTATTGGCTATGATCATGTGGAAAACAAAAACCTTATTATGTAGGTATCTAAACAAAAGCACCCTCATCTGCAAGTATTGGCTTCTTTTTATTCTATCCAAATAATCATACTTGCTGCCATTTTCTGGGAAAACTGTCTTCACGGAGGATTTTTCACATAAATATATATATATAATTTTCTTCTTTTATTCTTCACTACTAAAGATCTAGCTGTATGGCACAGGATCTTTGCTGTGAAAGCACCCTTCTGCATCAGTGGAGATACTTCCTTTGACACTCTAAAGCTCAGAGAAACATCTGCAACAGCACAAAAGCTACACAAAACTAATCTTGTTTCCAACTTAGAATTCTTGTTATATTCATGGAAAAGCTCATCAAATGTCACAAATTTGGATGTACTTAAGGACATATGACACTTTTTTCATCAAAATCAATGTCCAAGTACTGCCAGTAATAGCAGAAGTGACATTTTATTTCAGAAGAATGTTTTCACGTTGTTTACCCCATTCACGATTAGTAGCTGCTATCATTTTAACAGTTATTAGCAGTGGATACATGAATAAATCTCAGCTGCAAACTAATAGGCTGAGATTTTTGTAGGTACAATAGGTATTTTTACAATAGGTATATTGTTATGCTGACATAAAATCATGTCTATTCGTATGTCTTCCCATACGATTTAGTAAGCCATATCAACTAATAACTGCAAAGGCTCCTCAGTCATACAAAAGGCTGATTAGAGAGACAGGCCTCTATAAAATGACACCCAGGGCCTGGGCAAGGTCCACGCCCACACTGGATTCACATTTTGCAGCATCTCCTCTCACTAGAAAGGACAGAAGTCAATCCTGGATTTGAAAATGCTGAAAAGTTTGGGGTACTTGGCTTCCTAATCACAACCCAATCAATAAAAGTGGGGCAAATCTTTAGATAAGGACAAAGGAAGAAAAGGACTGGTAAAGGAGAAAGGAAATCAATAAGATAAATAGATTTTTCTAAGCAACTGCATTAGACTTTTCCATGAGGTATCAACTATTCTTTAACACACAGCTGTATTGAACTTCTTATTAAAAAGGGTTTCTAAAGACATATAATTAAATGCAGAGGGGTTGAATATTGTAGAAAACAGCTATAGTTTTGTTGGATTTAATCCATTTAAATTTAATCCTGATTCAGTGTGAAACAGCAACATACAAAATACAAAAAAATAAAAGAATAGGGAATTATAATGGAAAGGCCAGCTCAACCTTAGCTATAGCAGTAATACCAACATTGCTAGAATACAAAAATTATAATCAATGCATCAATAGGCATGTATAATAAATATATTTAGTGCTTGATGTCTGTGGTAGACCAGTTGCTCAAGGCCACTAAAATACTAACTTACATCCAACACCAGCTAAATGTGCACGAACTTCAATTCAAATGAGCAACAGTGGAAATTTCTGCGAACTAGGCAGAATACACAGGTTGAAATAAACTTTCAACTTTGGAACATAATGTTAGTCTGCCCTGTGTCAGTGGAAAGACCAGAAACTTCTATGTGCATCCTGGAGGTATGTGGTTTAATCTGTGGTGCTGAAAAAGAAAAGTCATCAAAGACAATCTTGAATAAAATTGCAATGGGACAGACCATTACGCACACTTCTTTTGTCTGAAATCCTCAAAGCAATTCAGGTTTGAGGGCTTGGTTTTCTGCACACTCTTTGGATATCATAATTTTGGCCTTCATTACAGGGTAGAGGTTATATTAAATAACGTTTGGCTTGTCTTTTTATTATAACAAATCTGCATGTGATTTTGTTCAGTAGAAATTAAAAATGTGATGCTACATACTGGCATTGAGGTTGAGTTTCGTCAACCACAGAAAATAATACTTAGCTCTTTTAAATGCTTTTCATCAGAGAATATTTAAGTGCTTTGCTAACATTTGTCAAGTCTCACAACACCCCTGTGAGGTAGGTAAAATACATAGGAGGTGGAGGATTTCACTCAGCTTGGACATGATAATGTCTCTGGGCATTAGGTTCTCTAGCACTGCAAAACAGCACAAAGGTTTAGGGCTTACTATAAGGCAAAGAATTAACAGTACAAGAGCACAGCATTCGCTCTTCTTTTGGTTACACGCAGTGCTACACAGCACCAAACAGTGGAGCAAATGCCCACACAAGGACTTCATTCGCCCAATCCACAAACAGCACCCTCTGCACGGTAAAAGACACAAAGTGACAGGCTCAAGATGCGTACGACAGCTTAGTTATGGGATGTGTCTACCAGTTCATGAGGAGCAGAGTACCACAGGAATGAGAGCCCAGAAAACAACACTGTCTCCACACAACTCTGATAATATCTGAAGAAGCTTGGGTTTGGTTCTTTTTGCACAAACATTTCAATTCACAACTCACTGGGAATAAGCAACTGCAACCGTAAAGCATGTTGGTAACTTCCACACCTTGTGAAGCAAACAACCAGATAAAATGGTCATTCCCTACTTCGGCTGGCCACATGTTCCCAATGCACAGGGCCACGATGTGGTCAGCTGGTTGTGATAGGCTGGGACGGGATAAAGAAACACTGTTGTACATCTACATTCCCCCTCTGAAGCTGCTGCAATCTGCTTCCTGAAAACTCTCTGTATTTTTGTGGGGTTCTTCCTCCATTGTGTAGATAGGGGAGAGTGTTTGGCCCCCATCAGTTCTACCCTCAACACTCAGCACCAACGATGGTCATTGTACAAGCAGCAGTTCCACTGTATCACTGATCTTTCCGATTGAGAAAAAAGAAACAAACATACGATTAAGAAAAGTGTCACTCATCTAGAACAGTATATGTGAAATACAAGGAAACAGAAAGAAAACAGTGCTCTCTGTATTAATCAGTACAAATACACCCCCCCCCCTCTTTCTCCATATTTCACTTTTCTAAGTTGGCATAAATGGTGCATCACATACTTGCAAAAGTATTGCCCACAGAGAGAATCTGACCTATCAGAATAAATCTATCAGAATAAATCGACAGAGGCTGGTCTACCACATGCAAGACAGCCCTCTTGGGTAATTTTATGTCTTTCCATGGAAGATATTCTCCCTTTCTGCTAATTTCCTTTTGAATCTTATGTTTATTTATAGTACTTGTGCACTATCAGCTGCATAATTTCCTACTGCACAGGTTGGGTGACCCATCGTGAATACCCTTGCCTTGTAAAATTGCTGAGAAGAGGTGGTTCATGGATTCTGTGCAATCAATGCAAAGCTCCCCTCCCAAGGCTGCATATGTTCACAGCTAAAGCAACACCGTTCCACTGATCAGCAGTGAATAAATATATATAATTACAATATTATACTGCATGGATGACGTCCTTCTCTCTCATTCTTGTTGCCTCCCCCCCCC
>Ga0065711_1008620_pt1 | contig 12909 bp, 4 predicted proteins | sample Hoacrofraction12_FD_59098 | JGI IMG/M metagenome (GOLD analysis project Ga0065711, IMG submission 59098) | Hoatzin crop microbial communities from Cojedes, Venezuela - Epithelial fraction 12 v2 (version 2) | ecosystem: Host-associated > Birds > Digestive system > Esophagus > Crop | place... | reverse complement strand
GACTGATGAGTGTATGATTTTTTTTCTGTCTCCTGTCACTATGTAGGTTTTTGCCCACTTTCTGGTGAACAGTGAGTTCTTAAAGGGCTACCTTCCTTGGGTAATATTCTAAAGGGTTGCAGTCCATGGGGTGAGGAATGTGAGCAGAAAATTTTGTCCAAAATATTTATTTTGTTGAGCAAGAAAAGAGATTTGTGCCTGCTCATTTTGCTTCTGGCAGGGGATTTCTGTTAAGACACTCATTTAATTTACTTTGCAGTGGAACAGAAGAAAATTGAGAGATGATTGAGGTTGCTTTTTCTGTGCAGGGGTTCCTGGTAAAAATGGGGAGGGATATTTTGAAGTCTACACTACTGTCAGCTTGAGCAGGAGGTGTGCTAAATCAAGTAAATAATGCTTAAGAGTAAAAGTGAATAATATTTTATTGACAGATTTGTTAATCTTTTTTTAACAGAGCTGAATAGTACTGATTTGAAAGACTGCATCAGTGAAAATAGCCTCAGTAGCAATGCGAGTCTTCCCAGTGTACAGAGCTGCCGACGACTTCGAGAAAGAAGAGTTGCAAGCTGGGCTGTTTCATTTGAGCGTCTTCTTCAGGATCCTGTTGGTGTTAAATATTTTTCGGTAAGTTTTGAGGGATGCTAAGAGGCCTTTCAATATACCTGATGTTGCCACAGTAATTTTTTGTGTTCTTTTTTCTTTCTTGACACTGTCCTTACATAGGACAAGGGACAGAGTTCATTACCACACAGTTGTTATCTGAGCATCTTTCTAAGTTTAAACTGGTTTGCATTCAAAAAAGAGTTCATAGTAATACACATATTGCCATGCATTTCTGAATAGCAGAAGTTTCAGATAAAAATGGAGACTGTACTTTTCTTTGTATCTGAACTTCTAGAAATCTTCCCTGTTTTATAAGTTACATTTGGTTATATTTCTGTCTGTAGCCTTTGAAAAAGAAAGAGGCCCAAAGAACTGGTAATCTGTTTGTGTTTGCCTATTGAAATGTTGGAAGCCATGTAGAACACTTTTTCAATAGTACAGTGGCTTATCTTCCTGCAAAAGTTTTTTAGAAATACTTTTTGGAAGGAATTAAGGTAGCTAACAGCACTGGTTAAAGCTGCAGCTCTGCAGCTTGAAGGAGTAGTGTGGAGTATTTGCAAAGCATAAATTAATCTTCTTCACAGCACGTTTATGAAGTACTAAGTAGTGTCATCTGTTTTACACATAAGGAAATAGAAGTTTATACACTTTTTGCATTGTTGCACTGAAAGTCTGTTGCTGATTCTGAATCACAAGGACATTTTGTGCTGTCCAAATAATTTTCATAAACAGGGCATAAAGAAACTTATGGTGTAAGAGGTGTAGATTATTGGAATCTGCAGTAACTCAGACTCCTGTACTTGAAAGTACATTAAAATATAAAATGATTAATAAGCAGACTTTCATCTTAAGTGATATGGTGACCCAAAAAACCACATTAACAGTGAACACCTGTTTGAGGAAACGGAGAAGAAGAAAGCAAAATAATATATCCTGGATATTATGTTCCCTGTCTTTCCATTTTTCTTAGTGGAGTAGCCTAAAAGTGATTAGAGTTTATGCTTAGATATTAAGACTTCTTGTCACACTAAAAAAAAATAAATTGCAAGTTTAATCTGATGTTAGAAACCACCTGAAAAATGATGTGATTTGGGAGTGTGCTACTGATAGTATAGTTGTCTTTTCTCATTCCTTTTAAGCAACCAGTAAACTTACTTAAGTACACTTAAGAGTGTAAGCCTTGGACTCTGGCATAAAGCAGAGTCACGGTGCCAAAAAAAAAAAAAGCCTTTTCAAGTGATAGGTTAACATTACTTCAAAGGGAAGCTCAGAAAGCCCATAGACTGAGTGGGGAGTCACCTATAACTAGGCAAAAGATACAGATTTCTGCCAGTATTCAGCAACACTGGAATGTCAGCATTTAGTTTACGATTGCATAGTAAGCATCTTGGTACATCTGGAATTCAGCATGCAGAGGCCTTTCCCGAGGACAGCTTTGTCACGGAGCAGGAATTACTCTCTGAGAAGAAGAGATTTTGCATGTTTTGCAAATACTCACATTTTGCATAATAATCTGCTGATTAGAGCAGTTATCCAGGACGTGAGAGACCTGATTGCAAGTTCCCTCCTCAAGTGGTTCAACCCAGCACCTCCACCTTCCCAGCCCTGTGTGACAGCTGCTAGGCTAAAGCATGTTCCTGCTGGGACACCGCTCAGCCTTCCTGACGGCACTGGGTTGTGGGGCAGCCAGCTGTGCCCAAATCATGTGGCCAGAAAGAAGGCAAGCACGAGATCGACTGCAGATTCGTAGTGGAGACGCTGAGCAGGGAAGTAGGCAGCTGGGTTCCAGTTCCTGTTCACTAATTTGGTTCGCTTTTAATCTGTAATTACATGTAAAATGCAGAAATATCCCCTGACTACTCTCTGGATTGTCTTTTATACACTTGGTGTGTCTCAGGTTAGGTATCTGAAGAACTTCTAGTTTAAATTGAGAGCTTGCTAGTGAATACAGACTCCCTGTATTGTAGTTTATTTCAATTGCTTTCTTACAGTCGGGCTCCCGAAACTCTATGTAAATCTTAAAAGCACAAATAAAGTGAAGTTTTAAGTATTTCTGTGAAGATTCCTTGTAGACCGCTTTCTGAGACTGCCTTGTGTGTTAAGGAAGCTTGAGTGATACCAGTGTGGCACTTGGGTGAAGGTTGTGGCTTGTGGGCTGACTTAAAATAAATTGTCCAATTAAACACTGGTACCTGAAGTATAAACAAGCATTGTTCCAATTACATGAGTGCCTAGATAATTTTTTTAGAGGACAGAGTTAATTTTTTAAAATATTCCCTCCCCCCTTCCCCTAATAGTTAAAATAGTTTCAAGAAGTATATGCTGAGAGAATATTGAGTTATGCAGATTTGAATCAGGGACAGTTTGTGGTTGTACAATTTCCCAACTGAAGGGGGTCCCAGTCTTCACCTGGATTTTTGGATACTATAATATAAATGTCCTGATTATTGTCTGTTGTACTGGGAGAATTTTTTTTCCCTCCAAGAATGTGTTTTCCAAGAAGAACCCATGTAATCACATCAGCAAGCAGTGATAAAAGATTTTCTGTAGTTGCCATGGGTTGCAGAAAGACTCTGTAATGAATACAGAACTGATTATGGGCACTGCTCAATAAACATCTACTCTGTTATACAAGTAGAACTGCAGTTAAAGGCAGCTGGTTTATGGTGTAATTTTTAAATCTAATTATAAATTATTTAAATTTTTATTAAGAGTTTATTCACTAGTTTATAAACTACTTAACATGAAGTTTCAAACTTCCTCTTTGTACATGCAGCGGATTTGATTGTAACTTGCTGGCTTCTTCTCAATTGTATATGTTTAAAAAGAAATGAGAAGGTGGAGAAGCACTAGGCATATATTGGACATGCATTGATTTTTACTTTAGGATAAAGCTGGACTGTAAGACTGATTGAAATGTTACCATTATGCAAATTCATCAATCATTATAAATGTGTTGTTTGAAACGGCAAGTGACTTCTTTTCTTTGAGACATCTATTTATGTGTTTATTTTTCCCCTAGGAATTTTTACGGAAAGAATTTAGTGAAGAAAATATTTTATTTTGGCAGGCCTGTGAATATTTTAACCATGTACCTGCACATGATAAAAAAGAGGTACGTCAATGTTGTATTTCAATACATGGCATTGCTTACTAAAAATTGTTACTTCTTCAAGGTTATTGAAATTATTGGAGCTGTGCTTGATCTTTGTACTGTGACTTCACTAAAATGGGATTGGAGCCTCAGTCTCATTTTCTCAGTCCCCCAAGAGTACTGTCCCAAGTTTAAGATGTTGGATATATTTAGACTGCAGTGAAGGGCAGAGGTAGCTCTGTAAAAATTACCTAAGGAGTACTTAATGTTGAAAAACGGGTAGCTGCAGTAGCCCCAGTGCAAGGGAGTGCAGAGCAAGTTAATTTAACATCTTGAGGAGGGGTGAAGATTAGCCTCTGTTGTGCTCTTTCAGCTAGGCTGCCTCCACTAGCCAAGGTAATGTGTTTATGACTAACATAGATATATCTGCTGCTGTCAGTGTAGTCGCCTTTGTTCACAAATTAGAGGAATCTGCATCTCTTCTTTTTAAGGCAGTCCTCTGTTGATCAGGCAGTTTTGGTGGATTTTGAATTTTGTGCATGTTGGCAATGCTTCTGTCAACACCAAGCCAAATGTAGTCAGGCTTACACTGTGCAAGTGGTTTCATCTTGCAAGTCTGTCTTTGCTCTTTTGTGACCATTGAGGTTTTCCCCACTTTCTTCTGTCTTTGAACAATGTATTTTCTGAACACTCCCTTTAAGGGGTTTGAGATCAGTTTGGTGCTATTTTCACTATTTCCAGAATGTGGGTGTTTCAAAATAAGCAAGTTAAAAACAGCATGAATTTTTTTAACACTGAATGTTCAAATATATGTTTACTTTTTTTCTAACTTCTAGAAGTTGAAGCTTAGGGGATTTATTTAAATAGTAACTTATATAAATGATCTAAAATCTAAAAAAATGTATTCTCCTTTGTAAGACAGCATATGGTGTGCTTCACCTTTATTATATTTGTAGTTTGATTATTTGAAGTTTTATTTTTATGGCAACTTTTACTGCTTAAGAAATATCTGATGAATATTTGTAATATTAAAGGAAAAACCCTATTTATATGACTAAAAGAAACCAAAGCTATTAAATGAAAAATGCTTATATCTTAAGGAAACTGGAGCGGCTGTATATTTTTGCGTAGACTATATCAGTGTAAAAAATACCTATATAAAAATATGTTTGCAAAGCAAACACACATCTGGCATTTCTTTTCTGTAGCTTTCTTACAGAGCTCGGGAGATCTTCAGTAAGTTCTTGTGTAGCAAAGCTACGACCCCAGTTAATATTGATAGCCAGGCACAGCTGGCAGATGATATTCTCAATTCTCCACATCCAGATATGTTCAAGGAACAGCAACTTCAGGTAACCATAGAACACACGACTGTAGTCTGTTGTTATGTCTGTTATATTTTCATCTGGAATGCTGTAAAATCTATAAAAGTAGTTTCACATGCTGTATATTTTACTATGCATAAAAAGAGAAGTCAAGATCATGTAGATTTGATTAGCAGAATAGAAAGAGGCTGTATAATGGAATGCTGCTTGACTTTTTGTGTACATTTCCCTATGTGTGGAAAATCGAGAGTAACTAAAAAATAATCTGAAAAATACTACTATTGAAATGAAGGTTTAGCATAACTAAATAATACCACGTGGTGCAACAACATTGCCTATGGTGTTTGCGTACAGTTGCTTATTCTTCTCTGGAGTGGACAATTGTGTACACAAACAGTGTCTGATTTTGGTTAAAGTGGTTTGTAAAAATGTCTCTGTTGTATTGAAGGAGTCCTTCCCTTGTGCTTGAATAGAATTGTCAAACGGAGAGCTTGTTGGAACCATTGGTGTCTGAAGACCTCTGAAGTGGATGCGTTTTGAATAGTTTTTGATGTTCAGAACAGAACAGTTATGTAACAACTGGATACATTTCACATTTTCTGTAGAATTTAACTTTCTTCTTTTTGTCTCCTAAGTAATCTCTTTGGTAACTCCTACTCTAATCATTTATTAGTAGAAATAATTTTGAGATCCTGTTATTTAGAAATCAAGTATATAACTTTAAGTGCATAAATGAAGCAGTTCATAATCCTGGTTTTAGGGCAACCTCAGATTGCGTGCTTTTGGGGTAGAAGAGCAGGTGGGTATAATATCTTCCTCTGTCTAAAAAGTGGAGGTAGAAAGGTAGGTCTAACTGCTGGTGTGGTAGCTTCTGGCATTATAGCCCACACACTTACCAAGACCTGCGGCTTCTGCGGGAATTACTAGCCATGATCTTCCCTGAGATTTTTTCATGCTGAGATCTTCCCTGAGATTCCTCATCTCGGCTTTGTGGAGCCCATGCCTGAATTCCTTTTCATCCTCTGCCGGTTGTTTGGTGGAGCAGATAATGTTCTCGGGGGTTCTGCTGGCTGGGCTGATGCAGGTTTTCTTCCTTCTTTGAAAATGCTGTGTCCTTAGGTTGGAGGGCTCCTAAGGTGGGTGAAAATGCTGATGTGAAGTGCTGCTGTGGGTCTAATCTTAGCCATGTGGCCTGTCTGGACTTGACCTGCTTATCTCAAATTAGCAATGCCTCTGTAGTTCTCCCATCGGATCCTTCAGTCAGGCCTGTTCCTCCCACTGAAAAATTAGGTGAAGCAGGGTGAGAGTTACTTCTGCCAAAGTAAGCGGCATTGGAGCTAGGTGGGTAGCTGAGGTACTAATGGTGTGTTGCCTGGCTGAGGTCAGTGCTGCGTAATCAACTGCCTTGATGGCCCTTAATATCTTGGTGTCACGGAGTGGTGGTTCTGCAGTAGGTCAATTTGTGGTCCTGATGGGTGGTGTGACCTTGGGAGCACAGAACTGTAGGTGTGTGTAGTTACTAACGCACACCCACAGACTTTCAAAGTTCAGCTCCTGGCGGCGACACCATCTTAATGATGCAAAGGCTTTGCATTTGTGGTCTTTCACAAGACTCTTCAGATTTCAGCACTGAGCATGGAGTGTAAAGGTGCTGATCTATGGTGGTCGTCGGATAAGCATTATGTCATAGAATCATAGCATAGTTTGGGTTGGAAGGGACATTTGAAGGTCATCTAGTCCAAAATGCTGCTGGAAGTGGCTTTCTGTCCATAATCTGACAAATCTGCCCTTGAGCCTGTTGTTAGAGGTGTTGTAAAAGGACATTGTGGATGCAGCCAAAATACCTAGTTAGGATTTTACTGTTTCTTAGAATAGAATAAGAGCAAGCATTTTGAGTGTTTCCGGATGCAAGACAGTGTAGGTCACTTGTAGATACTAAAATAAGAAAAAATATCATTTACTTCATATAGAGTTGTGTAAATAGGTGTAAGGTTTTCTGCTCTTGTTTATGTATAAAGTTCAAATTAAGCTTTTATAACTTATATTTCTCTTTGTCATTTGTAAGAACAAGAAGTAGCATCTGCTAGATTTTTCCAGATAAGCAGAAGTCATTAATGTGTGTAAATTAATATGATGATAATGCTAAATATAGGAAATTGGGCATGTAGTGTGGGCTAGCAACATAGTAGGGCAGATGATGATCAGCTCAAGGTAGATTAGTTAAGCTGTCATCACTCTGCCCAGCAAACTTAAAAGGTTGAAACATTTTTGCTGTATAAAGTATATTTTATCACAGACTTAATCTCTGCAGTAACTCTCCTTGTGTCTCTTTATTATTCTGCAATATTTTCCTTTATTCTGCCTAACTAACTGGCATGGAATAACAATTTTGTGTTCTTTGTTTTTCATCCTGAAACTGTGTTAAATTTAAGGTATCAGTGTTAGCTGTGCTGTAGAATCGTGTCATATTTTCAAATACGCACAAATTGCATTTAGACTAAAATATTGTGATTTTTTTGAGTTGTATAATCTCTATAAATTTCATTTTCTTAAAAACCGCAAAGGACAGGCGAAGTATTTCGTATTTTTCAGTTAGCTTGGTTTTTGCAGCTGTGTTGTTGTTTGCATACTGTACTTACCATTTTCCCCAGTAACCTTGTATCAGCGATGCATCTGTGAGTTCTTGAGATGGAGGCATTTTGATTTCTTGTAATTGCCTCTCTGTATTTTACACTGTTTTGGCAATGCACCACAGTATTAATCTTTGAGTTCACCAGAACTTAAGAAACGTTTCAAAGCTATGTGTGTCTTATACACTAAATAATTTATTGAGCGTTGGACTGAAGACTACGTGTGCTCTGAAACTAGCTGTCTTTTTGAATTTTACCAGTGTACCCACCTGTGGTCAGAGGAGGAGTGTGTTTTTCACAGTATGAGAGAGAGAGATTCCCCTTTGTGAGCAGTTTGTCAAGTGGGAAGAGTCACTGACGCCGGATTGTCTCTTTGACACTGCGTTGAGGGCACATTAGTCTTTGTGCCGAGCTGTTTCAGCATGTTAAGGTGGCACAGTTAACCCTGCAAAAATATTCCTTCCGTAGCTTACCAAGCGTAAAGGAGTTTGTTAGAGGGCCCAGAATCACGACAGGCAGCACCTAAGAGGGAATGGGAATGTCTGGGGGGAAGGCAGGAATGTGGAAGTGCGCGTTCAGTTTGAACTAGGTTTTGGTGACTCTGCAGCATCTTGCCGTTTGCCAGAAAGCTTTGGGCTAAGGCTTGTTTAGAAAGGTGTCTGCGCAATCTGAAAAATTATTTCCATCTGCAGCTGGGCCACTGTGGCTTAGTGATGGATTTCACTGTAGACTCTTGGGAATGCCATAACCAGTTGGGTGGTGCATACTGTCTTTCACTTGTGGGGAACTGTCATGTCCCAGGAAAGTGGCATTCATGCTGTTTTTTCAGGTCGAGTGAATCACTGGAGAAGATGTAAAGGTAAAAGTATGGAGTCGTTTCGAACTATAGGTTTGCAAAAATGGAACAAGAAAATCAAATACTCGTTTAGCATTGAAGAAAGCACTTCTCTTCCTTTAGTTTCATAAATACAGCCTCAGACGTTTGCTCTAGGCCTGGTGTACAGCTGCGTCATTCCTGTGTAGTTAAAGATAAATGTTGGTCTTGCCCAGAGCAGCCATTTAATGTAAACTATTCTTATTCAAGGCCTTGATTTTACAGCACCTTGATTATTGAATCTTCCAAATATATTGCTCTTTTTTTTTTTTCCCCTTATGATTGGGCAGATGAACATTACATAATTTTGTAAAGGACTCTTTGCTTCTCCCCACATCAGTAATTAACATTGTGTATCTTGCATCATTGCATACTATTGCATATCGTATTCCTGAGTTTTAGACTATAAACTTTTTTCTGGTTCACAGCTACCTCAAAACATCACATGTGTAATTTAATCTTGTCACATGTAATACTGATGTAATAATCTTTAAAAAATACTTAAATTGGCTAGCTTGCTGTGCGCTTCACATAGAACACGTGAAGGCATAAATGCAGTATGTGATGGCTATGAGGATGGAGTTGTCAAGACTCTACAGCATCTCGGCTTCTCATGCACTTTGCACAAATCAGCATTTTTCTGAACCTGTGCTAAAGGAATAGATCAAATTATGTTTCACTTTAAATTGGTGTAGTGTATTTAACCAGATGTAAACAAAATCATGCATACTGCTGTTTACAGTTAATGTCCTAAATTTTGTGGGAGTTGGCTGTTGCGAAATAGCTTAATTTTCTTGATGTGTTGTTTAAGCTTATTTAACCATTATCCATTGCATTTTAATTTCAGATATTTAACTTGATGAAGTTTGATAGCTATACTCGCTTTCTCAAATCCCCCCTTTACCAAGAATGCATCTTAGCTGAAGTAGAAGGTCGTGCTCTTCCTGATCCTCAGCGTGTTCCCAGCAGCCCCACTTCTAAACACAGCATCAGTTCAGAGAAGTCCAACATCTCAACACCGAAAAAGGTTACCTTTGTATTGTCGTTATCCGAAAACTGTGTTCTAAAATAATCTTTTTCAAGTTCTTTAGAAGATCAAAGATGATATATAAAAACCAACTAGAATATTTGTTCAGTAGTGCTGGCAAATACAATTACAAAATCCTTATGTAGTCAGGAAAATACTTGGTTTTTTTAGTCCATACTTTTGAATCAGATTTCTAGCTATTGACTTCCTGAATAGAATTTTAAATTTCTGTAGTTATTTAAATATATGTGTACAAATAAAAAATGAGGATTATTTTAATGCATCAGTTCAGAAGCTTATTCTGATTGAATATTGGAATTAAGATGTGGTATTTTAAACTTTGCTGAGAGCAGACATTTTATAAGCAGTTACTGGAGAAGGCTTAACCTAATCTAACTCATCTTTGCAGAGGATAGTTTTTAAATTTCGTGGCTCCTATTGGACTAAGATAATTCTGTGTAGAACAGATACAGTTGCTTAAAAATTAGAACAGTAGTCTTACTGATCTCCTGACATTATTTAGAGCCGATTTTTTTTTTTTCTTCATGTAGGTAATACCACCATATTATTACATAACTGTATGGGTAAATTATAACTTTGTATTTTTCATGTCAATCACTGTGCATTAGCCCATCTGCTATTATGTATTTTTATGACTGGGAACCTTTTTCGAAGTAGCATTTTAAGGAATGTTCTAATAATCTAACAAGAATAGTGGGTTGTTAAAAGCAAGTTTAGTTTAATATCAGGCATTCCTGATGTTTGTATTCTTCAGCACTGATAAATACTTTGATTATACTCATAAAGGTTAAACAATACTTTATCATTGTCTTTAAATGCAGTTCAGGTTCAAGCCTAGCCCAGGAAAAGTACCTGAAATACCAAAATGAAATTCTGTGTTTTGAAAGGAAGGCAAATGGCCTTTCCACGTTAACCTAGGTGTTACTGGTGAGCTGCGGGGAGTTCTTTCATGTTTGCAGGAGATTTGTTTCTGTGATTTGTTTCTAAGTATTGTTTTGTACTCCCTACCAAGTAGCACATTTCCATCTATGTATTTCTTTTTCTTTCTGCTGGGTTTTTTAGGGGTTTTTTGATTGCTGCTGAGAGGGATGCTGGCATACACTCTTGTGAGTGGGGTAAAGAAGACAGCTCACCTGACCATCACACTCTCATTTTAGGAAGAAGTGTGGGAGGGTTTATTTTAGATAATATACTTACAGCTGTGATCCAACCAATGATTTAATTGTGTTTTGGTGATAGTTAAGTGGCAAATCGAAGTCAGGAAGATCTTTAAATGAAGAGTCGGGAGAGGAGGACACTGAGAAGAAAAAAAGGGGAGCATTTTTCTCATGGTCAAGGAGTAAGAGTTTGGGAAAATCACAGAAGAGAAAAGAAAATGGTGATTATCCAAATGGTGAGTATTCACATCTGCTTTGTTGCATAGTTCTTTCAGCAATAGATGTGACTAATCTCATTGTGTTTAGTTTGCATCTAAGTGCATCCTTGGGTGTGACAGAGAGAAAAGAAACTGTCAAGTCAGAAGGCCATAGGGTGGCTAGTATCACTGGAAGTTTTGTGGAAGCAGATGTACAAATAAATAGATGAAAATATGAAAATACTTGAATTTGTTTTCACTGTCTTCCAAGAGACTTTTTCTCTACTTTCCAGCAGACTCTGTTTCTGTGTGCTGGCAGTTGCTTTTTCAAGCGGAGAGCTACTATTTTTATAGTATGATAATTTCAACTCTCTAAAGAGAAGTTCAGGAGCTGTACGTGCAAATAGGGCTATAGTTACAGCTATTAAAAAATTCCTCCATCTGCATTATCCTACCTTTCTTTCTTTTATTAGTACCACATAGGTATGTTCACTTTTGATCACACTCACTACCTGTTTCCACCTTTCCTGACTAAAATGAAAAAAGAAGAGTCAGATTTGTGAAAACCCTTGTAATCTGCTGTTTTGTTACTTAACAGGTTTTGAGAGTTTAAGGAAGAGTTCCTCTATGAAAGCACCTGTATATGGCCTCTAGAGGAAGAGATGAAAGTTTTGCACTAACTCGTTCCATTGAGTTAGAAGTAATAGAGAAATTCCATTGAAGCACCAAATTTGGACGATATTGTTACTGTGGTTTCTTCTGTCCTATTGTCTAGTAAAGGCCCAGACCCACAAGATATCACTGATCATATGACTAGTTTAAGTGTTCTCATTATACTTCTGTGGTGAAAAGACATCAGAGGCATTTGCTAAGATTATAGACTTAAACTTCTGAAAGTGATTAGTGATTGTCTTAGATTTTAGTTTTCTAACACCATACTTGCACTTTTAAAAATATTTATCTCCCTTCAAAATATCTGAAGAGGTAGAATATTTTTTAAATTTTTAAAAACATTTTGATTTTTTTGATTTTTTTTTTTTTACATATAAAAGCAAGTGGGGTTATTCAAGGGTTACATAACCAAGAAATACTAGACCAAATATTGTTTGTTTTCCATGCTTCATTGCACAGTATGAAGATTTGGTGTTTTCTTCCTTTAATGAAAAAAAATATTTTTCTGTCCAGAGAAGCTACTATTTGAAATAGCTTACAGTATTGGAATAAATAATAATAAAAAACCCCTTTTACTTATTGCTGATTCTTTCCACAAACAGATTCTATTCAGTCCAATGGATTATCATACAGACGGGAATCACAAGGCTCCATGTCATCAACTGCTAGTCTTGACTTGGTAATGGCGGGCTCTTAATAATGAAGTGGGGAAGCAGTGAAAACAGTGAATTACTGATTTTCTAAGTAGTGTGAAGCAATTTGTTTAAGTAATACTTTGAGAAAAGGTATTAAAGTGCTACAGTTAGAGAGCAAGATGTAATATTAAGCAATTTTAGGATACTAGAAATGTAATAGAGGTTGTGTTACAGAATCACAGAATGGTAGGGGTTGGAAGGGACCTCTGTGGGACATCTAGTCCAACGCCCCTGCCGAAGCAGGGTCACCAACAGCAGGCTGCACAGGACCTTGTCCAGGTGGGTCTTGAATATCTCCAGAGAAGGAGACTCCACAACCTCCCTGGGCAGCCTGTTCCAGTGCTCTGTCACCCTCAGAGTGAAGAAATTCGTCCTCATGTTCAGATGGAACTTCCTGTGCTTCAGTTTGTGCCCATTGCCCCTTGTCCTGTTGCTGGGCACCACTGAAAATAGTCTGGCCCCATCCTCCTGACACCCACCCTGAAGATATTTGTAAGCATTTATAAGGTCCCCTCGCAGCCTTCTCTTCTTCAGGCTGAACAAGCCCAGCTCCCTCAGCCTCTCCTCGTAGGAGAGATGCTCCAGTCCCCTCACCATCCTCGTAGCCCTCCGCT
>Ga0065711_1046398_pt1 | contig 12910 bp, 11 predicted proteins | sample Hoacrofraction12_FD_59098 | JGI IMG/M metagenome (GOLD analysis project Ga0065711, IMG submission 59098) | Hoatzin crop microbial communities from Cojedes, Venezuela - Epithelial fraction 12 v2 (version 2) | ecosystem: Host-associated > Birds > Digestive system > Esophagus > Crop | place... | reverse complement strand
CTCTGGAGATATTCAAGACCCGCCTGGACAAGGTCCTGTGCAGTCTGCTGTAGGTGACCCTGCTTCGGCAGGGGGTTTGGACTAGATGACCCACAGAGGTCCCTTCCAACCCAGACCATTCTGTGAACTATGTCAGCATAATTACAGAAGTTTTTCAGTATGAGCTTTTTCTTTGCTGAGATCTTGATGAGTTGGAAATACTGTAAAGAGGGATTTCTGTGAGTGTTGGGGGAATTTTGTGAAAGAGGTTTAAATCTAGGAGACTGTTGTACTTCAGAAAACGTAAGAGTGATTTACTGAAGTCCAGATTCAACTCACTATTTGACACCTTGAATAGTCAGACATCCAATTTAGCTCACGTCTGGTTGTGTTGTGCCATGTGTACAGAAGTGAAACGTATTAAAAACTGTTCAGCTTTGGATGTGCTCATCTGGGGATTTACTCATAAATAATTGATAACCCTCTGAAACAAAATCTCTTCATTACGCCATGGGTTGCTCACCTCTTCCCTCCCGCGCTCATTGTTCTCGCGGGCGGGGGGAAGACGGAGCCGCTGCTTTAATGAAGGTGTGTGTCAGCTTCCACTGCTCCTTTCAAAAGGTCATCCAGCTGAACAGCGGCAATGAAATGCTTGACAAAAGACAAACATTTTATTGTCCTACGGAGATATGTGGCATTCCAGTGTTTTAGAGGAATCACTTAGCTGCTGTATTGAAGGCTTCTTTTCATCCTAGCATAGAAGCAGTGCTTATGATGAATGGTAATTCATCAATGTAAATCAATGAAATGTTTGCATCTAGTGCACTGCAGGGTAGGAGGTCAAATTAAGGGCTGTTTGATGTGCGGTACCAATTACAACTGTGATATTTGGGCTTGATCTTTCAGGATTTTACTGCTGTTAAGTATCCTTGCTCAGACTGTTGACTGCAGTGGGACAAGTCTTTGTGAGCAGTGGTTTCTCTGCAAGAGAGAGAGCAAGGGTTTGCATGATTGAGCTCCTGTTTACCAGGCATAGCGTTGGATTTGCTTTCCGGCAAAGAAGAGCCATTCTGCTACCCACTGACTTAATAAAGTGTATCTATCTGAGTTGATCTAACAAAATCTCATTTTAATGGAAAAAGTGTCTTAATGTAAGGTCACTTCATCTTTCTGATGACTTGATTGCGTTAGAGTTATTAGCCAAGTTCTGTAACGGTCTTTAAAGATGCTTGGAGTTGCTTGCAGTTTAATAGCCCTAACGGTTGCTAACGTACAGGAAATGTTCAAATCACATAATTGAGAGAAAACCCCAACAAATCTTACAGCTATTTTAATGTGAAGTTTCAGATGTTACTCTTGTTTAATTGAAAGGTGAATGCTATAAAGGCTTTGTCAGTCTGCTCTTTCCAGATGACAGCACTTTCTATGGAGTAACTGTGAGTCCCAGAGTGCTGATCCCAGCTTTCAGCTTCAGTATTCATAGCTCGAACTCTTTCTTTTTTACCTGGCAGAAGTGTGCATCTGTGGTGGTGTCTGGATTTGTGCCTTCCAAAAAAATACTGGTTTCAGTGAAATAAAATGAGAAAAAAATTTCTGAAATAATAATCACATTCTGGCTGATGTGGGAGAAAAATGGGGCCTTTGCTCTTTCTTCTAGAAACCAAAAGATTAAGCTTGCTTATAAAGGATTAACAGAGCTCTCTTCTGTTAATTCATAGTGGTGTAGTCGAAGTGCCTCATTCTACATCAGTGGAAAATCCATTATCAATCAATGGGAATTTTGCAGCTGAAGCCAAAGGGATTAGAGACTCAACGTTCGGAAGTGACTGAAGGGGAGAAAGACCTGGATGTGCTTATTGCCACATGGCAAAGGAAGATCTTTGGTTGCCTCGGGCAAGCTGTTTCCAGAGATGTATGAAAGGGCTGGTGCCGCTGTGCAGGGCTGTAGAGAAGCCTTACCTGGGGTGCTGCTGGTAGCCCTCGTTACTCACGTCCAAGCAAGGTGATTTCAAAGTGGAAGAGGTACACAGAGAACAATGACCTGAAGTCCTCTTCTAGGGGTTGTGCCACGGTGGGGGAGAGTTAATGGCGAGGTCAGATGTGCAATGGGAGCAGGGGTTGGGAAGCAGGGCGCAGATTTGGGGGTGAGGGGTGCAGGGAAGCGCTGGTGCCTACAACACTCTCTCTTACCTGCTGCCACTCACACTGCCGCCCAGGCACGTTGGTGGGAGAGACCAAGTAAGGGAGATGCGGGAAGAAATTGCTGAAGAAGTTGCTGAAGAATGTGCTACGGATGGTGTTGAGGGTGATGTCCTAACAAATTGCATTGCCTGCTGAAGTTTCTTCCTTTGATAAATAACAGCTACTTTTCCTTCTACTGGTGTGCATAGACCAACATTCAGACTGACAGAGCTTGCAAACTATGAGAAAACCTGCGGATCCAGACTTACTTTAGTAAGGAATATTCAGCAAGCACATTCCAAAATATAATTGCACTTTCTTTTGACATGCTGTCATGGAGCTTAGCTTAGAAGTAGCTCTGATCCAGAGCCTAGTAGTGGGGAAAAGCATGATCTCCATGACCTCTGCCGCAACGTCCGGTAGGTGCTTTTCCAGGGATGGAAGCTAAATACACCACAAAAAGCTCTTCAGAGTAAAAATTACACTTTTTACAATGATTTTGTAAATGTATTTTTTTGATCTGTTATAATAGGCAAGATAGTGTCATTTAGTTTGGCAATTACAGAGATTAAATTAAATTCATTTTCCTTTACTCTTGTTAAATGCAAAATAATTGAGCACACATGGAAGGCTGGGGCTCTCTTGTTTGTAGCTTCATCATTTATTAATCTAACACATTAGATAAGAGGATTTATAGATTTGCTTGCCTAAGGAAAAGAAGAAAAAAATATAGAAAGGCCAAACTAGATATGTGTATTCTGTCTCACACTTTGAGGTACTGTTAAATATTGCCTCATTTTTAGAACACTTTTTAAGAAAGGACGCTGCTTTTGCCCCAGAAGGGTAAATTGTGACCTGATGCTTAACTAGTCTGAATAAGCTCATATGTGAATAGGCAAGGTCTCTTGTGCAGTTCCCCGCCCCCCACTCTCCACATAGGAATATAACATTGTAATCAGACAGGCAAAATAAACTAGAAATGTGCATGCTGTAAAAAGGTATGTTTTGGCACTATCTTGGCCATCTTTATTGGCTATACTAGTTACAGTAGGAAGCTGTTTGTGATGTGTGCTTTCCTCTAATTCATCATTTCAGAAAATGATGTTGGTCTAATACAGTCAGCGGTGTAATAACAGCTCAGTGGGGGCAGAAGTGCTCTTCTTTCTTACCTTTATGTAGCTGGAGGGGATTTAAAAATTGGATATTTCGCTCTGTCTCTGCAGCTCCAAGTAGCCCCGACACTGCCAGCCATGGATTAGTGGAATAAATCCCTCACGTTCATGGTGAAGTGGAAAGTATAAAGAGCATTTTCTGCCTTTTTTTTCCTTTTTAATGTGTCATTTGCTAGCTGGCACAGTGACCTCCATTTCGTGACTCTTGTGATGTGACTTGTCACAGAGCTTTTCTCTGTGGATTAATTCATCACTCAAGGGAGTAGTAGCATGTGACACTATTAAACATGTGGACCTGAGGTAAACACTTACCTATAGACCACCTATAGTGAATCTGCATTTCAAATATTATCTGTTAATGCCATTTGATGGTTTTGATGTGATTTTCTTCCCTTTTTGTTTTATCTGTTTTCTTAAATATGTCCTTGGTAGTCAAATGGGATGCATGTATACAGTCACCTTCTAGCGTTGCCAGTGTAGCCAAATTTGGGAAAAAATGTTCCTGGCAATTTGCTAAATGCAATTTGCCAATGCATTGGGAAATGGTTTTATGCTAATTATGTAGAGGGACAACAGTTCAGCTTTCCAGGGTACCTTGGTGGGCAGTCTGTCCAATCTTTTAAATTGTTGTTCCAGTCAATTTTATTGACTAGTGAAAGCAAGAATTAATCTTTTTTTCCCTTTCTTAGCATGAAGATTTAGTTTCATACTCTTGATTTGCATTTCAGTATCAATCGTGTATTTTAATTTGTGTGAGTGAATCCTGAAGCCCTTGCTCACTTGTGACTCCATCTTTAATTTTGCCTAACAAGTCCATCTCATTTCTGGAAAGCACGTACACCAGGAACTGATTAGCGTTAACAGTCGGGTAAATGGTGGGGAAAGACGTGGTCACTGGGTCCAGTTACAGGAGCGCGTTGTGGTGCCCGGTCTGACCAGTTACGATGAATTGATGGATGCTGGTTTCCAGGTGATTTCTGTTACCATCCTTCTCACAGGTTTGGTTAAGAACAGCCCTAGAGAAGTACTGGAGGAAAGAAAACTAGCCTAGAAGCAGCGGATTGATTTCACCCCAAAATGGGGGATCATTATTATGAGGAAATTAGCTGAATTCTTTACTCAGCAAAGCAGGCAGATAGACCATAACTCAGCAGTCGTCTGTTTCCCGTTTATTCAGTGCTTGGGCGCAGCGCGGCCAAATAGCATGGTGGGGTTGGTTCCAGCAGGGACATCAGCACCCGTAGCTGGCCTGGGGGGAGAAGCCCGGTCTGTGGAACAAGTGATGGGACCCCCAAACTCCTGCAGGGGTGGCCTTGACAGCCCTGCCTGGCTGTGCCTTGGGTTCCTGCAGATACGTTGGCAGGGTAGGGCAGGTGCCAGACCACGGAGCAGCGGGAGTCTTCTCTGCGGGGTTTCCTGGAGGCAGGCAGCCTGGGGGTTTCGTCCCCAGCTGTGGACCACAGAGACTGGAAGCACTGGAGGCATTCGGTACTGTGGGACCGGCTCGTGCAGAGGTGAGGTGGCTCGAGGAGCTGGCTGTAGCTACCCCGGGACACCGAAGCCCTGGAGGTTTGGACCTCAGTCTGGGAGCCGGGAAACCCTTTGTTGATATTTGTCCCTTCTTTGCTTCTCCCAGCTGTGGGAATCACTGAAATATTAGTTCTTGGACAGTGGTAAAATGAGCACAAGTTGTCAGTTTTAATCAGCAGTAAGTAGTATTTTTTTCAGGAAATGCAGTAACCACAAAAGCTTGTTTTCACTTGTTTTTTTCTGAACTGGGCAGAAATTACATGTTGCAGTGCTGTGATTCCCTGGGAAGGAGCATTTCCAAGACTTTGCAGTTCCTATGTGCCCTGCTTCACAGAGCAGTTGTATCTTAGTATTAGCCCGCATAATTAAATACACTGATGATTAAAAAACAGCTTTAAAGAGAAGAGGCTTCCTTTCACTGGAGTCTAGAGGAATAAAACAAAACAAAACAAAGAAACCTTCACGAAATTCTGTGCTTAAGCTATCTGTCAATAGATAGTAATCGGTTTTCAGAGGTGTAACTCTGGAATGTTAGTGTTCATCATTTAGTGAAAATCATCCTCCCTGCAGTTCATCAGCAGCTGGCACTTAGAAAGATTGAGTTCAGGAGAAGAGAAGTGTGAAGATTGCTGTAGGTAAATGACCAGAGCTGAGAGATTTAGACCTTTTAAACACCTAACTGCCTGTACCTGTGGTGTGTGTCTGCATCGGCCTGATGTTATGCAGATAGGAGCAAGCTCTTGCAAGAAACCATTATCCTGTTAAGTCAGGCAGATGCTAAAGAGCGAGGTTTCGGTGGCAGGGAGAAATGCAGTGCTGCGTTCTCTTCCTGCAGCTGGTCTTTCGGTTTAGCAGGAGAGGGGTGTTGCGGGTGAAGGCACGCGCTGCAGACTTAAACTTACCCTTTTCTCACTCTCCTGCGTGATCCTCTCTCCTGGATTCTTGTCTCTCAGCCCTGTCAGTGATGGGTGTTTGATTCAGGACAGCGTTAACTTCCAAAAGCGTGGTCTGGCAATTTGGTGCATGTGGAGCTTTACATCAGGGGATGCTGATACGGTGCAGATGGTGAAGTGGAGCTTCCAGGAGGATGTAGCCAACACGGGACTGAGGATCATGGGTCACGCGCATGCTGACCGGAGTGTGGCTTCTGGTGGGGCAGCCATGCCTGTGCCTGTCCCCAGCTGGGCAGCGCTGTGTCCGGGGGATGTCACCTTCTGCTCTGCTACAGGGAGTGGCTAGGAGTTATCCCACATCCAAAATTTGAGCTTATGAGTGGTAGGTACCAGGAGCAAGGGGAAGGGCAGAGTCCTGCCCTGGCAGGGGAACAACCCCAGGCATCAGTACATGCTGGGGGCTGGCCGACTGGGAAGCAGCTTGGCAGAAAAGGACAGGGTGGTCCTGGTGGATACCAAGTTGAGCATGAGCCAGCAATGTGACCCTGTGCCGAAGAAGGCGAGTGGTGTCCTGGGCTGCATTAGACAAAGTATTGCCAGCATGTGGAGGGAGGTGATCCTGCCCCTCTGCTCAGCAATGGTGAGGCCACACCTGGAGTGCTGGGTCCAGTTCTGGGATCCCCAGTACAGGAGAGACATGGGCCTACCGGAGGAAGTCCCACCAAGGGCTGTGAAGATGATTAAGGGACTGGAGCATCTCTCTCCTGAGGAAAGGCTGAGAGCTGGGACTGTTCAGACTGGAGAGGAGAAGGCTCAGGGAGAATCTCATCAGTATCCATAAATAGCTGAAGGGAGGGTGCAAAGAGGATGGAGGCAGGCTCTGTTTGGTGATGCCCAGTGACAGGACCAGAGGGAAGGACACACACTGAAACACGAGAGGTTCCTTCTGAACACCAGGAAACTCTTTTTCACTGAGAGAGTGACCGAGCACTGGCACAGGTTGCACAGGGAGGAGGTAGAGTCTCCATCCTTGGAGATACAGAAAAGCCATCTGGACATGGTCCTGGGCAGCCGGCTTTAGGTGGCCCTGCTTCAGCAGGGTGTTGGACCAGATGACCCTCAGAGGTCCCTTCCTACCTCAACCACCCTGTGATTCCATGGTGGCACCAACTACACTCTTAAGCAGCTGTGTTGGGATGGGTGGTAGGACCACCTCTGTGGCACCTTTTTTGCAGACAGACTTTTTTTAAGAGAGCCTGTTCTAAAACAACAGTTCTCTAGTTTGTTCTTTAAAAGTTTGAAAAAGGTTCTCCATTCTCACCAAAAAAAGGACAGCAACATGTTCTTGGTACCTTATGTCTGTTTCTCAGTTCACCTTCAGTTTTTAAACCAGAGAATCTCCTGTATGCTCCCTGGGTTGTATGGCAGGGATGCAGTATCTGTCGTCGTCTCCTGTTCCTGCAGGATGTGTGCAAAAGAGCAGTTAACTTCACCTCGGTTCTGACCAAGTGTGTGAGAAATAAGGAACAATCTTACTTTTCACAGTGACTTGAGCCTGTAAATGTTGGACAAATAATGCTTATTGTGCAAACCTCTTGTCTTGCTTTTTCTAGGTATTTCATTTCCTTTAAAGCCCAATTGTTACTAGCTCTGTTTCCGAGCCATTTGTAGCTAGGTCGTGTCCCATGTGACTCCACGGAACAGCAGGTGAGGTGCTCAGCTGTCGTACTGATGGGCCGTAAGCAGTTTCATATCCAAGACTCAAGGCAGGAGACTTTTATCAACACAAGCCGACAGAGAGGGCTGTTGTTGTAAACCACAGCGGTACGGTGTGCCGCTGCGTGCTTCCTCCTCCTGGCGAGTTCACAGCCGCCCGGCAGCACACCCCACCAAACATGCCGCTCGTAATGCACCTGGGAGCAGTGGAGCTGTAACCGATGACCTTCGCCTGCTCGTTTTGGCTTGCAAACTAATTTTCTGTTAGTGACAGGCATAGCTTTAATCTTTGTCAATAGGGCAGCAACAGTAGAGTTACCCTTTGGCTATTCGTGTCCAGTTTAGTTTTATGCGCTGACTCGCTGTTTGCAAAACAAAGACTGAAGCATTTTTCATATAAATTTGTTTCCTAGTCACTATTTTAAAAATTCACAGAGAGCCTGATCTTAGATATACTGGTGCTGCCTTCTCAGTGTACATGCTATTGCTCTAGTGCAATCCTTGGAGACTGTAGAAGGCTTTCTAGGTCAAGGATAAAGTTTTTCGAGGTGAAAGAGGAGCAGTCTTCATGGAAGTTGTTTGATTTTCCCAAAGGAGAAGGAGCATTTCCATTTTAGGAGAGGATAAAATCCAAGCCTTCACACGTGTCCTCCCCAATTAAAGGCATGCATGAGAGCTTAGGTACCATTTAAGGTTTGAATATACTTACAATAACAGAGACTTAAAGGAGAAACAGCTGCATGTGTGATAAGAGAGGCTAAGGCCTTAGTGAGCTGCAAAATGGGTGAAAATTTCTTCTTCTAAATCTGACCTGGGAAGTGGATGTAGACTTAGATAGGTACAAGTTTAACCAAGAGAGAAATTCCTTCCTACAAAAGAGAGATTTTGTCCTTTGCTTTTGCTACCTAAAGGCTGTGGCGTGGGAATGAAAATGCTTGAGCAGGTTGGAGTTCATGTGGCATTTTAATTCATTTAAAAATATTTGGGAAGGTTCGGAAACAAACCTCATTGTTAACCAAAAGGTTGCAAAGGTTGACAGGCCAAAGTGTACATGAACAATAGCTATTGAGAAGATTTCCATAATAACTGAAAATGTACTTATCACTTTGGAATTTGCATGTTCATACCCCATTGTGGCTTCAGAGGGATTGTACGTGCAAACCCCTGGGGCAGAGAGGTGACTGCATGGATAAAGTGACACTTGGTGCTACATTTGCTCTTTATTGTAAAACAGGTATGTTTATTTTCAGTTTTGCTCCAGTAAAAAATGTGACACTACTTAAACTGAGAGGAAATATTGTGGTATTTCCATCTTTGTACTGCAGCTAATTGATACAAGAGAGTGATGATAATATCTGTAGCTAATAAGAAAATAAATCAGGGGTTTTTTTGTGTTGTAAGTTTTATTTGTCTTATCCTGCACATGTGGCGTGAGCAGTGAACTCAAGAATTACACTCCTGTAGCATTTAGGCAAACTCGCCACTTGTAATACAAAGAAAACACACACCAGGGCTTCAAAGAGTTTCAGAAAAGGTCTGAATTATGTGTGTCATATCTATCTTTTAACTTTTAGAGCTTGTTAGACGCTGAAGTACCTTTCCCACACCTGAATAACAGCAGACCAGTTGAAAACAGGAGAAAGTCAGGAGGGAGAAAATTTATATCCTCAGACTTGGCACAGGAGGCTGCTTAAACACGTTGTAAAAGTCACATAAGGCATCTGCATCTGTATATAAGCAAGTAGAAACAGTGGTATGCTGAAAGCACAAATGTTAGGAGTTACTCAGACTACAAAGATATCCTCGAGCATATGGGTATCTGCCCCTAATGATTCCGATAAAAAAAACCAGCCAGGCTGTGTTGAATCGAATGCAAACTGAGCGTGAAGATCTGAAAAGGACTTTGAAGAGCGAAGAGTCTGCAACATGGAAGTAAATGGTGAACTATGGGTGTATCTGTCAAAAGGTGGGTACCTGTAAGAGCACTGGTGGGCACGCAGGGTCACCAGGCAGGACATCAGAAAAAGGAGAAGCTGGTTGAGTTGGCCACTGCAGGGGAATTTGGGCAGGTGCTGCATTGGGCAATGAAGACGAGAAGGTGTCAGGCTGCTGAGGTGTCACAGTGGGAAGTGCTGAAAGAAGCTGGAGAGCTGAACACGGAGGCTGGACAGAGCACAGCCAGCGCTCTGAGGGGGCAGCGCCGCGGACAGAAAATACACCTCGCGCGTGCATGCCGCAGCCGTGATTTGTCAATCTGGGCAGTGGACTTCACTTTAAAAAAACCCTGAAATATTTGGCGGACAGCCCTGGGAGGGTGTGGGCTCGCAGGGGGACAGTTTCTCTCCTCAGCCTGCTCCAGCCCCCTCATTTTGACTCCCGCTGCCTTGCTCCCAGGTGGGTGGGCACAGCAACCCTCCTGCCTTCAGTTCCTGCCGTCCCGCCTGCAAGCCCCTAACTAACTCCGCCACCTTAAGTTTGTCCTCCCCCAAAACGAGCTCATTCTTGGTAAGGTATTCATCTTCAGCTTCGCTCTGGTTTGTTAAAGTGGAGAAAAGTGGTGGGGAAAAACGGGTGCTTGGCCTTTTGAATATTTCACGAAAAGGCTGTATTATTTATGAATAATTTATGGCTTTGAAACTACACACTTTTCTCCCCAGGTTATGGCTTGTATAACTGAACTGTATGATTTACCTTAAATTGCCCATCTGCCATGCATCGTGGATCTCCGTGCAGCGCTATCTCTCCTCTCCTGTACGGCCCTCACTCGTGGAGAAGAGATTTGCATAAAATGATTTCTTCATGTAAATGCGACCGGGCTGCGGCTCCAGCGTCTTGTTCTAACATATGTACCAATCCCCTTCAATTGGGCTAGCTCCTGCCTCGCTAATTGCATCTGTTTGTGTCTCGCTGTGGTTTCGGGAATTAGTGGGGAGCGGGATGCGTGCGCTGGCATGCTGTTACTGCAGCCTGCGTAGCCTTACCTTAACCCGAAGGCTTCTTTGGAAAGAAGCCAGGAGAGGGGGTCGGGGTGGGGGTGGGTGATGCTGCAGCTCAGGTGGGCAAGAACCGGGAGGCAGAGGGGGCTCCCCCGGGACACCCCGATTGTCCGCACTGGCCCGGAACCAAGCAGCCGGCCCCGCGGGGACAACCCTCCCAGGGCCGGGACAACTGGCGTAATTAAAACGGTGTGTAAGCCAGAGAGATAAGGAGCCCTGCCCTTTGGGTTGGTGTCGTTCAGGCTGTGACGTGGGGCTTACCGGGGGTCCGTGGCATGCTGAGGACTGTGAAGCCCCTGCCCAAGAACGGAGCAACCGAAGCACCTCTCAGACCTTTCCTGCACCCCTCTGCTCCCAGCAGTTTTAGCCTGGCATTTTTACTTTTTTTACCCCCAGTCACTGTTTTTGGCTGAACTTGTTTGTTCATGGTCTCTCCTCCCTGGACTCACTTCCCTTGCTCTCTTTGATTTCTCTTTCCAGCTCCCTTTGTAGCCATCTTGTCCCAGCTTCTGCGATCTTCCTGGCACCTCCTTGTCTCCCCTTCACCTGAAGCATGAATAAATGATATAATGAGACACAGGCCAGTCATCCCGATTACTTTGTATACGTATGCATATGTATGCCCTCCCCCTCCCCCTTGTCTCTCATCTCTCTGTCCTTTTCTACAGCAGCCTCTGGAGAATGGGATTATCTTTTGGTGTGCATTTAGTGTGTTGGCACTCCAGCAGTATGAATAGCATTACTAATGGTGTACATATTTTGAAAAACTAGATCTGTATTGTGTTCATTTGGGCTAGTAATGCCCAACAAATTACCATGTAGCCTACCTTGTCACACTGTCAATAACACGTTTTCCTGCGTTCAAGTTGTCATTGCATAGTTTTATATTTTGGAATTTGAAAGAGAAGATAAAATATAGTTGGTACGGCCTCCAATAATTATTTAATGCTTTTTATGCTAATGTTAATGTGTTCTGAATAATGGTTTATGAGAAAGATGTGCTAATTTAGGCAATGGTGATACTATTTTGATCAGGTGTGTAGTAAATGGAGAAGTTGGAGGGTATTTTTTCTGAAGGCTTCTCCATCTTACTATAATTACCAGATAGATAATACGAACTTGCCAGATCCAACTTGCTAATGATTGCCTTCCAGCTTTTAGAGAGACAGAAATTATACACTAGCAGTGTCTGAATGAGATTCTGCTTTGGCAGTGTAATAAAACATACAATACTGTGCTCTCTTGTCATTGCATAAACATCCATGAATACGTCCGTGGTCTTTCAATACAGAAAATAATGAAGACGAAGCTAAATTTACACTAGGAGTACTCAAATGGCTATTGACGGCTTGGGAGTGCTGGGTTATCAATAGTAGATGAACTGCTTTGCTGTTGTCTGGCGCTTCGTAGGGGTGTCTCATGAATCATTTTCAGATAAAAGGTAAATACTCTTACTGTCCAATTTTGCTCCTTTTAAATTGCTACATTTTTCAGCTTCGTCTGCAGATTTCCTGAAGCAAGCTCTCTCTGGCTGAGATGCAGGGTGTTTGCTTAGCGAGACCCCTTTTTTGAACTGGCTCTGAACTGTGCTGCCTGATTAAATGCAGTTCTGCTAAGATGGCAGCATGTGATGATCGTCTGCTGTGCTCTCCGTTCCACAGACAACTTAGCGCTGGTCTGTGCTGGGCCGTTAGGAGGAAGGTAAAGAAACTGTGTTTGAACAGTATTATTAAATACATCACATACCCTCGGTGTCTTGCAGTTGGGTCTAGACTAATGGGGAAGAGAGCACTTTGGCTGTTGTTCCAGTAGCCGTTTTATTAGTTGCATCTTGCTGGATCTTGCATTTAAAGGAATAATTTGCAGTCCACGAATCCCTCTGTGATGAAGAGAGCTCTTTCCAGTATTTGTTTTTTTCTAAAATGCAGTCAGTATGGGAGATTACTGAAGAGGAACATGGAGACCTTTAGACTTTCATACTCACTACCATCGTGTTGGGACTGTGTAGGCAAAGGAGTGGTCTGAGGTAGCAGATCAGCCTTTGGATGAAGAAGAAAAAGTGGTAGAAGCTACAGCAGCAATATTCCATGGAATGTGGAAAGAGGGGCAGGCCACTTGGGAAGAGTACAGGAACGTGGTCAGAGCGTGCAGGGATGCGACGAGGAAGGCCAAGGCCCACCTGGAACTGAAGCTGGCAACGGATGTCAAAAACAACAAGAAGGACTTCTTCAACTACGTCAGCAGCAAAAGGAAGGCTGGGGACAATGTGGGGCCGCTGCTGAATGAGGCGGGTGTCCTGGTGATGGAGGATGCAGAGAAGGCAGAGCTACTGCATGCCTTCTTTGCTTCAGTCTTCAGTGCTAAGACTGGCCCTCAGGAATCCCAGGCCCCGGAGGTAAGAGAAGAAGCCTACAGAGAGGATGACTTTCCCTTGGTCGAGGAG
>Ga0065711_1046397_pt1 | contig 12910 bp, 18 predicted proteins | sample Hoacrofraction12_FD_59098 | JGI IMG/M metagenome (GOLD analysis project Ga0065711, IMG submission 59098) | Hoatzin crop microbial communities from Cojedes, Venezuela - Epithelial fraction 12 v2 (version 2) | ecosystem: Host-associated > Birds > Digestive system > Esophagus > Crop | place... | reverse complement strand
GGTTTACAGCGTCACTTCCGTCTGCTTACACCTATGGGCTAAACGCTACTGGTTATCAGGAGAGGAGGGGGGGGCCTACCTTTCCGTACAGCGCGACATCTTCCGACCGCCAGGCCCTAACTATCCACAACCTTGAGCTCAACTTTTGTAGACAGTGCATTTATCAACGGCAATCCTGAATCTGTGATACCTGTTGCTTGAACGTATTACCTATTGTTTCAACTTTGCGAAACTGTTTCAGTGAAAGTCCTTGGAAGGGCTCTGACAGGCAAGTTGAATTTGATAAGTGGCTACATGCTTAACCCTTCAGACATAAACCATTGACCAAGTCTGGGAGTAGGAGTAGATCCAGCCACACATAGACTCTTCTCTGAGAGAGAGTTTAGAACACAAGGGGGTCTTCTCTGAACCTCCTGACTCAACAGCAGGGCTTTGCTTTTGCCACTTATCAGACTGCTTTATCCCCTTTAAAGAGAGACCCTGGTCCTCCTCAGTCTGAGTCATCAGCACTCACAAGAAAATCAGCTTCTGAAATTGCACCCCCCTTCGGGAATTGTCCCTTTAATTGGTGGCATTCTGCCTTCCAACATCCTTCCTACTTGCAGTATGCACATTGATTTGTTCTGACCCTTATTCCAACATTCTGAAGAGCTGCTCTTCCTCTGGTACCTCCTCTTCCTTTATTTAATGCCCTTGATGGTGCCACTGCCAATATATGTGCCTATCTTGTTTGATCTCTGACTCTTTCTCTTTGCTCTTTCTTTTTTTTTTATGTTTTCCCTCTTATTATACACCTTATATACCAGTTCAATTAACTGTGACAAGGACATATCCCTAGCCCCCTCAGTCTTTTGTCATTTCTTACAAACGTTGGGAGCTGAGTGTCCTATAAAAAACATGTTAAACATTAATCTATTGTTTTTGTTTTCTAGATCTAAATCTGTCCACTTTCTGGCAACTTCACACAGTCTTTCATAGAAGACTGAGGGATTTTCATTAAGATCTTGTTTTATCTCATACAACTTTGAGATATTTGTTTGCTTTGATACCCCATTTTGATTCCCATATAAAATTATTTCCTGATATTGTTTTATAAATGTATGTCCTGCCCCGGTATTTGGGTCCCATTTGAGTTCTGATTTAAGCATGAATAGCGTAGGATCATCTCGAGCATTCCATCTCTCATTTTCCTCTTGAGCATTATCTAACACCAACCATTTTTCTTCAGGTGTGAAAAAAGAATTTAACAAGGTCTGCATATCTCCCCACGTGGGATTATGATTTAAAACAACAGTTTGCACTATATGATGCATTTTTCCTGGATGTTCTCTATGTGATCCTACTGATTCTTTCCAATTTAATAAATTAGTAGTAGTAGAAGGCACCTGCATAAGTATAGGTTGCCCCTCAGGTCCTACTGCTTGTCACAGGGGAGCCTGTATTTTAAGAAGTTGAGCCCTGGTTCTGCCCAACACTGGACTAGAAACAGGGTTATTGCTCTCCTGGTCCTCCTCCGGATTCACAATTTTCTTTCCCACCAGCATTTGAACATCTTCCTCCTCATTTTTTCTGACACATTTAACACATCCTCTTCCTATCTATCTCACATGCTTCACAACACTTTTCTTTCTTTTTCCTTTTATCCGCCAGAACCAATATTCCATTCAAATCCTCCGTCAACAACTTACATTTCTTTCTTATCTCATGATTATTACGCAAAACAAAAATCAAATCCACATATGGAACCTCTTCCCACTTTTCCAGCCCCTGGCAAAATAACATTAATTGTAAAATTACATTATAATTTAAGGTTCCATTTTCTGGCCATGCTTCCCCATCCTCCAATTTATACAGAGACTGCCATAGAGTACTGTATGTTCTTAATCTTTTCCTTGTAAGGGGATTCCCGACAAATTTATTCCAATATTTTAGGATGCATCCAACGGGGGTACAAGGAGATATTTCACTTGAAACATTAGAACCCATAGCACTTTTTCCTAAGACAAATTTCTTAATCCAAGATTGCATGCAAAATTACCAGTCTCTGCGGTTCTTAACAGAGAATGACTTCTGTAGAGAGAATCTCTCAGTGCAGTCCTTCATGGAGTGACTTACGTTGAGAGAATACAAATGTATTAGAGCTCTATACAAATACCAAATTCAAACAAAACCAGGTTTCAAAGCAAAACCAAATGTAAATATAAACCAGTTCAATACCTCGATTTTAGGGTTGCACCTTTGAGTCGCTTACCACCCAGCCAGGGAGAGGAACTGACGGCGTCCCTGATCAAAAGAGGGTCGGTGTGTGCTGGAGTCCACTTGATCCAACTCCCCGCTGACTGCAACAAGTCGATCCGGGCAAGGCTTTCCAGCGATGTCCTACCTGGGTTACCAAACTGTTTTTGCTAAACTGAGTTCATGCCCAGTGTGCAATAACCAATCATCTCACACACTGAGAAGAGATACTGATTTATTACAAAGCTGCGCAGATTCGGATGCTTCGTAAAACTAGCATACCTGGTTTTACAAAGGCATCAGTCTTTATACAACTCCTTCTCAATGGGTTTCAGCTCCTGTGGCAGTCCCAGGTAGCTGATGCATATTCAGACTCCTGGATATCGAGTTTGTGCCAAACACCAACCAAGTGTTAATGAGCACATTTCTCAGAATGTCCTTATGTTACCAAGGACAGTCCTCTGATTTAGAGAATCCTTTCGTAAATCCCTTTTTTTTCTCAGCCCAAGGATAAGAAGTCTCTGAGGCACATTCCTGACCTTGACAATATCCTTGTGCTCTGGTCATCATTTGAAGGGTTTGTACAAAGGTCTTTGTGACAGCAGGGTGAGCTTGTGGAGGCTGCATGCGGCTCCCCTGCCTGAAAGGGAGCCTTTCCAGAGGTGCGCACCATCTCTGTGTGCTCTTATGGATGCTCTCCCAGCTCTAGGGTGCAGGGCAGGGCCAGCAGCATGGTACGGGCCATGCATGGAAGCACACAACATGCGGGGAGACACTTCCAGCCCCCCCAGCTGCACAGGAAGCCCCGCATGCACAGCTGGTTGTCGGGCGGGCTGCTGTGCACGACCTCCGGCAGGGTGCCCGTACCAGGGCCGGGGTGTCCCTGGGCCCCACTCCTGGGCCCTGCAGTGTGACTCCAGCACAGCCAGGCTGTGCCCATCCAGGAAAGTGCAGGGCTTCATGTGTGAGCCCTCTTTCCCCTCCCCCCCTTCCCAGGTGGGGAAGGAGCCCATGGGGTTGCAGAGGGTTGGGTGCCCCGAGGGTGTTACGGTAAGTTGGCAAAAAACAAAGACTCTCTAAAACTTGTTTGGGAATTTTAGAAAGCAAACATTCTTTATTACACCGCCAGATGCACAGGGGATAGTTTCTCCTAGCGCGCACACCATGTATCGAAGCAGGTGTTCCTTTATTCAGTTTCCTATCAATAAGTTTCAGCCCAAAGGGTAGTCCCACACTGCCGACTGGTGCAAACAGGAACCAGGATTTCCACCTTATCTCTAATGCTCTTGAGCTATGTTTTCCAATAATAGTTTAATTGCCTCTCCAGCCTGATTTGTGTGATGGGAAAAGGCTTTTGCCCATGTTGTAAATGTATCTGTATGACCGAAAAGATACTTACATTGATTAGATAGTGGTAATTCAGAAAAATCAATTTGCCAGAAGATTTCCCCGTATTACCTCTCCAGGTGGAGGTCTAGGTTCCATTTTTGGATTATTCTTACAACAAATTATGCAGTGCTTTACTACCTGAATCGCATAACTTCTCATTTTAGTTCCAATTGTGTAATCCTTTATGCTAACAATTAAAGCTTCAGCTTCTGTATGACTTCCTTCATGGATTTGCTGCAGTAATTTTCTCATCATGGGAGCACTTACCAAATATTTTTTTGTTACTGGTGATCCACCATCCTTCCATGTCTTTTTGGTTGCTCCATTAGCATGGATCACTCCAAATGCATATTTAGATAAATATTTACCTGTTGATCCTCTGGTAACTCCAAGGCTCTTGTTAATGCTATTAGATCACCCTTTTCAGCAGAAGTGTTAGGTGGTAATGGTCCTGATTCCAATACCTTTTCCAAAGTCACTACTGCATATCTGGATTTCCGTTCCTCTTTGATGACAAAACAGCTACCATCAGTATATAATGTATGATCTAGAGTTTTGAGAGGCAGGATTTAAAGAGTTGGAAATTCTCATACTCATGCCATTCTGTTCTAGCAATGTGGCTTGATACTGTACCACCCAACTAGGAGATAACCAGTGGTGTCCATGTTGTTCCAACACTGCGTGAGGCATATAAACAGGTTTTTTATGACCCATGGTTAGCTTTCTGGCTTCGTGGAATAAAAATACCTTTGCAGCCAATGCTCAGAGACAGGCAGCTCCTTTACTTACTTTTGTATCACCAAATCTTTTTTGACAATCAGGAGTCCATTCCGATATTTCTTCTGATCCTTTAACTGCCTCATACAGAGGTTTAGCCATTAGGCCAAAATTTGGAATCCACATGCAATGCTAACCGGTCATTCCAAGAAATCCTCTTAACTCTCTTTGTCTTGGGAGGGGAGATTCTGAAAATGGCCTCTTGTCTATCAGGGTTCAATTGCCTTTCCCCCTGAGAAATTTGAAAACCCAGGTAAGTCACTTTTTTTTGACCAGCTGGGCCTTTTTCTGTGACACTTGATCTCCTGCTAGGCCCAAGAAGTTCAACAAGCTAGTAGAGGCATTCTTTACACTGCATTTCAGTTTCCGTACCCAATAATATGTCATCCAAATACTGTAAGAGAGTCACTTCTAAGTTTCTTCCCTGCCGTTCTTCTAGCTCTTTAGCCAATACATCACCAAACTGAGTCAGGCTATTTTTGGATCCCTGCAAGCACCGGCAAGCACTGTCCAACATAGCTGCATCTTCCTTCCTGTAGTAGGGCTTTCCCATTCAAATGCAAAAAAATTCCTGGCTACCGGGTTCCAATGGAATGCAAAAGAAAGCATCTCTCAAATCCAGAACTGAAAGAATAAACATTACTTACAGCAATGTTAGTCATCAACATGTAGGGATTAGGTACCACTGGATGCACATCAATTACAATCTGATAGATAGCTTTTAAATCCTGCACCAATCAATACTCTGAAGAATGAGGTTTCCTAACAGGCAAAATCAGGCTATTCTATTCAGATTGACAGTCTCGTAAAAGCCCATAGTGTAAAAATTTATTTATCGATTCCTCCAGTCCTACATTAGCTGCTTTTTTCATAGGATATGGTTTTCTCCTTGCTGGCTTAGCATCAGGTTTCAGTTCCACTTTAATAGGGTCAACTTTGGCTCTTTGGCTCTTCCTGGGATTCCCGTTGGCCATACCAAAGGAATGGCAGCATTTAGAATCTCTGCTGGAATACTGAGATTCTGTTCTTCTGGTTTCTGTAACAAACAAATCTGAGCCTTCCAGGTATTAATTTTTTTTTTTAATATGCAATTTTATTGAATTTTCAGCAAATATTACTTGAGCTTGTAATTTATTTCACAAATCTCAATCGAAGAGAGGTACTGGGCACTCAGTTATATATAGAAATCATTGCATTAGAGTTTTTTACATTTCATTGGTTGCAAAAAATGGCCTTATTTCCTTTTTCCCGTTGCCCCAACAATTGGCACATTAAATTTGCTAAAAGGTCCTTTACATGTAGTTACCACAGAATAAAATGCTCCTGCATCAATCAAAAATCTACAGTTTCATTCCCCAGCTTAACTGGATCCAGGGGATCTGCTGGGGATACCTTCGAAGACACCCCTGGTCCTCTTAAACCTAACATAAGCAGATCAGCTTCAGGAGCTGTACCCCCCTTTGGGTCTTGCCCCATTAATTGGAGCTCTCTGTCTTCCAATGCCCTTCTTTGTTGGGTAAGACTACCCTGTCTTCCCCCTCTTTTCATTCCGTCTTTCTGTCTTTTGACTTCTAAGTACTCGTCTACCTTTTCCATTCAAAGCAGCAGCTAGCAAAGAAGCCTGTAGCTTGATACCTTTCTTTCCTAGTCACTTTACACAGCTGTTTAGGTTTGTCCTGGATAAATGCCAGGTGCCCACAAAAACCCCTCTATCACTCCCCCTCCTCAGCTGGACAGGGGAGAGAAAATATGATGAAAGGCTCGAGGGTCGAGACAAGGACAGGGAGAGATCACTCACCAATTACTGTCACGGACAAAATAGACTGAACTTGGGGAGAAAAGGGAGTTTAACTGATCACCAATCAAATCAGAGTAGGATAGTGAGAAATAAAATCAGATCTTAAAATACCTTCCCCCCACCCCTCCCTTCTTCCAGGCTCAACTTCAATCCCGTTTCTCTCCCTCCTCCCCCTGAGTTGTGCCAGGGGATGGGGAATGGGCGTTATGGTCAGTTCATCACACCTTGTCTATGCCACTCCTTGTCCCTCAGGGGGAAGACTCCTCACACCCTTCCCCTGTTCCAGTGTGAAGGTCCCTCTCATGGGAGACAGTTCTGCACAAACTTCCCCAGTGTGGGTCTTTCCCACAGGCTGCAGCTCTTCACGAACTGCCCCACCGTGGGTCCCTTCCACGAGGTGCAGTCCTTCAGGAACAGGCTGCTCCAGTGTGGGTCCCCCATGGGGTGAAACACCCTGCCAGCAAACCTGCTCTGGTGTGGGCTCCTCTCTCCACAAGTCCTGGCAGCAGCCTGCTCCAGTGTGGGCTCCCCATGGGATCACAGCTTTCTTCAGGCATCCACCTGCTCCGGCGCGGGGTCCCTTCCATGGGCTGCAGGTGGATATCTGCTCCAGCATGGACCTCCATGGACTGCAGGGCAACAACCTACCTTGCCATGGTCTTCGTCACAAGTTGCAAGGGAAGGCTCTCTGCTCCGACATTTCGGGCACCTCCCCACCCTCCATCTTCACTGACCTTGGTGTCTGCAGAGTTGTTTCTCTCACATAGTCTCACTCTTCTCTCTCACTGCTGTCTCAACGCCCAGTTTTTTTTCTTCCCTTTCTTAAATATGTTACCACAGAGGCGCTATCACCGTCACTGATTGGCTTGGCCTTGGCCAGCGGTGGGTCCGTCTTAGAGCTGGATGGCACTGGCTTTATCAGACATGAGGGAAGCTTCTCGCAGCTTCTCACAGAAGCCACCCCTATAGCACCCCCTGCTACCAAAACCCTGCCACGCAAACCCGTAACACCAACCTTTCATAAAATCCAGAGGGATTTTCCTTTGGCTCCTGTCATACTTTGTACAATTTAGACACATTCCCATTCCCTCTGTCTTTTCCCGATACTGGGCTAAACTTCTCATCTCCTATGCTTTTCTGCTCCAAGATCACTTCCTCTTCACCAACAATTACACGTACTCTGCACCAGTCTTGAGACATTCTTTTCACTTCAAACAGCCATTACAACAACCATACTTTGTTTTTCCTTTTCTTTTTGTCACTTCAAATATACCATCACCATCAGGCATCAGCAATTTACAGTCCTTCCAAGTTTTATAGTAATTTTGTAACTTAAGGAACAAATCAACATGCACCATTTCATCACACTTTTCTAACTGTCTGCAAAACAGCATCAACTGTAACAGCATATCATAATTCATAGTTCCTTTTTCAGGCTGTTTCTTGCCATTGTCCAAATCATATATAATTCACCAAACATTATAGAACAAATCAACATACGGCACTTCATCCCATTTCCCTTTGCACCAGCAAAACAACATTGATTGCAACATTATACTGTAAAGTTCCATTCTTTGGCCATTTCTCTTGATCTTCCAAAATATACATTAGCCACCACTGATTACAATATTCAATTAATCACTTCCTTGTGAGGGGATCACCTCCCACCTCCTTCCAATGCTTCAATAAACACCCCAAAGGTGATTTCTTTAAAATTCCTCCCTCCGAAGCTTGTCCAGAACCCATGTTACAATAAAATAACCTCTCTACTTCTTGACTGATCGGTTAACACAACACACACACATATCATAGGGGGGATCTTTCTAAAATCCCGCTGGCTACAATCTGTGTATCACTTCAGTACAACACTATATATGTACAACACACAACCAACCTACCTCAAACAATAGGTTTATATATATATATACTGTATATATAACACACAACCCCAAAACAGAGTCCCAAAGTGATCGGTCAATGCCAAATGACCAGAGAACTTGTAACCCCACAACGCATACCGACTTGTAAGTATCCCAAAACCAAAATTCCCAAATAGTATCAATTCCCTTTTAATAAATCAAACCCCATATATTATTAAGCTGTTAATCAAGTGAGGGCGTCCCTCCCCAATCTTTCCCCAATGCTTTAATATACATCAATGAAGTAAGTTCAGAAGGTAATTATGTGGTCTTTTAACAGGCAAAAGTCTAACACCAACAGATCTGTCTCAGAACCAAATATCACTGGAACTGTAACACAAACCAGAAGTCTCAACTGTAATACAAGTGAAAACTGGGTCTAAAAGAATGAGAACTCAATATTAATTCCACAAACCAGATGGGGTAAAAACCCCAAACCCAGGTGGGGACTCGAACCCCACAAGCAGAAATCAGATGGGGTAGAAACCTCTAGAACCAGAACCTGATGGCCACAAAACCTGATTAATAGCCTCATCCTGCATGGCTAATTTCTTGCCCTCATCTGACAGGTGGGTGCCCAGAAAGAATGCTTTTCCACTTACTTCAGGTCCCTCAGTCCAGGGATCAGAAGGTCTCCCCAAGAAGTTCCTGGTGCCGGCTGGAGGTCCCATGATCCCACAGATCCGTAGGGAGTCAGAAGCAGAGTCCCCTCTGGGTTGCCAAAATGTTACCGTACGTCGGCAAAACCAAACATTCTCTAAAACTCGTTTGGGAATTTTAGAAAGCAAGCATTCTTTATTACACCGCCGGATGCACAGGGGATAATTCCTCCTAGCGTGCACACCACGTATCGAAGCAGGCTTTCCTTTATTCAGTTTCTTACCAATAAGTTTCAGCCCACGGGACAGTCCCATGCTGCTGACTGGTTACATCATCTACACAATGCTTGGTCAGCATTTTCACACTGCCCATGTTCAGTGAGCAGGGGTCTGGGGGGTCTTCCTTTCAGGGGATGTGGTTTTTAGAATTATCTTGTATGATCATGAAAGACAGGTTACCCTCGGACTTCACTTCTTTACCAAAACCAGCTAAAACCAATCAGGCGTTAACAAGCATGCTTCTTGGGGTGTTCTTATCTCCTTCAGGAACAGTTCCCTTGATTTAAAGGCTCCTTTTGTTCATCTTCTTGGCAGCTTGAAGGCAAAGGTTTCAAATGCATTCCTAAATAAGCAAAACAGTCCTGCTATTCTGACTATACTAAGGCCTTTATGATAACAGGGGAAATGCAGCTGTGGGTAAGTGTCTGGGGGGTACGAGTGGCTCAGGGCAGGGAGCTGGTACTGTCACTGCAAGCAAGGCCCTGACCCTAGTACAGCTGGGGTTTGTGTCTGGGCTAGGTGGAAATCAAGAGGAAGCCCCTGCCCTGCACCCTGATCCCTGCCTGGCTGCTTAGCCGGGGAAGCAGAGCTGCTGGCTCTGTGACATGGATCACCTGTGACAAGTGGCTTTTCCATCATCCCTGCTCCTGGCAGTGGTTTGGCAAGTTTCATGCCAGTAATACCTCAAATAATACATATAGGTGTGCCTATAGGTAGGTGATGATAGGTACGTACTTGCTTTACTCATGGTCATTTTTAGTAACTTGTAGTAACTTGTAATAAATTCACAGACACAAAGCCTCCATGTCCTTGTGTACTGCAGCATCCTACAGACCCGCTGTTGTGATCTTCACATACCTGAGGGTCACAATGTCCTCACAGGTCTCGGCAGTGACACCTGCACAGCCTGGGGCTTCTGCAGGAACACAGGCCCTGGGCTGGGGTCACCCAGCTCAGCTCAGCCCAGCCCAACCGTGCCCACCCTGCAGCCCCGCAAATGGGGGGGCCCCAGCAGGGCCAGCCCTGCACCAGGAAACTGCCCCCAGAGGAGGGGGAAACTGCTTGGTGCAGGTGCGGCATGGCCGGGTGTGGGACTGTTTGGCCCCTGCTTTGGGCACTCAGCAGGCATTGCCTGCAGCTCCTACGTCCCGCGACACTTCTTGGACGAGGTGGGCACTGGTGCCCCTCACCCAGGCTCAGGGCTGGCTGCTCCTGGCTCCTTGCAGCACTGTTGCAGCATTGCCTGCAAGGACAAGAGCCCCACAAGGACCCAGGTCCCTGCGGGGGTCAGAGCTCCAGTCCCTGCTCCCAGTGGCCCGAGCTCTGTATGTGTCGGCAGAGAAACAGGCCTGGAGAGGACATCCCGTGACCAGGGATGAGCAAAGCTGTGCAGTCCCTGCAGACCCTGCCAGGATGGGCCAAGGCGCAGAAGGGTCCTGAGCAGGAATGACTGTCAGGGGACCTTGTAACAGCAGTCACACTGGGAGGGGAGATGGGAGCAGGCGGTCTGCAGGAGCCCCGTGCTGGGGACACAGGGCTCACCTGTCACTGGAAAGGGGGGACCCCAGCACTCAGGGCTGGGGGGCTTTGAAGACCTTGACCCTGGGCGCTCTCAGCTCATCCATGAGCTCCCAGAGCAGCATGGCTGTCGCTGAACTGGCCACCCCAAATCACACAGCTGCCTCTGCTGCAAGGGGAGGCTCAGACACAGCCCCTCGCCCCTGCAGGTTGTGGGTGATGGGCATTTGGGACCAGCAGTCAGAAGTGGGCAGATGTGACCCAGTACGCTTGTGGGCCACGCACAGACCAGCACAGTGATGTCTGTCCCTGATGTATGCAGCAGACCCACACACTTGTCAGCTCCCAGTTCCGACTGTCACCTTGCCACAACCACCTTCTGCGGCTTCTCTGTACACACACGTTTTGAGCGTACAATGGCATGCACATGCGCTGTCATCAGAGGCACAGCCTCACCCCTGCACAACAGGGATGGCACAGTGCTGCGGCCACTGCGGAAGATGCAGTGGGAGTTGCAATGAGGAAAATGGCAGGGGGGAGGTACTTATGAATAAAACCTACTCCTGTTCTGAAGGTGCCAGGAGAAAAGCACAAACGTGCCAGAACCTGAGGGCCCCATGCAGACCCAGCCCACTCTGGGTAAAAAGCACCTTTTTCTGCTAAAAGCAACAAAGCTTAAACCAATCCAAGCTGGCGCTCGGTGGCTGCAGAGCAACCCCAGCCCCAGAGTTACTTCTTCCCTGTTCTTCACCATGTCAGGTAATGGACAAACCCCTGCACCACCAAACCCCAGAGAGGTGCAGGTTGTCCCAGCTTTTCCACCACAGCATATTCATCCAACACCCACACCCACAGCTGTGGAGGTCTCACTTCACAGACAAGCAGCTCCCATGTGACAGGCTTCTAACAAGGTTTGTGTGGAGGAAGGCAGTGGGACTGCGGTCCCCTCACCGTCACCTTCACTCCTCACTGCTGCCTTCTGTGTTGGTGCTGGGGATGGTCCAGGCAGAAACAGGTTCAGTGCTCTCAGGCCTCTCTGAGCACAGCGTGATGCTCTCATCAGCTCTGCATGTTGCCAGTGCCCACGGAGAAGCTGACCTGTCTGCAGTAGGCTTGGCTTTTGTTTTGTTTTCACAGAATCACAGAATGGTAGGGGTTGGAAAGGACTTCTGGGGTTCTTCTAGTCCAAGCCCGCTGCCGAAGCAGGGTCACCTAGAGCAGGCTGCACAGGATCTCATCCAGGCAGGTTTTCAATATCTCCAGAGAAGGAGACTCCACAACCTCCCTGGGCAGCCTGCTCCAGTGCTCCGTCATCCTCAGAGTGAAGAAATTCTTCCTCATGTTCAGAGGGAACTTCCTATGCTTCAGTTTGTGCCCGTTGCCCCTTGTCCAGTCGCTGGGCACTGCCGAAGAGAGTCTGGCCCCATCATCTTGACACCCTCTCTTAAGATATTTATGGGGATTTATAAGATCCTCTCTCAGCCTTCTCTTCTTCAGGCTAAACAAGCCCAGCTCCCTCAGCCTTTTCTTGTAGGAGAGATGCTTCAGTCCCCTCATCATCTTCATAGCTGTGGAATTATAAGTAAAATTAAGGTTTTACATCTGAAAATGAAGGTTTATATGAAAATGTAGCAGTGTTCACCCATTGAGGAAAAGCAAAAGGAGCTCTGAGGATGGGACACAGCTGCAGAAGGCATGCGAAGAATCCACTAACACAGCAACTCCCTGCAACATACCATAGAGGATGGAGTGGAGACTCCGTGGCCATGCTCCATGATGACAAAGCGGGAAGAAATGGTTCTCTAGAACTGATGAGCAGCTCATCTGGCCCCCTGAGCCAACAGGTTTTCGAAACCTTGCCAAAGTGCTATCTTCTTGTGAACTTTGCTCCTTTTAATATCATTTTAATACCAAAACACACCTCCATCCCGAAGGCTACCCGCCTCCAAGGTGCGACCACGCCTCTTCGAGTCTGCACTCTCGATTTTTCGTAAACTATACCTTTAAACGTGAAGCAAGAGAATTTTACACCAATGATGATAAAAGGTATGTATGACTACAGTCACTCAAACTCCACCTTAAAGGTAGAAAGGATATATAAATAGCCAGGGAAATGGGGGATTTTCGGAGAAGAAGATAACACTGTAGATTTTCAGAGGAGAAGAAGATAACACCATGAGCAAGTCAAGGGAAACTCCACCTCAGACTGCCTCCGACAACCGGGACTGGCCGATGGGCTGAGCCTTGCTTCTCCCCTCCTTGGGATGCCTTGGGTGAGACTTTAAGCGCTTTTTCTCGGGAATAGTTACTCCCTAATGTTTATAGCCAGGCTGTATTATTTATAACCTTTTCACGGGTTTTATATTTGCACGTGCTTTCTTGCAGACAGTCACTAT
>Ga0065711_1046396_pt1 | contig 12910 bp, 7 predicted proteins | sample Hoacrofraction12_FD_59098 | JGI IMG/M metagenome (GOLD analysis project Ga0065711, IMG submission 59098) | Hoatzin crop microbial communities from Cojedes, Venezuela - Epithelial fraction 12 v2 (version 2) | ecosystem: Host-associated > Birds > Digestive system > Esophagus > Crop | place... | reverse complement strand
GTTGTGGAGTCTCCTTCTCTGGAGATATTCAAGACCCGCCTGGACAAGGTCCTGTGCAGCCTGCTGTAGGTGACCCTGCTTTGGCAGGAGGGTTGGACTAGATGACCCACAGAGGTCCCTTCCTACCCCTAGTATTCTGTGATTCTGTGATTCTGTAATTTCCTTCTTTTCAGTGTTGTTAAGAGATCCTGTTTTGGAGATTTATGTGTGTTTAGTATCACATTTCTCACACTCTGGATCTGACCCAGCTTTCCATGCAACCTCTCACAGGGCCAGCGTGAGCATCCCTAGGTGGGAACAGGTGAAAATTGCACCTGAAGGAAGAATTCCCACCCCTTGTTTTGTTTTTAGCAAAGGAGGAACCTCCCTCCTCTTCCTCTTATTTCCCTCTACTGAATTAGTCTGAAAGTTATATTTTTACTAAAGGAAAACTTATCAGAGAAAATTCAACCAAACATTAAGAAGTCTGTGTCCCTTCAGGGCTTATACAGCTGAAAATCTAAGGACAGGTGCTTTGTTGCAAAGAGATTTATCAATACTAAGACTAATGTAGCCCCATCAATAGGTTGCCAGTCTGCTTTTCTGTTGTCAAATAGACATAGAGAAAGTGGTAGGGTATTTACAAAGTATTACAGAGTCTTCAGCAATTATACTTCTTTAAGATATTCTGTCTTTCACTATTTAACTTCTGCTATTTTGTTTTGTTTATGTTCCCTTATGCGTCTTCCTGCACATTTCAGCCTTTAGCAATGCTGGGAATTGGAGTTATGGAGTGTCACAAGGGAGTCTGACCACCTTTTGTTCCTAGAAGCAAATGAGTTGAAAGTCAAGCAAGACAGACTCCTTTTCTTCAGACTAATTGTAGAAATGTATTTTTAACAGAGACAAATCCATCCCTTGTTCATGCGGGCCTGAATTAACTGTTTTGTTAATCTGAGGTGTATAGGACTTAAAAAAGAAAAGGTTTTGATTTCATTTGTGCTATCTAGAGATCTCCAGTGTCTTCAGTGGCTCTTTTTTTATGCCAATACAAAAACAGCATCCAAGACTTACCGAAATACTGCCAAATATTTGTCTTCCTCTAGGTGGCATTAGCAGTTTTGTTCTTTTGTTGTTTTTGTTTTGTTTTTTTTAAATTCAGGTGGAATATTACAAATGTACTAATTTTATTCTCTGCGTCATTTCTGATTCATACAACACAAAGTAAAGTATCCTACCATAGAGTGATGGACCAGGTGTGCCTAAGCTACAGCTGAGTAGTGGCAGATGCTGCCTCAGCCTCTGTAAATAGAAGAGAAAGGCTCACAGAAGTTGTTGTGCTATCCTCAGGAAGGCAAATTCTGGGGAAGAGGCCTGTGAGAGTCCTCTGCAGAAGCAGAGAGATGCAGGTGGAGACTTGTCTTCCAGAGCTGGAGAGAAACAGAGCAGTGCCAGCTCCAAGGCGAGACTAAAGATGTAGCTATCAGAGGGTCAGGTGTGTGTTCTGCCTGGGACTACCAAGGGAATCTGTGCCCTGCCTGGGGTTTTGCTGCTTGCGTCTAGCACAGGGAAGCTGTTCCCTGACTGCATTGAGTCAGTCCTGGGGGAATCTGTATTTGGCCGTGTGAAGAGCTGCTAGTGCAGAAGAGATATGATGGCTGAGTCTTAGGTGTAACTGTTGGAGTGAAGTAGGGTTATGGGCAGGTTAAGTGAAGAACTTGGAGGAACCCAAGAAAAGCAAATGGTTGTAGTGTAGAGGCACTCCAGATGAAATCTCTCATTTGGCTAAAAACATGTCTCTGGGGTGGGTTGTACACTTCAGTTTAATGCTGATTGTACTGGCTAAAGTTGTGTTCTTACCAGGTGACTTGAATGATGGTTTCTATTTGCTCCTCTGTGGTGGTCTCTGGAGAATGGTGTCATTGTGGTTTATGCTGTTCATTAGCTTGTATTTCTCTGAAGTATCTGTATTTTTATGACTTTCTTGACTGAGTTATCTTTTTTTTCTTGATGATATCCCTTAAAAAACCCTTTTGTTGAAGCTCAAGTCTGAAAAATACCAAATACTGGAATTGTGTACTAGATCTTAGAGGAGCTGAATGCAGTTACATTTTCTTTCCACTCTTCCTTTCAAGTTCTCTGATCACAGTAATAAATGGCTACTTGTTTCACTGAGTAGTCAGCCCTCTCTTTTCAGGAAGGGACATGGAGAGGAAAATGTAAAGTGGTAGAGGATGTGTTTAGCACGTTGTGCTGTCTCAGAACCTGATAGAGAGCAAAGCCAGCTGGAGGCTTTGGGAGATGTTCTGGATTCTGCTGTTGAGAGTTTTAAGGGTTTAGCTCTTCTGGGAGCTGTGTGCAATTTGGAAAATCGCATCTGCCTTGCTTAATTACTAGAGACCTTTGTAGATACTACCAGTACATTTGGGTTGCTGAAAAAGCTCCTTCTAACACCACTAGTTTGGAATTGAGTCCTGTGCAGTGTAAGAAAATCTGTACAAGCTGTGGAAAGCTGCTCTGAAAACTAATAAACATCTAAATTTTAGATGTATTCTTCAATCCATCATTGCAGTCTTCTGTATGTATGTACTTACTTTCTAAATACTCAATATATGAGAAAATAATTTGTACTGTTCATATATCCACTTCTATAACAAAATTGGTAACTAGATCCCTGCTGTTACACAAGATAGCGTATGTACATTACTTGCCATCTTTTGCTTTGTGCTTAAGTGTTAAGGTGATGGTTGCTTTGTTATTCTCTATATATACTTACAGGAATTCATATGGGAGACTTTTGATATCAAAGAAACACATTGATGTGTCTCACTAACATCATTATGTTGAATACATCATTTTCTATTAGAATTGGATTACTGAATATTAGTTAATGAATTTATAGGTAATTCTGAGCATTTTAAAGGTTGCTGACTCGAAATACAATGAAGCTAACTCTTTTATATTTATTTCCTTTTCTGAGTAGCCTGGTAGCATGTATATGGAGGGCAGTGTGTGTCTTCTGTGTCGAAGTAAATCTGTTATTGAAGCACAAAAATTGTTTTTAGAGTTAAAAGCAAAGATATTGATACATCGTGTTAAAGCTGTGACACTTTTTCGTAATTCATGTTCTAAATTAATTTTAGAATTAGAGTTTCTATCAACAAAGTTACCATGTATATCAGAAAAGGACTATACAACAGCTATATTTTATTTAGTACTACAGGCAGTGGAACCTAAATTATAAACTTGAAAATTAGGTATAAAAGTCTAGATTTGAACCAAAAGTAGAGAGTTTCCAAATCTGAAATTAGTTGAACAGACGTTTGTGACTAATGAAAACCTGTCTGGCTTCCCACCCCAAATAACAAAAGAACAATATAAGGGAAGCTTAGTAAAAATTCTGCTTCTTATGGGCTTCAAAGGGAGAAGGTGCATACTAGCAGTAATTCCTATAAAGAGGTAATTTATAGACCCGAGTAACCTTCACAGGGTAGGTGATGTTGGGTAGGATAGTATTAATAGCTTCCTCAGGCACAGCAGGGGATTGGTGTCTCCTGCCATCCTCCTCTGTTTCTCTTCAAGGTGTTTAGAGCAGTATTTTAGGATGCACGTACCAGTGAGTTGGTTTTCTTTGTGCAAGGATAATAAATATAAAATAAAGGGTTGCTTGCTCCCCTCTCCTCCCTTTCTTCCCCCCTTCTGTTCGTGGTTTCAAGCGGCAAATGGCATACGCGGTGAGGTACTCCTTGTGTAGTAGCTATGTAAATTTCTCATTCCTGTCTGATTGTAAATTTCTCATTCCTGTCTGATTTTAATATGTAGAAAGTTCCCAAATAATTTCATTCTGTTTCACTGAGACTATTGTATTTTGGTACCCATTTCCTAATTTTCTATAGTGAAGAAGAGAAAGTGGTATGTTCGTGTCTTTGGAGGCTCAAACTGTTGTCCGAGTATGAAAGAACAACTCCTACAAATCATTAAAGAATTTTTACTTTATTCACTCCTGCAACTGTTGCAGATATATTGCATACTGAGCAGTCAGAATGTTTCCTTGTTATAAATCCAGGGATATAATGTCTGATTCAAAAAATGGTTTCACTTTTAAGTGTAGGAGATAGCATATTTGCTGACATTACATGGCTTATATGATACATTAAAGAAAGGAAGGAGAGAAAAAAAAATGGCCTGGCAGTATTTCTTCTGTTGTTTTACAGTCGTACAGACACGAAATGAAGGAATCGTTGTCTCTGAATCCTTTCCAAAGCCTTTCTCTGTTATAGGAATGGGCTTAGAGCCACCCTCTGGTAGCTAGTGCTTGGGTGAAGAGGAAAGAGCCACAGTTCAAATTGTTCTAAAGTCTTCCTGCTGTTTGTCAGAAGAACAATCATAAATAGATACTTTTCTAACCTATAGTCTGAAAATTAGTTGTGGACATGTCTTAAATATGTGGGCTGCGGGATGATGATGTTTTTATTAACATTTTTGTTAGTGCTCCTACACAGCTCGCCCCAGTCCACCCATCACAACTGCCCAGTTGTTCATGACTTACATGCAGTGTCTGAGGGTGAATTTCAGCATCTTTGATTTCTCTTCACAAACAATTTTCAGTATAGTTGGACAGTATCCACCTTCACTCCACCCCCTTCTCCACATGCTTCTTAAATCTGCTTGGTAATTCACTTCCTCTGTGACAGGTTAAACATCGTGAAGGTGGAAGGAAAAGGATTCCAATTTGGGAGATTTTGGCTGCAAAGTCATGATCTAAAAAAACTGAGTGGTAATGGGAATATCACGTAATAAATCATCAGTGAGGGAAGAGGTTATGGCTCATTGGAGCTGTACTTACTAAATGGTGGATTGCTGTTTGGAACCATAGAAAATCTTTTGCATCCTGTGAAGGCAAATTAAGTTTGTCAAGGTGCTCGGAAGAAGAACTTCCACTTCTGATCTAGCAAGCAGTTAACTGCTTGAAGATGGTAACTGAGCTTACTAAAAGTATATAATGTTACTACAGCTGCATGTTAGTGTCTCTAGTGCTGTATGTCTAGTGTCACCACAAGTACTGTACTGAGCAATATACCCTATCTTTATTGTTTGTTCATGCAAAGCATAGCAAAAAATAGTTTTTGCATGCCAGAAAACAGGGAAAAAAAATGTTCCAAAATTTTTTGGCTTTCTGAGTTTCACGAGATGCACATTAGGACTTCAGCTGTGGAAAGTGCAGTTCTCCCCTTCCCCAAAGCAATTTTCTCTTTTTGGTCATGCTATCTGCTGCAGCTGGTGGTATTTGGAAAGTTAGGGCTAAAATGGTTAAAATATTTTGGAATAAGAGACAAAAGGATTTTGCCCCCATTTTATTAGACAGTTCATACAAATGTTTCAGTTCTGTGTCTGTGAAGACCACTGTGCTCTGAAGCACCACACTGGAATTCTGTGGAAGAAACAATTACTTTCAGTTCTTCACCAACGGAAAGCTGTGTGATCTGGCAAAATGCTGTGTTTGCATAGACTCATGAGACCGTTACCTGAATTCTGGAAGTGGTTCTCTCTGCTGTGCTGGTGGGGGTGTCCTGAATCAAGCATGCTGCCTTGGCCTCAGCTTATGCCTGAGTATATACCATTTCCAATTGGCACCTGGCTTGGAAGTGAGAGTGAGAAGCTAGGGTGGAAAGGTGAAGGTGAGAAAGGGGAAATGGATGGGAACTTCAAGGAGACACAAAACAGAGCGCTAGAAGAAGTTTAGGAGAGACAGGGCAGGCTCTAGAGTTTAACGGTACCCTTAATTTTCTGTCTCTTCCTAACTTCAGAATTAATATTTGAAATCTGAATGTTTTCTTACTTCTGTGGCTTTGCTTTGCAGACAGAGGTCTAGTAGCTGCAGAGGCATGGGCTTGCCTTTGACAAGCGTGGGACAGAAATTGTAGAGTGTGCGGTAGAACTCGCTGTAGTTATATGTAGCAAAGCTATCGTAATATACACACAGTCGTTCCATGAAGAAGCCATTTCTAATAATCAATTACTTTAAAGCTGGATTACAAAATTATAAAAAAACCCTGTTTGTTCTCTTTAGTCAAGCTTAAATTAATAGATGGTCTCTGTCAAGTTTGCAGTCACTTTTCAGCAAATCTATCTTTTTTGTGTGCACATATGTATATTTATCTTTTGTCCTACATGTTTAACTTTCATAAGTTTGCATTTTAGAACAAGTGATAATAATCTTCCCTTTTGCATTAATTCTTCCTGAACAGAAACTGTATTCAGGAATGGAAACTGTTTGCATTAAGACTTGCTCTACTAGAGACAGCTGAGAATGAACGTCCCATTGTGATCTGTAATTACTGCCTGTGCTGATCCCCCCCTCCTCTGCTGCCTCTAGTTTAAAATGATCAGTTTAAAAATATTGTTACTTCCTTTTTTTTCTACTTATTCCTCCCCTCACTCTCCCCAGTAGCCATTGCCGTTGTGCTAGGTAGGAAAAGAAATTGTGATGTGATAGTTCATCTGCTGAAAGGATCAATTCTTAACTCTGCTTGCTGCTTGTTGGAGTTTACATTTAATGCCTAGTATGTTTATGAGGCTACTATATTCATGCTAGCATTTAGCGTGTACTTATGTATAGATAGCTGTAGTGACTGACTCATCCAGCATTAATGAAAAAGTTATGGAATAGATACGTGAGCAAAAGCTTACTTCTGTTCCAACAGGGTATCTACTAAGTGATTGGGGGCTAAGAATCATTTTACTTATCTCCACTTTGTTTCACCATTTCTGGCGCTCTTCAGATCAAAGTCTGAGGCTGTGTAGTTAGGCAAAACTCTTACTAAACCAACTACCTAATTTTTTAGGATTTAGAATGATTTTCAATTTTGTTTGCACCTGAACAGACATCTTATCAAATGGCTTTTATTTTATATTTATTTTTATTTTATATTTATGCAGCGTTACTCAAGATTTTACTATGAGGCTGATTTTTTTTACTGGCCAAAATAAAAACCGTGTGCTTGTTTTGACTCCTGAGGCCTGAAACAAAGGCTTCCCTTCCCTTTCTTCTCACCATCCCATGTTTATGGTAGGGTCAATCTTCTGTTAAAAGCACTCATCTTCAGGATTTTCCTAAAAAAAATTCTGGGAAAAAAGGTTATCACCTAATTTCTACTGTGTGTCATTTGAGACCAGCAACTTGACAAATCCAGCTGTCTGCCAAAGGAGCAAACAACTATGCGCAATATTTCTGGGCTTGCTGAGAAGTTACAGGTCTTTCTATGAAAAGTTGACAGATGAGAGCCTTCTTTCAGATAACAGAAGAAATATTGAGCGTAACGTTCAGAGCACCCAAGTGCATTGTGGTAGGCCACTGAATAAAATAATACTGCACCTTAGTCCAGTCATGAATCAATGTGAGATTTGAGATTTGTCCCTTGGCCACAGTGTATATTACTGACTGCGCTTACTCTTTCCCTTCCCTTTGCATCTTCCCTCCCTCCTACTGTCGCTTCACCTCACATCAGGTAGCTATAGGAGTATAAACGATAAATACATTACCATATGTTGTCTTTGAGATCTGATCATGAAACATCTTACACTGCTTGCACAGAACAAGTGTAAGGCGTTGAAATTTTCCTTGTAATTTGAGGTTTTTTGTTTTTTTTTTTGTCTGCTAAGTCTCTGAAGTGCTCCCAGTCAATCTAAACTCAAGTGTGTGTCTCAACTTGAAATGCTTTATCCACAGCTTTGTGCAGCAGTGTAACTCGGTATAACTCAGCAATTGGAATGAGTTCAGCAGACAGCCACTAAAAAGGCTGGAGCAATTCTCCTGTAGAAGAAGTGGAGGGAGCTGAGCTTGTTAAGCATAAGAGAGATGGCTTTGAGGTGTAGATAGTGGCAACCTTCCCCTGCCTGTGTGCAGGCTATAGAGAAGATGGAGCCAGACTTCACAGCAGCACATGTTGGGAAGATGAGAGGCAATGGACACAACTTGGAACAAGAGGTTCAGACTGGATATAAGGAGAAAATATTTCCCCATGAGGACAGTGAGGCGTTGGAGCAGTTGCCCAAAGCAGTTGCCCAGTCTCCAGCACCGAGGGTTTCAAGATGGAAATTAATCAAGCCCTGAACCACCTGGTCTGATCCTGTGGCTGACCCTGGTCTCAGCAGGAGGTTGGACTACAGATCTCCAATCTGAACTATCCTATGAATCACCTTCTACTAATAGAAAATAGCAGATTTTGGCTGTCAGCTAAAACAGTTCACAGGCCGCAATTGCAACAAGCAGTTATGATGGTGGTGAAATATAATAAACTTTTGTGGGAAGTGTCTACTTGAAAAACTAAGGAACATCTTTCTTGGTCTGTAGTCCCAGCAAATGTTACGCGTCTCTTATGGCCCTTCTGCCAGTGCTTCTGTTTTCACCTCATGCACCTTGCTCTGTGCCTTTGACACTTGAAGAATGGAATTTGCTTATTTGAACTTAATGCAGTCTAGCAACAATTGCTTCTCTGCTATGTGCAAGTTATAAAGGGTTATAGAAGGGTAGCAAGGGTACAGTACAACAGAAGGTGGCACAACAGCTTGACAGACTTTCATCTTTGAGGACCTTGCTCCTCTTAAGATTTTTTTTTTTTCAATTGCTAAAAAGACTCATTTAAAATGAAATTAACCAAGAGCAGAGTGTAATCCTCATTCCACCTGCTATAGTGAAGATGAGGAGAGGAATGCTGGCTGAATAATGGATGCTTTAGATTAGGATTCAGTTATGGATAGAACTTGTAGATAAAACTCTTTTAAAATGGGAAATGCTTAAAAAGTGAAGTGTGTGCTTCTATTTGAATCCCAGCCTTCCTCTTCTTAACTAGCCAAGCTATAGCAGAATGGTGTTAGTGAATGCAATACTAAATGGTATCATTTAATTTAATTTTAATGATAAATCAATAGAGAGCATTTAGTACTTAGAAAATCTAACAGATCTTATGCCACTAACGGTTACTCTTAGCTCTTCAAAGGGGAAAAACGCTGTGCACATAAGTATGTCCAATGTTCAAAATAAACTAAGTAAGAACTGTTGTGTTATAGAAAACTGTATTATTTTCCATGAAATAATTACTTGGCTCAAATGTACCTTGCCATGTGGCTTAAAGGCTGACCACTGTCTTCATCCTTGGAAGGATAGAACTTTGCATTTATATACAACTTCTGATTTGGATTACCGATGGAGAATATGTTTTTGGGTCAGCTCCTTAATAACATGAAGACATAGATTCAATTAAAAAAAGACATGTACTGGAGAGAGAGGAAATATCGAAACCAGGTCATCTGGTAGATATGTTTATTGCAATATATCAAGACATATTTAACTTTTATGAGCACTTTTAATAGAATTTTTATTGCCTCTCAACCTGAATGTATCTAAAAAGACTGTTGGAAGAAATGTCTCCATAGCAATGTTTTCCAAGAAATTTAACTACAGTTGTGCTCAACAGGAGGGAGCAGCTTACTTTTATTGTCATTGTTTAATGGCAACCTCATTCAGGCCTGAGGTTTTTAAGTGCTCCCATGTAACAAATGATAAATAACAGGACCAAAGATGACACTAATATTAGCAAGATTACAGACTGTCTCTCCTTGTGCCGTAGAAATGTGTGGTTGTTTTTTTATTGTAGTCTTCTGTCTGATTTTACTGTCTGGCTTGTTTCAGAATAGTTCTTCCAGCTCCTTGATTACCAAGGAACCGTTCGACATCTTGTTTTTATCACCCAGTTGTAATTCTTCTGGCAGGAGATTTCATTGTCACTGGGGTTTGAAAGGATTTTTCATGGAGAACCTCTCCTTAAAGCAGCACTGAGACCAGCAGAACATGGATTTCTGCTACTTCTAAATTTTGTTTCAGTGAGAACATCTTAGGAAATTTCTTTGCATGAAGATAATGTGTATGATAGAATGCAGCAGCACACCTCTGCTAGTGGTAACTATTGAACACAGTTGTGCTTTTGCTGACTTCACACTTGAATGACTTTGCTTGAGCCTCACTGGTGCTGTCTCCCATTAGGACAGATGATATTACTCTCTTTAATCTACCCTCATGGGTGGCAGACATGACTGGGCTCAACCAGATAATTTGTAAAAACCCAAGCATGTGGGATGCTAAATCACCTTCTGTGCCCCCAGTTCTCATTGATGGTGATATCTTCCAGCGACAAGTTGTCGTGCTATGATGTGTGTAGCCATGCTTACGAAAACAACCATACCTGAATCATGTTGCTGAAGAAGGAACTGTCTTTTTCTAAATGCCTTTAGTTCAAAGCTTGAAGAAGAGGGCTGGATCTGTGTCCTGGCCCCTGCTTCTGTGAAGAAGGATTTAGGATAACCTGGTTGTAAGAAATGCAACCCAGAATTAAAATACAGACTCTGAAAAGCACAGCTGGCTCCCCAGCCCAATTTCCTAGATATTCTTGAGTTAGAAGTGATAACGTTCTATCTGTCTGCAATTTAACTTCATATCTCTTAACAAACAAACAAACAAAAACAAATAAAAAACCCACCCAGGTTTGAGTATTAGAGGCAGAACAACTTTCACAACTGTGAACTGCTATGTTGCGGTGTTGCCCTGGTAACACTTGCATCCTACTTACTGTAGGACATGGTGGGATTCAATACCTCTGGAGAGCGGTCCTGCTCTTCGTAGGATGTGATATTACCCTGGCAGATATTTCCAGATTTCATTTTTCCTGTGAATCAGCCCACTTAAGCATAACTGCAGTGTATCTGTGATCCTCATTCTGCAAATGGAGGGCTTGCATAAGTTCATTGCCTGCTCTTGCTGTACTAAAATCGAAGCTTTTTTTTGTCAGGCTCGACATTTTGTTTTGAAGGTTCTCAGGGGATTCAGGATCATGGGATAGTTCTCTTCATCTTCCAGGCCAGAGAAATGTGATGTGGACCACTGGATGGGTATCATCAATGTTTTTAACTTTCCCAGCACCTATAAAACTTTGAAACAGATATTAATTACTAAATGGTAATTAATTACTAAATGGTATAGCACAAGAGTGGAAAATTATTTCACTGCTTTGGGTTTTGCTGATTGCCTGCCAGTGATTTTCTTGCTGCTGTTTTGATGTCTGAGTATTAAAATTGCCATGAGAGGCACACAGTGTCTTATGTAATTAGCAGTTCTTGAGTGCTGATCTTAGTATTTGTAATGACAAGAAGCCAAAAGTTTCAGATGTGATTTGGTCTCTGCTTTCTAGCACTCAAACAGCAAGTGGTTCTGATGAAGTGTCATGTTTTTAAAACTTGAGTAAGCAGCAGTGAGTAAGAATTGGGTCTTGTGTGTGCGTATCAGAATAGATATATATGTTTTTATATATATATGAATTAAGTTCAACCTGTTGTCCTCTTTGTGGGGTAAATTCAGCTGAGGCAGCCTGAAGAGAGAACTTGGAAATGGAAGGCACTGCATTGGAGCTATGCTATCTCCAGTCCAGTGTCATTTAGTATTGGCTGTCTCTGCAGGCCTCTAGAAAAGCTGAAAGCTTCCTGCCACAGGTTAAGAGCCAAATATTCGGATAAGTGTATACATCTAAGCATCCAGCAGATTGCTTATATTTGAAAGAAGTGAAGTTTGATATCCACGACTTCCCTTTCCTCTTCCTGCTGGCTGCCTTTCGCAATGCCAAAGTTAGTGGCAAGACTCATAATATAAATAGGGCCAGAATTATGTCATGGATTGCAGAAACGTGCTCATGCTACGGAGATTCAAGAACAAACAACCTAAGCCTTTCCCTTTCCTATATGGATGTGCACTTTCTAGAGCTAGTTTGTCAGATTTTAGCTTACATGGAAATCCCTGTTCAGTAGGAGAAAAAAACAATGTAATGTCTGTGTCTGCTGTTTAAATCTCTGCAAGAACCTAGTTTTTTAAGCATCTGCTGCCTTTGACTTGATATTTTAGAAATATTTTTTCACGTGTAGTTTCTGTTCTTTAGCCCCATCTTCCCCCAGGAATAAATTGTATGTAATACTTCTGTAGCAATCCAGAAGATGATTACTACACTGCTCTGTGAGCATGTAAAGCTCTGTTATAAATTCCAGCTGTGGCTACATCAGCAAAATGCATTTTAAAACACTTCATTAATAATAGCTGATGTCTTTAAACCTTAGGTTAGTCAATTATGCTTGACATAATAGTTGAATTTCATTAAGTGATTTCATGGAATCAATCTTGTAAGGAAAGGGGGAGAGAGATCAGTTTAATTTTGCAGAAGTAATTATCCTGTTAAAAAAAAGTTATAAAAAGGAGGGGTGAATCAAGAGCCCCATATGCTGCTGTAAATCTGTGGTTGCTTTGAAGTAGCTGGTGCTGCAACATTTTATTTATAACTTCCAGGCTAATTTCTGCTCTCAAAATTCATTTCAGCATTGTGGCTACTTCTGTTCCCACGTGAGAATAAAACTTAGTGCCCTACAGGTGATATCAGCTGCCTGGTGGATCTTCTGGATGTGCATTTCTGCACTGTGCCTAACCTCACACATCCTCTTTGTGGTGTCTTCTCCCGTAGAAGCTGTGTAAAGTCTGACTTGATGACATCAGAGATAAGACAAAAAACACCTTTGCTTTTTCTGGAGAATGGGGGTGCCTAATACTATTTAATAACACAGGAAGCGATTGTCTCATATCTCACAGGGGAGCTTGAGCTGGCTACAAGAACAATGTCTTAGGACTCAGTGACATAGAACCTAAAATTTACTCACTGATAAAGGCAAGTATAGTAGGTGGATGTTCTGGTTTCGGCTGCAGCCGGCAACAAAAGCGCCACGCGGCCGCCCCTCCCCCCGCCGGGGTGCGGAGGAGAACGGAAAGAAACAGGCAGAAACTGGTGGGTCGGGATAAGGGCAGTTTAACAGAACAGCAAACAGAGGGAACAGTAACAACAAC
>Ga0065711_1046395_pt1 | contig 12911 bp, 12 predicted proteins | sample Hoacrofraction12_FD_59098 | JGI IMG/M metagenome (GOLD analysis project Ga0065711, IMG submission 59098) | Hoatzin crop microbial communities from Cojedes, Venezuela - Epithelial fraction 12 v2 (version 2) | ecosystem: Host-associated > Birds > Digestive system > Esophagus > Crop | place... | reverse complement strand
TCAGCTGGAACTTCCTCTGCTTCAGTTTGTGCCCGTTGCCCCTTGTCCTGTCGCTGGGCACCACTGAACAGAGTCTGGCCCCGTCCTCCTGACACCCACCCTGCAGATATTTGTAAGCATAAATGATGTTAGGTGTAGGAAAATAAAAGCATGTTTAACTGGGACTTGTGCCAAAGGCACAGTATAATGTATCTCTGGGTGGAAGCAGGCTCCATGTCTCCATCCATCACCTCTTCCTCTGCAGCTTCTGTCTTGGCAGGTGTCTGTGGAATAGGTGGGATACCTGAAGGACTTAGTCTGATAAAAATTTGTCACCATTATTGATTCAGCTGGGCAGTAACATGCACTCGGGTGGATATGACAGAAGGGCCAGTGCCCATTGGCTTGAAGACCTGTTTGCAGAGGCAGGGATGTGTTCTGTGCTGGTGCAGCTGTCCTTCTTCGTAAATGAATTTATGCCATGTAGAAGAGCAGCAATTCGCTATGCTCTGTTGAGCCCTCACTGCTGACCTCCAAGCAGGAATTATTATGCTGACTTCTACCTAGCAGTAAATTTGACACTACGTGGATGGGGGCTTCTGTCCCCAGGACTGTTCTTATCCCATTTTTTCACTGTATTATGCTGTTGTTGCTTCATTGATTTGGGGAGTTTTGTTGTTGTTTTGGTTTTTGTACAAAAGAGAAAAAAGTAATAATTAAAAAACAAACCTTCTGTTCGTCCCCAACCAAAACCAGAAAGCAAGCAGGCACTTTGTGATTCTTGATTGCATGTGGCAGGAAGAAAAATACTGAATTCATTTTGCAGTGTGAGGCATTGTGAACTTGAGAGGGGTGTTGTCAAGCAATTTGATTTCCCCACAAAGTGTTGCAGCCTGTCGAGGAGAGCGTCTTTTTGGTGTGGTCTATGCCAAGCTCCAGAAAGGCAAATGCTAGTGAAGCCGTGCCGGCTGGCCGTGATCCCAAACTCCATTTCCAAAGCCAAGGTAATGGCATCAGCAAGGCTGGTGTGAAAGTGGGAACACAGCAAGCGCAGTGGCTGGACTGCTGGCTTCCCTTGGAACGGCTGCTGCAATGGGGCAGGCGAGGGGAGAGGAGGAGGTGGGAGGGGGAAAAAACGTTTGCCCAAGCAAAAAGTGTTGAAAAAAAATGTCCAGTGAGGCAAGTCGCTGACGAAATGTGCAGTCTGTGGAAATCAGAAGGCTCTGGGGAACAGTCAGTCTCAGTGAGATGTTTCAGCAGGGAAAATGTAAATCCTTAATTTTCACAAGTAGCAAAATGGTAAATGTTAACAGTGTTGAAACGTGATATTTTGATAATAATTCCATTTCAGTTTTTTGTGACAGGGTAAATTTCTAATTCTGAGTTGTACATGTTTCATTTGTATATACTATATTAAATCAATATTAAATCCAATACAAATATAACTCTTGGTATCAAAACAAAACCTTTAAACTCTACCAAAGAAGCTGTCGTTCCCTCAGAATTGTTGGATTTGGATAATTCTGAATTTTCAGTTTCATGTTCTGATTCAGTGCTGTTAAGAAGTTTATTTCTTTGATTATGAAAATTCCTACAGAAACTGCTTCTAGACCCGTTTTACTGAAGGTGTGCTTGGAAAGCATGTTGACTGTGGAGATGCAGTTTTATCTTCCAGTGCATTTTAGGACGACAGGAGGGCCTGTACAGTATGATGTATAAAACACTGAGGTTTTAGCGTGGGCCTGTTCCTGAGCTGGTGTTCCTTGCCGAGCCCTGGGGCGCGTTAGCTGGGCTGCAGTCCCGTTCGGCCGTGTCTAAAGGGCTTGGAGTAACAGGAGAGGTTACTCCGCTAGCGAGGAGTGGGCGTGGAACTAGCTCACAACTGTCTGCATCCATCTGTGTGGATTTGTGTAACAGAATTGTCTGAAGGGATTTTCAGGTCATTTGAGAAGTCGGAGGGACTCACGGGTGCTACTTCGGTGCTGTGGCTTACTGTTCTTAAAGTGTTTCTGATAAGTTGTGACAAAAGAATCAGAACGGATTTTCATGGGCTGTTGTGAAAGCCCAAAGACTGCACAACCATCGTAGCTGTGACTGGTTAAACCTTCCCTTGTGGGTCTGCTCCTGCTCTGTCCAGGAGTGTTTTGCCATTATTTGTCTGTGTTCTGTTCACACCGAGGACCCAAAATATGGGTGGAACCAGAGCCATCCATACATTGCCATCTCTTTGAGCAGTGAAAGACCAGTGTAGAGGGGAACAGGGGACTTGTTTAGATCCAGCACTCTCTTCAGCCACTCTGTTTTCAGTCAGTGCCAGCAATGACAGATGGGTTTTATCCTTTGTTGTGTGTGTATTATGAGTTATTATGTTACGTATTATGAGGTTTATCTTTTGTTATGTGTTGTTGGGCAGAAGCCAGGGGGTTAATGGATGTTGGAACGTCATCTCTAGCATGGCACTGCTTAGGAGGTGTTGGAATGAGACACTGGTAGATACTGGGTTTATTCCTGGCCCACCATGGACTCATTTTTGTGAGTTATCTTTTTCTGCTATGTTATACCATTTCCCTCCTCCCTGAGAACATTGGGCAGTGGTGCTCTCTTACTTTCTAAGATGTTGCAAAGCCTTGGTGTGTACTTGTGAAGCGTTCCTTGGATGTTGGACTTCAGTAGAAGTTCAAGAGGTGTGTTGAGCCATAACTCCATCCTCTTTAATTTGCCCTGGTGAACATGAATTGATTCTAGCAAATTTGGTATTTTTGTTCAGCTGAAGACTGTTGAGTCAGTGCAACGGCTGGTCTCTACAGGGCAAAGACAGTTGTGAAACATTTTCCCATTAAGAAGTCTGTCTTGCAGCCCAGGCAGTGCTAATACAAGGCTTTGGAATGCTAAAGGGTTTAATTCTGAACATTTATTTTTAAATATTTTTTTTTTCTCATAGTGATTGAATTTTAAAAATAATATAGGACTTGTGCTTGCGGCCAAATGGCATTTGAGGGAAGATCCTTGTGTCGGGAGAGGTAGGGGAAGAATAGGAATACCTGTTGAGATGGCCCCAGAGTCCACTAATGCTTTGCTTTGTTTCTGAGTGGCCAGTGACAAACGCTTCAGAAGCTGATGTAAGAGGGATTCCTGTAGCAAAGAGCATCCCGGTTCAACCAAGTCTTCTGTGGGAGAGCTTTTGTGTTAATATGTTTTGAATTTTCTAAGTGAATCCGGTGGTGCTGGCCTGGTTGTGGTTAGATGTATTTCTAATGTATAGGTGAGACTACAACGTTGAGTACTGAAGGCATCAACACTGTTAGCTGGAAAAGAAAAGTAAAATAGAAAGAAGTTATTCACTAGGGCTTAGAAATACTATGTAAATAGAGACCTAATGATATAAATACAGAAGATAACAATGTTTCTAGAGGAATAAGTGGCAAAATAATTGACGCATCTCCTTCTGTTGGTGTTGATAATGTGGCTCAGTATTAAGTAAACTTTACCTTCTGTGTATGGAAACGTACCAATGTGAGTGTGGAAATGCTGTCATTTTGTCTGGAATACTTACTAGCCATAAGCATACCTCTGAAGGACGGAGCATGTCCCAGAACTCCTTAAGCTCCTCAGAAGCAGGAGTTACATCAGGGAGATGAAAGGCATCTTTTAAATGACTGGAGGAGGAAGGGAAGCAGTCAGAGAGAAAAGGAGAACTTGAGAGCAGCTAAATATTCTTTTGCTCCAGCTTTCTTCTTTTGCAGTAGTTGCTGGCAGGGGTTACTGCTGCTACTTGACTCTTTTCAGGTAAGAAAGGTGAGACGCTTGGGTGTCAAGAAGTGGTAGCATGGACGGATTGAGTGGATCTCATCCGAGAGCTCTGGAGGAATAAAAGGTCCAAGGTGTGACTTCCACAAGCATCCTCCGTGGGGTTTACTTTGTTTTTTCTAGCTCTTCGACTAATATTCAAAATTGTAATTTCTAAGAGATTTGGCTTGGGGTTGTTTGGGGTTTTTTTCATTTTTGTTGAACTTTTTGCAGGCAAGAGAAGGCGGGATAGGGATGACAGCCCCACTGAGCTGTGTAATTCGGTGCTGCATGTCGTCTCGGAAGTTACAGACTCCTGGGCTGTATTTCAGTACCTGGTAACTAAAAATGGCTTTGTGGTCAGAAAGCCATGGATGTTTGCTTCAGAGGTAGTAGTTACTGGCAGATGCCAAATAAAAGGCAGAACAATTTTATCATCTGTCAAGCAGACAGGGTGGTGGGTTTCAGGACTCCTGCCTTGTTTTATAATGCAAATGCCTATGTCTGTTAATTCTGTTCTTAATTGGCTGTATCAGTCAGGGTTTGTTGCTTTTGTGTGATCCTGTGTTTTATCTGCAGTCGACTATTTACTTTTATTTTTTGGAAAGTGAAAGATATAAGAGCAGGTCTTGGAGTCAATCTTTATTGACTGCCTGTGCAGTTCCTGGTTACCCTGACCCGTGTCAAGAGATTGTGCCCAGGCAGGAACTGGTCTGTCACAAGAACTCCTGTGTGGATCCGCTGATCACACTGATACCCCACAGCAGCTTCCAGTGCTCTCAAGGGAGCTGAGCAGAGAGGACGAATGAACAGGCCTGTTCTACTCCCTTTGTTCTCTGCTCTTTTCTCAGGCCACCCAGATGTGTTCTCACTGTTGGTAAAATAGAGCCCGGTGTTTCATGTCTGCCGAGATGTTCTTTAGGATCAGATGTGCACTGAGCCCCCTGCTCAAGAAAGAGCTCGTGCAGAAGGACCGGTTCATCGTCTGTTTTCTCCTTTGACGTCAGTGATTTCAGCGTGGTTGGTCCTGATCTGCGTGGGTTTTGGGGTGAGGTGACTCCGGCCCTTTTCCCTTGGAAGCTAAAGGGGAATGTCTCGCTGCCCAAGTTCGTACCGAGTGCTGAGACTGAGGTGTGGTGTTTCTCACTCGGTGTGTCACTAGTATTTAAAACCATGGAGTGATGCAACCTCTTGTAACATTCAGGTCTTAGAAGATATTATCAGGACAAAGTGAGATCTTGGAACTCAGGCCTCAACAGGCAACTAGCAATCCTGATCATCTTCTGAAATGCGGTTAATTGTGTGCCTGCACACACACCCTGGTAATGAGTACGTAGTCTCTAAAATTTTGACTTTTACAGATACTTGCACAGTGACCCTGAAATGTCAACCCAATGAAAAATGATCTTGGGTCTCTGATTCACAAACTGTTTGTAGCTGGGAGTGGATCCACCTACAGATTTAGGTGTGAAAATGTCAGGTCTCCAAGAACTAATGCAGAAATACTTATAATTGTCATAAGAAATGTTATTGGCTCTTTGTTTCCTTCCTCTGACTTTTTTTAGTCTGCTTTTATGAGTCTCACTGAATCTGTTATGAGGATCCTAATCCCAAGTAAATCCCAGGAAGAGAGCAGCAACTGCGCTGGAGTGCCGCTGGCAGCGAGCGGGGCGAGCTCTCGCGGTGCCTGACGACCGATGGACTTGCCTCGCTCGTCGCGCCGCGGCGTCTGGCACAGCTGTCCCTGTCGCGTGTTGAGCTGAACTGCTGTGTGGGTCAGGGCATGTTTGGCCAGGCCTGTGACTGGCTTCCAGACATTCACCGGCCCTGTCTCCATCTGTCCCTGCCTTACCACATTCCTGTCTCTCTTTGCGCTCAGATCTTCCCGTGTCTGTCTCTCCCTAGCCTCAAACCTCTGTATCTGTCTCTCTGTTCCAGACATCGCTGTCGTGTGTGAATTATTCCTGAATATGGGTGATTTTATTCTGATATTTCTCTGTCAGAGAGAGGAACTTCTTTTTTCTGCTTTTTTCTCCCCCTCTCCGCTTTTCATCGTGCTTCCTTCCCTGCTTTGCTTTATCAATGCAGTTCTCCTTTTCCCTGTCTCTCTCATGATGTGAGCACATTACTCCCGTTAAAGCTAATAGCTTTTACCTGCTAATGGGAGAACTGTTCTCTCATGTCCTTTGCTCTTTGGCAGCCCCTGAACTTTGCTATTTCCTGTGATGTCTGATAGGTCTGGAAACTCCTTTGGCAGGCACCCGAGCAGCTCAGGACTCTGGCCTGCAGTGTGTGAGTGAATAGTCAGAGGTCCTCTTGTGATCATAGCACCTACGCGCTGTCACAGTTAAGTCCTGTAAGCCTTGCAGAGTTTTCTCTAAACATTTAGCTACAAAGTGAATTTTATGAGCCTTATAATGGAAACGAAGCAGCTTTTATTAGGGAGGAATGTGTCAGGGGAAGCTGCAGGTAGGATTTCCCAGCTGTCTGGTGTCACTGTAGGAACGAACACTGCATCCGATTTCCAGTGGCTGCAAGATACAGCTCTTGCCACTCAGGCCACCCTGAGTCCCCTGCCTGTTGGGAACATGGTGTCAACCACAGTCAGCCTCTACTCAGCATCACAAGTTCTTGATTTTGTGGCTGCCCTCTCTGCAGAAGGGCACTAACTTATTTTGTTTTCATCAGAGCTTTCCAGCTTTTTTAGAAGTGGTACATCGGGTTGGCAGACACATAATTAAACTCGCTATAAGCAATCCTGACGACATTGCGTCTTTGACGTGGTTCTTCAAATGGCTTCCTGTTGTGCCAGAGAGTCAGGAAGCCTGGAGGAGAAGTCAGAAGCCTGGGCTGTGGGGAAGGAGGCCCGGTGATTGCCACCCTGTGAGGACAAGACATTCCAGGGTCTACCTGATGAACAGCTACAGGAAACAGGCAAGTTTTAACAGGTTGTTTTACAGCAAGGCCAGTAAAGAGAGTGAGGTCCGGTGGAAAAGAACTAGCCTGGCGTTTGAAAGATGCCGGCTCTGTCTCCAAGCCTGCCAGTGAACTGCTGCGTGATGTTGGCTTTATCCTTCCATGCTGTGTTTTGGCTTGTTTCATAACATCTTCATGACATTGGTGATTTCCTAGTGTGTATGTGTCTCTGCTGTGCTCAGCACAGGGCTCGTGGCTGGGGGGTTTCAGGCTGTAGTTATTTATTGATCAGATCTCTACAGTAAGATGACCGGGTAAGTCTAAGAAACACGTTGAGAGCCAACACTAGGAAGCTGGATGCTCAGCCTGTCTTTTAATACTTCTTTCTCCTCTGCAACTTTTAGTTTTTTTGAATAATTTTGACACCAAATTGGTAGCCAGCATATTTGAAGGAGGAAGAACCTACCTGATCTCCTGTTTCCTTTATTCCTGCATCTTATGAAAGCTGGTGAACAAATTTTGTATTTTTTAAAATACCTTCTCAAAGCAGAAGCCCTGGCAAGGCAGTGTGCACTGGTACCGGGTGGTTTACTCCAGAAACATCAGATCAGGCAAGTGCGAGATGATCACTATGCCCTGTCTGTGTGTGTTGTGATAATAAAGTCTCCAAAGAAAGGAAGGGAGAGGAGGCAGAAAGGAGCTCCGTTTCCTAACTGCCTTTGAATTCAGAAGACTGCAAAAGGGTTTTGTTTGTTTGGGAAAAGAGAGAGGCCAGCTTTAACAATGTCTCTGAACATGGAAATATGTTTCTGTGTTGATTTTTTTTTTATATATATCTTTTATATGATATATTTTTATGGAGTTTTGGCTTACTTTATTTACATATATTCTAACCTCCCTACTGAGTAAACAAGAGATGCCCAGCTAAGCAAACAAGCCCGAGGGTGATGGGAGAGGGAGAAAGGAGAAGAATAGCAAGAGGGAGAGGAAAAGAGAGGTGGCAATAGGAAAAGGGTAAACAGACAAGCACTAATTAAGGCCTTCATCACAAGCAGGGAGATGTGCTAGGCTTGACAGTCAGTCAAGCAGATAAGGGGAGATGAGTTAAAATCTAGCCCCAGGTTTTGAAGGCCCCAGGGCCCTGGCAGACAAGAGCGCAGTGAGCGAGCAGGAAGCCACTGAAAGGTCATTTGCATGAAATGATGTTCGGGATCTTTGCTTTTGTTGTTGCCCCGATGGCTTTAACCCATTCCTGGCCCGGGAAACACACCGAGAGAAGACACTTGCAGCCAGTCTCTGTACGTGGCTGGGAGGCTTTTGGTGGCCTCGGAGGGAGCAGCTCTCCGGGGAGCGAGTGCTTCGTGGAGGGAGAGAGAGGGCTTGCGTTTCCCCCTGAAAGTAAGGGGAGCTGGAATTCCTTGGCAAGCGACGTGGTCACTCACTAGCAAAGCATAAAACGGAGAAATCATCAGAATGAGAGATTCTAGGCATGAAGTCAGCCACAGGCTTGCCAAGTTGAGGGAAGGGGCAGTGGTCAGAGACAGTCAGGAGTTCTAGACTTTGAGTTTTGTTCTTTCCAAGAGCTCTGGGCACAAATCTTAGGAGTTTCCATTATGGATCGATGTCCGTATCTATCACCACTTGCCCTTGCTGTGGTGTTACAAACATGTCATGACTGTCAGGAGCTTATGCAGGTGGCTCCTGTCTGCCCCTTCCGCCAGAATAGAAAATACATCCAAATTTTTAGTGCTTATGAAAGAATGGGCAAATTGTAGTTGCAATCTCTTCTCCCTGAGCTACTTTAGGAGATGAGATCTTGCTCAGATCTCCAAGAGAATTCTGACACTGTAATTATTATTATATGTTCTCAATGTGCTTAGGCATTTAGGCAGATTGTAATTCTTAGTGACATGGCAAGAGAAATGAATGCAGAAGTGCTCAGCATTTTGTGGTAGTCAGACAGCCTAGCACACTTTTTTTCCCCCCCACTTCTGTTTAGACATTTGGTAAGTCACAGTCGTTACTCTTCTGCTTTTTCTTCTGAAACATAAAAACTGGTTATAGCGAAGTCTAGTGGATTAAAGAGGGGTCTGGGCTATTGGACTTCTGGGTTCTACTCCAAACCACTGTCACTTCATTACTGTTTGACCTTCTCCGTCTCATGTCAGCTCACTGTGAGTAATGTATCTGTCTGCCACAGAAGGGCAACAAGCTGTACTTGCCTCCAAGAAAGGGGATGGTTGGGATTATTGTCTCTGAGATTGGTAGAGTGCCCTCAGATCCTTGGGTGAGAGAGCTGGTGAAGGCAAAGCAGTGGTTAACAGCAGACTAGCTCTCTAGGGTGGGTGGTAAGGCTGGGCATGGAAACCTCAGGTTGAAGGCCAAACCATGGTGGGAATCAAGTGAGGTCTCGAGAGTCATGAGCCTATTACAGTGTCGAATCTCACAAGGAGAATCTCACGGAAGATTTCCAGTGGGGTGAGCTCCATTCAAATATTGTCCAGGTACAAACCCGTTTCAGTTCCGCATCAGTGCTGGAAAATTTGAACCTGAAGTCCATTTTAGGCTGCAACTGAATGGATCTGAGCTGTTACGTTTGGCGAGCTCTTGGATTTTCCCACTAGAATCAGCGCTGTCCAAACCAGTGCATTCCCAGTGCAGTGTGAAGACTCTGGCCCAAGCCCAGCAAATACCTTGGTCAGTCCTGTGGCTGGCCACAGTTTTCCTCGGGGTGGTGGTGCTCACTGGCATTTGGTGTAAGTCATCTCTTTCTCTGCTTCTAGGGTACAAATCATCTTGATAATAGAGACATTTTTTGTTTAAAACAAAAGACAACGAAAAAGTTCCCAAACTTTTCTTCTGTTTCACTTTGCTTATAGTTTGCACTGCATTCCAATGAAGGCTAGTATTACAGCACGCTAGAATCCCATTTAGATAAATATTTTTAAAAGCTACTGTGTGGAATCGGTGGAGATGATGGGGTGTAGGATTACAGGTAATTGTTCTGTGTTATGAATATAGTGTCATGATTCTGAACGGACTTTTCTAAAGCAGGGGCTATGAGCACGTGCAAGAGTAGCAGAATATAGATAGCCTCTGGCTAACTGCTGCTGGCTCCTGCTCGCAGTAGACTTTTAAGAGGCCACTGTCATCAAGTAATTTTTCTTCTACTTCACTACATGTAATAGGTTCTTTAAGAGCCTGAAAATTACTTTATTTGCCCCTTTACTCTGGGCAAACAGCAGTTTCTTTTTCTTGGCCTAACATTCCATCGGGAAGACAAACCCAAGCCCTGTTCAGTGTGTTTTTGCTTTAAATTCCACGTAATGTCAGTGCTAGCATCAGCCTAAGAGGAAGAGGTTTCTAAAAGTGTGATTAATCTGTTCCACGTATGACCTTGAAAGCTGAGCAAGTGGAAGGGAAATACTGATTATTAAAGGTGAGGTTCATGGTTTGGAAAGAAACTCTATGTTGGTGTAGTAAGAGAGATCAGTGAATTTGTATGTTGAGAGAAATCAGTTGTGTGAAAGAAGAGCCCTTGTGCTCATTTCGCGAGGAAATATGTGTTGTTCCATTCCGTGTTGTATGAGAGCATGCTGCTGTTGAAAGACAACCCTCTAAAAGTCCGACAGACTTACCCTACACCTCAGGGCAAAACGCAACCTGGAATTGCAAATTTTCCTTCATGCCAGTAGTACAGACGGCTAGGACACAGGGCGTTGCGTAGACTCTGTAAGGCGGTGTGGAAGAAGCGTTGTCCTGCTGCTGTTCAGCCACTGAATTTGGTTGCGCAGTGGACGAGTGACTCTGAGAGGAACGCAGCCCATAGCCCCGCGTGCCAACCGTCACCTTCCCTGGCAGCGGTGACCTCGCTCTCCGCAGACTGGTTGCACGCACCGTGAAGAGCAGCCTCAGCGTTCGACGCAGCTCGCCGAGTGACCGGTACGGTAATTCCTGGTTCCGGCAGGGTTTTAAAGAACGGTGTGAGTGGAACTGAGCAAACCATCGGCCGACGGTGGCAAGAGAAGCTACAAAGATACTGGGGTGTTTTTCTGTCCTCTCTTTGCGGTTCATCGTTAGTACCAAATGTGCCTACGAACTTGTGATTCTGGGTCGGGGAGGAGAAGGCAGGAAGATGTTTGCTCACTCCAGAGGGTAGAACAGACCACGACTCTGTTAAAAAATACAGAAACATTTCAGACTCTATGTTTTTTAATTCTCCTGCTATGCCAGTGTGTTGTGTTACAGGCCCAGCAGCGTGGCACAGGGTCAGAGAGGTTTATTCACTGCAGGGAGTAGCTTGTGATTTCCCAAAGCCCAAGCAGGCAATTTTTCTGTCTCTCTCTCTCTCTCTCTCTTTTTTTTTTTCCCCTTTCTGCCTGGGAAGGATGCAGCACCACAGACCTTGTCACCCGGAGCTTAGAGGACAGCAACCATATGCCTTCCGACCTCCCCTTGCTTTTCTAGGAAAGATTCAGCCTGCTGGGCATTTTCTATCAGAATGGTTAAGAGACAACGGCTGGGATGTGGCCCAGGCTGGCGTTCCTCTGGTGCTGAGCATGGGTGGAGGGGAGGGCGCGAAGGGGAGCGTGGCAAGGGGAGGAGGGTGAGGAGACCGGGCTGCCAAAGAGGAGGAGGAGGGGGGATGGAAGAGAGGCGAGATTGGCGTCTTCATGTGCATGAGGCTGGCCAGCGTCAGGACAGCTTGATGAGCCTGCAGGCTACCATCTCTCGCCGTTGTTCTGATTGCAGTGATGGGCTTGTCTGGTGGCATGGACACCAGCTTTCATTATCATGCTCTGCAACATTTGCAGTGGCGGGGAAAGAAGGCAGTGGAGGAGGTAAAGAAGCCCTGGAGTTAGACACACACATGCACGCACACACAAATCGGAGACAGGAAAGGGAGAGAAGCAGCTTTGGCTCCAGGCTATTGATTTTGTTTCGTGACACTTGCTCCCTTCCCAGTTCATGTGCTGTTGTACCTTCCCAGTGCGGCTCCAGCAGCTCTCCATAAAACAATAGTGAACCCAAAGCAGTAGGAGCTTGGCAGCTGACTGGCTGACCCAGTGATTTGGAGTCATTTTGAAAACAATCCCGTATGCTTGCGACGGCACAGAAACACTCCCACGTGTCTCCACACTCACCAAGGAAACACGCTTCTGCGTGGTTTTCTCACAGAGACACACACGCATCCTCTACGTGTGGCTGTATGTCTGCTGCTTGCGTGGTCTTCCCAATATTCCGGCTCACCTCTTCTCCCCCAGCCTCTCTGACGGTCTTGTCTCACTATCAGGGTAAAGGAATCTGGAGGCAGAGCTGGCAGAAAGGACGTCTTAGAAAAGTGACGCTTTTTTGGAGGCATGGCCCCCCATGTGGCACTGTCACTGCTGAGGCAACGGCTTTAACCTCGGTTGCACGACAGGCCAAAGCACTGGGACAGTAATCCTGTACAGGAGCATCAGGCTGTCCTGGGTTCTTTTACCTCCGTTGTAACTTTATTCCCTGTGAACTGGGCATTGCTGCCCAAGTCGCAGGTGGAACTTGTGACAACAGCAGTTTTGATCTTTGCCTTTTATTTTTTTTTTTAATTTAAACTGTAACCAGCCGTCTGACCCCAGGGGAAGGGAAAGAAGCTGCTGGCAGGCAGAGGAGTTGAGTGAACCAGGGCTGGTACTGAATATTGCAAGACTTTGTGGTAAAATTGTATGCTGCTCTGCTGTGGCTGCCCGTATTTTGCATCTGCTGAGGATCTCGGGGATTATCAGCCAGTTGCCTTCACGCCAGCACCAGAAAATTTCGGAGCGTGGAGGAGATCTGCTGAGTTGGTGCTGCTTTGCTGTGAGCATCGTTTTCCTGTATTTACTGGATTTGGGAAGAGCTTCTCCACTCCTCTGCTGGGAAGTGAAGTTCAGCTGTGAGAGTCGAAAGGGACTTTGGAGTGAATGTTGTTACTGTCGCTACTGGTTACTGTCTCTCTGTCTGGCCTGAGCACACACATACGCACATGCGTGCACAAACATCGACATGCTCTCCATCACGCACACACGTGCGTGCTCGATTTTCCCCAGCTTTGTGTCAGGGAATGTTGGAATGCCATGGCTGGCAGGAGCTACTAACTGGATTAGCTGGTAAATCCATCTGGAGCTCCCCGTGGGAGGGATGGACAGGTTCAAGATGAAGAATGGCTTGTCTGAAGCAGCAAAATAGATTGTTTTATCAAAAAGAAGGGG
>Ga0065711_1046394_pt1 | contig 12911 bp, 16 predicted proteins | sample Hoacrofraction12_FD_59098 | JGI IMG/M metagenome (GOLD analysis project Ga0065711, IMG submission 59098) | Hoatzin crop microbial communities from Cojedes, Venezuela - Epithelial fraction 12 v2 (version 2) | ecosystem: Host-associated > Birds > Digestive system > Esophagus > Crop | place... | reverse complement strand
CACCCTCATGGTGAAGAATTTCTTCCTAATATCTAATCTAAATCTGCCCTCTTTTAGTTTACAGCCATTCCCCCTTGTCCTATCACTACACACCCTTGTGAAAAGCCCCTCTCCATCCTTCCTGCAGGCCCCTTCAGGTACTGGAAGGCTGCTGTAAGGTCACCCCGGAGCCTTCTCTTCTCCCAAGAAGAAATTCTTGCCGAATTTAGGCAAATGTAGCTTAATGTATTACACAGAGGTCACAGTTGAAATGTCCTTTCCACCTTTACCTGCTTAGATCCTTTTTCAAAGGAAAATTGAGCTCCCAGAGAATATGCGCACCTTGTGCACCATGTACACCAAGGTCTGCCCACCTTGTGCATCACCTACACCAAGTTCTGCACATGCTTCAGGGGCATTTACCCCAGTGTATTGACCTGCCCCATTTTGGGGACGCAGAGGGGCTTTGACAGCAGTTGGCAGGGGCTCAAGAAGAGGTTGGTGTGCTTTGTTCCCCTCTAACCTGCACATACAGACACGCTCAGCTCTCAGCTGGCTGCTGGCACAGCCCTCAGCGTGGCACAGCCTGTGCTTTCTCATGTAAAATTCAATAAATTCAGCATTTTCAGGACCTTAGCATAATCAGGGTTTTCAATCTTCTCCTTCATTGCCTTCTAATATACCCTCCTGACAATTAACTCGGCGTGTTGGGAGAACGCCAAATGCAGGGTAAAAGACTTCGTTTTTCTTTCCCATAATTAAACGTCGTGTTTGCTGCTGTCTCTCCCACTCGATTAAGTGTCCGTGTACAGTCTAAAATGCTCTTTAGTGAATTAGCATAAGGTCTGTCAGGATTCGACCGATGTTCTCCCTCCCGCTGCATCTGTGCAGCTCCCAAAGAGCAGCGTCGGCCGGCGGCGGGGGCCTGGAAGGGGGCTGTTCCCCCGGCCTGAGCCATCCTCCTGCAAAAGGTGCGTGCCCACCTCCCCTCCCCCCCGGCCCGAAGCAGCCATGTCCAGGGACAGAGCTCGCGACCCTCCGCGTGGCATCGCGGCTGTGCCCGGCTCGCTCCTGCGGGAAAAGGCTTTTCACTGCAACCCTGTAAAAAGTGCTTGCAAAACCTCCCCCGGTCTCCGTTCTGCAGGCTGATTGAGATGGCCAGCTGGGGAAAGAGTCCTTCTTTTAATTACACCTGAAGACATGTTGGAGAAGCATTCCCTGAGCCGGACTCTGGCAACACCTAAAGAACTGTGAGTGATGGCAAAAAAAGACAGTAGGGTGTCACTGAGTAAGGGATGCGTGAGTTATGGGCTGGGAGATGCGGTAAGTGTAGTAATGTTCTACCAGTTCAGGCTGAGCTGGACGTGAGGTGACGGCTGGGGTCCTCAGCATGACACAAGCAGCATGGTCATCCCAACTGGCAGCCCTGACCTGGGGAACGGCTTGTCCCTGCTTGGAGCGTTTCCCCAGATGGCATTCGCTGGAGCTAGTGCCCCTGTTGCCACATCTGCCAGGGCTGCTCTGTGCCACCAAACTCCAGATAAAGGGTGCCGGGCAGGACAACTTTTCAAAGAGGCACTATGCTTCTGGTCAACTTTTCAGCACGGCCCCAGCTCCTGCTGGGAGTCTGTCCGTATCCCGTTATGTCGTGCACTGTCCAGCCCTGCTCTTCACCCTCCAAAATGTTCCCACTGTGCTTGTCCATTTGCTTCATTCTTTAATTTTGCTAAATTTTAAATTTTCACGGCTTCAGTTTCATTACCAAGTCGAGAAGTAGTCTTTGTGACACTGGAGGATGGGTCATTGTGCTTAGTGAGCTGGGAGAACGCTGGGTGGCAAGGGGAACAGAGCCAGCAGATAAACCTGGGATATGGCTGCAAGTCCCAAGCCCTCCTTGCTTGGAGGTACCTCTGCTCCTTGAGGAGGGACCTTGCTGGGTGGGGTCTCCGACCACGACCACGGCTATTTCCCCACCTCCTCCTGCATCCCCTCTCTGTGTTCTCAGATAAACAGCCACAAAAAGGGAGCCTTTGTTTCCAGCAGCGCTGGGGGAATGGCTCGTGGTGGTACAGATAACCCTGCCTGCAAACAAGCCGGGAGGCTGCAGTACAACCGGGAGGGTGCACAATGAATTATTCACCAGCTGGTTCCTCTCCTTTCAGGACATTTTGCTGTAAAACCAGGGGCCAGAAGTGGTGCGTGTGAGAGGTGTAGTCAACTGCACATAAGGAGCTTGGGCTTTTGGCTCGCCGGGTACTCAGTCCAGCCTGGTGACGGAGACCTGGTTCGTGCAAATCTGTGTCTGGACCTCAGCGGTGTTTGATCGCAGGTGACCCATAAAAATGTTTTCTTTGCTCTCTGGATGCCTGCTGAAGAAGTGAAAATCTGACTTACAGAAGTGCCAGGTGCCCGCAGCTTTGGCAGAAGTTAGTAGGAGCGACGCTTTAACCATACAGAGAGTTTCACGGAGCCGCACACCCTGGCAGCTCAGGCCCTGGGGCTTTCCGCTCCTGCCCCTGTGGTTAATGGCCGTTTGCAGCCTCTCCTTGGTGAGCCCCAGTCCCTGCGGTGGGCGTAGCGACAGCCCTCTGCTCCTCGGGCTGCAGCCAAAGCAGATGCTCTCACACTGGTGGAGCTGGAGAAAATCTCTCACAGACTTTTCTCTGAGGCGCTCAGAGAAAAGCCCGTGAGAAAAAAATACAGGTCTCCGTGCCTGAGTCCAGTGCTAAATGATGCTGAGCTCAGGCTGAGCACGTACTGCTCAGTCGAGGGACTATGTGTATATGTGTCTTTTTATTTCTACCTTTGGCTGAAAACTGTTGGCTAAGATGTGAATAAAAAGCATTGCTTTTTTTTCTTCAACATGGCTATTCAAACTGCCATGAAAAATATGATCATTCTTTTCTTTTATAACCTCCTATGAGCTCTCGATTTTAGCCTCCACTCCCCAGAGTCCATAAAATAAATGGATAGAAACACCGTAAAAATGAACTAAATCCCAAAACATAGCCAGTTCATATCCTGAGCGTCTTATTAAAAGTGTGTTTAGAAAATACCCCTCTCCTTACATAAATATATGATTGTTTATAAATCTGTAGCTAATTTTAAGCTATTTGAAACAGCCTTATAGTAGAGTGACCTGCTAGAAATAGAGCTTTACAACAGGGTGCCAGATGACCACACTAAAGAATAAGAACAGAGCAGATATGAAGTATCTGTACTTCAACATGTTCAGAAACGTGTTGCCTACAGAACTCATAGGTTTCTAGAAACACAAAATTAGGTAAAATTGTTCATTTGTTTCACGTATTTGGCTTTACGTAATGCTTCCCTCCAGATGTTCCGCACCCTGCCATACTGGGAACTGAGCACTCAAACCAGGGGTCGGTTGGCTACACCACCTCCTTCTCCAGCCTTTCACCTTCTAGCAGCAGGTCCCCCAGCCTGCTCTCTGCCACCACCTCCACCTTTGCAGAGCAACCGCAGGCACCTGCGAGAGGTTGTTGGAAAAGGACAGTACCGTCTCGTACTGCCTCATCTGTTTGCATAACAGCTATCTGAGGGCCGGAAAGCAGAGTCCTTTGTGCCTGCCATTTCAAGGGAAACTTGTGGAGAGGGGGAATAGAGGAGCGGATGTAAAAGCAAGTGGAGAGGGGCATTGCATTTCTGTTCCTTGCGGTGAGCGCTGAGGCACAGTGTGTTGAAAACCTGGCCTGTGCTGCTGAGTCCTACTTGATCCTCTGGCCCCATTGGATACGGGTGGTGAGAAGTACCTCCAGCCTCCCGGCTCGCAAGCTGACAAGGTCTAGGCATGAAGCTGAGACTGGTCTGACCATTCCCCAGCCCTGGCCAGGTCCTGTTCCAAGGCAAGAATAGCAAGATTAAGTTCTGGATCTTCCTTCATCGTTGCCCCCAGGACAGGACCATCCTTCACTGGTGCCCTCCTGCTCCCAAGTGTACCTTTAGCACCAGACTGGAGGGTGGCATCCAGGCTTGCCCTCTGTCTGTCTGGCAAGAGTGGAAAAGGGAAGGTGGAAACAGCTGAGCTGGTAAGAGGAAAATCCAGCCCTGCCAGGTTGTGCCCCAGCTCTGGCTTCCATTCCCTCTGCAGGTCCCTGGTGGGGGTAGGTAAAATGTTGCTGCCCCTTTCGTGGAGACTGAGCTGGCCCCAAAGTGGGGCTGGGCTCGCACTGCTGGTGGCGATGGTGGGTGCTCAACGCCGATGTACGTGGTTATGTTCCTGGCAGTGGGTACAGCAAAGTGTTGCCAGATGATGAGACCGCACGCAGCCTCAGGGATGCTTTTAGATTTGTCTATTAATAACTCCCTATGTTTTCATTTCTGGGAACATAAATATGTATCCCCAAATGCTCCAGATTGTCACAGGCCTCATCAAGCTGGGAGCTGGTAAATTGGAGGCTGGTTGCAACTCTGTCCAACGTAAAGCTTTGTGATTGATCGGTGTGGCCGAGCGGTCCTCGCCTCACTGGTGTGCCAAAACCCTGGGTGCGTGCGCTCATTACGGTGACGGTGATGGGCTGGGAACAAAGCTCAGGAGAAAAGCTGTGGGAGCAGGGCCAGGCCTGGAGCAGGCTGGCATAACTTCAGCTGATTTGAATGTGAATTACGCCCATCTAGGCCAGGCCTGGAATTTGCCCCTGGCGTGGGCTGGCTCTCCACAGCTTCACTAAACTGAGTTGATGCCCCAAAAATGCTGTTTGTGGGAAAAGAGCTGAGCAAAAGCAGACGCTGGTGCCAGCCTGAGCTGTGATTTTGCCTATGGAAGATTGGAGCCATATGAGCGATTCTTTTTTCTTGCGAGCTGACTTAGATTTTAACTTTTGTTAAAAAAGAAAGAAGTTAATATGTGCATACAAATGTGTGTGCACGGGATGCAGACAAAAACTCCCAGCCACGCACACACACTCTGTAAATACTGTCCGACTCTAGTGTAAGCGGTTTGTTTCTGGATTTAAACTTCCCCCAGATTTACTACTTTCTCAGTGGAGACTTTGGTGTGCTGTACACAGGCCTGCCGAGGTGCTCAGTGCAGATGTTGGATTTGATCTGGTTGCTGCTGGTTTCTTGGTGATTTGGGATCTGGGCTTTGTCACATCAGTCCTGTTTCTGACCCCAGAAGTCTTGCTGGGCTCTGGACTACGTGAGCTGCTGGTTTTGGGGTACATGGATAAGTTGGTAGGGGAACCCCAGCCTGGAGATTAGCATTTGCACTCCTCCCAAGCTTCACTTTGTATCGTCTTTTAGCTGTTGGGTGGCTAAATTAAAGTGTTCAACCTAGTGGCAGCATAGGAGGGACACCAGTGACCCCACTGATAGGAACACATGTGCATGTGTGTGTGTAAGACCAAATACAGCGTAATGTCTATCAAGAAGATGTTTGCAGGTGACAAATTATATCTGCTGCGACAAGAGCTGCCCCGGTCCCTCTGCAGCTGGTGAGACCATGTCCCTATGCCCAGTGCTGTCTCTTCATCCTCTGGAAGCACAAAAATCACCTAGGGCGAGTTGCCACCTCCCTGCCAGCTCAGCATGGATCTGCCAGCTTCAGATATCACACTGAGCCGTTATCTGTTACAAATGCAGCTCTTCCTGGGATCAAAGAGAACACCCGGTATTGAAAAAGACTTATCAGAGCTTTGGCTCCGTCCCTGTCCCCCCTGCTCGGGGCGGACAGCCACCCCCGGGAGGGACAGAGGACACGGCCCTGTCCTGCAAAGATCATGCTCTGCTTCAGAAGCAGATGGCACTTCTGGGCACCCGCTGCCCACTTTTCAAAGCCTTACTAACTTACACTCCCACGTTTGGGCTAAGCCAAAACAAATCGCAATTTAGGGACTCTGTATTCTAGTCACTCACATGAGAATTATTTTAGGACAAAGAGCAGCAGCATTTGCAGTCTGTTGCTACACTCTTTGCAAGTATTAATTTGGTCTTGTTGCTGGGGGCACTTTCCGGAGAAAGGAATGGCGAGAAGAGAAACGATATAAAGAAAGCAGAGAAGGAAACTGCAAAGCGAAGGTCTTTCCCCTGGCATGTTAGAACCAACGTCCTGTCTGGAGATGGTCTTCACCAACTGTGGTGAAATGTCCTTGTCCAGATCTCTGTGCCTGAGCACAGAAGCAGACAGAAGAGCAGTTTCATCCCCAAACATGCAGAAATAGGAAGGTGAAAGGATACCTTCCTGCTGCAAAGCGTGGTGGACACCTGGCTTCACGTGGAATCACCCAAAAGCCTAGTGCAGTGAGGAACAAAATGTGGCTGTAGTGATCCAACCGCTTATGGAGCTAGGGAGGGCCTGAAGCCAACTAATTTGCTAACAGCATGTTTGTGTCGTGTAATCTCATGTTAGTTTTTAAAATGCTAAATCAGGAGTGAAATCATGATATTTCTAATCGCTGGATTTAGTTCGGTCTTTCCAAATGGGATAACACAGTGGAGTGCCACATTCATTGGAGTTGTTTTGTTTCATCCCATTTGATTTCCTAGTTTCTCTTGAATAGCTGAGGGCTTCCCAATAAAATAGTTCTGTGTTGTGCAGGCTGCTCAGAGCAGGTCATCTTAATGAACCATGGCTGATGTTTCAGAGAGCGTCTCAGAAACAAGAGGGTGTCCCGCAAACCCAGGCTGCAAGCCCCTGTGCTGTCGGGTGTCAGGCAGATTCTTGCACTGGTTCTCCCCAGCAGGACCAAGGCTGTAGGAAACAAGCTATTGGTGAGATTACTGCATGGCTGGGCTCTGGTTTTTGGGGCTTAGAAAATCCATTAAAGAACCAGTGCAAGTTGTAGGGCAGAACGTGCACTGTGCTGAGCTGGGTGGCACTGGGTTGGAGGCTACTGGTACACGGGGAACAGTGGGAGGTGGTGTTTCCTAAAGTTCAGTCCCCACGTGCAAAGGCTGTTGCAAGATGCATGACTCATCCTTAATGGGCCTTCAACTGTTTTTGTTACTGTTGCTGTCCCAGAAGGCCTGGGCTGGTCAGGAGAGGTCCCATGGCGGACAGTCCATGCGCAGCCCCTCTGCTCTGCTCATGGGGCAGGGCAGCAGGCTCAGGGGCCACGTCCACCCCTGCCTGCCTCTGCCTGACTTGGTGCGGCAGGCATCCTTTCCCCGAGGTGGGAGAAAGACAGGCATGGGTCGGGAGAACTTATCTTTGCCGTTGGGGAAGTCCCCCTGGTTTCCCCCAGCCGGGTGCAGGATAGCCCTGGGAGCAAACGGGGGTTTCCCAGCCTGCTGGTTAGGACGGGTTAGATGGAGACACCCCGTGTGCAGTGTTGTGAAACCGGATCTGATTCTTTTCTGTGACTCAGATCTCATTTTACCTGCCTCTTTCCTACCCACCAGCAGCTCAAGGAGCCAGCTGTGTGTTACGTTCAGCCCTTGCTTGAAGCCAGCGATGTTCCCGCAGCTTCCAGTTGGAGCTCAGAGCTCATTGATGGCTGATGGTTTCCAAGGACCCCCCATGCATGCTGTCTTCTCTGTCCCTCGTGAAACAGAGGCATGAACAGCGAAGGAAATCAACGAAGTGACAACGATGACAGAGTCCGTCACAAACTGAATGAATCAGCAGAGACACCCTGTTTTCAGTCATTTATGTTCAACAGACCAAATCTTCACAGTTGAGTTTTCTTGTTCAGTTCCCATCGGGTGCTCAAATCACATTGCAGTACTTTGCAAATATAGATTTCCACCTCATGTGTAAAAACAGTGAGATGAATAATTTTAACACAGCTGCTTCTTGTAATTCTGTTCTGGTTTCAAATATTCCAGGATCATTTTAGAGCTCCAGGTCCTCGCTCTTGGTATTAGAGTCAAACCTCAGCTTTTATTTGATTTTAAATTCTGTTCCAGCCCTGAACTTCCACCTTCAAATTTGCCGTAGGAAGGCTTAGGAAAATGAAGAAATTAAAATACCCTCTCAAATACATTATTTTTAAGATCACTTATGATTTTTACATTAGATAATTTGAGCCCGATGTTATCTTTAAGTGCTGGAATCACAGCTGATAATAGAAATAGCATATTCAAGATAAGGTCCCTTTCAGACAAATAGTATGTAAGATGCTGATCAATATTAAAACTTCTTGAAAAAAACCCTATGACATGAAGAAACACAGGTGGTGTGGGTGCCTGGTTCCGCAGGGTGCTGGGTCGGTGCAAACCCAGACTGAGACCCAGCGCAGCTCACTTGCCTCCAACTCCTTGTGCACCACCGATGCCCAGAGACCCACAGAAACCACCTGAAGTGCTAAACCCCTCACCAGGTGGGTGGCTAAAGCTTTCATTTAGACAGAAAAAAGCTTTCATCAACCTACAGCTCCTGCAAGTTGGCCTTCAGGTGGTTGCTGTTAGTTATCTAATGCTGGCTATAGAGGGCACCTAGAAGCTAGGGGCTCTGGTTTGACAATCCCAGAGAGAAGGTGTTGCCTTGGGACACAGCTCTTTGATGGTATGTTAGGTAGTGGTGTGGTAGTCCTGGTATTTGCGCTGGAGGGAAGATTGTTTTGTTAGCTTTCTGCTGGAGGGCTGAGCAGTACCTGCAGGGAGCCTTCCTCTGCCTTGGAAGATGAAGGTGGGCTCCTGCCTCCCTGGAATCTGTAAGAGCTGGAATGGGCTAATGAGGCTTGTGTGTGTTTTGGAGGATAAAGAAGGGGAGCCACTTCGGATGTCTCGCTTTTAGGCTGATTTTTGGCTCAGTCTGGCCCTTCTAACCATGGCTGAACATTAACAGCTGAAGGCTTAACAGTAATATGCTTAGTGTAATAAGATTTATTATTTTAAATGCCTGATTAAGAGCCCTAGGGACTGGAATCCTCCCTCCTGCAGAGGCACCAGCAAGCGCCCTGGCACTGGTGGGTGAGGCTTCCCTTCCAGCAGCAGCTACCAGCGTTGTACACCTCGCTCCCATGTCCAGCCTACTTTTAGGTGTAAAAAAGCATTTCATTCTGCTCCTGCCAGCCTTCGCTCCTGGTGCTGGTTGCATCAGGGACTCCTTTGACGTGGGTTTCCGCCCTCTGAGCTGGATGGCCATCGACGAGTTGCTTCATCCTGGCTGGGAAGCAGGCTGTACGTGAGGGCGCTTGTAATGTGGGGCTCTGGGGCACAGACCTTTGCATCCGAGCAGCTGCGCTCACACGGGGAGCGGTGCTACAAAGCACCCGTGCATTGCAAAATGAGCCTGACATGTAAAGGTGCTGCGTGCAATGTGCCCCTCTCTGGGGCAATAGGCTCAGAGCAAGGTGGGAAGGAAAGTACATTTCTACTTCTAGCAGCTCAGCCTTTAAGTTCCCAGGTGAAGTAAAAAGTTCAGCTTGATGATGAAGTATATTCTGCTAAATGTCTTCAACTGTATATTCAAACTGTACCAGAAAGTCAGACCAGAAATTTAGAAGAGAATTGAATCCGAATATTAAACCAGCAATTTCCCTGGAGGGAAATTTTCTCAACTTGTCTGATTCTCCAAGGAGACAGTATTCCCAAAGAACTAATTTTGTAACTAATGATCAGATGAAATAAGGCTCTGTCGAAGGTTTAGAAGACCTAACTTGGCACTAGTTTGAAGGCATGTGGAATTTGTCGTTAGTAATAACGAAAGTATTGTTTGAAACTTTCCCATTGAACATGCATTTCATGCATTTTTTCATTGAAAATGCACTTGTAACTAAAGCCACTTTTCCTCTGAATCTGTGAGGTTGGTAGAAGGTGGTTATGCCCTCTGCAACCTGTATCAAAGGGGACGTTCTGCCTTTCTGTAACATTTTCCTTTTATTTGAAGACCTTTTGCAGAAGCTGGTGGTAGTTGTCATGACGTGAGCGAGCAACAGAAAAGTTGCCAAATGTCTTGGAAACACAGGCAGCTACTTCTGGGAAAGCGATGGCTGAGGGCTAACAGAAAGGCGACCGCTTGGTTCCAAATTTAGATTCAATGTCCCAAATAGCATAAATCTGCTGAATTCCTTCTCTGTCTGATCAGGCCTCTTACAAATCTTGCGCTTGGGCTGCTGTGTCTCGAGACATTTGAAGGTAAATGCCATCTCCATTTGGCACTAGCAGAATGGCTGAGCAGATCAGGGATTATTTCTTATGTATTATTAGCAAGTGTTGGAAAATATACTGATTTTTCAGTGTGCTCTGCCCTGGACAGTGGAGGAACATGCAAAGCACAGCAGCTCTGCGCTGGTGTGGGTGAAGGACTTGGGGTGAGAGGGCTGGGGGAAAAGGGGGTTGCTGCTGGGGAGAAGTTGGTGCCGTTCCTCCCATGGATGGACATTCCTGGGGGAAGAGAAGGAGTTCTGCCTTCCTCCCTGCCTCCCCCCTCAGCAGGAGCAGATGCGCTAGTCCAGCTGTATGGACCATCGGGTGCCTGTGATGGATCTGCCATCCGTGTGGCTGTCCCCAGAGGGGCACGGTGTCCATCGAGGAGCAATAGCAAATGAGGGACCAGAGGGTCAAATGCTGCTGCTTTTCCTTTAGTCCTTGGCAATGCGGTACGATGCCATTGCCAAAAAAGTGTTGTCCAGCCAAAGGACTGGTGTTCAGTTCCAAATACAGCAAGGGAGCTGTCAGAAGTGGGGAGATGCTTGAAATGAGCCATTGCTGGGTGGGTGTTTGTTGACTGATGACTGGGAGGACCTGGGTGGATGTGTGAAAGGGATAGGAGTAAAATTGGAAAAAGAATTGGAAAGATTAGGATCTGCCTAATGCGCCTGTGTCTGAGAGGCACGTGAAATGTGCTGTGAAGTCTGACAGCGCACTGTCCCCAAAGGCTGCAGGATCAGCTGCATCCCACCGCCTGGCAGAGGATGTGCTAAGCAAGGGTGGCGAACTTCAGTCCAGTGGGTTGCACAACGCCTGCTCCCCTTTAAAATAAAAAGATGGCTTAGCTCAACAAGATGTACTACAGATGGCTTAAAATATATTCCTGCGCCTATGTGTTGGCTGAGCAAAGCTTGTTCAGCCTTATGAACCAGGCGAGTGTGCACAGGTACTCAGGAGAAATTAAGGAAATGTTGATTGCTGGCAGAGCAGCACGAGCAGAAATATTGGGGAAAAAGAGTTGTGTTTTCTCCCACATCTCTTCTCTCAGCAGGCACAGCTGCACTGTTATCCACTGACCCAGGCTTGGAGGAAGGAGAACCTTCTGTGCACTGACCTCCTTTTCCCTTCCTTTCCCGCTCAATCTTACACAGCTTTAATGTTGTTCTGGGCATGTCCTGCAAGCACTGAGTGCACCTCTGGTGACAGGACCTCACCTGCATGGCCTTCACACCTGAGCCATGGCTGTAAGGAGCACAGAAGCAGAAACCAAACCCAAAAAGCATTTATGGACACCACGTGCCTCATTGAGTGTTGGTGGCATAGGGACACCTGAAACTCCTGTATGGAAGGATATCTGCTAACTGGGAGGTTGTGAGCATTCCTGGTTGAGGTGGATCAAGAGAGGAAGCAGACTTCTGCTGCCCTCTGCACGTGGATCCCTGTCTCAGTGTCCCGCTGGGTTGCAGCGATCTGCCCTGTATCCTGACCAGGTGCCGACGGCCGGGAGACACAAGGATCTGCACACTTCAGCCCACAAAACTGCCCTGCCCAGTGGCTGGTGGTGCCCAGAGTCACCCCAGGAAGAGCGTGGGGAATGTCCTTACAGGGGTCAGGGTGAGTGCCCGAGGGGGATGCCAGCCTCAGGAGGCCTCTGGTCAGCGTCTGAGCCTAGATGAGCTTCCTCTCAGCAAATGCTCATGCTGGATGACTCCACGGCGCAGTTGTGCGGTGGCAGCCGTCCAGCCCTCAAAACCACAAAGCAACAGAAACTTTAAACAGAAGTGAAGGGCACCTAGGGGAGGCCTGCAAAAGGCCCAAACTACTCTGCTTGGGACCATATCTCCAATGTGAAGTGGGGCAATACCCCGACCCAGTGTGGCCCCAAGCTCCTGGTGTCGCCTGTGGCATCCTGGGGTAGGTGAGACCTGCTGGGGAGCACAGGGTGAGGCTGGGCTGCGCTCACCTGCAAGGCAAGAATAGCCAGGTTTCTTCTCACTTTAACTATTTTTAGGTGGGGGAGTGGCATGAAAGCCAAATTCTCCTCTCATTTGTGTTGGTTTTCCACCAAACCCCAGAAAGACTCTAGCTCGTGCCAGTGCAGTGGAAGAGCTGTCTCAATGTTGGCCCAACCTGCTGTGCCAAAGCCCTCAGAGTTATTGCAATGAACATATCAGATCTTGCACTGATCCTCCCTTACTGGATTTGGCGTCAGGTTGCCAAACAAAATCAACCTCTTGGGAAGGTGGGCAGCCTTTATAGCAGTTGGCGATGTCTTTTGCGTTTTTGTGGCTCCCCTTGAAGCTTCTCCTGTGACTCTGCCCCGTGGGAGCTGGTAGGGATTCGTCTTGAAACTACTGTGGGGTCAAAAGGCTGTTCGAGCCTGCCTTGAGCTTTGGGGGGTGCCTGAGCCTCAGGGCTGAACCGTTCTTATGGGCTTGGCCCCAGCCTTGGGCTGTAGGCGCCCTGTTTGTTGCTGGCTCCCAGCTGAGCCGCCCTTCCCTTGGAAGTGATGGGCTGCTGTCCTGACAGCGTGTGGGTCCTGCAAGATGCTTTGAAACCTGGTTGTGACCAGGGATACTTGATCCCGCTTCTCTCATCACATGCCAGTGTGGGGGCAACGTGATTAGCCTCACCTAGAGCCTTGGTTGAATATTTGGAGAGTTCCCCTCCCAAAAGTAGGTGCGTTTTAGAGGTTGGTAACTGTTCGCTTAAATTCACAGAATCACAGAATCACAGAATAGTAGGGGTTGGAAGGGACCTCTGTGGGTCATCAAGTCCAACCCTCTTGCCGAAGCAGGGTTACCTACAGCAAGCTGCACAGGACCTTGTCCAGGCGGGTCTTGAATATCTCCAGAGAAGGAGACTCCACAACCTCC
>Ga0065711_1046393_pt1 | contig 12912 bp, 7 predicted proteins | sample Hoacrofraction12_FD_59098 | JGI IMG/M metagenome (GOLD analysis project Ga0065711, IMG submission 59098) | Hoatzin crop microbial communities from Cojedes, Venezuela - Epithelial fraction 12 v2 (version 2) | ecosystem: Host-associated > Birds > Digestive system > Esophagus > Crop | place... | reverse complement strand
CAATTAAGCAGTTGGATATACTTACTAGGATAATCTTAATGTCTGTTTTTCACTTCTGACAGTAAGTGTTAACCACAGCCAGAGAAATCTAACTTTAATTAGGCTTCTTTCACTTCAAATAGATAGGAACCTTTTTTAAAAAGTATCCACAAAAAAAGTTTTAGTTAAATACATTAATTTCTCCCTGACACAGTGAAGCTGAGGGTACATCCTGCTTCCTCAGCTAACATACCCCATGAGTTAAATACCCAGCGCTATTACTACTATACATCTGTAATCAAACTAAAGAAGATATTTTATTACAGTCCGCACTTCATTCAAACTTGCAATATGTGCCAGTTCATAAGAATAAGAATTTTGATTTTGCAGTTTGTGTGGTTAACCGAACAGATTTGCAAGAATTTCATTTTGTTTCAGTGGAAGTCATGAAGATGACTGGAGTTTTCTCCATCCCATCAGCATAAGACAACTTCAAATACTTTGGTTATAAAGATCTATGGAAATACTTTAAAAAAATTATAATTATAGAAAATATGACAGAGATAACATTAAAAACAATTCTGCATATTATAAGCAAATAAAGGCAGCAAAACCTAAGCTCTGCCATCTTTCATGGGAATTTTAACGGCAACTAAAATAAAAAGCTTATGTATGAAACCTTTTCTTTTTTTTTTGTTAAATTAGCCTTGAAGTTGAAACTGGTAACTAGAAAACTTGTATTCACAGTGCTTGGTTATCACAATTATTGATACAAACTTGTCCAATCAGTCTCATATCTTTCTCCAAGAAGTTTACTGGATGCAACCATGCATCCAACGATTCAGATAAATTGTTATAATTAGCTTGGAAATCTGACAGCATACTGAAGAGGGTGAAATCAAAATTGAAACGCAGAGTTAGAGAAGGACAGAATTCGTAAAACAGTATTGTCTGTTATAATAAATCATGGCCATTCAAGACACTACTAGAAAGTAAAAATACTAGAAAAGCAGGCTGCCATACCCTACATCTGTCTGTTGAGATGCTTTTATGAGTGCTCTCTAACTTGCTAAGCAAAAAATAAGTGGAATTCACAAAATTTATCATGAGCATGCAGTTTAACAATACAGCTACAGCAGTCTACGAGCTAGCTGGCATTCAACAGAGATCTTGCTTCTCCCTTCTTCCCTAACATGCTCCTATCCCCACGTCAGCACTGATGTTCATCGCTGATCCTCAAGAGAAGAGCAGAAAGTTACATTATTCATTTCATTATGGGGCTAGTTTCCTGCCAGTTCAACTAAACTGCTCCGCTATGCCAGAAAAAAGCCAATGCTGACCAAAGAGAGAAGACAGGAATGCACGTTTGGGGTTGGAAAGAGAAAGCAAAGCTACCTATTTTGACATCAGCAAGCCCCGATTTAGCTGCGTGATCTAAGCATGTGTCAACAAAAAACTTTTCTGTCCAACTAAACCTGATTTGGAAAGACCCAAATATGCAGCTCCACTGTTAAGTTCAAAGAACAGTGAAGTGAAGCCAGAACAGGCAGGGCACACTGACCTCTTGAAACAGCACACGGGATCTGGAAGAAGATCAATTCTACAGCACATAAGAATCTAGTTCACGCAGTTGCAAGCCCTTGCTGGGAATTAAATATATTAACAAGTAAAATATACACAGCAACATACTGCCACCCAACAACACCAAACAGTTGCTCAGTTACTTGTAGATCTGTGTTCAGCTGCTCATTATTAACAGCTTCTCCAGGTTACTATACTCCAAGAAATGCCAGTAGCACTAATTGGGTGGGTACAATTTGCTAAAAATCAACCAATTAAGTAAATCACCTCATGCTGACCAAAGCAGACTGAGACAGAGCTTCTGCAGACAGATTCACTCCTATATTTGACACTAAATGCCACCACTGACTTCCAGTAGGTTAAGCAACCAGGGAAAAAACAGTAGAGAATAAACTTTATCACTAGCAAGCCACACAAAGTGCATACCTGGGCAAAGCTCAGCTGCGTTCATTGGGGCTTTTACTATTACAACTACATGAAAAAATAGTCCTAACTTGAAATAGTTATATACCTCTAAGGCACAACACAGTGCTCACTACAGGGTTAGTCAAACTGCAAGTGAAAAATTAATATTCCAACAAATCATGCTGAAAGATAAAGATGAACTTGTCCAGGTAATTATTTAAAATAAATATCAAGATACAAAAACAAAAGTATCAAAATATTAAAGACAATTTATAGTTCACTGGCCCTCTGTTAATGAATTCTCCCCATTCCACAAGTCCTGCAGACATACGAGCACTCCTTCACGTTCTCTCATTCCCTAACCCTTCATAAACTAAGCATGACATGTCCTCTTAATACTATCCACATTTTCTTTACAGTTCTGTCTGCAATGCCTCCAAATAGACTGCTTTATTAACCAGGCCTAGACACAGCATTATATTATGGCAAGTGCTGCTAGCTGACAAACAATTCAAACAATTCACCGCTAGGTTTTTTTCACATGCACTCTCCTCCTTAACTCAAGTGAATAGAAGGATGTAAAATGGTAAGATTTCTTTGCCCAATTAGCCCTGAAAAACCATATTATATCTTAATAAAGAAAATTGCTCAGACATTGTGAATTATTCATTTTTCTTACGTGAGGCTTGCATAAAAACAAATGAACAACTGAGAAATAAAATCTAGCCAAGTGCTTCAAAAGAGTATTAAGGTTTTTTTCAAAGCACTAAAATTTAAGTCTACATTTTTATCTCATTTGATGCAGTGTAATTTACCTGGAAGAACACTGGGGGTGTTTTCACCACAAGAACTCAAAAATACTTAAATGAATGAAAAATAAAAACACCCAACCTCTCAATTACAGCAGGATATGCGTGTATTTTAAAATGATTACAAATTCTCAGAATACACTGCTTCTTCACAAAGATCAATTATAACAGCACTATAAACATCAGAGTCTAAAAATTGCAGTGTCTTAAAAATGAGGCAATTGGTACGAAAAGAATGGCTGAATTCCAACTGATGAATCTGACAGGTGGTATAAAACAGAAGACATAAGGAGGAAATGAGACCTATAAAAGGGTCTCAAGGAAGCTCCTAAAAGTAAAACAAGCCAAATCATAAGAAACAAACAGGATAAAACATAATTTAGCTCCACAAAGTGAATTTAATAAGGAGTTATGAAACACCCTGTTAGAACTACTTCAGCACCTATCATTTCTAGCTGCTTTCCCACTGCAGTCAAAATCACCGCCGCCACACAGCGCAGAAGACTGGTACAGAAGTACCAAGACCTCAGCATGGCAGACAGGCACCACCCAGGTCTCTGGTTCCTTGCAGACCTTCCTCACCTTTTCCATGGCGCAAAGCAGGAATCATTAATGTGTAAAACCAAATTCAGATGCTGTTTACCTTACTCATCACAGTCCTCCCTCTATTCAGCTACTCTGCACCACTTTCCAAATACTTTCACTGGACAATAGATTGGTGCATCAACAGGGCAAGAAGTGGGGGAACATGTTCTTCGAAACTGAAAAAGTGAACAGCAGTTATCTCAAAGTAAGCCAAGATAATGAACAATTTCTGCATCATGTTACAGTTTTATATATATATATATGTATGTGTGTATATACTAAGTGTTTCACATTATGAAGTACTCTTTGCTTTCACAAAGAGAACTGACAGGTAAGGCAAAAGTTTCAGATCACTGAGCGGCTCATGTAGATTGCAGATCTTCTACGCAGGAAGGCATATGATGTTTCCTGGACTTATGTAGAAGATGAAATTGGGTCTTCAGTATTTTCAACACTAATTCAGCAGTTTTGTGTAAGCTTCCTTCATTCCTTGCCCACCAAAATCACACAGATAGCAATATTCCATTCAATTATCAAAGAACATCTCATAGAATATTATTCATGTTTACGAGAATTTCAGTTAACTTGACGGATGTCATAGAATCATAGAATCATTAAGGTTGCAAAAGACCTCTGAGATCAGCAAGTCCAACCATCAACCCAACACCACCATGCCTGCTAAACCATGTCCCAAAGTGCCACATCTACACCTTTTTGAACACCTCCAGGGATGGGGACTCAACCACCTGCCTGGGCAGCCTGTTCCAATGCTTGACCACTCTCTCAGTCAAGAAATTTTTCCTAATATCCAATCTAAACCTCCCCTGATGCAACTTGAGGCTGTTTCCTCCCGTCCTGTCTCTAGTTAGTCGGAAGAAGAGACCAACATCTGCCTCACTACAACCTCCTTTTCAGGCAGCTGTACAGAGCAACAAGGTTACTCCTCAGCCTCATCCTCCCCAGGCTAAACAGTCCCAGATCCCTCAGCCGCTCTTCATCACACTTGCTCTCCAGACCCCTCACCAGCCTTGTTGCCCTTCTCTGGACACGCTCCAGCCCCTCAATGTCCTTCTTGTAGTGAGGGGTCCAAAACTGAACACAGTACTCCACGAATCTCTGCTTAATTGACAACTTTTTCATAATTTATAAAGAAACACTGAGGAACTACCTCAGATACAGCCAGGGTACAATGCTCTGAAATGTTACTCCAGTTACACTATGAAAGTAACAATTTTAGATATAGCATTCAACAAGCCATGGAAAAAAACAAAATAGTTTAAAATTTAATTATTCACAGCAGATATGCAGAAAATGAAGGAAAGAAGGCAATATCCAGTATGAAATTTCATTTTAGAGCCAGGAAGACTTCCTGTGATACATGAGAGGGAATGGAAAGAAACATAAGCAAGTGAGCTACGGACAGACAGTGGCTTTTCCAGGACCAAAGAACCTTTATGCTCTCATAGTAACACTGGTCTGGAACTAAATCCCATCAGGATTTGGGCATGGATTAATTATTCCATAAAGTCATGGCAATATCAATTTAAAAAACACCAGGTAACAGAGGTTGCACTTAATTCCTTCTACAAGAGAATTTAAGATCACAAGAATCAATGATGATTGGACTTGATGATTGATGTTTGGACTTGAAGATCTTAGAGGTCTTTTCCAACCTATGATAATTCTATGAAAAATAATTACAAGGGTAAGACCCCTCTTTCCAAAGTTTTCAGTTCATGAGCTCTTGTAAGCATCCTCAAACTGTCTCAAGCTCCTCTATTGCAAGAAGATTGCAGACAGTATCTCAATTGCCATTCCAGTCTTCAGCAGCTTCATTTTTCTTGACGTTCTTTATCCTACATAAAATGATGAAGTGCTACAGTAGTGTTCATTTTCTGCCCTTGACTTCCCATTAATTCCTAATTTTCTCTTGAGCCAACACTGCTATGAGTCTTAGAGTGATTTCACACAGCCATTCCACTTAGCAATGGCCTGACATGCACCCTTACTATGATGGTGTTTCTCCTGAGCTTTCACCTCTCTGGATGGTGAATGAATCCAGGTCCTCTCTGTGGTTCTATATACACACACAAGGCCCAGTGAATTACTGAAATGCAGATGTAGTACTGAAATGTCTGATGTAGTGAAGTGTAGCTGGCTCCATGAGCAAGAAACTGCAAGCAGCTGTGCAGCACAACTTCATACTCAGAAACAATGTAGATTCACAAGAACTCAGAGCAACAGGAAAGTGTACAGAGCAACACATGTGGTGACTTGAAACAGGACTTGCAATCCAGTGCAAAATTTCCTTGCCCACATTAAGGCAGTGAACAGTGACCAGTCACATGGTATATCTTATTTCATTACCAAAAAACACCTGTGGAATTGCACCAACACAACAAGATTCATTTCGACACAAACTAATACGCTACAAAGACACCAAGCTTTCACGAAAACTGCCCTGACAGTAACTAGCATTTGTTCTGACAACATGCGCTATAACACTGCTATGTCATGTAGGAGGTTAGAAGTAAGCACAAAGTAGTTTTCCCATACCACTAGTGTTTGAAATTCCAAACAAGCTGTTATATTATGGCAGAATAAGCTTACAGATCTTTAGCATTTTCATCAAAAAATTTTAAAAAGTGTTTGAGATTGAATCACACAATCACCTGGTATGAGAAACTTCAGGTTTAAACAACTCCTCCTCTAATTTAGACCAGAAATCCTAATCTGGATCTACTGTATTCCAGCAGGGACTGGTACCTTCCAAAATTTTCTTTCTTGTGCCTCTCCTGGCTTAGTCTGACAAACAAATTTTACCTTGCTGAAAATGTTAACAGTACTCTGCTTTTATTGCAGGGTGGAGAACTAATGAGACATTATCAAATTACACTTTCATCATACTTATACTGCTGGAAAGGTTGAAAGAATGCTCTCAACATTTAGTATATTCAACTCCTACACAGTCATGTGCTAAAGTTAGGTACCTTGAACCATTCTAACATCAAAACATCTATGACTTCGGTCCTCACAAAAAGACCTGCAAACCTACTTTTTGGCATTCAGGTGTGAATGAAAAAAATGTTACTAGGTAAGTAAAGTATCACTTCCATACATGCCATTTCTATCTTCAGAAGTTCTTCAACACTTTTCCAAATGCTTTCTGGATGTCTTTAGCAGGGCAGAAAGACTCTTATCACTAGAATAAATGTGTCACATACTTGTTATGCAAGATTAAGGCGCTCTCAGTTGTCATAAAGCTAAAATAAACACAGCTCTCCTCCTACCACAGTATCTGACAAAACTGCAACTGTGCGTAAACATTACCTATCCAATTAGCACAGATTTATTAATAGCACTGTTAATAATGAGAATTTGTTATTAATCTTTAATAATCCTTTATGACCTTTCTCTCTTTTTAATTATGAAAAGAACCTCAAAGGCATTATCACTTGCAATGGCATAAATGAGGACTCATGTGACTCGGAACTGCAACACAAAGGTTTCAGGTAAATGGAGAAAAATACAAAAATCAATAGTTAGAAGAAAGCAATAAATAAAGCAATTCAAGGTACAAACCAATATTTACTTAAAATCAGAACAGGAAATAAGATGTAGAGTCAGAATGAAGCGGGTCCAGAGGAGGGCCACAAAAATTACCAGAGGGATGGAACACCCCTCCCATGTGGAAAAGCTGAGAGCTGGGACTGTTCAGCCCGGAGAAGAGAAGCCTCTGGGGACACATGATTGCAGCCTTTCAATACTTAAAGGGATCCTATAAGAAACATGGGGACAGACCTTTTTAGTAGGGCCTGTTTCAATAGGACAAGGAGTCATGGCTTTAAACTATGGGAGGGCAGATTTAGACCAGATATATGGAAAAAATTTTTACTATGAGGGTGGTGAAACACTGGCACAGGTTGCCCAGAGAGGTGGTAGATGCCCCATCCCTGGAAACACTCAAGGTCAGGTTGGACGGGGCTCTGAGCAACCTGGTCTAGTAGAAGATGTTGCTGCCCATGGCAGGGGAGATGGACCACATGAACTTTAAACGTCCCTTTCCAACCCAAAACATTCTATGATTCTAAAAATCTCAGGTAAATTCAGAGTATTACTAGAGCAAATATTAAATACACTATTAGCTTAAATATTTTTGCTAGGTAACTTCTGCAATTCCGCATTTATTTCTATCTAAATTTCTTAAGCACAATTCATAGTTTAAGTTTTGAATCCTTCTACAATTTTATTACAAATCTCAGGATTTTAGAGGTACTTCATAAATTTAATGTCCCCATTTCAAGTTTAAGTAAAATGCAAGCTCCTATTCATCTTAATTTGAATGCATCCCTTGGCGTAACTTGAATATCTTAGAAAGACTCAAATCATAAAGCTATTTAGACACAAATATTTGAAAGTTTTTATATGTCACTGAGGAAATAACTGCTGTTAGCACTTAGCCAGGACCACCACTATATTGAAGAAAATACCTTCATTTCAGTATTTTTCTTATTATACAGATATGAGCTTTTAAATGAGCATTCAGAACACAGTTTTCTGAGTTTCATACATTTTTAGTTGCAAAACATCTTTTACGGTTGTTAGTTTTTGAGTTTCGTCTTTCTTCACTGGACACTTACTGGAACAGCGATGCTCTCCTATACGAAAATACTGACAAACTGGCAAATACCTTAACAATCACCATGGTCTCCAAATGTAAGTTGGTGGTAAAGACAAACTTATTTACCATATTAATTAAATGGTCTATTTAACATGGAATATCAATTCTCTAATCGCATCTCATTTGAACTTCTTATTTCAATTAACAACCCTAAAGTCTACTAGAGACCCTACTGTTCCAGGATCATTAAGAACATTTTCATTATCTGTCAAATGAGGGAGTAAAAGGCAGAAACTGCAAGTACTCTCAGGAGTAGGCCTCTACCCTACTTAAGCGATGATTAGGGAGAAAGCAGCAGTAGTTCTCATTAGTTGCTTAGCAATAAAATGTCCCACTATGAAACAAGAAAGGAACAAAGCAACATAGGTGTTGCCATGCAAATGAGTAAATGGATAGTCTGTCATCCACTCAAGGATAATCTGTCCTTCATTAAATCTAATCAGTCCGGATTAAGACACCAATGGGCATCTTGCATAGTGAAGGTAGGAAGTAGCCAGACAACACGTTGCTCGACTTTACGTATAAGCATCATGTATTGTCATTGCGTGTATGACAAATAGAAATACAACGAAAACAGTTTTAATTCAAGCCAAATTAACACTATCATTTTTACTGTTTAATCTTAGCCTTTATATCCACAGCTATATCCGAATTATAAATGAACTATTGTTAACAATTAGCCATACTCTTAACGTTTATCAAGACTTTAATACTAACATATAAATTTAATATATGAATGATGTTCTAGTAAGAAAGAGATGAGCAATCAACCAATGTTAGAGTTTGCCAAATAAAGAAGTTTTCAAAAAGTATACTCCCATATAAGGCCACAAACTCAACAGAAACACAGCTGTTTACGCTACCATTGCTACTAGCACTGTGAGCCCCAGAAGAGCAGAGTTCTTAACTACACAAATTTGATTACTGCTGCCTTAATTTTCTGACCTTAATTTCAGGTTGTTACTCTTTCAGCCACAGATACAGTTTAACAGGTTCCCTCTACGTTAATTTCCCCACCACTCATTTAAAAAAATTTCCTGTTTCAAGGGGTTTTTTTTCTTGTTTTGGTGTGGAGTTTTCTGTTGTTGTCTGGTTTTGATTTGTTTTTCTTTAAACACCTACTCATTTCATACATACAATTTAAAGTTTTCACAAAAAATGTGAATTAGAAGAGAGAGAGAAAGGGAGAATAAAACCATTTATGAAGAAAAAAGCATCAGGAGTGGTGAACACGTCTTAACTAGAAATCCAGATGAATGCAAATGCTAGATTGTGCTTCTTTCCCCTGCTTTCAGATCTGACCAACGAGAGTGCTCTCTGCGACTTCCACAGAGGGTTTCGGTTGGTTGGTTTTTGTTGAGGAGGGGGACATTGTCTGGAATAAAAACCTGAAAGATTCCTGAACTCAGCTGACTACTTACACAAAATCTGAACTGCTTCTCAGTATATATTTAAAGATAGCTATAAAATTCATATATCAAGTTGTGCTTTGATTAGCTAATCTAAATCATTACTCAGATTAAAATGAAGATGCCTTTCCAAAACCAGTACCAAATCATAATTCAGTATTAAGATAAATCTTACCTATATATTCATAAACGAAGACTACAAAAAAAGGAGTAACAAGATCATTTATGCCCTGAACATATCCACTGGCTGGATGACGTATTGCCCAGATAAATAAAATTCTTTCAAAGATCTGAAAAAGAGTTAAAGAAACTATCAGATAATTCATCAAGTGATGAGCACATTTTAAGTAAGACGATGGAAAATTATACAAGCACAAATTTAATATCATAGAGTTAGTAGTATAACAACACGCATACAAAAGCATAAATGAATACTGGTATTCATAATTAACTTTCAGTGCTAAGTAAGCTTCTCAGTTCTTCAAAAGAAACCATTTTGAGGGTATTAGCACATGTTAAAACCAACCTAGTATATAATTCAGTTACAGTAGTTAAAACAAAGTAGCACTTATTCACTAGAGCTTTCCCAATAATATAATATTCCTCTTTCCTCAATAGACAGAAATATTAAACCATCTTCCCATGACTTTTCACCTCTTTGAAATAAGTTCTTTATCAAGAACTTATTCTCTTTATTCCTAAATAACATAGATAAGTACTTCATATAGCTTACATTTTTTAATAACATGCCCACAAAAATAAATTCCATACTAGTTAAGCTTGCCTAATACTGCGGTGTGGCATTTTAGACTTGAGAATCACTTATACTAACTAATAAAAAAACCTGGAAAAATCACGAAATGTAGAAATAAGGCAACTGCCTGCCGTATCACATAATCCCACCCCCTCAATTCTGTAAACTGTACCTTGCTTAGGATCTGAAAAAGTTCCTAAGGCCACAACATACCTGATCATGGGAAGTACAGCATGAGAAGACTGTGGAGCAGGGAAACCACAGAACTTCACTCTGACGCAATTTACGTCTGTCACAAGCTGTATTTCCTCCCAATTATTTGCTTCTGAACATCCCACGTGTCTTTAAAATATTGCAATAAGCAGCAGAGTGCAAGCTGCTGTGTGCTTTGCCCTAATTACAGGTATTCATCCAGGTATTATCTGAAGCAAAAGAACGTTTGTGCTTTCCCTGGAAAGCCTGCCCAAGAAGCCAGAATAGAGAGGCAGGTAAGCCGAGCAGAGAAAGGAGAGCTCCAACCAAAGAACTATGTCACTCTGAAGATCAGGCCTCAATACTAGTATCAAAGGAGAGACTTTGCAAGGACCCCAAGGAGACTGCACAGTTTGCTGCAACCCCAAAAGTCAATCAATGCTCAGGCTTCAAGAAAGCCCATAAAAGACACAATAGGGAGACGAAGTTTAGTTTATGAAACCTTTATTATTTCTATTCAATCTCACTCGAAGTTCTTGCTAGACTAAGAAGCTGACTTTTCTGATTCTGTTTTAAATAAAATCTTATTCTTCAGTTTAAAAGCCCTCTCGCAGTCATTTTCAAGTAAGTAAAGGTCTAGGCGTATACAACTCACAGCTGGGTGCTTGAGAGTCCCATCACAGGCTTCCACATGAGCTACCTGAAACTGAAACACATTTGCACCTTTTGCTTTGAAAAAAAGTTCCGATTATCAACATCTGCCCTTCTCCCACAGGCTTTCTTTCGAGAATGAACTTTCCTTATTCTCCAGGTTTTTTGTTTCCCTGGAATGCTGAAAATCCACAGAACAAGAGGGACTGTCAAGAACAATAATAAATATGAAAAGCTTTGGTGGACACTGAAAAACAAGCCTTAATGCAGCTCACGTCTGATCCATTACAGCTACATTTGAGTTTTTGCTCAGTATGATTTCACTTGTGGGGCAAAGATTAGGCAGTAAGGGAAGTATTCATTCAGCAACTTCCCCATAAAAGCCTCTTGTTTTCATTAGCCAAGATGCTTATTCCTTTAGCTACAAACTCTTCCTGGTGCTAGCCCTGCCGCTTCATGCTTTTTAATATGCACTACATATCAAACTGAAAAAGTACCAACCTCTGCCCGTCAAGCAATAGCCAGTGGGATTTCATCGTCTATCAGCAACTGTATAAAGACCTTAAGTTCTGCAATTTACAGTTTGCTCTTATGTTTTATATAATTATATTTGTATGAAATTAGTGGTTTATGTAATATTTTTACTATTATTGGAAAACAGCAAATCTATCTAGGTTACTTAGCTCACAGCCATCCCTCCTGCTTCTGTCAGTTGCCACTTCTAGCTTCAGTAACATTAGTTCTTCACTACTATCAGTGTTATCGTTCTGTGTTTCATTTCAAATAAAACTACATGTTTAACATACTGCAAATACAAATAACTTTCTTGAAAACAAACATCAGATAAACACTAGAAAAAACTATTTAAATAGCAATTGCTGAATGTGGAATAGTGTTATGCACTAGGCTAAATAAAAAACTCCTTGTGTGATGCAGTTACAAAATATGTACAACAACATATTTTTTTGTTTGTTGTGCATAAACAACAATGCACAACAAACATGAGAAACAAAAAAACCCCACCATCAGTAATTCAAGAAGTAACAGCTAACAAAATATCCATTGCAAAAATTATTAAAATAGTGCTTTTCATGAAGGCATATCTCAGGTGAAACAACCCCAAAATTTGTACCACCAACTCTTCCCTTTCCTCAGAACCTGACAATACACGGTTTGCATTGCAAATTGAGATGTCTATGGATTTCAAAGCATTTTTAAAATCCAGGTATGAAAACTAAGATTGGGGGTGGGGAGGTGGGGTGTTCTAGGTTTTTGGTTTCGGGGTTTTGCAGATTTATTTTAATATTATTGAGCCGCAAGGACCACTCAGCAATTGCCACACCAGCTTTAATACTCCCAAATGCATCTAATCAGAAATTCAACAAATATGCACTGAAATAGTGTTTTCAAGTTCCTACTCATTTTCATAAAGTTTCATTCACTGTTCTGAATTGAAAAAAATGAGCACTGAATACCTGAAATGCAGACTGATTTAAGTTTCTATACAGCACTCATCACTGTGTTCAAATAGGACTCATTAAAAAGGTCACTTTCCCAAAAGGTTTCCTTCTTGGCTTCCAAACCAGCAACAGAAACTGGAATTACATTTCTACTATGAACCACTACATCTCATGAGATGTCATTACCAATCAATTATTCTCCTTTGAATTTAACTTTCATTCATGGTAACAGTAAGAATTCTATTCATATACATAAAGAATCCGTTCACCTAAAATGGTAATTTTGAATTTCTTGTGGCTTTTGCCACCTCAGAAAACTCCAAAACCCTCAAGCCTTTAATCATGAGAACTCCTAAGAATTTGCTTATTGTTTCTCTAACTTAAAAAAAAAAAAAAAAAAAAAAAA
>Ga0065711_1046392_pt1 | contig 12912 bp, 5 predicted proteins | sample Hoacrofraction12_FD_59098 | JGI IMG/M metagenome (GOLD analysis project Ga0065711, IMG submission 59098) | Hoatzin crop microbial communities from Cojedes, Venezuela - Epithelial fraction 12 v2 (version 2) | ecosystem: Host-associated > Birds > Digestive system > Esophagus > Crop | place... | reverse complement strand
CTGTCTGGGTCGTACGGTTCGTTGTTGTGTTTTCTCCTTATTTGTATCGTTGTTGTTCCTGTTTTCCCTCTGTTTGCTGTTCTGTTAAACTGCCCTTATCCCGACCCACCAGTTTCTGCCTCTTTCTTTTATTCTCCTCCGCACGCCGGCGGGGGGAAGGGCGGCCGCGTGGCGCTTTTGTTGCCGGCGGTAGCCGAAACCGAAACACTACCCCAGGACAAGACAGGCTGAGGAGCGCAGAGACAACCCAATGTGATTAGGTTCATGAATAGTTCAGATCACTGGAATGGCTTTGGATGGCTTGTGGGCATGCCAAGTGCGTAGTCAGGTCTAGCCAAAAAAAGTGGGAAAGCTGTGGCGAGCTTCTGAGGAGCGAAAAGCAGGTAGTCTGGATAATAAATAGTGAAACTCTTATTTCCCCAGAGAGTTTCAAAGATGTTGTCTTGCATTTTGGAAAAGTCTAAGCCAACTTCAAAACCAAAATCTGCGCACAGAATTACAAATAAATCTGCTTCTATTATCTAGAGAAGCTGCATTAGGATAGCTTGCCAGCACAGTGAGTTGTTTCACTTAGAAAAAGAAACAGCAGCATCCCAGAAAAATCTTGGTATTCCGAGTATATGGACATGCCCATATGTTTCAAGAAACCTACATAAGACTTGAAGAAGCCTTCTCTAAGATACCTCCACAGTCATTAACTGCCCAGGGAGGCAGAGCTGGGCAAATGTGGGCCCTCTTCAAGTCTTCTACTACATGCAGGCCCCCATCCGGTGTTCTGGCTCACACCATACCCTCATAAATCTAACAGGGTCTTTTGGGAGTGGGTAGTGGTGCTGGTCATCATTAAAACAGCACTTCAAGAACAGCAAGGCCTAATCTAAACTATGTGAAGGTGCAAGGGAGGAACGAAAAGTTCCAGAATAGCCTGAATTCCAGCCAGAAACACTACATTACTTTTTTTTGTGGATAGACAATTTCCATCTGTCTGTGCAACACAGTAGATGAAGTCAGGTACAATCTCTCATTTGATTTTCTTTTTCTCTCTTAGGTTATTTAAAGACAGTGAATTTTCTGAGCTCTGGGCAATAGGGCTAAAAGTGCTTTAGTGAAGCTTGTATCAGGATGATAACGTAACTGGTATAGTTGAGGACATTCCTCTGCAGCTAAAAGGGGAAAAAAGATTGAAACCTTACACACCACCACATCTGGACTTTTCTTGTCAGCAGATCCTTGAAGACGATTCTCTGTTTCTGTAAAGCAGTATAATGTGCTACACATTTTATCTAGCTGAAAACATGGGGAAGATGTTTTGCTCAGCAAAACACCTTTGATGCTGCTCAGCAACTGTGCCATGGGGGAAAACAAATTAATGTAAGACAAATAAAGCCAGGCTACCTAGGAGTTGGGAGATTGCCTGAGAAATGAGGTGGGCAAATCCCAAAAGATATTCTGTTTGGATTGAGTCTGGAGACTGATCCAGACTATTCATATTTCTTAACTCTATAACGGTAATATTTTGCCTCCTAACTGAGATCTTCACTCTACTTCATGAAATTAAATAGTGCACATGAAATCCTGGAGAAGGTATTTGGGGTTAAGAGGTGGATTCTTACCAAAGAATGAAGAAAAGCACCGAAAAGGTTTTGTGTTTAAGTCTTCATTGTTCTCAAACTTGCATGGTTGTTTAGTCCTGTGCAAATTGGTATGAATTCTGCAGAATGACTATGGTCACACTAACTTTGTCATTTATGAAAGTCAGTGTGCCTGTTGGCTTTTTGGCCAGGAATGACTTTTTTCTTTCTTTTCTGTGCTTAGCTCACTTCACTTTGCAAGCTCATTTAGCTCACAACAGCAATGTAGTTATAATTAATACTGCATCCTCCAGAAACAGGATGCAGAATGATCTCTGAGGACCTATCAGCAGAGTAATTGGAGTGTTTGAGAAGAACATGTTGCCGTCTTGTTTAGTTCTAAGAAGAAACGGTATGGCTACATACCCTACAAGTCTCAGGAAAAGGAGAAAGAGAACAGAGGACTACAGCCACTGTGTTATGCCTTATGAAGTGCTAGAACAGTCCAGCAGTCCCGAGTTATGAGGGCTGCCATTGAGTTACCAGTGAAGCTACTGAGTACCAGCCTTGCATACCCAGACTTGGTACATTTGTAGACTCTGGAAGGTCTATTTATCCATTTCTAAATTCATATCATGCCAGCTGGACTGCATTTAAGTTATGTTCAAAGGTAAAATAATATTTTCAGGATAAAGTGTTTACCTAATTCCTAAAATAATGGAAAATATGGACTTAGTGATAGGAGGGAACAGAGTCCTTCTCAGAAGTGTGCAGCAATTACACTAAACAGTTTGTAACCATGACAGAAACATGGTAAACAAGCCAAGGAGTATTACTCCTCTAGTCATATTTCAAAGTGAATACCTTTTGTGTCCTTCCCTTAATGTCATTCCAGAGCAGACAGCTTTTTAACGAAACACTCCTCACCACTATGTAAATCCCAAGTAATCACTGCAAAGATTATCTTTTTTCCACAGATTAGAAGTCTGTCGTAGCACATGATACCCGATATAGGAGTGGTGGTGCCTACTTTAGGGAAAAACAAAGGAACGAAATGGCCTTTCAAATTCTCTAAATCCTTTTTCTCTCTTCAAAAGTGGAGTCTAAATCCTTTGTGGCAACAAAAGGTTTTACTGTCCTCAGCAATGACATGACTTGTGCTCTGCAAGATGCTGCGTGCCTTCCGTTCCCAGTTAGTAAAAAAACAGAAGACACCTAAGGTTGTTACCTTGTTGTGATCTCTGTCCCTGAAAACGAGCTTTGCTTTGTCTTCTTTGCTCCTGAGTGGTTAGTTAGGAATCACTGTGCATTCAGTACAGTATCTGCATTAAGATTTAAATTCTTTTAACATTTAAAAGGGGACTGTTAAAAATAGCACATGGAAGCATTCCCTTTACATATTTATATCTACAGAATATGATGTTTTGTTTCCAGTCACAAAGATGAACTTCCCTGGTGCAAGTAAATATGAAATGAAAGCAAGCTGGAGATAGGTTGCTACAAAGACATGAGGTATGTAAAGCTGAACAGAGAAGTTCGCCCAGGAACCTGGGCAGAAACCATATACCATACTGGCCCACAGAAAAGAACCAAATATTCAGTAAATAGAGCTTAACAAAGCAAATAAGGTTACAATTATCTGATATCGTCTCCATCATCAAGCTGACACAAATCTGTCTTTATCACAGGACAAATAAAGCAGTACTGTACAATTTCAGCCTGATTTTCAAGAGAGATTTCAATGCTGAACTACTGTATTCCCATTGAAAAATCAACATCTGTCCAGAAAATAAAACATGTGAGGACTGTTTATCTCCTGTGAATAGATCCTCTAAGAAAGCATCCTGATAATTTTTTTGAGCAATAAATCTATCAAGCAGCAACAAGTGCTGCTACATTTAAACTGCAGTGAATGAGTCAGTGTTCTAACTAGAGAGCTTCATTCTGAATATCAGCAGCCTTTACCAGAGACACCACCAAACTCATTAGCCAGCTGGTTACCTAAAACATAATGGGCCAGATTTTCTGCTGATGTCATTCTGTTTGAATTCAGTCTCAAAGTAAGTTTTTCACTTAAACAGCATGAGAGTTTGTTTTACATAAATAAGGACTCCCATCTATAGAAGAGAGTAAGCCAATGCATATTAAAAAAAAATTCTTGATTAATCATTACTGTACTTGTGAAAAGGTCTGAAAGATTCTACACTGCAAGTAGCCGCACTAACAAATTTTAATTTATATTGAATCTAATCCTTGGGAAAAAAAAAACAAGGAAAACAAGTAAATGGAGTTTATTTCATGATCTCAGGACAATGTTTACCATAGACATAGCAATGGTATGTCAGTATGACAGTAGACACCTCAAAATCATATAAACATTCAGATAGATGCAGAAAGACTTAAAATGGGATCCATTTCCATTGAAAATTTGAATACTATTTGAAAATGCCATATTTCTACTATTGTAATAGACCATGCCACCCATGCCCCAAACAATCCTAGCATATTAACTTAAATCATGTAAATACGTGGTCAAATCTGTTACAATTTTTCTTTTCAGAGACTCAGTCACCTCTCAAGATTTTTCCCATTGGTGTGAAGAATGAGAAAAGACCTGATGGACTGCATATTCCCTCTCCCTACTAATCCTTGCTAAAATAAATAGTTCCCAAGGAGCCAGATTCTGCTTTCAGTTGTACCAGTGCAAAAGAAAATAGAGTTTCAAAGCCAGAATGATATTCATATAATAGGAGCAGAACGTAACCCTGTTTATTTGTCTGATCCAGTTTTAAGTGACTGAAGTGACAATGTTTTTACTGCTTCCCTAATGAAACACTTTTACAATTTAACAGACCTGACTGTTAAGATTACTTTTTCTCCTGACATTTCCCTCATTTTCATTTGCTCAGTTTCATCCTGTTTCACCAGTCATATCCTACTGGACAACATAAGGCATGCTGCATATATATATATATAGGTAGTGGCAAGCTGTACTACCACTAATATTTAGAAAGCAAGCACAAATGCTGAAATGGCCATGTGATCTTACTTAATGTATCGGATTCAATCAATATTTTCTTGCATATGTCGCACCGCACCTTTCTTTTTTCCAGCACACTTCATTATGTCTCTGCATCATTATGCATGTGTGCATGTGTTTATGTGCATTGTTCATTTATTGTCGCTTCATGGACAAGTTTCACTTCATTTTCCCCCAGCTACTCCACTATTGACATGTCGACTGAGGAAATCTCAAACAGACTTCTTCCTTTCTTTTTTTTCAGATGTGCTTGTCTGTCATAGGCACTATTTAAATAGCAATACATCTATGGAACTCACACATAGTTTATTTATAAGGCCCCAAAACTCCCTCACGGCAATCATTTAACATTGATAGTTCAGCCAGCTGCTATCTCTGTTGTTCATTTTTTTGAGTAATACAGTAAAATGCAACAGCACCTATATTATGCCTTTCAAACAGAGTACCTCGGAGCACTTCATGCGCAAGAAATATAACTATTAAAATGAGTGCTGTAGATTCAGGGTAGTTGAATGGTGGGCTGAGAAGAGAAAGGCTGTTAGCAGGAACCTGAACTTTAAAGAAGAATAATGGAGACACGCTGCAAGAGAATCCCGACTCTTATCCATGAGTGCTGTGCTGCGAGAAACACCGCACTGGCAGGAAAAGGGTTGTAGCAAGTGGGTTGTGGGGACTGGACTACTGTGTTTTATATTTTATTTTAATGAATGATTCTTTAATTTTTTCTAAGCAGGCCGTGCTCAGATATTAAACATAAAATAAATGTACTGACAGGCATACAAATGTAGTTTTTTTCCTAGGTTCCTTTTTTGCTTAGTGAAACACAATGGCAAATCAACTGACAGCAAGCCTGTCTGTTATAATAGATTTTCTCTGAAGGACCAGGGCAATCCTGTCTCTTTCCCAGGTTTTGGGAGGACTGTCCAGGCTGGGGCTCTGCTGTACAGCAGGAAACCTTGTTGCATCCTCACTGGAACAAGATGTGGATATGGTTAGTTTCTTCGTACCAGTACAAACTTTCCAAAGCAAAAGTAGGAATGTGGGAATGACTTGGAAAAGGGTGAATTCTTTAGGAGGTTAGTGCATGCAGGTTTCTTACATAGGCTGTACTTCAACTCTGGAAGGTTTTTTCACCCATCCTTTTGAGACTTCTGCTTAGGACACATTAGTATTTGTTTGGCTCATTTTCTCTTTGCCTAGGCTTTCCTGATTGTGTTCCAGGAGATTTTTTTACTTTTTATTTGTACTATCAAACATTCCTTTCAGCTTACGACAATGTTGCAGTAGTCTTCTGTAACTGGTGATATTAGTATATGTTCCTTTTTTATGGCTGGTTTAAAGAAAGTTGTGAAACATTTTGTGACCAGCCATCAACTGTATTTTGCCTTTAAAAACAGAAGAGATGTCTTTATTCATGTGTCTTTCCTTAACTGCTGTTAGGGAAGGCAGCAGAACATCTGTGTAATGTCCTTTGACTGTTGGTGATAATGATCACAGTACAGCCCTTAAAGTGATATGAAGTATGTAGGGGTGAGACTTGTATAAAGCGATGCTCTTCAGCGCATTTGTGGTCTACCCTAGTTTTCTTAGAAGAAACTGTGAAAGCAACCTCTTAGCAAGGAGGAAGCTGTGATATTTTCTGGTAGGTATCCTGGTTAGACAAGGGGAGGACACACACTAGGGGGTAGATACATGCTGTAGGGTAGATGCAGCCACGTGGAGTAGTCAGATTGGATGAAATTACTCTGTCTTTGCTCTGAGCTCAGGTGCTAGTCAGGGTAATATGTGTAATTCATACTGCATATTTTCCCTGATGAAAAATCAGAGAATATTTAATACCATAGCTACCGATATGCACAAGACAGTCTTAAGTGAGAGACCTCGTTTGTCCAAGTCTGTTTACAACAGTATCCCAATAGATAAGCATTCTACACTACTGTTATGAGTGGAAATATCCTTTTAGAAGGGAGTAAGGTCATGTCAGCAAAATGAGTGGGAAAGTTGTTGATGCTGAGGGCCCAGTGACCCGTATCTGACACGATTTAGCAGTTAATCAGGAAGCTCTATTAATATTGAGTAATCTGAATCCATTTCATAATCAGACTCCCTCAGATGGAGCATGTTGTGAGAAAGATCAGAAAGAATAGGTATGAATATTTTTTTTTAGTAAGGAGAGATGGTGCCAGAATCTAAAGTCAGTGGCACTTTGAAATCAATAGCAATCAATTCTGCAACAATCTGGAAGCCAGTGATACCTGACAGAATAGTCAAGATGTCAAATTTTATTACAAGTGAGTTCCCTGATGTCACAGCAGCAGCCTTTAAATGTATTTCTCTGTAAGATTAATCAGATCAGAAGAGCAGCAAAAGGACGAGATGGTGAAAAAAGTGTAATGAAGTCTTGATGGATAAACTGAAATGTGATGGTGCTGGAGAATAAAATAAATATTACTTTTCTGATAATGCATAGGTAAAGATTAAAATGGAGAATGTCTGAAAAGAATAGGCCAGGAGTAATTATAGCAAAAGACTTTAAATTGTACATATATATTTTTTAAATGTACAATTCGTATAAAAATGCACTATACAAAATATGGGAACATGTAAAGTGATCATTTGAGAAAGACACGGGCAGATATTTATCAATGGGGAGCAGGAAAGAAAAGTAGCTGCTTTATTGTCAATGGTGGATATTTTTTCCTTAAAATGCTGACTGAAATAAAATGTTTCTGTCCTGATTTTAAAATTTTTGGTACAAAAATATCAATACCAAAACAGTGTTTCAGTCCATAAATGTATATCACTGACTTAAGGGGCTGTGTTAATGCCTGTTCTCAGAAATGAGACGACCTGACCTGTGACACACAACTGTGCCCCCTTCCAAAAGAAGATAGAAGCAGAGTATCTCTTGAAGTCTGCGGTTACCCTATGTGTTGCAGGGAGAATTAGACCATGAAATGCAGGTCCTACAGGAAAACAAGGACATGCAGAAATCAAAATGCCATTCCCTTACAAATATTCTGGTCAAAATAAAAAACCATTCAACAGAAACATTTTCATTGTGGAGAAGCTGGGCTTTTTGAATGGAAAATCCCATTTTCGTAAGAAACTGAATATTCTTCATGAAAAAATGCACCCGGTTGAAAACACAGAATCCTTTTGAAAAGTTGTCATTATAAAACCGTGAATGCAGCCTCTGCAGCATCAGTATGTAGGAATCATTGTTTCCAGTTCCTTTTTTTTTTTCTTATTTGTTCACCAGCCACATGAAATAAGTCACCCTGTCCAGTTCTCCTTTGTAAAATTTACGGAATAGTCATAGTATTCCTAATGGGTGTATTGAGACTTATCTGCTGCCAGTAAAATACTCTGGGATCCTAAAATGAGAGGTTCTGTCTAAATGGGATTATGTAGAAAGCATTATGTTGAAAGAAGATGTTCCGTGCTGATGATCTTATTCCCTCAGGATTTTGTACTCTGTAGTCTCACAGAAGAGAGATCAGCCCAAGATACAATTACAGAATCTCATGGGAAGAAGAATAATTTCTCCAGTCACTATCTTGCAGCAATGTGCACCAACATTTATAATTTTATTCTTACTACCAGACACAACATGGAATACATTCTGTAAAAGAAATAGAACAACTGCAAAGCTCACACTACAAAGCCTGCAATCAGAGTTCAGTTGAACGTTTTAGACCTAAACCGACATTTATCATTCATAAAGACCCTGTGGGCTTTCTTCAAGGTCTGTCAAATCCACTATCTCATATGTATACCAAATGTGACTAACTTCATGGCAGAGGCACTATAGGCAATGCATCTGATCATTTTACTGGACCTTTACTAACCTAGAAAAAAATTGTTCAGCTTCACTTCTTGCAAAGTTGAAATTCTGTTAGACAAATCTCCAGCACACTTGCTAGTGCTGTCTGCCTGTGAATTAATATTATGTGGAATATGACAAATGTTTTTTTCTTTAAAAAAGAAAAGGTTTCTTTTTTTATATCTTGACTTTGCAGACAGAAATATCTTGACTCAAAGGTCTTGAATTCTGAGTTTGCATTTAAGAATTCAACTTAGGAGAGAGCATGATTATCCAAATCTTCTATGCTGACATTTGAATTCTAAACTAAAATAACAGAAGACAAATAAAAGCAAAGGGGTAACAGGAACTACCCGAGGAAATATATTATTTAGATTGAATTGATATTCTGGAGAAAGGGTCCCTTGGCACAAGAACAGAGGGAGGAGAGACAGAGTTAAAATGCTACAGGGCTGATAAAGGATTACAAAGCTGGAGATACAGGAGAAAGAAAGAAAGTAATTTTAGACATTGCAAATAGATGGCATTTGTCTGGCATAAAGCACAAAATGGGAAGTTGTTGGTGGTCTGTATTTGTGACTCCTTAATCAAAAGGGGTTTTTACCCTTCACCTTTTTTGTTTCTGTTGATTTCTTATTACTGAACCAATTCATAGGTAGATGACAGAGGTGGTGATAGGGTGGCTCATTTAAACTTCTGTTTCTGTGGTCTATCTTTGTACCTTAAGTGGGTGTATTATGTAAGCTCTGGCCGGGCACCAAATAGTCCTTTCAAAAAAGCAAAATTTCAGGCTGTTTGTAAAGTCCATATGCAGCCTATGAAGGAAGGATAAATTAAGAATGCTGCTTTCAGAGGTATACAAAGTTGAGCAACTTCACAATTGGAAATCCACGGGCAACATTGTACTGATAAGCAAAATTGTGTTTAGTTCTCCCAGTGGCAATCCTGCACTTCGTAACAGAAATCCTGGCTCTGCACCTCTATGCTCTTATCTTTCGTGCCATTTCCTGATTTGCTTTTAGTAATCCAGTTTGAAAGATCATCCAGATTGTTCTGCATTTTTTCTGTGTCAATGGAACTCCAAGTTTTATGTCATCACCAAGTTTCAATTAATGCACTCAGCTTTTGTGACAAGATTGCTAGCAAAGTCATTGGGTAAGATTGGTCCCAGGACTGAATCTTGAGGAACAACGTTTGTGATTTTCCTTTCCCAGGGCTGGTGATCTGTCACCAAAACTGCTTGTTTCCTTTCCCTGAGGCCGGCCCGTTATGCATTTAGGGATAATTTAAATCTTTTCTGGTTCATTTGATGATTATCCACACAACATGTGACAGAAGTCTTGACTGAAAGCATCCTAAAGGTTCAGTTGTTTGACCAAAGAAAGATACCAAAATAGTTTCATATGACCTGTGGTAAGATTATGTGGCCCTGGATCCAAATACCCATTTGTCATCTTTCTTTGACTATTGTGCCTTTAAAAATTACCATTTGTAGGACACAGAGTGTGTCCTTGATATCCTACATTAGTCAGGCCAAGTGTGTGAGCCTGCCTGGCTCAGCCTGCACCCGTGTTCTGTGTAACATTTCATTAAAGGATTCCCAAAATAAGCACTTATACTGAGCTTGCACCCCGGAAGCCAGTATGATTGTTAGGTTTGGCTGGACTCCCTAGTCAAGCATCACCTGCCATAGCTTTTTCACACATGCAGCCTGGTTAATATTCAATGCAAACATGTTGTGTCCTCTTTCATGAATGTAATATGTATCTTACTGTTATCAAAATGAGAGGCTTTCTATCTAGTGCTGATGTCAATTTCACTGGGTGATTTTAAATGGGAAAACAGTGCCAAAATGGCACTTTTTAAATGGAGAAAGCATTAATTCTATCATAACATAGCAAGAGTGGAGAGAAGCATCAGCACAGCCAGTATCAGTTGTCTATAAAAAAACAGAGCAGAGATGGTTATTCAGCTACTTCATGCACTTGAGTGAGCAATGACACAACTTGAGGCAGTTTCCTCTTGTCCTAGCACTTGCTACTTGGAAAAAGAGACTGACACCCACCTTGCTACAACCTCCTTTCAGGTAGTTGTAGAGAGTCATAAGGTCTCCACTGAGCCTCCATTTGTCCAGGATAAAAAACCCCCGTTCCCTCAGCTGCTCCTCATCGGACTTGGTCTTTAGACCCTGAGATCATGGAAGGGGTATGAACTTTCAGCTTGGAAGAATGGGATAGAGAAGCAGCACCACACAACCACCACAACCTGAGTTTTTCCACCTTTCAGAGGGAGCCATTTTCAAGTTCAGTTATCTGCTCTCTAAAACCAGATGGTCACTCTAAACAATCTTGGAGAAAGCAAGAAATTTTTTAGACCACATCAAGCAGTTGGTTTACTACAGGTTTTAAGACCATTCTTGTTTTGTCATTTATTTGTGTGTTCGCTCCTTTGGAACCCCACACTGAATACAACTTGAGCGATTTAATACTCTTAATACACAACACAATTTTATCAAAGACATAGACAGCAGAATTGAGTGCACCCTCAACAAGTTTGCAGATGACACCAAGCTGAATGGTGCAGTTGACACGCCAGAAGGACAGAATGCCATCCAGAGGGATCTGGACAAGCTTGAGAAGTGGGGCTGTTTGTGAACCTCATGAGCAAGGTCCTGCATCTGTGTCGGGGCAACCACCGCTATCAATACAGGCTGGGGGATAAAGGGATTGAGAGCAGTCGTGAAGAGAAGGACTTGGGGTTACCGGTGGAAATAAGCTAGACATGAGCTGGCAATGTGTGCTCACAGCCCAGAAGGCCAACCGCATCCTGGGCTGCATCAAAAGCAGCGCAGGCAGCAGGGCAAGGGAGGAGATTCTGCTCCTCTACTCTGCTCTGGTGAGACGCCACCAGGAGTACTGCATCCAGCCCTGGAGCCCTCAGCACAAAAAAGACATGACCTGTTGGAGCAAGTCCAGAGGAGGGCCACGGGTAGACCTTGTTGCAGCCTTTCAGTACCTGAAGGGGGCCTACAGGAAAGCTGGAGCGGGACTTTTTATAAGCGCCTGGAGTGATAGAGCAGGGGGTAATGACTTTAAACTAAAGAGGGATAGATTTAGACTAGATATAAGGAAGAAATTTTTTACTACGAGGGTGGTGAGGCACTGGAAGATGTTGCCCAGAGAAGTTGTGGATTCTGCCTCCCTGTCGGTGTTCAAGGCCAGATTGGATGGGGCTTTGAGCAACCTGATGTAGTGGAAGGTGTCCCTGCCCATGGCAGGGGGGTTAGGCTAGATGACCTCTAGATGTCCCTTCCATTCCAAACCATTCTATGATTCTGTAATATCCTCATCAAAATCCCCTATGAAGGTCCTATCATGATTCTCATCTACTTCATACAAATTCTAAAATATGGTATTTGTACAATAGATTTGTTCTCCTATGTAATTTCATAGAATTCTAGGAAAAAACTCAACACTGGGAGGAGGGAGAGAACTCTGTTTTCTCTTTTCTGGGACCTGCCTTCCCTCTCATTTTATATGATGGACAAAAAAAGCCTTCTTCTTAATATTTTCAAAACTGCTTTTAAAGATCACAAGAATTAAGCAACCTCCAGTGAGTCATAGACATTTTCAAAGCTCTTCTACCTCAGTCTTTCGTCAAGAATAAATAGAAAAAGAACTGACTCTTTAAAATAACATAAGCAAAGAAAAGGAAAGTGAACTTCAGTATTCACGACCTAATTTACATTCCCTGCTCATTCTGGCAACTCTTGTAGTTAGCAGATGGTGCAAAGGCAAATACACCTTTTGATTACAGGAAAAATGAAAAAAAAGAAGTGATTTAGGAAATGTGCTCCATTAAGCATAAGAAATTAGGACTGGTTCACTTTTATTACTAGTTTGCAACACAATTAAGCAAATTAGACGAAATTGGGTACCTAACTGGCTTCAGGCCTCTAAAAATATATCCCATTAGTCCTAGTTCAGGAAGCAGGTCTGTTCAAGATATCATGCTGGATCCTACATATAGCCATCGATGTCACTGACTTCGCTGCTTAACTGCAGCCTCTCCGACAAATTCAAACCTGGCAGGTACCAGTGTGACATAGAATCATAGAATCATAGAAAGTTTTGCGTTGGAATGGACCCCTAGAGGTCATCTAGTCCAACCCCCCCACAGCGAGCAGGGACACCACTAACTAGATCAGGTTGCTCAGAGCCCTGTCCAACCTGGTCTTGAATGTTTACAGGGATGGGGCCTCCACTACCTCTCTGGGCAACTTGTTCCAGTGTTTCATGACCCTCATTGTAAAGAATTTCTTCCTTATATCTAGCCTAAACCTACTCTGTTTTAGTTTAAAACCATTACCCCTCGTCCTGTCACTGCTGTCTCTACCAAAAAGATTGTCCCCATCTTTCCTATAGGCTCCCTTTAAGTACTGAAAGGCTGCAATCAGGTCTCCCCGCAGCCTTCTC
>Ga0065711_1046391_pt1 | contig 12914 bp, 12 predicted proteins | sample Hoacrofraction12_FD_59098 | JGI IMG/M metagenome (GOLD analysis project Ga0065711, IMG submission 59098) | Hoatzin crop microbial communities from Cojedes, Venezuela - Epithelial fraction 12 v2 (version 2) | ecosystem: Host-associated > Birds > Digestive system > Esophagus > Crop | place... | reverse complement strand
TTCCCTTCCCTTCCCTCCCCTCCCCTTCCCTTCCCTTCCCCTCCCGCCCTATCCATTCCCTCCCATTCCATGGAAATCCTTTGTCCTTCTCTTCTGCTACTTAATGCCTTTTTTCCCCACCAACATTTGCTTTTTTTTTTTTTTCTATTCTAAAAGCTTTGTATAGAAGGACATTTCAATAAAGGGAAGAATTTCATGCTCTAAGAGATCATTCTTCTGTGATATGTGTATTTTTCAATCAACATTTAGCATTTTCTTCAGCCTCTACCTGCCATGTGGTCTTTCTTTTCTAACCTGTTTAATCATGTATGACAGTTTATTGGATGAATGCTTTTGCCTTTCCAATAAGGTGCTCTGACTTCGTATTTCAATCTTCATATCTCTTGTAAGCTCTCTCCAGTGATTGATTAAAACAGATATATATTTATGGACTACATAAGTGATAACTTATTACAACATTCTGAAGTATCTCAGGCATGCAAAACCAAGGGTGAAATTCAGGCCTCACAACAGCAAAACTCTTATCATTTCTGAGGGGCTGAGATTTCACCCCAAGGATGGAGAGAAATTATTTATGGTGGCACAGGGGAATATAACTATGAATAATTTGATGAAATTAGGATGGAATAAATTCCTATCAGTGACATATATTATGTCAGGGATCAGTATATCAATGGAAGTAATGGAAGATCTATAGAATCAGACATTTTAAACTAGCTTTGAAGAAGGACTAGATAGTAATGCAGTGAGAAATTTAATTGCTTAAAAGATTCAAACTCTCCTCAGGTCGTACAGTTCAAAAGCTCCTGTCGCTGCCTGCTTATCCCATTTCAGCTAATTTTCTGAATAAAATTAAAGTCTTAGTCTGCCTGATGCATTTTTTATGTTTGGAATTAAGTGATCAGAATGAATCCTATTTGACAGAGGGTTAGGGGTTTAGAAGCTCAAGACTTACTATAGGCATTGCAGAAAGAGGCAGCTAGATAGAAGAAGACGGGCAAAATCATTATCCTTGATGAAAATCTAAGAAGACATCATAGAATGCATAAGGCAGAAAAATTCTGGTAGCCAAGTTTCATTCATTCTATCACTCACAGAATTTTTCAAGAAAATTCCTTTGTGTTGCTAAATGCCTTAAGGACTGACTGAATGATAAATGAAAGCAAAAGAAAGGCCCAGATGTATCACATGATACAACTATGAGAGATCAGAGTGGTGTGGAAGGGAAATGTAATTCTAAGATATATTTGTGGTGGGTTGGCCCTGGCTGGACACCAGATGCCCACCAAAGCTGCTCTAGCACTTCCTCTCTTTGGCTCAACAGAGGAGTGAAAATATGACGAAAGGCTCATGGGTTGAGATAAGGACAGGGGGAGATCACTCACCAATTACCATCATGGGAAAACCAGACTCGTCTTAGGGAAATTAGTTTAATTTATTACCGATCACATCAGAGTAAGATAATGAGAAATAAAACCAGATCTTAAAACACCTTCCCCCACTCCTCCATTCTTCCCAGGCTTAACTTTACTCCTGAACTCTCTAGCTCCTCGCCCAGAGCGGTGAAGGGGGACACGGAATGGGGGTTGAAGTCAGTTCATGACACGTTGTCTCTGCTGCTCCTGCCTCCTCATGGGGAGGACTCCTCACACTCTTCCCCTGCTCCAGTGTGGGGTCCCTCCCATGGGAGACAGTCCTTCATGAACTTCTCCATTGCGAGTCCTCTTCATGGGTTGCAGTTTTCATGAACTGCTCCAGCGTGGGTCCCCTGCAGGGTATATGTGTCCTACCAGCAAACTTACTCCAGTGTGGGCTTCCCACAGGGTCACAGCTTCCTTTGGACATCCACCTGCTCTGGCATGGGGTTCTCTATGGGCTTCAGGTGGATATCTGCTCCACGGTGGACCTCCATGGGCTGCAGGGGGACAGCCTGCCTCACCCTGGTCTTCTCCATGGGCTGCAGGGGAATGTCTGCTCCAGCACCTGACATACCTCCTATACTTCCTTCCTCTCCTTCTTCACTGGCCTTGGTGTCTGCAGAGTTGTTTCTCTCACATATTCTCACTCCTCACTTTGGCTGCCATTGTGCAGGTTTTTTTCCTTCTTCTTAACTATGTTATCGCAGAGGCGCTACCACTGTTGCTGATTTGGCCAGCGGTGGATCCGTCTTGGAGCCGTCTGGCACTGGCTCTGTCAGACATTGGCGAAGCTTCTGTCAGCTTCTCACAGAAGCCACCCCTGTAGCCCGCCAGCTGCCAAAAATTTGCCACACAAATCCAATACAGTATTACTTTACTTGTTTTTAGTAGAGAAACTTTCTAGCCTTCTCTTGTCATAAAAATTCAAATAGCTATCAAACATTTGTGGAGTCTGTGAAGGTCAGACCTCACTCAGACCTGCCAGAACTGAACAGTTCTTACGAATTACCAAATCCTACATGCAGACTGACGTTGTTTCCCAATGCTAGTCCTATATTAGTTGTTCAGAGCAAATAAAAACAAACTCTGTATTTTGCCATTAAATTTTTAATTATTTCATATCATACTGAATGTCCTTTTTTGCAGTCTAAGACACTTTTATGCAGTAGATTAGCAATGAAAAGAAGCAATTTCCTGTTCCAGATTAAATGCATTATTCTACTGAAAACACTTCAAAAGAGTGAGTTCTGCTTATAAATATCTCAAAAATTTTTTTGGCCTTCAGAAATCTAGATTTGTTATGTACTGCCCATTATGTATTAATGTAACGATATAAGAGTGTGGGGATAGAGATCAATGAAATCAATGAAAACTTAGAAAAATCTGCTAGAAACAGGATGTTTATTATTCAGAGTAAACAGTGTGACTTGGAATAACTCAGGTATACAGTTAACGCAATCATTCTTCCTGACGTAAATGTCCTATAGTGGACAGAGGCCAGTAGCTGCAGTAGTATGTGTTTCTCATTTCTTTCCCTGATTTCTCAAGAAGTGGGGTTCAAACTTGTCTTTTCCATATAATTACAGCCACCGATGTGACACAGCCATGAAAAAGTAAATCTTCTTGGAGTCTGTGAGGTATCTCAAGAAGAGGTAGGTGTACCACTGAAATTCCTCCAATGGGTTTTGGTTCTGGCTGCTAATTGATAATAAATGAAATGTTTAGCATTGCCGCTTTCTGATTCTTATGCATCAGTGTTATTACTAGAAAAAGGCAGAGTTGTACCAGGCTTTCTAAAGGATGTGATTCATAAATTACTCTCACTGTAGATTTCTCTTATTTCAGTTCTGCTCATGATTAAACTACACAATGAATACAAATGTTTGGTGTCTGACATTCCTTATTAGTCCTGTTTCCTCTCTGATAAACAAAGAACGGGAGTTAAAGAAAGAGATTTGCAATGTGTTACATAGAATCATAGAATCATATGTTGGAAAAGACCTCTAAGCTTATCAAGTCCAACCATCCACCCAACGCTACCATGCCTACTAAACCATATCCCAAAGTGCCACATCTACACGTTTTTTAAATACCTCCATGGATGGGGACTCCACCACCTCCCTGGGCAGCCTATTCCAATGCCTGACCAATCTTTCAGTAAAGAAATTTTTCCTAATATCTAAACTAAACCTCCCCTGATGCAACTTGAGGCCATTGCCTCTCGTCCTATCACTAGTTACCTGGAAGAAGAGACCAATACCTGCCTCACTACAACCTCCTTTCAAGTAGCTGTAGAGAGCAAGAAGGTTCCCTCTCAGCCTCCTCGTCTCCAGACTAAACAGCCCCAGGTCCCTCAGCCTCTCCTCATAGGACTTGTTCTCTAGACCTCTCACCAGCCTCGTTGCCCTTTTCTGGACATGCTCCAGCAGCTCAATGTCTTTCTTGTAGTGAGGGGCCCAAAACGGAACACAGCACTCAAGGTGCAGCCTCACCAGTGCCAAGTACAGGGGTACAATCACCACCCTACTCCTGCTGGCCACACTATTCCTGATACAAGCCAGGATGCCATTGGCCTTCTTGGTCACCTGGGCACACTGCTGGTGCATGTTCAACTGGCTGTCGACCAACACTCCCAGTTATTTTTCTGCCAGGCAGCTTTCCAGCCACTCCTCCCCAGGCCTGTAGCGTTGCATGGGGTTGTTGTGACACAAGTGCAGGAGCTGGCATTTGACCTTGTTGAACCTCATACAGCTGGCCTCGGCCCATCGATCCAGCCTGTCCAGATCCCTCTGCAGAGCCTTCCTACCCTGAAGCAGATCAACACTCCAGCCCAGCTTGGTGTCATCTGCAAAGTTACTGAGGGACCACTCAATCCCCTCATCCAGATCATTGATAAAGATGTTAAACAAGACTGGCCCCAATACTAAGCCCTGGGGAACACCACTCGTGACTGGCCGCCAACTGGATTTGACTCCACCACCACCCTCTGCGCTCGGCCATTCAACCAGTTCTTTATCCAGTGAAGAGTACACCCACCAAAACCATGGGTGGTTTGTCCAGGAGGATGCTGTGAGGAACAGTGTCAAAGGCCTTACTAAAGTCCAGGTAGACAACATCCGCAGCCTTTCCTTCAGCCACTGGATGTCACCTGGCCATAGAAGGAGATCAGGTTGGTCAAGCAGGACCTGCCTTTCACGCTTTCATGAGCCCATGCTAGCTGGGCCTGATCCCCTGGTTGTCCTTCACATGGCCAGTGAATGCACTCAGGATGAATTGCTCCATAATCTTGTTTGGCACGGAGGTCAGGCTGACAGGCCTGTAGTTCCCAGCATCTGTCTTCCAGCCCTTCTTGTGGAATGTAAGGGCAAGTTTATGTACCCACTTAATTTGTATGTGTTCCTCTGATTTACATTGATTTCCAACAGAAGTTGCTTTTGACTGGAATAGATTTACCCCTGATGAAAGAAATAATTTAGGTCCTGCTCTTTTGTTATTTTCCAGAAAATTTCTGGGCACTTCAGTACAGGTTAGGGAAGTCAACACTTTCATCACACTGTTCCTCATCCCAAGTCCAAACCAAACAAACTATGTCCAAATACAGAGAGCTGAGATTTTTTTCAACAGTGGCTCAGAACTGGAAAGTTGAAACACAGATGTAATTGTATGGAAACTATCTGTGTCATTTGTGAAGAAAAACATGATTGGAACAAGTGTGGTGTATATTACAGTTTAAATACAAAGATGGGATACAATCTCTAATACAAACCTTGTTTTGTGGGCTAAGGGGCCACCCATGCTGGATTAGCCAGAGAGCATTAAAAAGAAAGCTTTCTTATTCCTGACCTAATCTGCACTATTCTTAGGCATTTATTTATTTTTAGCTGTAAAAATCCACTTTTTTTACAGTTTTCCTCTTATAATTCCATGTGTCATACAAATGCTTTCCCTGTTAACTCAGAGCATTTTAGATCTTTCTGATTGTATTTCCTCACTCAGAAAACAATGCCATAATTTAGTTTTTTTCAGACAGTTAAGACAATAATTCTTTGGGTATGTGCAGTAAAGACATGAAAGTTTCTGTAGCCCACAGCACAAATAATGTAGATGCAAAGTATCCAGACTCCTTGTCTTTCCAGATTGAAAGCTCAAGTACATTTATGTGCGTAAACAGGTTTCTGACTGGCTTATATCCCAAAAAAGAGATCTGCATTAACACTTTTTCATCCTAGTCAGAGGGCTAAAATTTTGTAATGTTCCCTTATCTGGAAGGTATGTATCTTCCACAATCATCTTTCTTCTCGTCCCCAAAATTTCAGCAGAGTTAGACAGTCTTTTACGGGAAAAAGATACATAATAAGGAGACCAAAATTTTTCAGTGCCAAGGAAGGAGAAAAGGGAAAAAATATTACAAATATTCAAAATATCATGCATTACATTTTGACTTTCCCAAAACAAAATTCTGCAAAAGTATATTTTTTATTCTATTTTTGCATATTTTTTTTTCTTGAGCTCCAGAAGGAATAGAAATATTTTAGTCTTAAGACTGTTCTCTGCCTTACTTAATAGAATAAGCTTGACAGCATGAAATGAAAGCAGCAAATGGAAGCTTCTGGACAAAGAGGAAGGAATTTTTATTGACATCTGTGGAACTCCTTGAGACAGGACACTGCTTGTAGATTTGTAAAGCAACTAGACAAATACGTGGAAGAGAAATCTGTTGACGTCTACTACACAGCAAGATACCACTTCGGTTCAGAAAAATCACATTAAGGATCCGCAACATTCTGTGGAGCCACCAGCATGTCCTTGCCCTGCTCGTACTCTCCCCTAGGCTTCTGCTACTGGCCTATACCAGGGCCAGGATGCTGACCTCAGTGTATGAAACTTACCTCTACCAATCTTTGCAAATGCTTTTGTGTTCTTCCTTTCCTTCAGTGTCATGTCCCCAGTAATGCTCCTGCGGTTGTGCTTTATAATTATCTTAAGATAATCTCATCTGCATGAACATGAAAGAAAACAATTTCCAAGAACACTGTGAGACCTCTTCAGGAAAAAGTAAGTAAATAAATAAATAAAATAAAATAAATTAAACTTCAATCAGGAACTAGCAATTTAAGTTTGCCTGATGTCCAAAAAAATCCTTAGACCAGTATAAGAAATAAAAGAAAAAGCAATTGTTCACTCTTCTAATTCTTCAAGGAATTATAAGGTGAGGAAAAGTGCATGGTGGTTTAATGTGCTTTATACAGTATTTCTCTGATGTAAAGATAAGAGCGGGAGATTTCTGATTTCCAGATAATAAGTGCTATATAATTGATTCATACCAAATAAAAAGTGAAATTCTTTCTCTCTAAGAATTTTTTTGGTAAAAATATTTTAGAAATATCAAACAAGTGGAATTGTGGAGGATCCCATCAAGGTCAAATATTATTTGTCGTACCAGCACTATAAAGCTCTCATCAATCATTAAAACCTAATATCAAGCCGAGACATTTTCCAACCTCTGATCCTAGGCCAGCTGTTCAAAGGAAACTAGAAATAACTCAACCCTTTGCCATTGCATTTCAGTATGTACTTGTGATGTAAAATGAACATATGCTTCCTTTGCAGTCTTTGATAATTTTGTGTAGTAGACTTGGCATTTTAAAAAACAGAAGCAATTCGTATTTTTCACTTAAATTTTCTTCTTACACAAGAAATAATTGTGAATGTCGGTCAGGTCTGCACTTGTACACATGTCCCACAAATAGCCTTTCAGGCTAGAGAAATTCTCCAGAGCTCAGATTGCACAGCCCATTATGCACCAATACCAAGAAGGTTGCTGGAGAGTCTAAGTCACTGAAGACATAAAGCAAGCTATGAAAACTAGGCTGTTGTACTCCTCAGAGTAATTGTGTCTTAAACTGAGTGGTGTCCTGGTATTGGTTAAATAGAACAAATTACCTTCTAGTGAGTGTTCCTTACAGTTAAGTTCTTTGAAGTAGCTGCATTTTTCTGAAGCTGGCTGCATATTTCACAGACAGTGTCTGCTCCAAATCTGATAACACCTAATGTTTATAGTTGTACTGAGCTAACAGTAGGAAAGGAATGCAGAAAAAAGCCCCCTGTTTATAATTATTACTACCGCAGCCAAGGTCACCAATAGACCTGTTAGGTCCCGCAAGGGAGGAGTCATAAAGGGTTGCACTTGCAGGGAGGGGCGGACAGAACAGGTGACCCAATACTGACCAACGTGGTATTCCACGCCATGCACATCATACTCAGTTTAAAGCTGGGGGATCACGAGGGTCTCATTCTCTTCATCCATGCCCGACTTCTGCAGAGGATCCTGCTCGTTGTTCTGCCTGCAATCTTGATCCAGATTCCGATCCATGCATTCCTGAGTCCAGTTCCTGCCTGCTGCCGAGGCCAGTCCGGGACTTCCTGGTGCTGCCTGGCAGATGCTGGCAGGATGCCAGTGCCCCAGCACCTAACTCCGAGAAACTCAGTATTGGTTTTGTATATTTTGTTTTATTCCTTTTATTATTAATACTATTAATATTATTAGTGTCATTAGTAAAACTTTTGATACTGAGTTTCTCTCCCTTTTCCTCCTTTTTCCCTTCCTCTGGTGGAAGGATGGGGGTTAATAGAGAGCATCTGCCGCTCAGTTTATTGCCGCCCTGCTCTAAAGAGTGACAAGTGTCAATAGGACACTATCTTAAAACACTTTAAGAAAAGATAAAATGAACAAATGAAAAAAAAGAGTAATCTTCATCAAATCCATACTGATGTAAGCATGACCTTTTATATGGAGCAGAGACTTTGGAGCATTTCTCTTCACACCTTTCTGGTTTCACAGAGTTTGTGTCTACTCCTTCTCCTTTTACATCCCAAAAGAAAGATGTTCCTTGCATACAGACTGATATACCTCCTAAAGTCATACAAAGTCTCATAGCCCAGGAACAATGAAAATGCTTCAGCTTTACTGCTAAGGCTGGCCCTCAGGAATCCCAGTCCCTGGAGATAAGAGAGAAAGCCTGGTGAAAGGAAAACCTTCCCTTGGTTGAGGAGGATTGTGTGAGAGATCATTTAAGCAAACTGAACACCTACCAATCCACGGGCCCCAATGGGATACAGCTACGAGTGCTGAGGGAGCTGGCAGATGTCATTGCTGAGACACTCTCCATCATCTCTGAAAGGTTCTGGAGAACAGGACAGAAGTCTGAGGACTGGGGGGAATCCAATAACACTCTAGTCTTCAAAAAGGGCAAGAAGGAGGACCCAGGGAACTACAGGCTAGTCAGCCTAACCTCCGTCCCTGGAAAGGTGATGGAACAGCTCATTCTGGATGTCATCTCTAAGCAAATGGAAGAAAAGAAGATTATCAGGAGTAGTCAACATGGATTCACCAAGGGGAAATCATACTTCACCAGTCAGCCTTCTATGAATGCAGCTGGGTAGATGAGGGGAGAGCAGTGGGTGTTGTCTACCTTGACTTCAGCAAGGTGACTTTTGACACAGTCTCCCATAATAACCTCCTAGGGAAGCTCAGGAAGTGTGGGCTAGATGAGTGGATGGTGAGGTGGATTGAGAACTGGCTGAACGGCAGAGCTAGGAGGGTTGTGATCAGCGGTGCTGAGTCTAACTGGAGACCTGTAACTAGTGGTGTCCCCCAGGGGTCAGTACTGGACCCAGTCTTGTTCAGCTTATTCATCAGTGACCTGGATGAAGGGACAGAGCGTACCCTCAGCAACTTTGCTGATGACACAAAGCTGGGAGGAGTGGCTGATACACCGGAAGGCTGTGTTGCCATGCAGTGAGACCTAGACAGGCTGGAGAGCTGGGTGTAGAGGAACCTGACGAGGTTCAACATGGGCAAGTGCAGGGTCCTGCACCTGAGGAAGAAGAACCCAATGCACCAGGACAGGACAGGGGCTGACCTGCTGGAGAGCAGCTCTGCGGAGAGGGACCTGGGCGTCCTGGTGGACGACAGGTTGACCATGAGCCAGCAGTGTGCCCTGGTTGCCAAAAAGGCCAATGGGATCCTGGGGTGCATTAAGGAGAGTGTGACCAGCAAGTCGAGGGAGTTTCTCATCCACCTCTACTCGGCCCTAGTGAGGCCGCATCTGGAGTACTGTGTCCGGTTCTGGGCTCCTCAGTTCAAGAAATACAAGGAACTACTGGAGAGAGTCCACCGGAGGGCTACGAGGATCATTAGGGGAATGGAGCATCTCTCCTGTGAGGAAAGGCTGAGGGAGCTGGGCTTGTTTAGCCTGAAGAAGAGAAGACTGAGAGGAGATCTTAAAAATGCCTATAAATATCTTAAGCGCAGGTGTCAGGAGGATGGGGCCAGACTCTTTTCAGTTGTGCCCAGCGACAGGACAAGGGGCAATGGGCACAAAATGCAGCATAGGAAGTTCCGTCTGAACATGAGGAAGAACTTCTTCCCTCTGAGGGTGATGGAGCACTGGAACAGGCTGCCCAGACAGGTTGTGGAGTCTCCTTCTCTGGAGATATTCAAATCCTGCCTGGATGAGGTCCTGTGCAACCTGTTCTAGGCGACCCTGCTTCGACAGGAGGGTTGGACTAGATGATCCACAGAGATCCCTTCCAACCCCTACCATTCTGTGATTCTGTGATTCTGTGAAAAATTTTTGAAGACAGTACAGAATTTGCTACTAGAAGGAATTAGATCCTTAAGCTTTCTTTTGGTTCAGACATTAGTCTTTTCTGATGGCCAGGATTTGTCAAGTCCTTCTGGCAATGAACTACTGAAAATTCTTCCATGTTCCATCTTTGTTCCAGTTTTAAACATCAGACAACTGTTGTTCTCATTTGGGTTAGCTTCTTGCATCTTGTAGTTGCTCAAGGCTGACATTTTCATGTGTATGGTAGTCATAGTCATAATAGAAAAAATGAATGGTGTAGGTTCTACTTCCAATCTGCAGTAAGTTCACTTTCCCTAATGGCTCCTACTCTTTGAGCATATCTTTGAAGTGTAAGACTTGCTCATCAGGATTTGCAGACTCAATATCAAGAACATACTGTGGAGTCTTTCCTATTTCAATATTTCTTTGTTGAAAATTATGTCTGGCATGCATACAATCTAGACAAAGGAGAAGGAAGGAAGGAAATTATAAAGTAACCGATGCCTGAAAAATCTGCAGAAGTCTGGATTTTTTTATGCCGCACATAGAAAATATGAGATATGTGTTCCCTCACTTCACTGCAGTATTGGTATCTCTGACAACAATAACCACAGAAACCTCAGAAAATAAATGTCAAGTCTAGAGTGTCTATGAATAAACTTTGAAAAAAAAAAAAACCCACAGAGATACAACTGTGTGTGCGTGCGTAGAGTCATGCTGGAAAGACACTTTGATCTTAAAGTAGGGTTTTTTTTACTACACTGTATGTCCCTTACCACTCTGGTATGCAAGTAAAACTTTAATTGAAAGACAATCGTGGTGAAAACTGATATTTCCCTTACAAAGTGACTCCTCTGAGACCAGGGGTTTATTCAGGAGGTTTAAATTCCAGATGAGGAATATTTTACTGTGACCTACTAGAGCAGTGTGTTGAGATTAATTTCCTGCTATTACTACATTTCACATAAAACAGGCAGTGTTGTCAGGTTTTTTAATTTTGCAGGACAGATTTCAGAATTTTTATTTTAATAAACTATCTATACACTAAACCATTAGTATTACTGTTACTATACTGGTGACAGTTGCCTTTGTCTGACTTCACCCAAGTAAAACTTATGTGGGGAAGAAAGTTTTCTGCCTGCTTAGGGATTGAAGGATTTTGCTTCTGTTATTAAAAAGTCATTTACAGAGAGCTGTAAATTTACACATCATTTTACAAATGGGGTATAAGATACATTCCTTGCCCGGAAGTGTTTATAGTCTAAGATAGAAAAAAGATAAATGAAGACCAGACTCAGGAAAACAATTTATACAGTGTGGTGTGAGGAATAAGAATGAGGTGGATAGGAAGGAAATCTTTTTAGAAGAACTGCTCCTTGTTGAAGGTCAGATCTTATGGAAGATGGAGATGGTGACAGCAGTTTGGAGAACGGGTCAGTGCATGATCTGACCCGTGACACATACTTCTATTTGAGAAAAGGGAGAATAGAAGTGGAAACAGGAGAAGGAGACAGAAAGAAATATAAAGTAAGAGGCCTCGGAGCAACACAGGTGGTAAGCGAGAATGGCAGACCATAGGATTTTCTTCAGGGTCATTTTACGTTGCCTTTTGCCCATGACAAAATCATATAGGGTTCTTTTAGGAACATTAACTAGGCAAGTGTCAAAGCATTTTTTCAGCTTGATACTGCAAGTTGAGGTGCAAGTTTTCCTTACAAAGTTAGCACTGCTTATTTCTTTATCAGACAATTTATTTTGATCAGAATTACTTTTTTTTTTTTTTTTTTCAAAAGACACCTAGATTAATCATTCTAGTGAATGATTATTCTCCATCATTTCTGGCTCTGCCCTTAAAACCCATTGCTGAAACTCCTCTTTAGAGAGGCTGAAGCCAGAAAATCAGAGCGCAAGCTTTATTCCTTCAATCCAAAGATACATTCTAGCACCTCTTCTACCCTCGCTTATGTCAGTCTGTCTCTGTCTTTGAGTACAGGATAAGAATGAGCCCTGAAGTATGCAAAATGTCAGGAGTACTTTATTTTCACAGCAGCATGCTTTGCCCCAGTTCTGGTGCAGATATTGACGCCTTATTCCGAACGTGCCTTGTGCTCATTCTGGAGGCCCTGCACGGGGACTCCTTGAGCTCTGTCCACTCATGGCATTGAGCTGTGACTGCACTGCGGAGTTGTCTGTCTAACCTAAGCACCCAGCAGTACTCTGAGTTTGTTGTGCTGTCTACCATCAGTGCTATCAAAGCATTAAATCCATAAATTACATAGCAGATAGCTAAAGGCAGGCCCTTTGCATACTCCACAAAGTAGTGCAGGCACTTTCTCAGGAACTGAGAGTCAGCCTCTGGAGGAACACAGCTCTTTCCAGGGTCTATGGCTGGAGTCCAGGCTCCCTAATTTAGACACATACACCAAATGCAGATAGCCTGTTGGCCTGAATACTCCGTTGCTGTGTGACACAGACAGAGCTGTCATGGTTTTCTCTTCTCCCTGTTTGTAATAACTAGCTGTGTAATTAATAAGACATTATTGCCATACTTTATTAGTGTTATTACAGGTGTATGAACTTCTGAATGAGATATTTACAGAATCACAGAATGGTAGGGGTTGGAAGGGACCTCTGTGGATCATCTAGTCCAACCTTCCTGCAGAAGCAGGGTCACCTACAGTAGGTTGTAGACGACCTTGTCCAGGCAGGTCTTTAATATCTCCAGAGAAGGAGACTCCACAACCTGTCTGGGCAGCCTGTTCCAGTGCTCCATCACCCTCAGAGGGAAGAAGTTCTTCCTCATGTTCAGACAGAACTTCCTGTGCTTCAGTTTGTGCCCATTGCCCCTTGTCCTGTCGCTGTGCAC
>Ga0065711_1015681_pt1 | contig 12914 bp, 8 predicted proteins | sample Hoacrofraction12_FD_59098 | JGI IMG/M metagenome (GOLD analysis project Ga0065711, IMG submission 59098) | Hoatzin crop microbial communities from Cojedes, Venezuela - Epithelial fraction 12 v2 (version 2) | ecosystem: Host-associated > Birds > Digestive system > Esophagus > Crop | place... | reverse complement strand
CACGATCCCCTCCCTGCTCCTGCTGGCCACACCATTCCTGATCCAAGCCAGGATGCCGTTGGCCTTCTTGGCCACCTGGGCACACTGCTGGCTCCTGTTCAGCCGGCTGTCGACCAGCACCCCAAGGTCCTTCTCCGCCAGGCAGCTTTCCAGCCACTGCTCCCCAAGTCTGCAGCGTTGCGTGGGGTTGTTGTGACCCAGTGGCAGGACCCGGCACTTGGCCTTGTTGAACCTCACACAGTTGACCTCAGCCCATCGATCCAGCCTGTCCAGATCCCTCTGCAGAGTCTTCCTACCCTTGAGCAGATCAACACTCCCGCCCAGCTTGGTGTCATTTGCAAACTCACTGAGGGTCACCAATAAAGATATTAGTTTAGATTAGTATTAATAGGGTAGTTTAAGACCTCTTGTCACCAGTTGGTAACACCATACAGACCTCAATGTTGGGAAGAACCTTTGGCTGTTCTTTTCCAGTCAATATCCATGGGCACTCGCTTGACTATATTTCATGATGTTGTAAACCAGACTTATTCAAAGCAACTTAGAACCTTATTGTAAGGCATGACTTTCTTATCAGCCTTTCTCTTAGATTCAAGAATTATTGCAGTGCTATGCCAGATACTGGCTTCCTTCATCTGAAGTCTGAGACCCAAACTTTGGTATGTAAGTTATATGCAGAAGATGTCAAGAACTGCTGGCTGTGAGGCACCATGAACAAAGGAAAACTGGTTCCTCCATAGCTCTGTAATGCAAGAAGATTGTATCTGATGAAGCAGTTTGTTTTCGCTGTGTTTTTATTATTTAGTATCTTACATAATGCTGATTCAGCCTTCAGTGTTAATCTGCATCTGCAAATTAAAAATGATACAGGCTTTAAATTCTCCCTCGCAAACCCTGCTCTACATAAACAATGCCTGGAGCACAAACGCTGGGCCCTTGTTACGGAAGGTTTAAAAAGCGTGGGGGGGGGATATGAGCCTCAGAGAGTGTTGCCTATAGAGCGTGGTACTTTGAATGTAAAACCTGCTTCACAGAGCAGATAGCAAGGGGGATGTCTATCACCTTGTAACTCTTTGCTTCATACTCCCCTCTCCCCTGTAAACAGAAAACCATAATCAAGACATATCTATAATCAGTGAGCTTGAAAATGAATCACTCTTTTCTTTCAGTAGAAGCTCATAATATGAGGGATTTAATATTGCAGATACTCTTATCAGACTTCATCTCCGACTGGCTGGCAGCATCGACATGGCGTTCAGCAGTCCATCTGTTCGCTGTCTGAAAGATGGGGGGATGAAACAGTGAAGACAGAAGATTACTGGAAACAGTCTTTCAAACGCTGCCTGGAGCTACTGGTTATCTGTAGCCTCGCTAGTGAAAGGCGTGTTTACGTGTGCGAGAGCCAATGTGCAGAGGGATGGGCTTGGAAATACTGTAGTCACTAAGGAAAGAAGGAAGGCATTTAAGCAGGGTATACATCTGTTGCTAAGGAAGTAATGACTTCTATTTCTGAAAAAACTGCAGCTTCAGAGATGTTTGAAGAGAGGCTGTGCAAATCAGACATTAATATGTTGTCATTGGGCGCTCAAAGCATCGCTTCGTTGTTGTTTTTTTCTCTTTAGAGAAAGAAAGAGAAGATCAAGAAAAGCAGCAGAAGGAAGAGCAAGAAAAAACTGTAGAACACAATTCTGTAAAGGAAGCAGACAAAACCAGCCGTACAGGACGACGTCCGAGTCGAAGTGCCTTGTCCAGTCGTAATGAGCGGAGATCAGCCAAAAGTCCTCAAAAGACAGATGCACCAAAGGAGAACAAACACCCGTTTGCTCTGTATGGGTGGGGAGAAAGACAGATGGATACTGGAAGCCAGAAAACTCACAATGTCTGTGCTTCTGCTTCAGCAAATGAAGTAAGTAAAAGCTTCTGTTTCATGAAGGGGCAGTGACTACTTAGTGCCTGGATATGTCCAATATCTAGGTAAAACTTCTCGGGGATGCCTTTATTTGAGTGCTTGGAGATTCAGCAATAAATTATATTAAAAAAAAAAAAAATTCCAGCAATGAACCTGAAGAGGTTTGACACGCCCAGCTCTTAACTGTTCATCGTTTTTGAAACTTCCCATGTTTGACTAATACTTGCAAGTTCTGATTAAAACTTGGCTATCTTGTTTCTGGCTGTTACAGTGCTACCAGCAATACTGGCTGTTAGAAATGTATTTCTGCATTCTGAACCTCACGAAAACAAGAGAAAAGCAGCAGGCAGTTAGCCCCAGGCATCCCACAGCAGGCAGGTATATGAACACTGGGGTAGCGCTGGTGCTGTGAAGGAGTGACTTTTGCTGGGGCACTCCCCAGGGAGAGGAGCCTTGCCGAGGAGCTGTGACTGCTTTGCTGCTAAAATGTCTGTCTAGCAGGCTGCCAGCTGGGAGCTTTTTGCCGACAGCAGAGTGGCCTATGGGATGGCTGATGGATTGCAGAGTTGATGTAAATATTAGCAAAATGGCACAAATAAAATTCCTATGGTCACGGACAGCACCAGGATTCTGCTGTAGTGGGGTCTGTTTCCTGGCTTAGCAAGAACCACTAAGGTTGGAGTGTTGCAACACACCTGTTTCTTTCTTTTCTGTAGCTTGCCTAGGCTGGTAGAACATAATCATTAACGTATCCCTGCCAGCATCTTGTCTTTATCTTGCTGCCAATGTTGAGTCTGAATCTGTGACTCAAGGTGTCTGAGGATTAAGGTGGGTGGTGGTCTTGATGTATAAGCTAGAGCTGACTTCGGAGGGGCTGTTTTGGAAGGGGTTGGAAGCATAGCCTCTTCCTTCCTGGACAGCTCTGAGGGAAATGAGGAACTTGGGCCTTGCAGCTCCTGAAAGAAGCTGCCCTTCCCGATGGTGGATGCTGTTACTGGGTTGATAAGCTTCGGTCAGGGGTGGAAGTAGTCGAGTGGAGCTTTGTGTTGAAGCCCAACTGAGGCTGACGTCTGACTTGAGCAGAGATAGTTGTACTTTCTAAGACTTCTGACGTTTCTTATGCTGGAGAGAGTTACAGAATCCCTAAGATCAGGTCTTGAGTTTGGAGTGAATGGGCAGGCTGCTTCTGAAACCCTTCCGATTACATAGTGCTTTTCCCTAAGTGGGACCTGACTACCTACTGCCTGGCTAGGCTACTGTTCTTCAGTGGTTGAAAGGTGTTACCCTCCCCTAACTGAGAAGGAAGATGGAGTTTTAAATCTGGAGACACAAGCAAGCAAGCATAAAAGTTGGCTCCTAAGATTAAATTTGGGGAAAATATGATAACTTATATAAAAATATATGTAGGTGTGCCTGCAGCATCCTGTCAAAATTAAGTTCTTCAGTCTCTAGGGATTGGTCTTACTCCTGTGGCTTAGGTTTTAAGGGATGCTTGGGCATATTGAGAGATGTTTAAGAATTTAAAATGGTAGAAATAGGAGAATTGAGGTTTTTAGAATATGTCAGAGTAAGACTGAGAAACATTAAAGGTTTCTGGAATCGTTTAATAGTGCAAAAGATCATGCAGAATAGAACTTGAGCCATTTTCAATAAAAAATTTCTGTGCTTCTGTTAGTGGTAGAAATTACAGAAGAAATTATAGTCTTGCTAGTAAACCGTGTTTCTTCAGGAGGGGGACTGGGACAGACACAAAGTGACCCTCGGCTTTCCTGGGAGGTTCCTAAGCTGTTTTCCTGCTGTAATGCTCATTCTGGTCCCTTAGATTCACGAATCTGCTCTGCGAGCGAAGAACAGGAGGCAAGTGGAGAAAAGGAAGCTTTCTCAGAGGCGAGTGCGCTCAGCAGAAGCGGAGAAAGCTTGGCGAATAAAGCCCTCCCCGCCGGATAACCCTTGGATGACAGAGTACATGAGATGCTACTCGGCGAGGGCTCGGTGAATTTGGATTCCCTTGGGCATCTTCAGAAGAAGTGACGCATATCAGGACACTGGTGCAAGGAACCAAACTACTTTATGCAAGGTTTTTATAGGGAGTTTCCAGCTGTTCACAAACATTTGTTACGGTATTTTTATCTTGGCTACCTACCTCACAGTGGGGTGCGTTGCTGGAGCCATAACATTTGAAGAGGCTTTTAGATATAGCTACCCAAACTTTTAAACAGTTCCCCTTTTGGGAATTTTTCTAATACTTCAGTTGACTTGTTTTAGGGGTGGGAGGGGGGAGACTCAGCATACAGGGAGTCAAAGCAAACACTTTTTTGATCTTGGTCGCAAATAATATTGTCCCTTATTTTAGAAGCCCAAGTCATGGGGAGGTGGTGTTGGGGAAAGACTTTAAAGGGGTGATGGAGGTGCCTTTGTATTTATAGTACTATTTGATTTAATACTTTTACCAAAATAAGTATATTAAGACAGGCAACAGGAAAGCCAGTGGGTCTGGCAAACAGCACTAATAAATGTAGATGCTTTAGGCAGGCAAATACCAAGTATTGTCTGTATATAGGAACGTTCAAAAAAACCTTGTTTGATTAGTGAATCTGCTAATGCTAACTTTTATTGCTGTTTCTAAGGTCATTAGAATAAACTACTAATTTTCAGGGCAAGAAACAGCTGCAGGATTGTTTTGCTGTCGCTGTGCCTGCTGTACCAAATAACCGATGTAGACAATCATGACCTGATAGCTGCTGCTCAATAAGCAGTTGCTTGTTCTACCAGTATCGAGCTGTACCGCTGCGTTAAGCTCGTGGTCACACTTTCTCTGTGCTTAATCGTGTAAACACATTTACTGAAGGAGAGGGCTGGCTCCTGTCTGGTGAAGTCTATTTTTAACATGTAAAAATATATTATGCTCAGAGGGGGTCAGAGTGCAATATGCATTCCATGTGGTGATGGTGTACAATACACCCTGAAAGGTTTCAAACTGGAAAATCATGTTGCTAGAACTTGTAGATGAAGCCCTGAGCAGCTTTCTGCCTCTCCAAATTGGTGCAGGACTCCTCGCTGTAGGGGTGCCAGGGCTAGGCGGAGGAGGAGAGGTGTGCCCTGTAGTAAACAAGAACATAGAATGGAGTTGGAACACTCTCACTTTGTAGGTCCTGCTTCTACGCAGTAAGGCTGTGCTTCATTGTTCGTGATATTCTGAGTGCTTTTGTTCCCTCAAGCTGCTGTAAATTCATTTTTTCAGTTTGATAACTAAGCTTTAGGCAGATTATTGCTGTAGTGGTGAGCTTCAAAGCTTTGTTCCATTGTGTTGTGTGTTAGTTACGTACGTTGGTTACCTCGGCTTAACGATTTTGAAGCTTGTGTTTTCCAGACTGGACACCTCCTCCCAGGAAGCACACTTGCACTTCTGCAGCAGAAACCTGCGCTAGTCTTAGCTTCATTCCACAGTCTCAGTGAGTAAGCAGACTCCAGAACTGCAACAGAGTTATGTGCTTAGTGGAAAGTTTAACTGCAGAGGTTATTGAAAGAAAGTAATCATGCAGAGGGACCAAGCCCTGCTGCCTCCTGGTGTAAATCACATTACATCAGTAAACGTTGCATTACTCTGTTTACATCTCACTAAGATGTCCTAGCATCCATGAAATTATCTGATTTTTTTACCTGTCTTTTAAGCATACAGCTATAAAGAACCAGATGACTCTTGTTCAGGATACCTACTAGAGATTTTACAGCTTCTACATCTGGGAATGCAAAGTATGATTAAGTATGTTTTATACACAGCAAAATTACAGTATTCCAACTTTGAAGTAAACCGCAGGCTAGAACTTCCTACAACTTCAAAACAGTGCCCAAAAATGAGGCAAACTATTCCAGAGGATGCCTTTATTCCATGTGAGATTCTCTTAATTTCCTTTTATGCTGTGTTTTCCTCCTCAAATAGCTGCTGTAAATAAGCTGAAGTTGCTTCTGATGCTGTTTCAATTCAGAACCACCCTAGCTTTGACCAGCAGCGTCCAAGCCCTAGCTGGGTAGCGTTTAACAGCCTTATTCAGTAGAAACTCGGCCTGCTCCTGTAGCCCAGAACGGTGTGTGCACCTCCAGCTCGTAACTGCAGCAGAGGGGCTGCGCCCTCAGTGCGCTTTGTGGCATTGAACAGTCTCCTGTGGGGCAGGACTCGCCGTGCCGTGCTCTGAGACAGCCAGCTTCTGCTGCACGCTCTTCCCACTGGGCACGGAGGAGCCAAGGTGACTGGGCGCCTGCCGTAAGGACCCGTTTTTGGCTAAGATGGATCTCCCATTAGATATTGGTCTTTCCAGTAATTACAGAAGGCGTAAACGTCTTCTGCCTCAGATACTGGGTACCAAACATAACCCATCTCATGCTCTGCAGAACACCTGAGCAAGCCTGTTGGAGAATCCTCAACAAAGAGCATCGAGGCTGCTATGTACTGAGGAAATGATCCAGTTCTTACCCTTGTCTGGTCAAGAGCTGTTCCCCACCGAGAGTCTGCTAGAAGACAGCAGTGACACTAACCAGGTCACGAGAGTCACTGTTGGGCTTTTTCAAATGGTCTGTGGCTACAAATAATCCTGGGTGCTATGTTGATACTATCTTGGTGATGTAATGCCTGAAGTGAGGGGCAAATCTGTGCAGATCAGGGGGCCTTCCTGCGTCTGGCCATTGCCTGACTAAAGAAGGCTAGCAGGGTCGCTAAGGCGATGTGCAATAGTAGAGTTCTGGTCACGGCATAGAGGCAGAGTACTTGGCATGTGCCAGGCTGAAGTCTGGAAAATGGTTATTCTGGTGTTTCGAAGTTAACAAATGAAAAGCCCAGGGACTTGGAAAGCAGAACTTTTCAGGTGTAAAAGCTTTAACTCTATTCCGTAGATTCTTACAGGAGGTGGCTGGTTTGCATCAAATTGGACTGATTAAAAAAAAATGGAAAACCTAGCAAATGTCACCCTGTCAGTTAAGGAAGCTCTGAAGTTTGTCTTGCAGGGACTCTGAATTCAGCCAAGCAACGAACACTTCTCACTCCTGTTTTAGAAGTAAAACTTTGTAAGAACACCGCACATACTTGGTTGTCCAAAGTCTTTGTTAAAGTAACTGTGCATTCCTTTTTGTTTCTGAAAGTACTTAGCTAAGTGAAACGAGACTCTTACAATGTGTAATGCTGCAACTTAACTATAGTGTTGTGAAGGCTGGTGTTTACAGTGTAAAGTGTTACAGTGAAAACTGCTTTAAGAGTGTCTCTGTGAAATACAGTAGCATGCCTGCTCAGTCACATCTCTGCAACTATGAATTACAGATGCTTTCACTGGGAGCCGAGACAGTCGAGGTCGTAGCTAAACTTAGAGCCAATCTGAAGAAAACTGAGGGACAGAGCTGAATTTTTGGGAAGAATTTTATCCAGGTAGCAAATGCACACTTTAATCAGATTTTTAACATGTAGGGAAGTATATCTGTTCTGTTTGGTTTTTGTTAATGGTATAATGCAGTGCCACTGAACTATAAAGGCCTCTGGCTTTATTTTTTTTACTGGGGTAGGGGCCAGAAGCTAGCGATCTGAGGGCCTTACGTGTGGTGACCTGGAGATTCCAGTTCATTGTCCAGCTCAGTTTGTGCACTCAGCAGCAAAGCCATACATGGAGCCTGATTCAACACCTTGACAGTAGCCCCTGCAAAATCAGGGGTACAAGTGAATGGGAAGCTGCCTCAGCTGTTGTTAGCACTGAATTCACTTTAAAAACTATAGGGAAATACCATCTAAGCTTGAAGCAATATGTGTTTTTTAAAGTTTTTAAACAGTGTTTGTTTTTAATGCTTCTCTATTGTCTGTATTTAATAATGTAGTGTCAACTTGTGTATGTGAATAAAATGAGTGACACCAAGTGCCGTGACTGCTTGTACCATGGCTGCTGGCATCTTGGGCTTCCCATTACCGGGAGCTGTTGTCTCTGCATGCGGCCTCGTGGCTGCTGCTTATCCCATGTCCTCCTGCCTGAAGAGGAGTGACAGGTTCCTGCAGTGACTGCCTGGGTAACAGGCTAGGTTACAGGCAGGAGTCCAGCTGAGAGCTGAGCTTGTCCCCTCTCTTCCTTCTTAACCCCTTCCCAGTCTGACTGGCTTTTTCTACCACCAACCAGGGAAAAAAAACCAGCGCTGCAAATATCACAGCTGCCTGAAGCGCTGTGCGTGCTGAAGCTCTTGGGAATCTGATTTTAGAACTTTGGAAGAGGGTAGCAGGAGAAAACAGGAAGCTGTATCACTAAGAACAAGTACAATCTTGCAAAGAGGAAAAGTGAAGCTGCTAAAGGCTGGCTCCACTGAAGCTCTGGCTACTGCTGGTTCTACAGTAAATCAAAGGGACCTGGGGTATGTACTTCCTGGATTTACAATGTATTTGAGATTTTTATAGTGTTAATTCTTTCAGCATATAGAATATAATACAAGTGAGCTGCACAAAGTAATCATGTTTTTTATAATAGCATTCATTTTTTAAGGCCTTACAGGAGCTGTGTACTTTTGGGCTGTGAGGTACCTCCCTGAATACAAAGAATGGGGGAGATGGGTCAAGCGTGAATTCAGTCTGAGTTGCCCAACAGTCTGAAGCAACATCTGCCCCCTTGCTTCAGCTTTTTCAAAGCATTAACTTCTGAAGCCACCTCCTCCAACAGACCCAGGCAGCTCCATCCAGCCCTCGGTGCAGAAGGACAGGTGGAAGGGAAGGGAGGTGGTGTTCCTCTCCAAGGAGCTGGCAGCAGCAGGGGGAAAGAGGGCCCCGCTCCCAGAAAACACGGAAGCACTTCAGGTGCTGCTGCTTTCCCAGGCACCTACTGACTACACAATGAATTCAGAAGTGGTTTTTTCAAGACCATCCAAGTTTTGTCATGTTATGGACTTCACTGAGCCAGCAAAACTTGTACAAGTAAAGAGAACTTGCTGTAAGACACCCAGAATATCAAGAAAGATTCTTTATTTGGTGCTAGATACAAGCATTAAATGAAATAGTGTAGGCCAACAGACTCATTAAAAGGCAAGACAGAGGCTTTAATAAGACATCAACATCTTTTAAAGGTCTGACCAGCTAAAGCTCCACATCCAATAAATCCTAGGATCCAGGATTATTTAATGTAAAACTCCAAGCCATCTTGCTTTGGTAAAGTAAGAATTTTACACAAAAAACAAACATAATTTAACCTATTTATCACTTACAGTTTAGTTGAGCTCATTTGGTTTGCTCCATGAACTATAACGCTGAAGCTTGACATCTCCTCCAGGGCTGCTACTGGCATGGTGTTTCTTTCCAGAGCTAAAACACCCTCAGTGGGGAAGCAGCGAGCTACATAGCTGGCACTGGTGAGAGCTCGTGCTTCCGACAGTATTTCCCTCGGGAGTTGCCATTTGAGAAAGTTTCTTTTTTGAAATGTCAGCAAGATAGATAGATATACAGCATAAAAGGTTGCAATACTACAAAACATGCACATTAACCAGGTTAATGTGTATACAGGAAGAGTAGACATTAAAAAAACACGGTAAAAACACACCAAAACTCGTTACGACAACGCTATTCTGTCCTCCCAGATAGGAAGGCGGCAGCTTCAGCCAGCTGGTTATAGAAAGACCAGAAGTGTGCTTCCTGCTGCTTATCCACAGACACTGTACCAGAACGACCGCAGACCCAGGTACAGCAGAGACCAGTCTTGCATGCGGAGGGAGAAGGGCAGGAGGCAGCATAAGGAAACCCCTGCCAAGCCCCTGCAGCTCCTGTTCAAAAGCAACAGGACTAACCCAACAGCCCCCTGCTGCCTTCAGCTGCTGCTGCAGTAACGGAAAGCAGTTGTGATCCACAGCCAACACCACCTCAACCACAGTCACCATGACATGAGAGAGACCTTCAGGTTTCCTCAAGCTGTGTCCCAGCTGCTCAGCGTGCACTCCTATCAGTATGCCCAGAAACCCAGTTAGAGTGCGGTAAGGGGGTAACAGGCTCCCCAAGAGTTCACCTTTCCCCAGCGTTCCAGAACGGAGTTTCAGAACCAACACCCTCCCCAGCTCTGGCAGAAATACAACGCATCCCAGTTAATAACGTGCCATTTGGACTGGTGGAGGGGACAACTGCATCCAACACTGACTTCAGAGAACCTGCTTTTCGTAATTACTTCGTTTCTGAGTATTGGAAGCCAAAATAAATTCAGTGAGGACTAAGACAGGTAAGTTTCTTTGGAGTTCTTTGATGTTCTTGTAAATGCACAGCTAAGCTGCCTCAAAAATACTTTACACTCTTACCAGGAAGGGAACACTCCTTGGGAACAACTGTTCTCAGCTACCTAACAAATCCAATCCCAACTATAAAAAGATACCTAGGAGAGAGAGACAACATCAAGGCCTTTGGACTCCACAGCCTTTTTAAAACTAAACCTAGCCTTTTCAAGTACAAGGCAAACTTAATTCCCTTTAATTCAGAGAGACCCAAGGTGTGTAGTTCTCAGATAAGCCTCCATTTGAACCAAAAATGCCAGGACAAAGGGAATAGTTTTAAAGACAGTTCCAATTCCATGGAATATGGTACACCTCTGTGTAGCATTCCTGGCTTCGCTCTCGTGCTCTAACTGCCCTCTAAATTACAGCATCAGTTTTCTGGTTTAGTTTTTAAACATACATTTGACAATAACCGTTGACAATAACCGTTAAATAGAAAAGACTCGCATATAGAAAATAATAAGGCATGTTTGACCTTGGACTTTCAGTACTGGGCTCTGATGATATTTTGTGTTAGTCTGCACTTCCAAGGAGACTTCCCATTTCCAGTTACACAAGTAACTAAAAACGTCACTAGTGATTTCTGTCAGGGCAAGTGGAATTGTGCCCCTGAACTGGATGAATTCAGCTCCCTCCAGAAACACCAGCTTAGCTCTGCAGCTCCTTCTCTGGCAAACCCAAAGGCACAGCGCTCTCGCCTGAGCAGCTGTCACGGCACTGGAAAAGTGATATGCAAGACTGGCGGTTCGGTCCTCCCTCCCGGACCCTCTGCAAGCCTCTTCTGTCTCCAGCTGAGGAATGAGGACAGGATTCCTCATCTCTTTATTGTGGGGAAGAGGGATGGGACAAAAGAGGGCAGGAAAGAAACTCTGAACTGTGTGTTTTAACATAAGGAAAAAAAATAAATCTCAGCACCAAGGCTGAAATTCCCCTTGAGTTTCACAGGAAGAAAGCACTACAGCAGTAGCAGGCTGGGCTCTTTCCTTCCATCACACAAGTCTCCCGGGGGCAATGCGGACAGCATTACATACAGTGCATCACATGAAGTTCAAAAGGTAGAGCCCCAGCAAAACAGACTGTAAGTTCCTACTTTTAAAGTCTAATTTTAAAATTCAAGTTCTTTACTTTATGAATGTTTGAGAAAAAGAAATTAGTATGTTAAGTCTCACACATGCAGGATACTTTGGAACCCGCCATTTGGGTTCGGTTTGTACCTCGCCAGCTACGCTTCCACAGAGACCGTATCTCCGCGGCTGATTGCGCTGTCTGTGGCAAGAGGCTGGGAGAACTCCCGCTGCGAGTATTCTCCGTAAGCCCATGCCCCACCTTAGAGTTGCAACACCCACAGAAGATGCGCAGTTCTGTTCACATATACGTTCCACCTTCATTGTGCCAGTGCTATACAGTACATCAGGACCAAGAAAAACATCCAAGTCAGTCAACAGCCACTTTTTGAGACTTCAAAGTATTTTTTCTAAACTTTGGAAGTTTGGTAAGAGAGCTTCAGAAGTTACTTAAGAACTGTGGTAAAATAGGATATGTGAACATCAATAAAAATTACTTTTCCAACTTGACCTAAGTATGGGTCCTAACCACACGTTGAGAACCAGTCCCGTGAACAGCTTGTTAGAACATCACAAACCAAGTAGGAAAAAAATAAGACAACCAGCCCTGACAGCGCCAGTGGTTTTATAATTCGTGTCATAAATATAAACTATTGTGCAACAAACAAACATGACAAAGCCTACCTCAGTTAAATTTGTTTATATGATAAAAAAATAAAATATTAAACTGCTTGTAGTGCAACATTCGATCAGCATATGTAAGTATACCGTGCTTTGTAAATTTACCGTTACATTATTTACAGTATATAGCAATGCTTTTAAACAAGAGGTGAAAGGACAAAAACAGCTAAAGGAAAATGTTTACGTACAGGTTTGAGTCTTAATATTGTCCACCGGGTTACCAAGTTTGCTTTGCAGCTTTGTGTGCCGTGTGAACGTTCCTGCCCCACACCACACCCTTCTGTCAGCAGTGGTCTGCTCTGTTTGCAGAGGGCGGGAAGATGTTTTTAAAAACTGCATAGCCTTCACGCTTTGTCTGTTTCTTCAAACACCGTTTGCAAGGACAGCTGTAAAATACACAAGAACTCCATCAATTTTCTACATTTGATCAATCTCTCAGCTCCTGAGATAAGATCAATAACTACTCACTCCTGCAGAGCCATACCAAAGCTGAGCTCAATTAATGCCCCTTTCCAGCAGCCTCTCAGTTGAAGGATGATTTTATGGGAGGAAAATAAGGGAGGAAAGCAGTTCAAGGATTCCTATCCGTTATTTGAAATTCTAAGCTTTAATTGGGAGCTAAGCTCCCAGAATACGGAACAAAATACGAGAATGCAGACTTGTGTGCTGCCTTACTGAACGTTCTGTAAGGCCTCTGCTGGTCTGCACAGCCCAAGCCGATACAAAATGAACACAGCAAAAATGACGCAGGAACTATGCCTGCAGTACTTGTTTAATTTGGTATCACTGTCCTCCTGTGAGAGAAATAAGGATTAATTATATCAGAATAATTAACCACACAGCAATTCCTTAATGAGCCTCGCTGAGCGAGGGAGAAAGGACTGTCCCGACAGCCACTTAGGTACTGCTAGGAGGGAAGCAGAATCCATGCATACTGAGAGGTGCCTTAAGGACAATGGTTTACAAGAAAGACCAACCACCGAGCTGTTCCCAGGAGC
>Ga0065711_1008606_pt1 | contig 12914 bp, 24 predicted proteins | sample Hoacrofraction12_FD_59098 | JGI IMG/M metagenome (GOLD analysis project Ga0065711, IMG submission 59098) | Hoatzin crop microbial communities from Cojedes, Venezuela - Epithelial fraction 12 v2 (version 2) | ecosystem: Host-associated > Birds > Digestive system > Esophagus > Crop | place... | reverse complement strand
CCTTAAACCCCAAACTGGCTTTCTGGGGAAAAAAAAAAAAAAAAAAAAGAGGGATGGAGAAATTACATATTCCCTTGTGTTTCTGCTTCTCAGCTGTGTAGAAGTGGGACAGGTACTTCTGCTGCTAAAAGGCAGCTGCTCTAGACGTTTGTCTTCTCTTCCTCTTCTTAGACGGGAAAACGCTTTTTGAGCTTTTTCTGCATAAAGAAATATGCGTTTTCAGTGGAAAAGAAGATCGGAGGGGTGTGAAGTTGTGCAAGCAGTGCCCTACGAACTGCAAATCCTAAAGGTAAAAGCGTAATGAATCTTGCTCTCCGTTTCTTGCTATGGATAAAGTGTGAAAGAAAAATAATCTGGTTTATGTGATAACAAAGCCCCCTTGTCCCCTTGCCACACACCAGCCCTGCGGACACGTGAGTCCATCTGCCTGGGTGTTGAGCCCTCTGCTACTTCCAGTTACCCGTGCAGCGGTGAAGAAATCAAGACAGTGTCTTCTTCACCAGCTGAGCCCCAAGCGGGACCTGTGCAATACCTTACGCTCGTCGTCATTTCATTTCTGAAAGCCACCGCCCAGGGTCAGATCTGTGCAGCTGTCAGGAGAGGGCACCAAGACCAAGCAAACAGGGGGTGTCCATTGTCTGAAGGCTCGTGAAGAGGAAAGGCAACGGTTTAAAAGGCTTCCTCAAGCTGAAGCAGCTCCTGGTGCACCCCAGAGATCTCCGCCTACGTCCTGGTGCCCATGAGACCTCCGGTTCCCAGACCCACGGCTCGTCAGGGCATCCCTCAGCGCTGGATGGGGTTTGCCTTTGCTGTGAAAGCATCCCTGGAGGTGCTGCAGCCGAAATCCCGTTGCTAAGAGCTGGGAGTGCCGGCAGCGGGGCTTTCCTCAGCTTGATCTTCCATCTTCTCCAGGCAGTCACTGTGGCAGATCCTTCTCACCCTGGAGGGCAGGAGCAGGGAGCTGAGCCTTGGGGCAGCAAGCAGCTGCCTCCCACCTCCTCTGGCTCTGCAGTGTGGCCCCGGCATCTTCTGGCGAAGGGAAGGGAAAGGTGGAAAGCTGGGTGATCTCTTCCAAATTCTCAGGCTTTGCCTGGAAAAGGGAGAAGCTGGAGTGCTTTCCCAGAAGTGTGGCTGCAGCCCAATCGGAGAGACCCCGCGCAGTGACTACAGGTCGGGAAATCATCGTAGGCGTGAGTCCGGTCACGCTTAGGAGAGGAGAGCACGTCGGAGCTGCCTCCTTTGCATCCTCAGCCTGGCTTTGTCATGCACTGGGCTCTTTGCAAAACCATTGCTGTGACTCGGATTCGAACCGAGGTTGCTGCGGCCACAACGCAGAGTACTGACCACTATACGATCACAGCAGAACAAGTCCTGCCAAGCGCCGGGACCATGCAGAGGAGACAGCCTGCACCATCCCCTTTCCCGACACGGGGCATCCGGCGCAGTACAGCGAGTGAAACCACGCTGTCTTTTTAAGATGGCTACGAGCGGACTTGGATGCTGCTGCTCGCAGCCTCAGCAAGCTGGAACGGGGCCCTAAATTGTGCAAAATGGAAGGGTGGCACCCGGGGACCGAGGCTACTGCAAAGGACACCGCAGTTAAGGGTATACCACGCCGTGGGGGCATCATGCAGCAGGGGCATCACGCTAGAATACAGCAAATTTAGAGTTATAATATTTTCAGCTAAGGCTCAGTTATACTAGAGGTGCATAATGAAGTAATCTTATGGCATTGTAAGTGCATGATATAATAATATTGTGGCAATTGATTTTAAAATACAGCAAAAGGTATGAGGATCTCCACAGGGAGCTCAGTGATGCTGTGGAAAGGACCTGGGCAGGGAGGTCCAGGTAACCTAGGATGTCCCCAGGGGCCCCTCATGCAACACCCAACGTCCCTGGGGTCCCACTGCCACCTCCCTGCCTGGCCATGGTCCCTGCAGAGCAACCCTTACCTCGCAGCATCGCTCAGGGAAGCCCGGGGCAGGCGGCATGGTTGGGCTGAGCCTCCCAGCTGGGGTCTGCCTTGCGGGGCTCCTCGGTTTGGGTCTTGTCCTCCAAGCCTGTGTCTCCAGGGCTTGTGCTGACACCGAGCTCTGCCTTTCAGCCCTTGGTTTTCACTCAGCATCACTACTCCAGCTTCTTCTGTGACACTTCTAATCCTACCCCACCCCATTTTTGCCCTCTGGTAGCCCAGTTGATGGGGTGTGTTGGGCAGTGCTGCCTGCTCTTTCCTCCTCTAGGCTTTTTGCTCCTGCCTGGTTTGGAGGGGAAACCTTACTTTCTGTCCTTCTTTTCTGTCCTCTTCGTGATTGGGTCTGTGCCACAGAGGTGTGAGCTAGTGGTGTGAGGTGGTCTGGAATAGAATTTGGCCAAGAGAGATGGATCCAATGCCAGCCTGATCCCCTTCTCCTCTGCTCCTCATCAGGGCTTTCTCCTCCCTTGGTCTTGCCGAACTGGCCTCACGTCTGGCAAGGATGGGGAGGGCCAGGAATTTGCTCTCCCGGAGCTGTCCTGCCCCTGCCTTGCTCTCTGCTGCTGATTCTCACAGGCCCCTGAAACACCCCAGGTGCCCAAGCAGGGACAGCAAACTGGTCCCACGTACCCTGTGGGTCTACCTTACCGCCAGTTTTACGCCTTTGAGAGGGCGCTTTGGTGACTCCGGAGTTGCTTTTGCTGTTTCTGGCCCTGGAGCCGGTTGAGTTTAGCGCTGGTGGAGAGGTAAGGACTTGGCATGAAGGTGAGACCTCCCTGCTCCGCGTCCTGGACAGCCCACGGCAGCCCAGGTACCATCACACTGCCTTCTCCTCATCCCTCATCATGCAGTGGGTGATCCCCTGTGCTCCCAAGCCCTGCGTGGACACCAGACACCCCGCGTGCCCGTCAGGTCCCCCACCCCATTCCATCAGCCCTGTGCTGAGTCCCAGAGCCTCTGTGGGTATCAGTTCGCAGCCTGGACCCCCAGCGCCGTGTGTGTCCCATGGAAATGCAGACGGCACCAAAAGCCCATCCTGGTTCCGCATGCTGGCTCAGAAGAAGGAGCGCAGCCACCCAGAAGAAAGACAGAGACAGGATTTAATACGAATATAGATGGATCGGTGATGGGGGCCCTCCCCAGCCCTCGTGGCTTCTACCCCCTGCAGTGCGGGCAGTGCAGCCGGCGCTGGGGATGGTTCCCAGCCGACACTCGCTTTCCCCCAGCACGTCTCTGGGCACAGCTTTGGAGGTGGAAAGCTGCTTGGGGCTGTCAGGAGGCAGATGGCTGTGCCCAGGGTGCTCCTGGTGACCTCCTGGGCCAGTCCCACTGCTGGCACACCTCTGGATGCGGAGCTCCAGGGCCTCCTGCACCTTCTCCAGGAGGAACAGGGTCTCCATCATCTTGACGTAGATGGGGACAGTACCGGAGTGCAGCAGAGTAGGGCTTGGAGATAATATGGAGAGAAGTCATGGGATCTTCCACACGGACATGACTACACTTCGCCAGGCAAGGGTGGCCCTATAGGGCTGGACACTCTTCAGGTCCTGGCAGGTTTCAGGAGGTGGCTCCGGACCATGTCTGCAGACTTCCCCATCATATTCACGTGTCCTCTGTTCTGCCAGAAGTCCTCTCCCTTCTATCCCAGAGGGTCATCCGCTGCCCAATGCTGTGGCATGAAGGAGGAACACTTTGGTTTTATTGCACAGGGAGGAGGGCGCAGAAATGCTATGGGCATAGTTCAGGCTGGATATTATGGGATCTGTTTCCTCTGGCATTTCTGCACTTTCTGTGATGGGACACAGGCCCTGGCATTCAAGGCAATGATAAGGTCCCATGTGCAGGTCGTCAGCCTGGGGATGGCCTGGGCAAAGGATGAGATTTTGGACCGAACAGGCATCAACCCACAGGGCAAGGCATCTCAGTGTCTAATTAGAAAACACCAGAGGAACACTCGTCTCTTTGGCCACCCACAACTTCCTGGTCCCACCTAGAAGTCCTACTGGAGTAGCCAACAGCTGGCCCTTGAGTGGCAGGGTGACTCATCTCAGGCACCAGCTTCCCAAGCCTGCTGCCCTCCCACGATGGGTGCCAGTGAGAGACCTGCTTCCCCTGAGTGCTCTGGTTGTGGAGAGAAGGACATTGCAAGGGGTGAGGAGTCACCGTTTGTAGCTGGAGAGAGTTACCAGAAAAAGTGATTCTCTTTGTAATTCCTCTGCCGATTCCCCTCCACTCTTCTGCTCCAGTATTCCCGACGCATGTGGTAAGTCTCCAGGAGTTGCAGGGTGTAGTTTGCTCGAACGGAAAGCTGGCTGCAGGGAAAATGTCTTTCTCACCTTCTGTCTGAGCCGCTCCTGCCTCCCCCTGCCTTCAACTGGGAGGCAGCTTGGGGCTGCCTGGCATCAGGGTCTAAGCCAGGTCATGGGGAAGATGAGGATGTCATACCCAGCCCCAGGGCTCCGGAGTTGGAGTCTTTCACGCCTTGGCCAGTTGCTGCAGCTCAGGTTTCCCAGGCTGAGGCTGGTGGACAGGTTCACCTTGCCCAGCCCCTGTGGGCTCTCCAGCTTTCTCTTCACTGTGGGTGTGTGCAGCAAGGGAGCAGTCCTCTCCTCTTTCCCAACCAGTGGCAGTAGTGAGCATGGCCAAACCTCTGTCAATGTTTCATGAGACCTAGCCTGCATTGGCACCAGAAGACGGTTTTTAGGAGGCTTCTCACCTCCCTCAGGTGCTCTGGACCTCCGGCAGTGGAGATGCTAGCAGCTACAGGGTCTGTGCAGCCCTTCGACATGGTCTGCTCCACCCTCAGAACCCCCATGGGATGAACTACCACAGGCGGGGACCTGCAGCTGTAGCAGAGGAACCAGAAGAGTCACTCCCCCCAGCACAGCCCTCCGGGTTGGGGGGGGGGCATTAGTTCCCCACCGGCCCCACATTATTGTGAGGGCATCACTTATGACAAGATGAATGAGGGGAGGGGATGGCCATTGAAAAATGGAGCAGGAACCAGGAGATTAAATCCTCCAGCAGGTCAGAGCACATCACCGAGCCATGAAGATGGCTCAGCTGGAGGAATTGGAGGCCCTGAGGGCACCAAGAACCCTCAATGACCCTGTCCAGTGTCCCCTGGGACCTCCACCCAGACCCCATTTCAGCCCGACCTGCACACTGGTTTTCTGGCGCGACAGGGACATCCTCTTTTCATTTCTAAAAACGGGAGGTGTGGTTTGAGGTCTGACATCAAGAGCTTGCTTCGGCTTCCTCTCCTTTTCCACCACCAAGAAGCTCTTCTGATTTTTTGGCAGGAAGCTGAAAACACGAAACAGGGTGAGCTTATGTGAGTACGGAATGGGGCATCTCAGTGCCAGCTCCTGCAGCAGACGGCAGTTCTGCTGGAGGTTTAGGCATGCTTGGCTAATCGATTTCGTGTTGACAGAGGAGGAATTAAAACTCGAGCTGTAGCACCCACGTGAGCTGTAACACCCACATGTGGTCCTTGTCTCAAGGGAACAAAGAGAACAACAGTGGCTTTTGCAATAACCAGAGCCTGGAGGGACCGTGACTCTCCCCCTGTGAAACACACACTAAAGGCTGTGTTTCGGGGGCAGCCGGTGCAGGAGAAGGAGGACGTGTTTGAGGGATGAACGCAACGCTGGCCATCAGCTCTCTCTGGTACTCCTGCTGTGCCAGACAATGCCCCCAGCCACCAGATCTGGAAAGAAATCAGAGTCTTCCAGCTGACTAAATCCAAGGCAGAAAACAGTGAACACAGCCACTTCTCTGCCTTGCTGGGGGAGGATGTTCTGAACTTAATTTTTCTTTGAAAAGCAGCATCGTTTATGCTAAAATGAGAGGAGGTTCATAGACATCAAAAAGGAAGGAGAAAAATCTCCTCGGCTCCTGGAGTGACTCTTCACACAAACATCAATCACCATGACAAACCTGAACAATCTTTCAAAGACTACACCGATACTACACACAAAGGGAACAACTCATTAAAGAAACTGAGGAGCACAGGGTCACTCTCATCCGTTTCTCCATGAGGCTCACCTGTCAGTTGAACTTCTTCCTTTGCCTTTCTGCCCCTTCCCTTTCTTTGGGCTGGATAACATGGATGGAGATTTAGACAGCCTTCGTTGAGAAAAGGGACGTTCAGTAGGAGGGCTCTCTGCAACTTTACCACAGGAAGACTCTACAGAAAGCTTTTTTTGGGCTATTTAACAAGAATGACAGTCAGATCAGCTCCAGCATCTGATAAAACAATCCAATTCCCTTGACGCCACCATCTCAAAAAGGTCTCACTCTCTCAGAGGTCTTTGGTACAGCTTAGCAGCCTTTTAAAAGTCATCTCCAGGCAATTTTTCTCCCCATACTTGAGTGCACAGGATCTGTGGGAGAGGTAGACCCCTCTACCCTTGGCAGCTCAAGGGAGAGCTTCCTGAAATGAAGAAGCAGCTTGCAATGTATACCAGGGCATAGAATCCTGGGGACACGTGTGTTGCTACGAGGTCTTCTGTAGTGGGTGCCTTGGGATTTTCTGTGTGCAGCGAGGCACAAGAGATGCGGTCTTCCCTCTCAGGGCACCACATTTTGGCCTTAGCTTCAACCACCTACTGCTGAGGACTAAATGAACCCCCCCATACAAGCATCCATGCCCACATGCCACTCCTCCCACTCTCTCACAAGTCAGATGTGTCATTACCATCAGTCTCAATTTGCTTGTCACCCTCATCTTCCTCTTTCTCCTCCTTCTCTTCCTTCTCCCTGTCTTCTGTAGCCTGCAGAGATCCTACAGAGCAACTTTCCATGGCTTTTTTCTCAGGGGGAAACATAAAATCAAACCTGAAAATGAGAAGACATCAGATTAAGAAAGGGACACCACATTGCCTTTTGCATCTCCCATTAACAGTGCAGCACAGGGAGATTTGAGAAGGTCTTTCCAGGCCACTGCTTTCCAAACCACAATGTGCAACATCCTTGAGAGCTGCTAGGAAATGGAGCAACACAATATCTCCATTGTCTGGCAGCACACAACAGGTCTCATCAGTGCTCCAGGGCTTCCCAATTCTAACTCTGAAAAAGTTGTCTCCCTCGCAGAAGATCATCTCTCATCTTCTCTTCTTGTTCATGGACACAGAGAATAGACTACTCTCTCTTTACCCAAATGGCCAAGACTGGTCTGAACTCTAACCCTTCCCTGCAGCTCTCTTGCAGACCCACTCAGGCTCACGTCAGGGCATCTGTAATGCATACCCCCCCCCCTCCTTGGTCATTAATGCCACTGCTGAGCAGCCCCAGCTCAGGTCAGAACTCTGAGAAACCCCACTCCACACAAATCTCTCCTCCCATCCCCCAGGGACTCGGGAAGCAAGCACTTAGGGGTACTTGGGGCCCTCAAGTCCCACCAAAGGCACAGCTATATTACAAACATAGGACCTGTATGAATCTAGCACTGACTCAGGGACACATTTCCTGTACAATCCATGTGCAGGAAATTCTGGGAGTTTCCATTTTGAAATTGCACCCAGAAGAAAATGATGAGTCAGGGGAAACCTTATGGAAAACATTGTCTGAGTTCCTCAGCCAATGAGAAGCGAACGTACTGTGGCAACACAAAGACACCACCAGGACCCACACAAAAATCAGGACTTTCTCTGCCAGATACCACTGGATGTCTCCTCCTCGGGGTCTGAAACAGAGACAGAGATATGTGAGAGCATTGCAGGGTCATTTTTACCTTGTTTCTAAGGTCTTTCTTCTGCTCGGAGAAGACACAGCCACTCAGACATCCTGTAACAAAGTTTTCTTTGGCTAACCTGAGCTTTTCAGGCAGAAGGTGCATGGTTTGGAGTTGACAAGGAGCAACAACACCGCCATGCATTGCCCCATGCAAGCCACAGCCTCTCAGGTGCACAACTGCTGCCCCAGCATCGCAAATGTGGTCGAAGAAGTTGACTCAAAAGCGGTAAGGTCACCCCCATGGTGTTCACATGCAGGGAAATGAAATCTTGCAGTGGGCATGTCCTTGTGTCTTGGACTCTTTCCCTAGACAGTGTCTACTTTTGAACCCATCAAAGCCCCACCATTATCATTCCTGGGACAGACAGTGGGATGCTGGGCTAGGTAGAGCCTTGATTTAACTCTAGGTGACTCTTCCTGGATCCTCCTATGTCAGCTACACCACTGCGCAGGAGAGCTGAACGCTGCAGAGTTGGCTCTGCTGTAGACCACGACCGCCGCAGTGGCCAGGAGGGTCCTCACAGGCCACTAGATTCCTGATCAGTCATCCTTTGACAGGTGCCCTTTGACAGGATTAGGGAAGGGATCCACTTACACTGAGAAGGGCTTCCAGGAACTTTCCGGAGCCTTCCACAAGGAGGAGAAAGTCATCGAAAAATCTCATGGTGACTTCCCTGTTTCGTATGGAAAGAATGCCCATGTCCTTGAAGACAAAGTCCGTGTCCTGTCTGTTAGCAGTGGCCCGAAAGAATGCCATCACGGTCTCGTAGACACAGCATTGCACCTTTGTAAAAGGCAGCTGGGCACACACGGAGAGCTCCTCACACCTCAGAGTGACGACGGTCACATCAGCTGGGGAACAGAAAAAGAGAAACCAAGTCACCTCTGCAGCAGGACAGGGTAAGCCTTTCTGGAGCTTCAGGCAGGACGCTGCTCCAGCACAGTCTGTTGAAGCCCATGCTAGCAGCTCCTAAGAGTGTCGGGAGGATGAACACTGGGTATGAGGGCAGGGGAGATGCATGCGGACCCCACGCCAAAGCCCGCGGCGCTGGCCACACACCCAGTGCGCTCCGGCTCAGTCTCTGCCAGACTCATGGAGCAGCAACAGAGGGGCAAAACTGTCCCCCTGCCCCTCGTACCTGCGCATGCACCTGATGCTTCAATCACCCGGGAGGCAGAGTCATGTGGAAGAGGAGAACCCCTCAAAACACAGCCCCAGGCTCTTCATTTCCCACAGCATTGCTCGTGTCACACCGCAGCTGACCAGAAACTATGGCGAATCTGGCCATCCATGGGTCCTGCCCTAAACTCTTGTCCCCGTCTTTGGTTCGGGTGTGTCTGCAAGTGACCTGTACCCACTTTACTCTGGAAGGAGCCTGTAAGAGTCATCAGGAACTCTGGCCTTTGCCATTACAGGTAGATGGGCAGCACCATAAATGTGGAACATGAGCTTTATCTCAGTTTCGTTAGGAACAGCAGCTCCAATAAATTACAGTCCGAAAGCTGTCCCAATATTGCATAATCGTAAGTGGTATGGAGCCAAGTGTGAAAGCAATTAAAGAAGAGATCCTCTAACTGACTGCATATTACCAAAAAAGGACACACAATGGCTCTTTCTGATTCCTCAAGGGTGGTGCAAGGGCAGGCAAAGATCTAATCTGTTATTTAATCTGACTTCTTACCAGGAATATCTGCTTTGGCGTAGCTGAGATTGCATTCTTCTGCAATCACCTCGGACATATGAAACATGGGTCTCCGAACAATCGAAACCTGACTGTTTGCCATGCAGGTGCACTCTTTCAGAACATAGAATGTCCCAATGCCCAGCAGTTGGACACCCTGCAAACAGTGGAGGCAAAAAATAAGGACCAACTGTAAGCATCCAATGACTTGTCAGGGCATGGGGATGCTACCCTGTGCCTTGCCTTGCCCTGAGCCTACAAAGGCCAAGATGGGACACTGAGGAAACTTTGGAGAGAAAGCATGTACTCCAGGACTTTTTTGCTCTTTCTCCTCTGCTCTTCTCAAGGAAGCTATTGGGAAAAGTAAGCAGAGCCAACACCCCTGCCTTGGGCGTAATGGGAGGGGTTTCCAACAGGGACAAACCCTTAAAGAATTACCAGGGTATGGTCTTCCCCTTCTGGCAGTGGAGCTGAGAGAAAGCCCAGAAAGTGATTCACACTTTCTTCTCTCATTCGTGTCACAGGAAGGATCAGCAGCATCCTGCCATGTGACTGTTTCTGCTTTCAGAGCAGGGAAGTGATGGCATGGTGTTGTTCAGGCAAGGCAAGCTCTCAGGGTTTCACGAGGGGTGGAACAGCAGGCAAGACTTACCATGTCCTGTGCCAAGTGCTGTCTGATGCATTCCGACAAGCTATCCCAAACCATATGGATCTCTGGAAAGCAAGCAAAAGATGTGTCACACTCCAAGCTCACAACCCTTCAGCACACGCTGACCCAAGGAGATGAGTGAGGTGAAACGTGTTGCCACCCCAATTAAGAACATGTAAGGTGCTCTGCAGAAGATGTGGAACAGATGTCCACACCAGCGAGAGGATGGTGTGGTGCCCACAGAGGGCTCAGAGGTGCAGCAGACCCCCAGGGTCTCCCCTGCAGGGACCACTGTCAGCCCGCTCTGTGCTCCCCAACTCTGCATGGCCACCGTGGCTGGGATCTCCGGGCGGGCAATCACCTCTGCAAGGCAAGCGGCAACCCTTGGTGGCAGGTGCTTCCACCTGGGGAGTGGGCAGCAATGAGGGGGCAGAGGAAGGTCCTCAGGGAGAGCACCCAGGAGTCTTCGCTGCCAAACCGATCTCTGAGCCTGGAAGGGGTGATCAAACAGGGCTCAAGTTGCAACCTTCAGCCCCATCCAGTCCTCCTCAAAAGCCCCCGTGTTTCCACAGCAACTTTTGTAGCTCGTATTGTCTACAACACGCAGGAGATAACAAGCCTCACCACCAATGGTGAGATTCTTGAGTGTTGGAAACGCGTCTGGCCACAGGTTTTCCATCCTTGTCCCCCACTTCCTCTGGGTTAACTCCTGTAGCAGGCGGGTGAGAAGGAAACGTCTCCTCCACAATCTCCATCTGCTTCTTCTGCTTCACCCAAGGGACTCCAGCTCCATTCTGAAATGGAATGTCCGGCTGTGAACCCAGACCATGTCACAAAGAGGTTGCAAGGACCCGCCTTCTGCCCCCAGCTCCTGCCAGAGGGAGGGCAGATGTGGTGGGTGTTGTGGGGTGCTATCCCCACTTTACTGCCCACTCCCCAAGCAGAAGCGGAGGGCACTGAGGGCCTGGGGAGGGGGCGTCCTAGATGGGGGCTCAGCTTGTGAGGTCCAGATGTGCTGGTCAGCTCATCAGCCACAGCTGGAGAGGCTGTGCCACCACTGTTGGTGTGGGGCTGTGCACGCAGCGGCATTCCAGTTCCTAGGATACGGACAAGGCTCGGAGACTGATGCAGGCAGCTGCATCCCCAATCCCAAGACAACAGCAGGGCTCGGGGACCCCTTTGTGGGATTTCGCTTCATGTGGGAGAGCAGCTGGAGTGCGTGGAGCTCTGCCTGGGGATGGGTGATGAGCCAACTGGAAGCCTGAGGGCCAGGATGAAGGAGAAGACTGGGTTGGGTGTCAGTGTAAGCGGGTCTCTGCTGTAGGTTGCCCGATCAGGAGGAACAAGTGTGTGAGACCGACAAACAGCTAGAAGTAGCCTCACATTTGCAGGTCCTGGTCTTCAGGGGGACTGTGACCAGCCTGATATCTGCTGGAGGGACAACACAGCAGGGCATAAACAACCCAGGAGGTTCCAGAGAGCCTCAGTGACATCTTCCTGACATACGTGGTGGAGGAGCCAACAAAGAGCCGTGCTCTGCTGGAACTTGTACTGAGAAGCAAGGACGGGCTCATTGGGAGGGGTGATTAACGCTTGGGAAGGTTGTGCTGCCAGTCAGCGGGAGAGTTGTGGGACGAACCACTCTGTGCCCAGGCACAAAGCTCTACCAGGATGATAGCCAGTCCCCACTCAGGGGAAATCAGAGATTCAAACCAACCTAGCTGAATTACATGCAGAATCAACTCTAAGAAACTCAAAGCATTTGTGAGGACTCTTACAATGACAGTTAAAAGGAGACCAAGAGGAAGGCTCAAACAGAGCTACTTGTTGTTTACAGACACGAATTTATTAAGACACAGGCACAACTCGGTGCCGCAGCACAGGGTCCTGCTGCCAGGAGGCTGGGCTGGCGTCTCACCAGGGCACAATATTCCCTTCCCAGTCCAGGAAGGTGCCGGTGTCTTTCTCGGAGAGGGAGCAGAGCACCTTCAGCATCCCTCGCACGCTGTCGTCAACCGTCAAGGGAGGCTGCGGGGCGGAGGGAGAAACAGGGTTGTGTGCCCACGGTCTGGCTGATCTCTGCCCTGGAGCAGATCATTGCCCAGGGGTTCAAGGCTTTCTCGTGTGTGAGTGAGGAGAGGCTGGCACAGGATGAGAAAAATTCCCTGACTCTCATCTTCTTCCCTGATGTGCCTCCAGCTCAGGGCATTTCCCAACGAGCTCTTCTGGAGCCCAGCATCTCTGTGACCATTCAATCCATAGCTAGCTCCGTAATTCCCAAATAAAGAGGTTCTCCAGACACTGGCCAAAAGCTTACTTACCTTTTGTGACCCTGAGCCCCCCATGTCGGTTTGCACCCAGCCNGGGTGGAGAGCCACGCAGAGGACACCGTGCTCCCGGTACCCCAGGGACTGGCACTTGGTCAGCATGTTCAGAGCAGCCTGCGGGACACAGGGCAGGGACAGCGGTGGGAGGGGAAGTGGATGCAGGGGGACGCATCCAGACCACGTGGCAGGGACAGGGCAGGGGAATGTGGTGTGAGAGGGGACCCAGTGACCGGCGGGAGCTCAGTCACGGTGCGGAGAGGTGCAGGGACTGAGGGGGGGATTGGAAGGCCTGTGGGATTGCTTGGTGGGGGACAGCGTCTGGGCTCACACCCAGCGCAGCGTGGCGGTACCTTGCTGCAGCGATACGAGACAGCTGGTATCTGATCGAATAGAGTGGCTTCCTTAACGGAGCCCCCAGAGCTGGACATGTTGACGATGGCTGCCTTGTTGCAGCTCAGCGCTGAGCCCGGGCTCCCCTGGGCAGCCTTCTTCAGCAAGGGCAGGAACGCCTGCCAGGAGAGCAGAGGAGATGGGGCCATGCACGG
>Ga0065711_1046390_pt1 | contig 12915 bp, 20 predicted proteins | sample Hoacrofraction12_FD_59098 | JGI IMG/M metagenome (GOLD analysis project Ga0065711, IMG submission 59098) | Hoatzin crop microbial communities from Cojedes, Venezuela - Epithelial fraction 12 v2 (version 2) | ecosystem: Host-associated > Birds > Digestive system > Esophagus > Crop | place... | reverse complement strand
GGGGCAGGCAGGCACCCTGCCCTGCCCTGCCCGGGGGTGCGAAGGGGGACCCCGGGTCCCCCCGCAGCCGGGGGATGCTTCACTAGGTGGCACTCTCGGCTTGAGCAAAGGGCCGGCACCGGTCCAGGCTGTACTGGGAGGACTGGTGTCTGCCCAGTGCCGGCTGATGGCCCTGCAAGGCCAGACCTTGAGCTGTCCCCGCCTCGCCCTCCCCACGACCCCCCTGCCAGCCCCCAGGGCGTTTGGGTCAGTCTAGTCTGTTTTTTCCAGAGTCCGTGGGCTCAGCAGGGCAGAGGTGCCGCTGGCCATGGGTGAGCAGGGGGGGGCAGCTGCCATCGGTTCCAGACAGCTGAGATGATGCTTGAGCACTTACTTGGGAGGTCTCGCCTTCACCAAACAGCCATCAGCCCATTGTTTACTTCAGGTGTTGGTGAGAGACTGATGCCCACATTTTTATAGTAAAACCAGTGCTTGTAGGGGTATTTTTGGTTCTCCCCATGTCTTCACCAGGCCTGTGGAACTGGGGCTGCTCAGGCAAAAAACTTTTCCTGTGCCTGACCTTCACTGGTCTTGGTGGTGCGAGAGGGTGTTGGTCAGAAAGTGTCCCGAGCTCACAGGAACCTGGGGCCTCTCCTGTCCGGAGCACCTCTGTGCCCAGGAGCTGGGGGCAGAGAACTGGGCATGGGGCAGTGGCAGGAAAGCCATAGGAAACGCTGTCCTTTCTTGCAGAGCCTGCAGCAGTCACGTTTTAGCAGCCCCATCGTGATCCTTCAGGATGTGCAGACTGCCCCAAAAGCATTGCCTGCTGGCAGGCACAAGCCCAAGACCATTCATCTCATCACCAAGGACTTCATCCGTGACCTTGTGTAAGTCTGTGCCCAAGTGGCAGCTCTGAGGATCTTTTGGGACCCTGCACATCTGTCACAGCACTGTCTCAGTGCGTGGAGCTTGTCCCACCATTTGCTGGGACATCTCAGGGGAGGAGGGATGGGCAGCAGCGCTCCGATACGCCTGACTTGGGCGGCAGTGGAGCGCTGGCAAGCACTGGGCATTGGGCGTTTTACAGAGGCACTGAGTCATCACGAGAACCAGTGAAAAGCAACATAAAACCTTCCCAGCAGCCGGAAAAGCTCCTTCTGGGCCGAACAGTCCCCCCATGACGTACCAAACAGTGCCTCCCGTGCCCCAGTACCAAAAAGCCCGGTGTGAGAAAGGCAGTGGAGCATCGCCTACAGCCCCTGCACACCGGGAGCTGCGTGTTATTCTACAGGGATATTTTATAAGCGAGGCTGAACTGTAAGAACCCTGGCCCTAATTACTACACTGCCTTAAAAGCCTGCAGCACACAGACAAGAATAGGGCCATTATCCCAGCCAGCTCCCATTTAGCCTCATTTTGACCTCCCGAAATTTTCATTGCAGTTGTCGCTCAGTGTGAGGTTCGTCTTCACTTCCTGTTTTGAACCTCCATGTAACGCTCTTACACCCTGCAAAACGTGACACCTGCCCCGTGGACAGTTTGGGTTCTGCAGAGAGTGAAATGGCACAGAGGCACTGGTTCAGGCTTTCGAGGCTGGTACTGGTTTTGTATGTTCACCTTATTTAGCCCCGCTGACAAAGCTGAGGGGCAATTTCCAGATGTGTTGCATGGCCACAGCTCCAGCTGAAGCTAATGGAAACTGTTTGTGCTGGTTTAATTCCTGAAAATCAGGCCCTAGACATCCCAGGCTGGTCACCCAAACACTGGGACGACTAAAGCAGTGGCCACTGTATCATTACATTTATTAGTGCCGTTGTGACCATTAGCCATTCTTTAAAGTGTCCTGGAATCCGATGTTGTGATGCAGCTCTCCAACGATCATTATGCAGGTATCTGTTCATATTCACAAGGGTGGATGAAAGGTGACACACAATAATAATGAGTAAATTCTTAGTCCTGAACATCTTCAAAGTGCTCTATGCATTTGGTTAATATACGCTCCTACACCACACGCGTCACCATGGTATCTGAGTAATACAAAGAGTAATTAACTCCTTACAACTCCTCTGGAAAACAGCCCCATATTATTATCCACATTTTTACAAGTGGGGAAATGGGGGCACCAAGAGCTTCGGTGATTTCCTCTAAACCACAGCATGAGTAATGGGCAGAGTTCGTGGCTGGGCATTGTCCTGCAGAGCCAGGGTGACGGCTGGAGGGACACCTGCCAGCGCCAGGAGGGGAGAGGCTGCTCCGTGTTTGGGCAGCGCAGCGTTTCCTTGTCTCGTGCTGGGTGGATTCCTGGAGCAGCGGAGCCAAAGCCGAGCTGCGCTGTGCAGATCTGGAGCCAGAGTGGGCTGACTGTCACTAAACAGGGTGAAACGGCAGCGTCTGTTCTCCAAACTCCGTCCGCGTGGAACAGAGGTTTTGATGCGGCACGCAGCGCAGTTAGCAGTGGCAGTCGGTCTGGGGGGAGCAGGGAGGAGCAGCGTGTCCCGCTGGGAAAGAGGTCAGGGCAGAGGTCAGATTTTTCCCAAATGAGAGCTGGGAAAGTCGAGGCGGACTGAAATACTTTTGATGTTTTTTACTGGGGCTGACTAGGCCCATGCTGAATGTTTTGGGGTTTTCTCCGGAGGCCTCTGGCTGCCTCGATGAGCATCCTGTCCCCCCGTGCATCACAGCCAGGTGCCACTTTCACTGCACCTTGTGTTTCTTCCTCCCCCTGACCAGGAGAGTTGGGTCCCCCCAGCTCAGGTGCTTCCTGTATTGCTCTCGGGTGACTCCTGGCCGCAGAGCTCCTGCCACCCCACTGTGGGCAGCCCAGGCAGTTTCCACGGCCAGGCAGGGACCGCAGCGGGACAGGGATCGGAGGGAGCTGTCGGAGACTCCATGACACTGACCACTCTCTCTGTGTGCCCAGCATCCCTGTGGAGAATCCAGAAGCATCCCTCATTATCGGCCAGGAGGATTTCCAGCGCATTAAAGAAGCAGCTCGATTCCTGACCAAGGAGGAGCGTGAGGCCAAGCTGGCAGTCCTCAAAGCGGAGAAGGAAGCTGTTCTCGTAGGCATTTGCCCTCCTGCCCCTTTTTTCCCTGCTTGCTGACGGGTCTCGGGCTGTGGGTGGAGGTGGATGCACCCCAGCAGAGCTGACCTGTGGGTCACAGACACGCTAGCCAGGGCTGTCCCTGGAACTCTGCTCGGGGGCCACCCCCTTCACCTCTCCCTCACCCACGTTTTGGTGCGCCAGTTGGGCCAGGGGTCACTGGAGCCAGCGTGCAGGAGAGGCAGCACAGCTGGGTGCCGGGATCTCCCCCGATCCCTCAGCCCAGGAAGGGCTGTGCAGGGTCCCCAGGTTTGCCTCGTCGTGGGTGGGGAAGCAATCCCACACTGGTTGCTCCCACAGCCTGCAGTGACCCCGGGGGCTGTGCTTAAGCCTCTGTGCTGCATTTCTGCCACCCAGAAAAGGGAGTGGGGTGGGAGTCTTAACAGGGCCATGAGAAGGGGCTACCCAGCCCCTGTGCAAGGGCTGGAGGAGCCTGCCGTGCCCATCGGCCCGTGCCAGGGACAAGACCAGGCTGCCCCGCAGCACCCTCGCCAGGCTCAGCCCCCCGGGGCTGCCCCGGGACAACGTCCTGCTCTCAGCAGCCCTGCCTGTCCCTTCAGGAGGCTGTGAGTGAGCGCAAGAGCATAGCAAAGCAAAGGGCCAACCTGCAGCAGCAGACGGGGAAGATGAGCGAGACAGAGAAGGAGGAACAGGAGCGGGCCCAGAACGTGGTTCAGCGGGCGAGCAGGCTGCGTGTGGAGCAGGAAGATGAGATCAAGGAGTTCAGCAAGGTAAGGCCAGGGGCTTCCCCAGCATCACCCATCACCACACGACCTCCTGCAGATGTCAAGACCTGCCTGAGCTGCCTGCTCAGACAGGCTGCTGAGAGCCCCCGTGACCTTCACCTAGCCACACTAGACCTAAACTCTGCTCTGCTTGTTGCGACCCGAGGTCTTCCTGTCCTTCACTTTTCCTCTTCCTCATCTGTGTGCCTGTTGCTGCTGCCACTGCCAAGTCTGGCTCAGAGACCAGGGAGACCTGTTGTCCCCACAGCTGATCCTCGATGCCAAGTGCCACGTGATCCGTGACATGCAGATCCTCGAGAAGCAGCTCATCACAAAAGAGCTGGAGGAAGAAGAGAAGCGCCTGGCCAAGATGATGGAGGTGGAGAGGAAAAAGGCCAGTGAGATGCAGGAGGAATTGGAGTGCAGGAGGAAGCAGGATCTGATCAGGTTTGCAGAAGGGTCCCTCTTCACTGCGGAGGCATCTATCCTCTTCCCAGGCCTTGTGCAGGAGCTGGGATAAGCTACAGCTGCTGGCTTCGCACCACAGCATGCTCCCCCAGTCACAGCGACTGGACCAGGCAGCACAAGGCAGCAGACACACCACCCGATGTCCATGCCCACATTTCGGCTCCTGAAAGTGGGACGGAGCCGGAGTGAAACCTTCCGCTCTCTTCTTTCCAGAGGGAGGCAGGAGCTTGTGAAGCAGATGGAGCAGAATGCGGAGGAGCGGGCTATGAGAGCCGAGCAACGGGCCCAGGAGGCACAGGAGCTGCTGGAGTACTTGGAGCAGCTGAAGATGGAGGACCTGAAGGTGCGACCTGTGATCTGTCAGGGAGCCAGGGGGGGCTGGAGTTAGGTGTTCAGTTTGTTGGAAGGGTGACCCAGTGCTAGGTAAGTCAGACTTGGTTTGTGGAGAGAACAGCTACCAGAATTAAAACTCTGGTCTCTTGGGGAAGTTGGGACATCCTCAAAAGTGACCTGAGCCGCTGAGCCCTTCCTTGCCCCGACCGTGCTGGTGGGCCCTCAGGAAGGCACATGGGGAGGAGCAGAGGGAGCACCCTGTGTGACAACCCTTGGACCCTCTGCACCATTGTCAGGACTTGGAGCGGAGACAAGAGCAACAGAAGAAAATCCAGGCTGAGATTAAACACATCAATGATGAGAACCAGCGGTGCAAGGAGGAGCAGCGCGAACAGGAGAGGAAGGCAGATGAACAAGTGCTGCAGTACCAGAGGCAGAAAATGGTAACAGGACTGAATGTGTGCAGCACTGGCATAGGCTCAGCAGGCAGCAGAGGTGCTGCAGGGAGCTGCCATGAGACTCTGTCCCACGCAGGAGCGTGAGGCCAAGTATGAAGCTGAGCAGGAGAGAATCCGTCGGGAGAAGGAGAAAGAGATGGCACGCTTGAGGGCCACGCAAGAGAGGGCCCAGGACCACCAGGCAGAGCAGGTGAGTGGCTTGCTGACACGTGATGTGCTCCCATTCTGTCTCACCACCTTCGTTGTCACCACCCCAGCAAAGTGGGAGCTCTCCTGGATGTGGTGGATCTGCTGGGGCATTGCAGCACTGGACTGGCACCTGGAGCCAGGTGATGTCCTGGAGCAGTGCTGGGACAGAGGCAAAACCACGGTCAAGTGCTTCCATACCTCCTCCCTGAGGGAAGCCCTCCACAGCCCCTCCAGCGTCACTGCCATCCCCCTTTGGCAGGACGCGCTGAGGGCCAAGCGCAGCCAAGAGGCTGCCGAGCGAGAATGGCGGCGCAGGGAGAAGGAGGCGGCACAGAAGAAGGCCGAGGTGGAGCAGACGCTGAAGCGGAACCGCCTGGAGCAGATTGCCCAGCGGGAGCACAGCATGGCCGTGCAGGTGCAGCAGGACCGCCAGGAGTTCGAGAGGATCCTCAGGTGAGAGGGATGGTGCTCAGAGCTCACTGGCAAGATGGCTGGGCCCTGCCCTGTGAAACAGGGCCGAGATCGGTGACGCGGTGGCAGGGGGGCTGCCCCGTGAGGGCTGCCGGGTGGCTCTGCTGCTGGCCGAGGCCCCATGGGCAGGTTATCAGCACATTCACGGGCTGGAGCGGGGCCCTTCATCTGCCCCGAGCTCTCCCACAGGGCCCAGCAGGAGCAGATGGAGAAGGAGAAGGCGAAGGAGGCGCAGAGGGCAGGTCTGCAGCGCGCCCACGCTAAGGACATCCGGCGCCAGATGCGGGACCGTCAGCAGCAGCTGGCACGGGAGCGTGTGGCCGCCTTCGAGGAGTGCCAGCAGCTGGAGGAGGAGGCTCGCCAGCGCAGCCAGCGCATCACCCAGCTCAAGCAGCAGAAGATTCAGGAGCTCAGGTGATGTGCTGCCAGTGGCCACTTACTGCCCTGGTTCTCTGTATGTCCCTAAGTCCTTCCTGGCTTCCCACCATCTCCTGACCCCTGGGCTGCCTCACAGGTTCCTTTGCATCCTCATCAAACAGGATCCACTCTGGGGCCATGGTCCTAAAGCTTGGCCCCAGCATAGCACAGGGTGCCTGATCGGGAGAAGAGGAGGCTGAGGGGTGGCCTTATTGCTCTCTACAACTACTGAAAGGAGGGTGTAGTGAGACAGGTGTTGGTCTCTTCTCCCAACTAACTAGTGATAGGACGAGAGGCAATGGCCTCAAGTTGCCTCAGGGGAGGTTCAGATTGGATATTAGGAAAAATGTCTTTACTGATAGAGTGGTCAGACATTGGACCAGGCTGCCCAGGGAGGTGGATGAGTCGCCATCCCTGGAGGGGTTCAAAAAATGTGTAGATGTGGCACTTTGGGCTATGGTTTAGTAGGCATAGTGGTGTTGGGCAGATGGTTGGACTTGGTGATCTTAGAGGTCTTTTCCAACCTATGATTCTATAATTCTCTGCAGAGCCTCCGGCATCCCTGAGAAGTACTGTGCCCAGGTGGAGCGGAGGGCCCGGGGCCGAGCACACGCAGCCCCTGGCCGGGCTCAGCCATATGAGGAGTGGAGCTCTGGTTACCCAGCGACTTAGGGGTTACCATTTTCTTAGGCTGAGTTTTCTACAAACAATGATTATGGAGCAGATGGTGTCTTTCGTCTTTCTCTTACTTCGGGTTTGTGGGCCAGGAGCTGCCCCTGGGGATGAAGTAGCCCAAAGGCTCCTTGTCCAACCTGCCCCACTCCCAGGACAGATGTGGCCTCTTGCTTGTCGCCCCACACGCACTGGGAGAGAGCTGTCAGAGGGGGGCTGTGTCCGCAGAGGGACCAGGAGCGTCTCCAGGCCGTTGGTGCAGCTCAATGTCAGCACCAAAGCAGCGTGGGTGTTCCCAGCCCGCGCAGGGTTCTTATGAGACAGGAGGGCTCTTCCACATGTGCACAGCCCTGCTCCTGGCTGCCCACAGATGCATCAGCTCTGGCTGTGCCACCTTTTCACCAAGGCGTCAGCTCCAGGCCCTGCAGATGTGGCCTTCTTCAGGGGCAAAGCAAAGAGACCGGAGCATGATGCAAACATTTCAGATCCACTTGGATGGGGACTGGCAGCTTCAGAGGGCTGGGATCCCGTAGGAGTGGCTCTGATTAATTGTCAGAGCAGCTGAAAAAAAAGGAGAGCCAGCAAAGGCGAGACTGCCCAGGGCAGGGGGACAGCTCAGAGTACTCTGCTGTGAGCCCTGAGCCTCCGCCAGGCTGGGTGAACAGGGAGGACGAAATGCCGTGGCCTCCTGTTCTCTCTTCCCTGTCCCTCCTCCAGCTGCTCTGTGTCCCCATGTTGTGACAGGGCCAGGCACTGTGGGGCTGCGCTGTCCCTTTTTGGGCAGGGACTGAAAGGCGTTGCTGTGCTGCATCTGCCACCCAACCTCAAGCCAGCCCCTCATGGCCACAGAGCTCTCTGGACCCCCTGGGGTCTCGGCACGGGTGGCCAGCCCAGAAAGCACTGGCTGTGCTCTGCACCAGGCTCGGCTGCCCACACCTCCATCCCTGGTCCTCAGTAGCCACACGCCGGCCGTGTCAGTCTTGGTCACCGCCCTGGCCAGGAGCCGTAGCCTTGTTCTAGGCCAGGCTCAGCCCGGAGGTCTTCAAAGCCACCACACTGGCTGTGCCGAGGGGGCTGTGACCTCCAGCGGGCAGCCAGCCAGGGTGGAGTGGCTTCTCCACCCTTCCTGCGTGAGCAGGGCTCCCTGCGCCGAGGAATGCAGGAGTCACCGACCAGGGAGCCAGTGCCGGGCCAGCAAGGAGCCCCAAGCCGCGGTGAGCCACGGCCCCGTCACGGAGGGAACAGCCCCCGCCACGCAGAACGGCCCCGGCAGGCAGCACCCTTTGCTGCATCGGTACCCTGGGGCCAGGCTGTGCACAAGGGCCCTGAAATCACAGACGCGGAGAAGCACGTGCCAGGTTCGGCCCCAATTCCCAGCGTGGGGCCGGTAAGGGTTAACTGGCAGCGGTGAGCTCAGCTTGGGGCCAGTAAATGGAGCAGCTCTTGGCCCCGGGGAGTGTTTGGGACTGGCTGGGTGGTGCTGCCGAGCCGGCCAGGGCAGTCTTAGTCTGGAAAGCAGCAGCACGGCTGAGCTGTGCCGCAGGGCAGTGCACAGATGAGCCGGACATGGGGCCTGACCCACAGCACCAGAGCAGCCCAGGGTGGGACCTCAGCCAGCCCAGCCCCTCCAAAGGACGCGGGCATGGGGAATGCCCGTGGCTGGGGCTTCCCATGGGGTTCAGCATCCTTAGCATTGCCCCACACACCTGCTGCTGAGCATCCCTCTGCCCACTCCTCCCTCCACTGCCAAAAATCTCTGTCCCAGCTCCTGCCCTCAGATCCCAGCAGGTTGCAGCCACTCTCTTTCTCCCCTCTGGCTGTCCCAGCCTCCTTTGGCCATGCTGTTTGTCCCCTCCACTGTGCTGAGCATGGCCCAGGGTGTGCTGCCCCTGCCACTGCCATGCCACCATGTCCCTGTGCAGTGAGCCATGGCCTGGAGCACCAGCCAGGCCTCCACAATGTATTTCAGCAGTGCCACCAGCACCAGTGTGGGTTTCGTGGGTGCCACAGTCCCCACATGGCTGTGGCATTCCTGTGCCCGCTCCCTGAGGGGGCAGGACCAGAGGAGAGATCTGCAGGAGCTTAAGCCCATGGTCAAACCACACCTTTAAGCTCTTCCAATTGCCCTGTGTTCTGCCCCAAGACCAAAATCCTTTCAGGACCTGCATGGGGCCAAGCTGGCACTTTTGTGCCACCGCGGTGCTCGGCCACGCTTGGACTGGTCCCGTGGGGTCCCAGGCAGCCTTTTCCTGCCAGCCACACTCATCTGCCAGTGCCCACACCAGGGACCCAGTCACCAGGCGTTGTGGGGTCTATGGCCCCCACAGATCCCTGCTCCGCATTCCCCAAGGCCAGCTGGTGCCCCTCACCATGCTACCTGCGTGTCCCCCCAGCCCAGGTCCAGCTATGGGAGCCCATAGCATGGTGATGCTTAATTACCAGGTAGGGAGTGGAGTGGGGCGGCATCACTCACGCACAGCTTGGAGCCACTCAGTCATCCCAAAGGCATCCACCCCACTGGGAGGAGTGCCGCAGCCCAGCATGTAAAAGCAGCCCCACACGGCCGGCTGCCTTGTCGCCTTGAAGCCTCGTCCGCTCCCGCTCCTCCTCATCGCCCGGCACGGCTGCAGAGTCATGGCAGGGCACGGCGTCAGCCTGCTCCTGCTCCTGGGTCTCATGCCAGGTAGGCGCTGATGGGTCCCTGCACTTGGACCTGTTCCTGCAGCGATACTGCCGAGGATGGAGGGGTCCCTGCCCAGCCACAGGGCATCGCAGGGTGTTGGATGACCCCATGGTCAGCAGAGCACCTGCAGCCAGGGCTGGTGCTGCCCTGACTTCCACCCGTGTTGGCTGGAGCTAGGCAGGTGGCATTGAGCCCGCCATGTCCCTTTGTCCCCAGTGCAGCTTCACAGGACCCAGCGGGTGCTGTCCTGATGGGTACTCAACCCCACCAGGAGACCAAGCCCCTGAGGGTGCTTGACCCTGGCAGATGGGTCCCTGTCCTGTCCCTGCTCTCCATGGGTCGGTTGCTGGAGGATGTGGGGTTGGGGTGCATTGGGGTGCAGGTTTGGGGTGCTCCCCAGCTGGTGCGACGGGTGCTGTTCTTTCCTTAGCTCTCCTCCTGGCCGTCAGGATCAACAGTAAGGGCCGGGAGGTGCTGTACCTGGCCAAGGGTGACTCGGTGAAGCTGGGCTGCCCCTATGTCCTCGAGCCAGAAGACAACGGTCCCCAGGGCGTAGGCATCGAGTGGATCCAGATCACGCCAGAGCGGACTGGCCCAGAGAATGTGGTGAGTATCGCTAGTCACAGCAGCTGCCATCCCACCACGCAGGCAGGGCAGGCAGGGCTGGGATGGACCAGACGGAGCCCAGCCAAGCAGGCAGGGCCAGGGAAGGACAGGCAGGGTCTGGCAGGGCAGGGAAGCACCTGGCAGAGAAGAGCTTGGAAGGACCAGACAAAGCCCAGCAGAGCAGGCAGGACAGGAAAGGTCTGGCAGGGCAAGGGATAGTCCAGGTAGGGCAGGAAAAGCCGGGCGGGATCTGGGAACACTGGGCTGGGAAAGACCTGGCAGGGCAGGGAAGACACAGGCAGGGCAGGCAGAGCCAGGCAGGCACTGGGCAGTGCTTTTCTCTCCTCAGCCAGTAGCCCTGGGTCCCCCCACCAGGACCAGCCCTGCCCAGTCTCCCTGCTTTCTACCCCCAGTTCCTGTCCTACTATGACCACCACGTCAACTATGGCAGTGGCTCGGGGCTGCAGGACCGGGTGGCCTTCGTGCAGAACGACCCCAGCCAGTACGACGCCTCCATCCGCCTGGCCGACCTGCAGGTCTCTGACACTGGCACCTACCAGTGCCGGGTGAAGAAAAACACCGTGGCCGTGCACGAGGTCATTGTCACTGTGCAAGGTGAGCCCCTCCCTGCTCCATGTCCTCCTCCCGGGCACCCCGGGTGGCCCCCAGTGGCCCTGGAAGTGACGATGTCCCTCTCCCGCAGAGAAGCCAGCCAACCCACAGTGCTGGATCGAGGGGGAGCTGATCGTGGGGAGCAGCATCCTGCTGAGGTGCTACAGCCGGGGGGGCACCTCCCCGCTCGCCTACCAGTGGGCCAAGCTGGCCGATGGCTACGGTGGGGGACACCTGCCCTCCGGCACCATCCAAGGTGAGTGCTGGTGGGTCTGTGCCCACCCAGGGCGCTTCCCTGGGGTGGCTTTGCTGGGTGAGGGAGATGCTCATAGGTGGGTGTCCCTGTCTGTGAGTGTGCATGGTGGGTGCTCATGGCTGCGTGCACTCAGGTATGTGGGTGTCTGTGTGCACCTGTGTCCATGTTCATGTCTGTACCAGCCCTCATCCATGTGCTCCCAAGTCCCTGTGCACCCGTGTGAGCGCCAGCAGGGGTGGGGCTGACAAGACTGTCTCTCCCCACTGCAGGACGTGCTCCTGGCGACCTGTTAATCCGTAGCGTTTCGGAGGTCCACGCTGGTGTCTACCAGTGCCGCGTCACCAACCGTGTGGGCTACTCTGTGTGCCAGCTCAACCTCAGCCTTGCACCAAGTAAGTGCCACCGTGGGGGAGGCAGCGCAGGCAGGGTGCTGCTGGGGGCTGGCTCTGCGTGCCAGGGTGCCACCGGGGACATGGTGACCAGTGGGCAGCCGGCGGGGAGGCCGGCAGTGACAGGCTGTGCTCCCGTGGCAGGAGGAAAGCAGGCGGGCATCATCGTGGGCTCCATCCTGGGGTCCCTCCTGCTCCTCAGCCTGCTTGGACTCCTCATCTGGGCGCTGATCTGCCGCTACCGTCGGAAGGAGTGCCAGCAGACTTGCAGCGACTGCAGGTGAGGGGCACAGCTGCGTGGGACGGGCGCAGGGCCAGCGGGCACCGGCAGGTGCCACTGGGGACTGACACGCATCACTGGGGACAATGGGCACTGCTGGGTGCCACCAGACACTGCTGGCCACTACGGGTCACCTGTGGGTACCACCAGGCAATGACGGGCACCAACAGGCACCAAGGGGTAGCACTGGGTGGACCCCAGCAAGCACTGGTGGGTACCATCAGCTACCAATGGGTGCCAGAGGGCACCAACGGCTGTTGTGAGTGCCACTGGGCAGTGGCTGGCAGCGATGGAAACCAGTGGGGTGCCACTGGGCACTGCCAGGCGCTGCAGAGCACCGGCAGGCACCGATGGGTGCCACCAGGCACTGGTGTGCACTGGTAGGTGCTGCCGGGACCCACCGAGCACTGGCAGGTGCCACCGGGGCTCACTTCTGCCCGCAGGAGCAGCACAGGCGGCACCATGACCCGCCCTTGCAACGTCTGCGCCCACCACAGCTACTCGCCCCACGGCATCAGCTACATGCAGTGCCAGCACGGCGACGGCGACGAGCGGGCGGCCGCCCTCATATGCAACGACGGCATCCGGCACCAGGTCGCCTGCCCAGCACTGTAACGCCTCCGACCCTGCACCCGCCCCGATTCGGCTCCACGGGGGGAGAGACCGCGAGCCCAGAGCCGGCGGCATCACCGGGATCCGGTGCCACGCAGCGCAAGGCTGCGCTGCCAGGGCTCGCCGTGCAAATCGAAGTCAGGAATCCAGCTCCCTCCGTCCCCCCAAACAGCCCCGGCTTCCCGCAAACCTCCTGTGGGTTCATCAGTCTGTTTTGTTGGTTTACTTTTTTTTTTTTTTTTGGCCCATTTTTTGTATGTTTCCCCCCAGCCACAGCCCAGCGCTCGGGGCGGGCTCCTGGCCCCGCTCCCAGAGGCATCCCTCACTATTTCAGCAATATTTATTTCTCTCCGGCCCGTCCCCTCGGCGTTGAGCAGGGATGCGGCAGCCCCGAATCGCCCAAACCGGCTGCCCAGCAGCCCACTGCCTCCGGCCCGGCGCCCCCGCATCGGCTTCAGCAATTGGGTGTTGTTCGAGACCAGACGCCATCGGCACCGGGACCTGCAGCTCTGAGCAAGAAAAAAATGAAAAGAAATAAACTAAAGCGAATTCAGCGCTGTCCTGTCCTGCCTCGCCGCGTCCAGCCGCGCTGGGGGCCCCGGGAGCTGCCGGCTGCCAGCGCCGGGCCGCGCTGGGGGTCCCGGGAGCTGCCGGCTGCCAG
>Ga0065711_1011781_pt1 | contig 12916 bp, 5 predicted proteins | sample Hoacrofraction12_FD_59098 | JGI IMG/M metagenome (GOLD analysis project Ga0065711, IMG submission 59098) | Hoatzin crop microbial communities from Cojedes, Venezuela - Epithelial fraction 12 v2 (version 2) | ecosystem: Host-associated > Birds > Digestive system > Esophagus > Crop | place... | reverse complement strand
GGGCCCGCTCGGAGGCTGGCAGCGCTCCGGCCCTGCGGGAACTGGTGACCGAAACCTTTTGTTGCCGGTTTGCCAGGCAGGACGAGCCAGGACCACAGCGCGCCGGGAGAAAAGAAAAAAGGTGAAGGGGGGGAAAAAGGGGAGCCGGACGAAGGTGTAGTTGGACAGCAAAGTGGGAAGTGTCGCTTCAGTGGCGTCGGGGAGAAGCGTGGAGGTGAAGGGCTCGGGCAGCAGCGCTTTGAGGAGCTTCGAGGAGCACCTCAGGCTGCCACCTTTCCCCCACCGGAGCTGCCGCCTTTCCCCAGGGCCGCTGCCTCGCAGCCCACCTCCTGCCGCTGCGCCTTCCCGCCAGCCGCCTGCTCCCCACCATGGCTGTGAGGGGAGAGGCGATGAGGGACAGAGGTGGTGGCCTTCCTCTGGCGGAGGAGAAGGCTTCGGGGGCTGTGGCGAGGGGACCGCTGGGGGTTTGTGGTGAGAGATGGGTGTCTCGGGAGCTGTGGAGCAGGCCGGGGCAAACGGGAGGGTGAGGAGGAGGGCGAGCTGATGGCGGGGTGGAGGGTACGAGGAGGGTCCGGCTGCTGCCTCTTCTCCGCCTGGCGTTAGCGTGGCCGCTGGGCTCGGCCGAGCCACGTGCGTTGAGGGAGCAGCGCCGAGTCCTACGCCTGACCTGCAAAGGGAAACCGAGAAGCGACCCCGCTCCCCCAGCGAGAGAGGAGACGTCGAGGGCAAGAGGGGGGCCTGCTCCTCAGTTCCCATGCTCACTCGTTGTGTTTTTTTATACATTATGCAGGGAAAGACAGGTCAAGTGCAAATCTTTGGAATGCTGTATTTCTGATAGCTGAAATGAGAAAGTTCTGTGCAAGGGATGGGAACCTGTGTTCATGTCTCTGCTCCCCACACCAGGGTTCCTGCTGGTAGTGCCTGGGGGACAGTTTCATCAAACCAGAGACCCAAATCCTCCCATCTATGTATCCCCCTGCACCTTCCTGCCCTGATATCGTTCTGCCCGTTTCTCAAGTCATCTAAAGCCTTTTTGCAGTGAAGAAATCAGCCCAATGTGGCGATTGAAATCACCAAACGTGGTGAAAAAATCAGTTGGACTTTCTCTCTTCTCAAGGCAACTTTCTTTTATTCCAAAGCCAAGCAAGCGAGCGAGCTAATGAACGAACAAGCAAGCAACCTTGCAAAAGAGTCAAGAAAGTAATTTATATCCACAGATACGAGTCTGAGCTCTGAGGCCAAACAGGATGATTCCCTCCTTTCTCACACTTCCTAATCAGAGAGAGTTAGCCTTCTCACACAGTCATCCCTTGTCACTGTCTTCAGTGACAACCAACCATCCAGGTGCTCCAGGTGGTTCTCCAGCATGACCCTTTCATCCACTCATGCACACATTAACTATTTTCCATGTGGCTTGCTCAGATCTCTCTGTTCCCATGTTTATTCTTGATTAATCTTCCATATGTTACGTACAGCTCCGTCACCTTTTAGCCCTGAGCTTGCTCTTTCATCCCATCCTACCTCTCCTGCCAGAAACTCTGTCTTGCAAGTTCGCCTCATCCCCGGTACATCCCTAGCTGTTGTTCAGCTGCCTCTGCCCTGCCTGCCCCCTCCCTTGTGTCTGTTTCGGCATCTCCACTGGCTGCGAGCATGACTTATCTTCTGGCTGATATTACACCAACTAAACCCACTGGCTCTCGCTGTGCAAGTGAAGATGGGCTCCAGCTGGGCTTTCAGAAACCTGAATGCCTGGTTAAATCATTTCTAGGGAAAGAGGCAGTGTGAGTTCAGACTCTGCTTTGCCGAGGAAGAAATCAAATCAAATTTCGCTTTTCCTGCATATCCGTTCTAATTGCTGGGTTTGGATATAAAAAGCAATATTCTTGAATCTATCTTTGAATGTCTGAGGGTTTTTTTTTTCCCAAATAAAATTACTCAGCAAATTCAACAATATTTAGCGAATCTGAGTGTCTGACACTTTGAGTTCAAAAACAAGCTTTGAAAGTAAAGAATCAAAAGTACAGTTGGGAAAAAGTATACTTAAACTTAAAGATAATAAATGGGGGAAAAAAATCCATTTCTAGTTTCCCTGCCTGATAAGTTCTTCAGAAACTTTGATATTTAACATTATGAGGCACAGTTAACCTGAAAAATAACATGCTTTTAAAGCAAAGATTTTCTGTTTGTGGAAGGCAGAACCAGGATTTTTTGCTTATTTCCCTTTCTTGGTAGCTTTTCTTCATTCTTTCAGTACCTTACCTCAGGTTTATTTTACATGCCATTTAATATTTGTAAAATAATCATTTCTGAGCATTTGTTCTGTGGGATTTTTCCCCCTGTGAATGCTTCCCTAAGCATATACTTTCTTTCCGATTCTGCCTCCGTGTTGGAGGTGGGCTTTTAAAAAGTTTTGCTTTTGTGTAATTGTATTCCAACATTTGTCACTTGTTTGCTTGTGTATTTTTACTTTGCTTTAGTTTGGTGATTTTTTTTAAACTTTTACTGAAAGAGCCAGTAGCTGAATCGTAAGAGACTGTCAGAGTAATGGTCTGTTCAATATTCCCTTGAAAATCAAGGCATTATAATGTTTCTCTTGCTTAAACAGTTACTTGACCTGTGATCACCTGAAGGAGCATAAAAAGAAATTCATATTGAGGTGCTTAAATGCCTTTAAAAATTACAGTCCAGAGTGCCACGGCAGAGCTGTGACTAAGGATCTTAAAAACAGCACAGAGAGCCCAGTATGGAAAACAAATGCTTATCAGCTCAGAAGGCTAGAGAGGGTGAAATTTGCCCTTTTGAATACTTGGTATGCTTTGGGTGATAAACCATTGCTTTTAGTAAACAGAGGATTTTTGCAACAACTGCCATTTGGACAATTTTAATCATATTATTTACCAGATCTTCTTGAACAGGGATATCTGGAGTTCCCTGGCTAGGTGGAGCTGTTTCTGTAGAACTGAAGATTTATTTGTTTAACCACAGAAGGAAGACAGGGTGTGGAATTGCTGTCAAGCTCCATGTCTATTGCCTTGCCAATAGCCTGCACACCTGTAATGCCCATGTTAATTCAAATATACCAAATGCCATTGCAGTAATCTTACTAATTTTATTGGCATTCCAGCTTTTTCATCATGAAAATGTCAAATACAAAGACAAACCCTGTGTTTCTGGGTGCTCTCCCTCTTTCTGATCTTTCTGTGTCTTTCTGCAGTCCTTTTGTCTTTGTGCGATATTGTTGATGGGAAAAAGAAGTGGACGTCAGGGAAGAAGAAAGAAACTAGAGCTGGCACTGAACGAGGCCATGAAGGCAGAAGCAGACGTACAGGATAATAAAAAGGAAGCTGAAGAGCCACAGGCCAAAGAACGGAGGCTACCCTCAGTCTTTGGTGTGGCAGACTTAAAAAATGGTAATAATGTTTTGTCTGTTCTTCACTCTCGTATTTTCTATTTCTAATGCCCGCTGTTGCATTCTCTGTCCTTAGGCTTCATTTTCTCACATTCTTTACCTCTTTGCTGAGGAATATACAGACAATTCTCCTTTCGCCCTGCCAAGTAACCATTTTGGTTTTTTTGGGAAGGGATTACATGAGCTTTTCCCACTTTTAAATACTCCAGTTGGCCATTGCAACCGAAAAGGTCTCTGGATGCTAGCCCTGTCTCTTTCCAAACACAGCCAGTGCTGCTTCTGGGTTTCCTAAGCTGTGGACTAGGCCCTAGTTATTCTGCTGCATCACTAGATTGGCCTCTCAAAAGCTGTCATTGGTATTTCAGTTGTACATACCATTCTGTCCCAGCTATAGCCCACCCTTACCACCGACTGTATGCATTTCAGAGTTGTTCTGAGTTTCTGTTTCATGTCCTCTCTCCCTTTGGTGATGACGTCAGAAGAAAAAACTTCTGATTTCTAACCACAATTACTTGTACCCCTTGGGGCCACAGAATATACCACCTTTTTGGATGTCGTGTGAACAGCTGTGACTTGCTTTTTCAACTGCTCTCAGGCTAGTTCCTTTCTTTGAAACCAAGAGAAAGAATACCAGAGGTAGGCTGAAGGGGAAGCTTAGACCCTGTGTGGCAGACAGCTAGCCTGTGATCCCACATGTACCTCTTCATTTTATTATTAGGCCTGGATATGTAAAAGGCTGAATAAAAATCTTCATACAGGCAGCCTTTGACTTCTGATTTTTTAAATTTTATGTTTAGATGTGTTGTGAGAGGACTGAAAATAGAGGAACTGGGAGACATCTGAGTATCATAATCCAGGCTTACTTGGATTTTTCCTGTCAGTTGCCAAACAAAAAATGAATGTTATCTGCTGGAGGAATGTAAGAGTAGACTGAACACTTTTCTAGATCTGACCAAGATGCTGGGCCTATGTGCTGAATTGCTGAATATGTACAAGAGGAGTTTGCCGTGTCCAAATAATTTTCACTTTCCTTTCCTGTACCTATCTCCAGGCATTACTTCCTCTTTTTATGTGCCTACAGGGGCTGTTGGACTGTACAACGTAGGACAGAGCTGCTGTCTGAACTCTCTGCTCCAAGTGTTCTTCATGAATATACACTTCACAGGAATCCTTCGAAGGTACCACCTATTTGAGCTACCTGAGATACTTCCATTGTCGGTCGGTTGTCTCCACTCCTTTTTTTCTATGGGATGTACATTTGAAGCTTGGGTCATCAAGGCGCTAGCAAGGTGCTGTCAGTTCACTCAGCGAGGTCTCTGTCTTGTGTCCGTCACACACAGACTAGGCCTGCGAAGGTAGAAGTTGCAGTGTTCTGACTCGGTAGTCATCTCTGATTCACGTGCCGTTTGCACACGGGTAAACTGTGGTCCTGAACCAAGTCTTTGTGACTTGTATCTCTCTTTTCTGTAACAGGATATGATTTTATTCCAGATATGCTCATAGGCCGTTATAACTAAAGGATGTGTCGTGTGTAACCATATCCACTATTAATTTTGTAACTTTAAGCACATAAACATATTGGTGATCCATAGCCTCTGGCCCCTGGTTGTCCTGGCTAGCTCCTGATGGAGAAGAAGAAGTGTTTTTGCAGATGGTGAATACATAGTGTTATTTTGTTTTGCTTGACTGTGCTCTCTGCTACTTTGTGAGGAGGATTTGGGCTTCTGCCTCCTTAGCAACCACACTAATAACTGGTTTGCTTTGTTTTCAGTTTACTCAGTTCACTGCAGCTTTAATCGTCTAAGTGGATCATTCCTATTCAGTCCTCCTTTCTCCAGATTTCTTACACAGGCACCAGTGTGCAGAGGGAGAAAACGACAAGTTAGACACACAGAGATGAGAAGTGTCAGAAATGGGCAAAGCTAAATAATGCAGACAGTAGGTTACCATTGTTATTTGAAGAAAGGCTTAGAAAAACCTGTGGACTTCAATGGATTTAGAGAGGATAAAGAACTTTGCAGTTGGCGTATAGTTGAAATACAAGCATTATGATGGTATACATGACCGTGAAATTTTGAGGGTATGTGGACAACAAAGGCTTGAATGGGTGAGACGCAAGAACAGCTCTGAAACTGGCTATAATGTTGTTTCTAGAGCCCAGCACTTCAGGTCCTGCTCAGTTTGCCCCTTATTCAGAAACAGGCCAACTTAAAATTGTGGCCTTTTGCTTTAGAACTGTCAGCCTGCACTGTGGGATGAGCTAGTGCAGGTGTCTGCTTCCCCTTTTTCCTTCTTTTGCTGAAAACATGCCCATTCTGGTTCCTCTTGAGTTGCTATATGTGCTATCCACCTCTGCTCCTTCAGGTGTTGTGTCTAATATTTCTCCATTGTACCGCTTGATTACCATTCATGTTGCTTCTTCTCTTTCTAGGATCATAGTGCCACCACATGCTGCGCAGAAGAGGCGGAATGTCCCGTACCAAATGCTCTTGCTGTTGGAGGAGATGCAGTGTGGCAAGCAGAAAGCTGTTTCTCCCATAGACTTCGCTTGCTGTCTTTCAGAATACAAAGTGAAACGTAAGCAGTGCCGCCTCATGCCTGCCTCTGTCGGCAGACCAGGGATGTTAATTATCAAGCACTGACAAGCAGTGCAGACTCTGACATCTCGTGCAGAAGTTCAGAAACGTGAGGAGTAGGTACATGATGATGTATTGCTCTTTATAGCTGCCTCCCAGTTGCGAGTGAGACGCTGTGACTTCCTTGTGAAGACCCTGCTGGCTATCCTTGCTGGTGTTCAAAGGGTGGGAAGACTTTCAGATTGCTAGAAGACTCAGCTACTGATACTGGCCAGAGGGAAGGGGCTGTGCAGGGCAGAGAGAGGACAGCTGATAGCTTGAGGTTTGTCTTCCTATACAGGCATGGAAATAGTGAAACAGTTGCTGTTTCTTATTAGAAGGAAGGGATCATTTGGAAAAGATACTGAGTTCACCCAGATCCCCAAGGACAGAAACCACATCCTTCCTGTTCCTTGTTACAAGGGCAGAGAGAAGAGTTTGCTGGCTTAACCTCACACCTGGGCAGGGTCCGAAAGGAGAGAGAGATTGTTAAATGCATGGGTGACCGGTGACAGTGGGGTGCCGAGGGTCTGTTTATGTGTACAAATACACACAGTATATCCAAATGCCTTGATCTTTTTCGTATAAAAGCCAGGTCAGCACTGAAAGGGACAGATAGTAGCCAGCCCAGACCAGTATTGAGGAGGAACGTGAGATAACCTGAGTGTTTCTGTTTGCATCATTTTTCCACCTGAGACTGAATGGCTCTGCATTTTGCCTTCTCTCTTCCGATTGAAGAGATGCCCAAAGAGAGTTTGTAAAGCTTGGCAGTTTCCCACCTTGTCCTTCAGCTTTAAAATTCAAGTGTGGTTCATAAAGTCCTATATCCCAGCAAGTGGTGCTGTACTCAGATCACAGATGTGCTATTAGACAGGAGGAAAGATAGAATTTCTGAGCTTCATTTAGTCAGGGGTGTACAGACATCTTACTAGAACCCAGCTGAAGTCATACCTGCAGACTTGCAGGGAATTTGAAAGCACTTCCACCTCATGGTGTTGGATTATTCCACATAATCTGTTTCACCTATGATCAAGCATAGATTTTGCTAAACTATGTGTAGCTTTTGCTGAGTTCATAAATCTGGAGTTCATCATGGGCTGAGAGCATCAGTTCTTGGCATTCGAGGGAGTGGAACTTCCCGCCCCACCCCAGTTCGATCTTGCAGCAATTCTCTGCTGAGCCATTCTAAGCAAGCTGTGCACTGAGCTGTGTCCCACCATCCTGGGTTTCTTAACATGCCAGGTTAGCCAGAGTGGAAAGCCAAAGCATAATGTTACAACATCATCCTTGGCTTTCTGTGCTGAAACTGTGTGCTTTTTCCCTGGGTAGGGGTCAAGAGGTTTATACCATTTGGTAGATGGGCAGGCCTCCCTGTCATTTTTATCTCAGCACTCAGGAGTGTTATAGCCTTAGCGAGGGGATAGGGGAGACAAGTCTGTGGAGTAACAAAGGTGAAAAAGAGAACAGAACCTCCCTTGTATTGTTTCTAAGAAGGACTCAAAATGCAGCCCTCAACTCAATGAGACATCTGAGCCCTATCCTCGGGTAGGTGTTGGGTATACTNTTGGCCCTGCATNCNGTGACAAGGACATGACTTTTGCACTGGGTTGTGTAATGGGGCACTCAGGCNCTCCCATCTTTTCTCACTGCCTGCTCAGGCCNTGTGGAGACATTGCAGCTCTGCTCCAGTCTAAGCTCTGTCCCTGGCAGGGAGCGGCAGGGGAATAAGGGACTGGATCTAATGGGGGACAGTGAATCTCCCTTTGCCGTCTGGGGGAAATCTGTACTTGGTGCTGTTCATAATATTGATTGAAGTTGTATTTTCTGTTTGTCCAGTGTTTGTGCAGCATGATGCTGCCCAGCTCTTTCTGACTCTCTGGAACTTGATAAAGAAGCAGATTAAAAAGCCAGAGCTGGTAAGGATGATGTTAACTTTTGTTCATCCTAATTTTAGGGCATGCCACGGTCTCCATTCTAATGGGAGAACTGATTAATAATGAAAAGTTTGATCTTTTTGCAACACTGAATTTATTTACTTTGCATTCCATTTTTCCAATTTCTGTAAGCATTTATTGGCATGTCTTGACACAGCTCCTCTGTTCTTAGAAGTCAGCCGTGTGCGTTTCTTTATAATTAGTCGCTGTTAGTATGTTTTGTATATCACAGTTCCTCCCATGGGAGCTGTGTAAGGTGAGGGAAAAGTGAATCTTCCTCAACCCACTGTCGTAGTTTTATTCATACATAGGACAGGCTCCTGTTGCAGTTCCAGACAAAACAGTAAAATTCTGAACTGGAGCAGACATTTAACTGATCTTGTTATATGCTGTGTCTTTCCCCTCTGCTAGGGTGTGAAGGGAAGGAGTTGTTCTCCTGTAAATGGTGAGAAGTGCCCTGTCCATGTAAGTCAATGTCAGATCTGGGTTCAAGCCTTAAAGCAGTAACACTGTGTGAAATAACGTGTCCACATGGGCTTTCCCACCCACAGAGGGAAATACCTCAGCTCTGTTCTTCATAAATGATGTTTTGGCCTTTTTTTACCCCTGTAGATTGAAGACCTGAGTGATTTGTACACTATCTGTGTACAGGAGCACCTGGCCTGTCAGAAATGCTCTTCAGAAACAAAGAGGAACACCAGCATGTTAACTCTTCCACTCCCAGTGTTGAATTACAATTCCCAGATGCTGAAGACTCTGGTAAGTTCAGTGGCAGCGCTGTTTCCTTAGGAAGCAGATTCCCCTCTGTTCACCGTGGGAGCCTTCTCCTTGCAGCACTGGTGTCTCCTAGGAGTCATCTACAATCCCTGCATGAATCTCTGCAGGGTGTCTGTGTCTCTGAGCTGATCTTTTCTCATTCACATTTCTTCTTTGTTTTGAGGGGTTCTTAATTTCTCAAAAATTTTGTTTGATTTGGGGGATGGAAAATAAAGTCCTTGAACTGCCTTTCTAAAATGAGTATTGCCTCAATACTCTGTAAGACTCAAAGACTTACACTGCACAGTGATGTGTACCTGTGAGACGTTAGGTACTGCAGTGAGGCGCCCTGGATAACTTACAGTCCCTGGCCAGACACACTGTGTTTGCCCAATGCAATGTTCTTCTGCTGTTAAATCAGCACTGCTGTTTGATATCCAGATACAGCAGTGATAGTGATGATGTAGCTATGTAGGTGCTGCCAAAAAGAGACTGGATTTTTCAGGTGACAGTGGACCACTGGACCTTATTTATTTATTCTCTGACCACTTTGTACTGTTTCAGCCTAAAGGAACCTCTTTCAAAGCCTTTAAGGCTTTGAAGTAGGTATAGGACACTTACGCCTCAGTATCTTTATTGTGGAAAATGTGGTACTCTATTTTTTTTCGACTAATGTAATCATACCAACTGTTAGGAAAAAGGGGATACCCTTTTTTAAGCTGCCAGACAATCTTTTGTCCTTTGAATAAAATATGCCTCCTGTGGCTTTGCTGTTTGCATGTGCCCTGTACAAGTAGAAATAGAAATCCAGCTTGAAGGAATTCAGTTGAAAGAAATCTCTGTCTTCTTAGGAGGACTGTCTGCAGTACTTTTTCCATCCAGAAGAGTTGACTGATCACAACATGTGTTTCTGTGAACAGTGTGGAAAGAGAACACCTTTTTTGCAGGTAATCAGATAATTATTTCCCCATATGTCTCTCATACCCAGAGCTCCCTTTAGGACTGTGAAGGGTGGGGAAAGGACTCAACCATATCAGCTGAAGCGGAGATCAGCAACTCAGACTTGTCAGCACAGCAATGCCAGCTAGGTGTAAACCGCTTGCATCTTTCCTGTGAGGAAGTTCTCTACTATAGATGTAGCTCTAGCAACGAAAGAACGCTTTCGTGGGTTTTAATGTAAGTCACCGAGGTATGTAGCATTTCTGTACCAGCAGAGGAGCTTCTGTTGGTTTATGTTGTGTTTCTGCTGTGGGGCTTTACGCCGCTGCATAGCTCCAGGGGTAGACAAGAATATGTTACAGGAGCTGTGCGTACACATGAAAGTAGGCTGCTGTAGGGTGATTTCCTTTCTTCCTTGCTCTCCACTGGGCTCCCCGTTTTTTACAGTATTGGTCTCTGCCAGCCAGTGGATTAGCTCTTTCATGAAGAGGCAAGTGCGTTGAAGCTGTGTGAGGGAGACTGTCTCAGCTCAAGGCTTGGAGGGGACTTTTCACATCATTTTCACCAGTGGGTCACCTCCAAGACCACAATGCATCCATATGTCTTGGTGGCAGCCATGGCAGCAGCAGTAATATCAATAAAGGCAGTGCTGGAAGGAATGAGCTGTCAGCTTGGCGTTCTCTACGGAGCTCTAGTGGCCACATCACAAGGAAGTTGGCTTGCCTCTCCTGGCCAACCTAGTGCTACCAACCGAGGGTTAAGAAAGCAGATGAGAAATGAAGCAGTCCCTGAGACACCCAAGGCTGTGTGCTGATCATGCTGAAGTCGAGAAACTTGGTTATCACAGTTGTGTTACATGTATGTGTCTCGTGTACAGATGAGCTACAAAGGTTTGGTGTCTCCTGTCCAGTGGCATTGGCAGTCATTCACTGTAGCACTGACTGCTCTCCATGCTACATTCACTGGGTGGCGATGGCTGTTTCTACCCCCCCTCCCCGGGGTTTGTTCCTTAGTTTTTAATTGCATTATTTGTTGCTTTACAGAGCATGAAGCTAGTCCATCTGCCACAGACTCTGACCATACACCTAAAGCGCTTCTGCTTTGAGAAATCAGCCTATGTTCACAAGCTTAGTCACTATCTGCCATTCCCACAAGAGCTTGATTTCAATGCAGTCCTGACAGAAAATCAGTGCCAAGCAGACGACAATGAAAAGGTGAGATACTCCCAATGCCCTGCTTAAAAAGGGCGGATTTTCTTCTCTCCTCTATTCAAGTCTCATAAAAACTTGAGAGATCGCACCAATACTTGCCTCAGTTCAAAGCACCTGTCTTAAAAATGTGTGTCTCCGGCTTTACCTGTGCCTAGTGTTGGCTCACATCCCATGGTTTGAACTGCTTCAGGCATTATGCAACCTCCTGTCCTCAGATTAAATCACCAAAGGCACCGTGACTGGAGCTTTCTACCGAAAAAAAATCAAACAACCCAGTTTCTTTTTTTCTGAGAATGTTTAGCATAACTTTTTCTTCCATTTCTAAATATACTGAAGAAAAGGTGAAAACATTTGGATGACTAAATCCAGACGTTGTAAACAGTGTCTTAGGGGCAGGTTCTGTCCTGTGGCTCAGCCTCCAGGGCAAGACAGCCTCAGGGAGTGGCAGCCCACTGCTGTGCAGAGGTTACCAGTCCAAGACAGGGGATCTCCACTCCTGGCAGATTGCCATGCAGTCTTGTTTGCTGCAGAGGTGAGGTTAGCAGGGAGACTACAGCTTTGCCAAGCAGCTGAGAGTGATCTGCCATGCTGTGGATCTGTTCCCCTTACTGAGAAATCATGAAGGAAAGTGGCAACAGCAAAACCTCACTGGTGCGGTGTTGGCTGGAGTATAACCGCTTTGCTGCCCTACTGCCTTTTTCACATTCCCATGATCTCCAAGGAGGCTGGCAGCCCACAGCTGGCAGGCAAAACTCTGAGGGTAGGAGCGAAAAAGGCAGGATCCTCAAGGCCAATCTAATCTTTTTCCTTTTTCCTTACAAAATGTGCATTCTTGCTGTCCTGGCTGCCGCTTCTCTTCAGCCAATGGTAAATCAGAATTCCTGCACTGCAAGTAACCCTTTGTGGCTCTTCACAGGCAGCCTGGCAGTACGAGCTTTTTGCCGTTGTTGCTCATTCAGGATCAACTAGCTGCGGACACTACTGTGCCTACATTCGAAGTCTCACAGAGTGTAAATGGTATTGCTTCAACGATTCTGAGGTTTGCCAGGTGAGGAGACAAATCCACATTTCTTTTGTAGCTTGCTGGGCACTCCTCCAGATCTCATTCAATCTGACTGATTGCTGATGAGAGAGAACAAGGAAAGAAAACTGAACCTGCTGAGCTTTATGCACCTCATTTCTCTGCTGCAGTATACTCTGAGCTGAGGGCAAAGTGTCTCAAGCTTCTGTGCCAAACAAGGCCTCGGGTTCTGGTTTGCAGTTTGCAGAAGCAGCTGTTTGCTGTATACCCTACTTTACGTACTCTAGATCTGTTTAATGAATGCATTCAGAAGAGGCAAAAGAACTGTTTTTTCCTCAAAGGGTAAAAACAATAAAACAATTTATTAAAAGATGTTTAGTTCCTGGAAGTACCACTTGTACTGCTCTTAGGAGGATTGGTGTGCTGGTATCACAATGTATCCATCTCTTAAGAGCTTTTACCAGCCTCCCCTTGTGTGTTTTTTCTGCTCTAGGTATCGTGGGATGATGTTAAAAGCACCTATGGACATTCCAGCCTCCACTGGTGAGCAAACGCAACTCTGTTTTTACCTAATGCTGTTCTGGGGTTTGGAACGAGGGTGGCAAAGCGAGGAAAGACAAATGGTTTGACCTGCGTGTCGTCTGGGCTGTACAGGGCATGCAGGAGAGTGGAAGAGGCATACTTGTATTCTGGTTACTCTGGTGTGACTGTGTGTGATTGTGTGGGGAGCCTGCGGGATTACTGAGTAGTCACAAATGGGGCTGCAGGAGTGGTCTCGTTACTTACGATTGCCACTTGGACCCTACGTCCTGACTGAAGTGAGATAGGTCAGTCAGGATTCCTCCGTGCTTTTTGTTTTGAAGCATCATAAGAAAATGAGCTGTGGAGAGAGGTAATTCCTCCTCTAAGCTATCACGCTGCCAGGGGGTCAGCTTGATGTGCTGCCTCAGGAACACTGGGTAGGGCCCGTTCAGTTGACCTAAACCTCAAAAAGCAGCAAGAGCAAACCTGGGAGGTTATTTGCAACCTAG
>Ga0065711_1009557_pt1 | contig 12916 bp, 10 predicted proteins | sample Hoacrofraction12_FD_59098 | JGI IMG/M metagenome (GOLD analysis project Ga0065711, IMG submission 59098) | Hoatzin crop microbial communities from Cojedes, Venezuela - Epithelial fraction 12 v2 (version 2) | ecosystem: Host-associated > Birds > Digestive system > Esophagus > Crop | place... | reverse complement strand
ACTTCTTGATTTGAAATGCTCAAATAGCAAAATCCATTTTGGATTATTTGAGTGCAAACCCTATCGGTGTAGAAAAAGAAAAAATAAAGAACCATATATATTCTATTTACACAGATGTGGACAACGATATTCTAAGAATAACATTAAGAAGTTTGGAAGATGATGGTTACATTTCGACTGAAAACGATATATGTAATTTCCGCTCGCCATTGCTACGTGAATACTGGAAAAGAAAATTCTTATAGAAGAGACAGGAATGAAGAATAAAGGTTTAAATGAATTAATGGATATTCTCCTCTCTGTTGTGGAGGAGAATATTCCTGGGCATATACCGCAACACGTATTGGTAGAAAGTGGCATCGGTGGTGGCAAAAGCCACTGCCTCTCTCAAATCCAAAAGCTTCTGAATGGGAAGAAATATAATACGGTATCAGTGCGACAACCCTATTATATGGTTGACACAGCTGACAAAATCATAAATGTTATTACTGGGAATGGTGTGAAAGTCGAAGACTTAATTATACTTGTTGACGACTTTGACGTATTGTTGAATCAGTTGAATATCCAAGAACAATATAAACTTCGTGCATTCCTGTTCAATCCAAAATCTCCAACGCTTATTGGCACAACTACAGGCGTATTAGAGCAATTCACGAATTACAAAGCGCCATTTTATGACGCATTCAGAATATTTCATTTGAATAATTACTTAACACCATCTTTATCCGTCGTTTCTGGCAGAACGACAGATGCGTCTCTACTGAAGTATGAAGAATTGTTCAATGGGAATATGCACTATATGAAACAATTTTGCAACCTCTATTATGGAGAGAAGAAACCAGCAGAGATTTGTTTGCAACTGATAATGAAGAATAATTCAACCTATTATAAGTATATAATAGACTCAGCTCCGAAGCTGCAACAAAAGGTTCTGTGTGGCTTGGCTATGTGTGGCGGAAAAGGTACGAGCCGTGATATTGGGTCGAAAATTAATCTTACTAATTCATTCGTCTCCCCTGCATTGAAAAGACTGGAAACATCCCAAATCATTAAGAAGGCAAATAATGGCAAGCGCAACATTGTATATGAATTCAAGGATGGCATCTTTCGGCTATTTTGGAAAAATATGCTAAATACGAATCTTTGTTCGTGACCTTGCAGCTGAAGATATAATTATATATATTTCGGTGTATATCCGAGCTTGCTTTTTTTCACTTGCTCCGGTGTTCCTGTGGTGAGGATTTGGCCTCCTTTGCGTCCTCCTTCAGGTCCTATGTCGATGATATGGTCGGCGTGGCGGATGACATCGAGGTTGTGCTCGATGACGATAACGGTGTTGCCCTTGTCCACGAGCTTGTCAAGCACGTCGAGGAGGGTGCGGATGTCGTCGAAATGCAGACCGGTGGTTGGCTCATCGAGGATATAGAGGGTCTTGCCGGTGTCTTTTTTGCTCAGCTCAGTGGCGAGTTTCACGCGCTGGCATTCACCTCCGGATAGGGTGTTGGAGGGCTGACCGAGTTTGATGTATCCGAGGCCCACGTCTTGCAGGGTTTTGATTTTCTGTATTATCGCCGGCACATTCTCAAAGAATTCCACCGCCTGATTGATGGTCATGTCTAGCACGTCGGCGATGCTCTTTCCCTTGTATCTCACTTCGAGCGTCTCCCTGTTATACCGTTTTCCGTGGCATTCCTCGCAAGGCACAAACACGTCGGGCAAGAAGTTCATTTCTATCGTCTTGTACCCGTTGCCTTTGCATACTTCACATCGTCCGCCTTTCACGTTGAAAGAGAAGCGACCGGGCTTATAACCCCTGATTTTCGCCTCCGGGAGACCCACGAAGAGGGCGCGGATGTCGTCGAACACCCCAGTGTAGGTGGCCGGGTTGCTGCGCGGCGACTTACCGATGGGGCTTTGGTCAACGGCCACCACCTTATTTATATATTCCACTCCCTCGATGCTGTCGTAGGGTTGCGGGTTTTTCAGTGAGCGGTAGAACTTTTTCGAGAGGATAGGGTAGAGGGTCTCGTTGATGAGCGTTGACTTCCCCGAGCCGCTGACGCCTGTTACGACGATGAATTTCCCAAGTGGGAACTCCGCGTCGATATTCTTGAGGTTGTTTCCTTTGCAGCCATGGAGTATGATACTCTCTCCCGAACCTTTCCTCGGTTTTGCCGGCACAGGAATTTTCTCCTCACCGCTGAGGTATTTGGCAGTAAGAGTGCCGGCTTTGAGCATTTCTTGCGGTGTGCCTTGAAACACCACCTCTCCACCTTTTCTTCCCGCTCTCGGTCCGATGTCGATGATATAGTCGGCACTGCGCATCATGTCCTCGTCATGCTCCACCACGATCACGGTGTTGCCGAGGTCGCGCAGCTCCTTGAGCGAGCGTATTAGCTTTTCGTTGTCGCGCTGATGCAGACCGATGCTTGGCTCATCGAGTATGTAAAGCACGTTTACGAGCTGGCTTCCTATCTGTGTGGCGAGTCTTATTCTCTGGCTCTCACCTCCGGAGAGCGATGCCGACTGTCTGTTGAGAGCGAGATAGTCGAGACCCACGTCGAGCATAAACCCTGTGCGTTTCCTTATCTCCTTGAGTATCTCGTGGGCTATGACTTTTTGTTTTTCGTCGAGATGCTGTTCGCATTCCTTTGCCCACTCGTTGAGGTCAGCGATGTCGAGGCTTGCCACCTCCGAGATGTTCTTATCCCAGATGCGGTAAGAAAGGGCTTCTTTATTTAGCCTTTGCCCTTTGCATTCCGGACATTGGCAGGTGTGCATAAACTGCTCTGCCCACTTTTGGCTTGCCGCACTGTCGTCGCGCTCGGCTGTTTGCCGTATATAGTTCACGATGCCCGCATATTCGGTGAAATAGTCGCTGGAAGTGTGCACAAGTTCCGCTCTCACTCTCACCCTTTCCAAGGAACCATAGAGAATTTCGTTGATTACCTCGTCCGGTATATCTTTCATCGGTGTCTTTATGTCGAGACCGTGTTTGTCCAACAATTCTTCTATTTGCCAGAAAATCATTTGGCTTTTGTATGCTCCGAGCGGCGCTATGGCTCCCTCTTTAATGCTTTTTGTAGGGTCGGGGATAACCTTTTTTATGTCTATTTCGTTTACCACCCCGAGCCCTTTGCAGCATTGACAAGCTCCTTGCGGTGAGTTGAAAGAGAAATTATGTGGAGCCGGGTCGGAATACGACATGCCCGTGGTGGGACACATCAGGTTGCGGCTGTAGTATTTTATGCTGCCGCTGTCGGCGTCGAGTATCATCATCAGTCCTTCGCCTTGTCTCAAGGCGAGCGAAGAACTTTTCTTAAGTCTCTCCGTATCTTTCTCGCTAACTTTGAGCTTGTCGATGACCACCTCGATATTATGGTTTTTGTAGCGGTCGGTTTTCATGCCTTGAGTGATTTCGAGCATCTGTCCGTCCACTCTCACGTTGAGGTATCCTTTTTTTCTCATCGACTCGAAGAGTTCCCTGTAGTGACCTTTTCGGTTTCTCACCACCGGTGCGAGCAGCATTATGCGTTTGCCCTCGTAGTCGGTGAGAATCATGTTGAGCAGTTCCTCCTCGGTGTATTTCACCATCTTCTCGCCTGTGCGATAGCTGTATGCTGTGCCGGCCCTGGCGAAGAGGAGTCGGAGGTAGTCATACACCTCTGTTGTGGTGCCCACGGTAGAGCGCGGGTTGTTGTTGGTTGTTTTTTGCTCTATGCTGATTACGGGGCTTAGCCCTGTTATTTTGTCCACGTCGGGTCTTTGCATATTGCCGATGAAGTTGCGTGCGTATGCGGAGAATGTCTCCAAGTATCTTCGTTGTCCTTCTGCGAAGATGGTGTCGAAGGCAAGCGATGACTTGCCACTGCCGCTAAGTCCTGTAATCACAGTGAGACTCTTTCGCGGTATGGTAACGTCGATGTTTTTCAGGTTATGCACCCTTGCACCCCAAACTTCTATTTGCCCAGTTTTTGACATATTTTTTAATGGATAATGGAAAATGGATAATGGAAAATGGAAAATGGATAATGGATAATGGAAAGCGGCTTCGCCGCTATCGCCGAAAGGCGATATTAATTGTCAATTGTCAATTATCAATTGTCAATTATTCAGTCGTTCCTGTTTCCGACTCGCTATAGAAACCTGTGAGGAGGTTTACGTCGGTTTTGATGTTATACACTTCTCCGTCGCTTCCTTTTGCTTTCACGAGACAGAAATACACACCGTCTTTGCATGCTTTTCCTTTATATGTGCCGTCCCAGCCAGTGGAGGGGTCGGTCCAGTCGTATAGCAGTTGTCCCCATCGGTTGTATATATATGCGTGGAATTCCGTGAGCGACTGATATTGTTTCGGTTTGTAAACATCGTTGAACCCATCGCCGTTGGGTGAGAAGGCGTTGGGCATTATCAGCTCACTCTCTTTGATGGTGAGCGATTTAGTGTCCGACTTAAGTATCGACACCACTTGAGAGCCTTGCGACAGGGTGGCGGTGAGGTAGTAAGTGTATGTGCCAGTCTCCATAAAGGTATAGGTCATATCCTCGTCATACCTTACGAGGTATGCGGAGCTGTCGCTGCTTTCGGTGTCGCCGCTTTTGTAGAATCGCCACTCGTAGGTTACGGTATAGTCGTCAATATTCGACGGGTTGGCGAAGAAATACACTTCGTATGGCGCGTTCACGGAGCTGTCGCCCACCTCCACTTCAGTGCCGTCGTCGAGGTAGTGTATCGCCTTCGGGTTTATTTCCGGTGTGCCTTCTGCTTTAACGGCAGTGATTGCCAAGGCGAAGAGCGTGAATATTATCAGTCGTCTCATGTCGTTATCGTTTATAGTGTTGATTATAAATATCTTATCAGCATGTCCCATACTGCCACGATATGGCATACGGAACCGGCGAGTACGAAGAAATGAAACACGGTGTGCATGTATCGCTTTTTCCTGATGCTGTAGAACACCGCGCCAGTGATGTAGCACACGCCCTCAGCGATAATCCATGCGAAGGCATTGGCAGACAGCCCTTTGAGCAGCGGGTCGATGGCGATGAGCGCGCTCAAGCCCATACCCACGAAACAGAGCGTCTCCCAGTTGTTGTGCTCTTTCAACTTGCCAAAGCTCACCGCCGTGCCTACGAGCGCGCAGGCCCAGATGCAGCAAAACAGACTCCAGCCCCAGTATCCTTGTTCGCGCAATACCATAAGCGTGATTGGCGAGTAGGAGCCGGCGATATGCCAGTAGATGGCGGCATGGTCCCATTTTCTCAGTCTCTCCTTCCATTTGCTGTATCCGCTCACGGCATGGTAGATGGTGGAAGTGACGTATGAGAAGAGCATTCCCACGAGATAGAGTATTACTCCCGCCGATGCCCAGCCGTCTTTGTATTTGAAGCAATAGATAAGAAATGCCACTCCCATGGCGACACCCAACACGATGCCGCCGAAATGGCTCCAGGCGTTCCAGAGCTCCTCTTTATGAGAGTAAAACAGCTTTCTATGCTTCATTTCTATTGATTCAAACCTACTGCACGGCTTGCCGTGCCACCTCTCACTGCAAACGAAGTTTGCCACCTTTCACTGCAAGCGGAGCTTGCCTACAGTGTTCCTTTCGTTGACGGCAGTTGGAAATGATAGATATCCCGTTTCACCGCCATTCGCAGTGCTCTGGCGAGTGCTTTGAAGATACCTTCGATTTTATGGTGCTCATTGTCTCCCTCCGCCTTGATGTTGAGGTTCATCTTTGCCGCGTCGGAGAGGCTTTTGAAGAAATGTAGGAACATCTCCGTGGGCATCTCGCCGATTTTCTCGCGGTGGAACTCCGCATCCCACACGAGCCAGGGCCTGCCTCCGAAGTCAAGTGCCACCTGACACAGGCAGTCGTCCATAGGCAGCGTGTATCCATACCGTTCTATGCCCCTTTTGTCGCCGAGGGCCTTGAGCAAGCATTCGCCGAGAGCGAGGGCGGTGTCTTCGATAGTGTGGTGCTCGTCCACGTGCAGGTCGCCGTTGCACTTTACTGTGAGGTCGGTCATTCCGTGTTTCGCTATTTGCTCTAACATGTGGTCGAAGAAGCCGAGTCCAGTGTTGATGTCGCTTTTCCCGTTGCCGTCGAGGTTCACGCTCACCAAGATGTCAGTCTCTTTTGTGGTGCGTTTCACTGTGGCGGTGCGCTCTCCGGCGAAAGCGATTTCTGTTATCTTCTTCCAGTCGCAGCTGTCGCCAAGGATGAGGCTTTTGCAACCGATATTATTGGCAAATTGCCTGTCGGTGTCTCTGTCGCCGATGACATAGCTCCCCTCGAGGTCGTAGTCGCCGTTCATGTATTTTTCCACCATCTTTGTGCCTGGCTTGCGAGCCGGATGGTTGTCCTCGGGGAAATGTCGGTCGATGAGAATGTCGTCAAATTCCACACCTTCTCCTTTGAGGGTTTGCAAAATGAAGTTGTGCACCGGCCAGAACGTGTCTTCTGGGAAGGAGTCGGTGCCTAATCCGTCCTGGTTGCTCACCATCACGAAGAGGTAGTCGGTATGTTGGCGCAAGAAGGAGAGCGCGGTGATGGCACCCTCCACGAATTGCAGTTTCTCGAAGGAGTCTATCTGCTCGTCTTCGGGCTCTTTTATAATTGTTCCGTCGCGGTCGATAAAAAGTATCTTTCTCATTCTTTATTTCATTCTTTTTGCTTTCTCTTTTTCTTGGGTCTCAATGCTTCCGTAGGCATAATACATTATAGTATATACGAGCAGGTAGATGCAGTAGGATGCGAATGTGATCAGTGCTGTTGTCACGATCATGATGAGCGGGAAGCTGGAAGGCAGTCCGTCGGGGTCGCCTTGCATCATTCCGAGCGTGTTAGTATTGTCTGCGGTGGTGAGAATTATCTCCGGTAGCGACAACACCGCAAAAATCATAAGCAAGATAAGCGCGGTGATGACGAAGATGATGAAGAGGAAGCCCCAGTGCTTAAAACTTCTTCCGAATTGATTTGCGAAAGTTGCAAACAGTCCTTTGCTGTGGTCAATCATGTATGCCATGTAAACGTTGTACAGCGGCAGTATGAAGATGAAGCCCACTAATGCTATTAATGCAGCGATGCCATAGAATTTATAGTTCGACGGGTCGGTAGGGATTTCGTTGCATCCCAACACGATGGGTGCGCAGAAAGCTGCTATTAATATGCCGAAGATGATTAGATATACAAAGAAAGCCGCCCACACGCGCCTCACCATTTTCCTTACGTCGGCCTTTGGCAGTTTCTCTTTTTTCATCGGCATTTTGTCTGTCAGACTATGTTGCCGCAGCATAGTGAAGTATCTGCCATACATAATGTTCATTGGCACAATGGATAACAACAGCATCACCAGTCCGGCCAGCACTATGATGCCTCCTTTTTGCAATGCTTCCACATTGTTTGTTGACACTCCAACCATTTCCATTTTACTGCCTTGCTGCATCGCGGTGATGGCAGCTGCTATGAGTATAGCGAAAATAAGCATCGGCAGCCACACATGTCTCATAATAGAACCGAGGTTGTCGGTAAACAATCTGTATGCGTCTGCTATGCACCCTGCGTATCCGCGGCTCTTGAAGAGTATGAGCGGAGATACTTTCTCTTTTTGTTCTTTTTCCATTCCTGTTTTTTATATTTCAGACTGCAAAGGTAGTAATTTATTGCCGATTATCAATAAGGCAGAAATCTTTTTTATGTTAAATCAACTTAAATAATGGATAATGAAAAATGGATAATGGATAATGAGAGCGCCGGAACGGCGCATAATTGTCAATTGTCAATTTTCAATTGTCAATTTTCAAATCTCCCTTGCCACAGCCGCAGCATTTGCTGGTACAGCTTTTCCTCTTGGGGCGAGTGCTGTGCATGCCAGAAACGCTCGGAGGTGAGGGCATCGGGCAGATATTGCTGTTGGGTGAAATTGCCCGGATAGTCGTGAGGATATTTATACCCGTCGTGGTATCCTAAGTCGGCCATGAGTTTGGTGGGGGCGTTGCGCAGGTGGAGCGGCACTGGTTGATTGCCAGTGGCTTTCACTGTTTGCAATGCTTTGTCGATGCCGAGGTAGGCGGAATTGCTTTTCGGACTGGTGGCGAGATACACTGTGGCTTCAGCAAGCGGGATGCGCCCCTCCGGCCATCCTATTTTCATCACCGCGTCGAAGGCGGCATTGGCAAGAAGCAGTGCGTTGGGGTTGGCGAGGCCGATATCCTCGGCGGCGCTGATAACGAGTCGGCGTGCGATAAACTGCGGGTCTTCGCCTCCCTCTATCATTCGTGCCATCCAGTAGAGGGCTGCGTCGGGGTCGCTTCCTCGGATGCTTTTGATGAATGCCGAGATGATGTCGTAGTGCATTTCCCCGTCTTTATCGTAGGCCAACGGGTTCTGCTGCAAGGCTTCCTCCACGAGTTTGTCGGTGATAACGAGTTGCTTTTTGTCGTCGGCACCGGTTTCTTCTGTTCCTGTCTCTGCCACGAGCTCAAGTATGTTGAGCAGTTTCCGCGCGTCGCCTCCACTATATCGCAGCAGTGCGCCGTTTTCTTTCACGGTAATGTCAATTTTCGACAGTTCACTGTCTTTGGTTATCGCATTGTTCACGAGTTGCAGTAAGTCATCTTTCTCAAGCGGTTTGAGAATATACAACTGGCATCTTGACAATAGTGGTCTGATAACTTCGAAGGAGGGGTTTTCGGTTGTTGCGCCGATGAGTGTCACCACGCCTTTCTCCACCGCTCCGAGCAGCGAGTCTTGCTGACTTTTGCTGAAACGGTGTATCTCGTCGATAAACAGGATAGGCGAGGGCGAGTTGAAAAATCGGTTGTTTTTCGCCTTGTCGATGGCGTCTCTCACGTCTTTCACTCCGCTGGTCACTGCACTTAGCGTGTACATCGGTATGTCGAGTTCGCGTGCCACGATATTGGCGAGCGTGGTCTTTCCCACTCCCGGCGGTCCCCAGAGGATAAATGACGAGACACGCTTGTTGTCGATCATCTTCCGTATCACCCCTTGCGGCCCCACGAGGTGCCGCTGTCCTATGTAGTCGTCGAGCGTCAAAGGACGCATTCTTTCTGCTAATGGCTTCTTCATATCGGGCGCAAAATTAAAAAAAAATCCTAAAAGATGAAAATTTATTCGATAAAACTTGCTAATATGAAATAAAGAAACTACTTTTGCACACGAAAACAGGAAAATCTATCATTTATGAAGAAAGAACAGAAGAATTTAACTATCAAGTCGCTCACAAAGAGCAATGTGTGGGACGTGCAGGAAAACGATGTGATTCGTTTTCTCAAATCAGCGGGTAAAGACCAGGACATGAGGGAGAATTTCCATCATTATGCCGACATTCTGCGTAGTGCTTTTGAGCTGGAAGAGCTTAAGAGTTTTAAGGAGGAGGATAAGGCAAAATTCGCCAAACGCGGTTTTCAGGTGGCAGAGGTGGTGCTGGATGAGAACACAAAGTATTACTGGGCCATAAAGAAGAAGTCGATAATGCGTGTTACCGACCTCTCCTACGAGAACATCCGTCATATCTCGGCTCAGAAACTTTTAGAGGTTATCGAGCGTAATTTCGGCGGTGGATGGGAGTCGCTCTCACAAAGCATCCGCGACATCATTGAGTCGGGCTTCGACATCTCTACCAGCACGCTACCCAAGGCCAACTGCCACAGCGGTATGTACAAGAGGAAGGTGGCCGACGGCTTCGAGGTGCTTGAGATACCTAAAGGCAACTGGGTGGAGACGATTTTCGCCAAAGAGAAACCTGCGGTGGAGAAACCGCGCTTCCGCCCGGAGAAAGATGGCGACCCCGAGGATGAGGACTACGAGGATAAGAAAGCTGCTGATGACGACGAGTTTGGCGATGACGATTCTTTCAACGAGGAGAATTACCGCACTTCGATAGAGATACAGTCGTCGGGCGAAGGCGATGAGGGTGAGGACATTGCCGATGACAGCGGAATGTATTAATCAACTCTCATAAACATAAAAAGGCGGGGCCGCGTGGCTCCGCCTTTTTGTAGAGTGTTTATTTCTGAGATTTATTTTATCAGTTCCACCGACCTTTTAACGAAAGCGTCGAGTGCAGCTCCCTTGAGCATTCCGTTTTGCAAGAGTGCGAGGTCAATGAGCTGGCTCACCACCTTGTTGCCCTTTGCATAGTCTGCGAGGATATTGTTTTTCTTTGTCTTCTCCTCGTTGATGCTCTTCTGGGTGTTTTCTTTGTCATCTTTCTCTGCCTGTGTAATCTCCTCGGGCTTCTTTTTGCCTTGTGCGTCATTAAGTGCGGCAAGCCTTGCCTCAAGTCCCTTTATCTCGCCCTCTATAGGTTTGAGTGCCTCCTGGGTCTTGCTTTCCGAGTCGCTGAGAATCTCTTTTACGAGTCTGTGGTCGCTGTTGAGCACGAGGTTGTAGGCGTCGGGCATCTGCGAGTAGAAGCTCATTCCGGGCTGGAAGCGTGCCATGTCTTTCATACGTCTCATATACTCGCTTTGGGTGATAAGCACCGGCTGTGCGTTCTCACCGAGGGCCTGCACCTGCACGTTGAGCTCTGCCTTGTCAAGGTGTGGCAGTTGAGAGCGGAAGACAGTTGACAATTTGTCACTTTTGTCAGCCTCTAATTCCTCGCCCTTGTTGTCGTCTTTCACCACGAGGCGGTCGATGACATCGCTGTCCACCCTTGTGAAACGGCTCTTCTCGAATTTGCTTTCGAGCATCGACACGAGCGGTGTGTCGAGTTGTCCGTCGAGGAGCAACACGCTGTAACCCTTGTCGTTAGCGGCTTTGATATATGTGTATTGCTCGTCTTTGTTGTTGGCATAGAGATACACGAGGTTGCCGTCTTTGTCGGTCTGTTCGCCTTTGATGAGCTCTTTGTACTCCTCGTAGGTGAAGTATTTGCCGTCAGTGTCTTTAAGCAGTGCGAAGTCTTTGGCTTTCTCGTAGAAACTCTCCTCTGAGAGCATTCCGTAGTTGATGAAAATCTTCAGCGAGTCCCATTTCTCCTCGAAAGCCTTGCGGTCTTCCTTGAAGATGCTGCTGAGGCGGTCGGCGACTTTCTTTGTGATGTAAGTGCTGATTTTCTTCACGTTAGAATCGCTCTGCAGGTATGAACGGCTCACGTTCAAGGGAATGTCGGGCGAGTCGATGACGCCGTGGAGCAATGTGAGGAACTCCGGCACGATGCCCTCCACCTGGTCGGTGACGAACACCTGGTTGCAATACAGCTGTATCTTGTTGCGCTGCAGGTCGATATTGTTTTTGATGTGCGGGAAATAGAGGATACCTGTGAGGTGGAACGGGTAGTCCACGTTGAGGTGTATCCAGAAGAGCGGCTCGTCGTGCATCGGGTAGAGGGTGGAGTAGAACTTCTTGTAGTCCTCGTCCTTGAGCGTTGATGGTGTCTTTGTCCACAGCGGCTCCACATTATTTATAATATTGTCCTCTTCGGTGTCCACCTGCTTGCCGTCTTTCCACTCGGTCTTTTTGCCGAAGGCCACCGGCACAGCCATAAACTTGCAATATTTCTCCAACAGGCTCTGTATCTTATACTTATCGAGGAATTCCTTGCTGTCGTCGTCGATATACAATACGATGTCGCTTCCGCGGTCGGCCTTGTCAGCGTCTTCAATAGTGAACTCAGGGCTGCCGTCGCAAGTCCATTTCACAGCTTTAGCGCCTTCCTGCCATGAACGGGTGATGATTTCCACTTTCTTCGACACCATGAATGCCGAGTAGAAACCGAGTCCGAAGTGTCCGATGATGTTGTTGGCATTGTCTTTATATTTCTCCAAGAAATCGTTTACGCCGGAGAAGGCGATTTGGTTGATGTATTTGTCGATTTCCTCGGCGGTCATACCGATACCACGGTCGCTGATGGTGAGAGTGCCTTTGTCGGCGTCGAGGTTCACCTTCACAGTGAGGTCGCCGGCTTCGCCTTTGAAGTCGCCTTTCTCGATAAGGGTTTTTAGTTTTTGTGTGGCGTCAACGGCATTAGAAACCATTTCTCTTAGGAATATGTCGTGGTCGGAATATAAGAACTTTTTGATTACGGGGAATATGTTCTCGGTTGTAACCCCAATGTTTCCTTTTTGCATAATATTTTAATTTTTAAACGTTTTCACACCCTTGTATGCAAACAGTGTGCCAATTGACTGTTTGGCTCTTATAAAAAAAGCCCCCGCCGCAGGGGCAGAGGCTTCGATGATTAACCATTAATTAAATTATGAAAAACTTCGATTGTAAAAACGCGTCATTGCGGTTTGTGGATTACTCCACGCTGATTTGCCTTCCGGCAGCTTTTGCCACGGGTGCCAATTTAGGCAGATCCACCACCAACACGCCGTTGTCCATCTTGGCTGCTATGGCCTCTTTGTTCACGTCATCCGGCAGCAACAGTGTCTGCTCGAATTTTGAGTAGTTGAACTCGCGACGCAGGTAATGATTCTTTTTGTCCTCCTCTTTGTTCTCGGCTTTCTTCTCCATCTTAACCACCAGGTTGCCCTCGTCGTTGATGTGAACCTCGAAATCCTCCTTATTCAGGCCCGGAGCTGCAAGCTCTACTTTATAACCGTTATCATTTTCAATCACATTGATTGCCGGTGCTGTGCCATTAACTTTCGGCATATAGTCGATATTGAGTAAATCATTGAAAAACTCTGGCAACCATCCATAACCGTTACTTCTTGCTGGTATCATAATAACCTCCTATTTTAAATTGTTAAACTTTAAATTCTATTGTTTAGCTCTTGGCTTCAGCCTTTCGCCTCTGCTTCCCGCCTTGTGTCTTCCGCCGCCTCCTTTCTTTGGTTGGCTTCCGACCCTCGGCTTTCTGCTTCTGCTGTAGTGCTTTTGCTTTCGAGCTTCACCCAATAAGTTGCAATATGCGTACCAGCGGTATTTTTATGACAAAAT
>Ga0065711_1008721_pt1 | contig 12916 bp, 10 predicted proteins | sample Hoacrofraction12_FD_59098 | JGI IMG/M metagenome (GOLD analysis project Ga0065711, IMG submission 59098) | Hoatzin crop microbial communities from Cojedes, Venezuela - Epithelial fraction 12 v2 (version 2) | ecosystem: Host-associated > Birds > Digestive system > Esophagus > Crop | place... | reverse complement strand
CGCTCCCCCAAAAGAAAAATCCCCTGCAATCAAAACCAAAAAAGCAAACTTCCAGGACCTGGTAGTTTCCCCTTCTGGAAATGTTCAGCATGACAGTGTCAAGGGAAAATGTGACTGTTGCAGGATGCTGCAGCATCTGTTTTGTAAACATAGCCAGTAAATGCTGAACAAATTCACTTCAACACCGTTCTGATAGGAGTGCGTCTCCTGCTGTGTCCTCCCCTCAGACTCACCATACGGCCACCTCGGACTGAAAGTTTAGTTTTTGTTTTAAAGAAAGATGTAACTGTCGAACCCAGAATACAACAAATAACCCACAGATTTTTGCACATTCATTTCTCCCCTACCACAAAAAAGTGAAGTGTTGAATAGAGACCATGCTATAACTGTTTACAAAAGTGAATAAAATGTAGTTAATCTTGAAGCCTAAAATAACTAATTCGGAAAGAAGTAAGTCTCATTACAGTATTTAAGCAAACACAAAGGTAGGTTCACTAAAAACACAGAAAAATGAAAAAAATGCAGAGTAATTACAAGCACTAAATATTTTGCTATGAAGCTTTTGAAATCTATTTACATACATAAATACAAGTAACTCTGTTGATGCAACCCTTTTAGGACAAGGAGAAAAATGCCAAGTGATCGGTACTGACCAAGCAAGGTTAACAAAAATAAAATACAAAAATGTTACAATGCAGGAAAACAAGCAAGTGTTTTGCTCAAAGAGAAAAATGACCCACTTCTCCTGAATCTTCAAATACACCAATGGAAAAGGTCACCCAGAAAGCAGTAATGAATGTTTCAAGAGTGCAGGCAATTCGGAACACTCTGGCAAAGACTGTGGGCCATTTGGAGGAAAGGACTTTTCTCCTTTCCAGCAGATAATTTGGCATAATTATACAAATCGAATCCTTCGTGTAGGGATGCACTCTGCATCCGCCTCCCCCTTGCACTAAAGCTCCTGTACGTGGCCCTGGAACTGTAGCAGGAACTCTTGAAGTGAGCATAAATGTTGTTTGAGAGCAAAGTGATGGGCCTTAGAGCAAATGAGAGCCGGGCCCTATATTTACTTTGAAGTTGTTTGATATGGCTGCATCTGGACAACGCGTTGTGTCTTGTGAAAGGAACACACAAGCTGATAGTAAGGACTGCCATTGACTGTGTTTTGGTAGGAGAAGGCATCTAAGGCACTCTGCTGTCTGCGACTTGCGAGCAGAAGCACAACAGTTCTTTTTTGATTCCATTCAGCTACTGGGAGAATAAAAATATATAAATATATATATTATATATATATAAAAATATATACTTATATACTATGATTTGGAGACGTGCGAATGGGGGAAGTGTTTTATCCAAATGTCCTCTTTCTGCCTGCTAAGTGCTCTTAAGATACAAGAGGAACAACATGAGAGCATTTCTACAGCCTTGAAGATCTTTGCTGTCCTTAGTGGACAGGGGAGGGCTACAAAAATATAGATCTGAGTAAACGGTGGTTTCTCATAAGCACTTGTGTGAATGCACTGAAACCCAGTCATTAAACAGACTAATTGCAAGGGATAATGAGCTTAGTTTTTCCTCTGTAAAGAGGGCGCTTCTTTGTGCTGTGCTTGACATACGCAGAGAGGTTTGGCTCAAGAGTTCAGCTGCTGGCGACTGCCACAAGTGAGACCCTGGGAAATCCCGGGGGTTTGTGACCTGTCAGTAAAGACAGAGGGTAAGTGTGGTGACCAGCTCTGCAGTTTCTCATCCTGTTTACGCCAGGGAGAGTAAAATTAAACTTCACATTTAGGACAAGTGTAAAGAAAGTAGATGTGTAGGCATAGGAGTTGTTCAGTGCAGGGTCTAATCGCCAGGCTAAGAGATGCCAGCTCCCCGTTCGTGTGAATCCCTGATCTTTTAGTCTCAAAGCGGGCTGAAAGGGGCAAAGGCCTGCAGCAGAAATCGGGCTGGGGCGACAGACGGTCCTGGGAGCGTACTGACAACACGGACCTCCCTCTGCCACCGGGTCGAAGTCATCCAGCCATGGCAGCCCTGCCCTCTGCGGTGAGGCATCCTCCTCCTCCGAGGTCCTCTCCTCTCCCTCGCAAGGTACTACGCGCTTGGGTGGTCCAGTCACAAGGCAGACGTGGGAGCTGTAGTAAATGACGATTTTAATGGTGTGGTGACAGAGAATGTGTAAGATGGATTCTGCAACAGAGCTACTGTTAGTGATGAAGGACTTTTTTTTAGGCTACTGAAGAGGTGAGATTCCAACTATGTAAATGTCACAACAGGTAGGGTCTCTGTATTTGCATATTCAGCAAGGTCCCCGTACTTCCAAAACATGTTTTTAACTGTTCTGATATAATTTTGATGTTTTCTGCCTTTTTTGTTCAGAGCAAACTCTAGAAAATTATAAATGTTATGCTAAATGAAAAGCACAAGGCCATGCATGTGTTTTAACAGAACCATTTTGAACATTTGCTGAGGTCTCTTGAAACACTCCTTATTTTCTGCACAAAAATGACCTTATTGACAATGTAAATTCTTCAATTTGTAACTTTTCAATACCAAAGTGCTACTGCATCTGACTTAAACAAAGAAGCAAAATCATATTAAAAAAAAGAAAACTTGAAAAACAAATGGTTTTAAATAAGTCCAGCTGTTTTGCTGCCTGCAGCCAAGGATCTTTTTAATTTGAATCCTTTTAATTTTTTTTAAACATCAAACACTGATCTGAAGTCCTGCTTTCAAATACTCTCTGAGTTGACCTGCAATTGTTTCACTCATTTAAGAATTACATTAAATAATAATCAGCTAATTTGGAACGTACACGTGTCAACACCAGCAGTTTGTAATTAATGAGTAGTACAACAACTGCATTCAGACCAAACCCTCAAATAAAATAGTGCCATAAACTTTACAGTGACATCTGATATGTTTGTGCTGTAACGATGGGCAACGATGACGACTCTGTGTTAACATGCTGTTAGTATAAGCCTTGCATATGTACTACGGGACAGGATATTGTGTGCACTGGTTTTAAATACCCTTCCTCTTCCCCCAGAAGATGGTGATGGAGGAACCGTTAAGGCCCCTTCTTTGCTAGCCTGCTTTCCATATGAGCTTGACAACCGTGTTCATTTTGAGTTATTTTGTGATGCATGAACTGATTTATTTTGCAGCGCACTGAAATGTGGCTTTCGTACTGCGCAGAAATCTTGGCCCCGCTGAGCTGGGAGCAAATCTCGCACCGATTCCATTGGAGCCAGGACTTCACCCATACCATACTAACTGCGTGTTGGCTTTCACTCTTGAAAAACCAGGAGGCATCCACCAGCACTGCTAGGAAGCCCAGGCAAGCTCGGGAGCAGAATGGGGCCATATGGGGACGTGTTTAGTTAGGGAAGATTGAGTCTGTCTTATGAAATACGTACATCCTGATTACTGATCCTGAGGGTCACCACTGGTGACAAAGGAAAAGCAAGGAAGGAGTTGGGAGAGATGACTCCACTGGATGGTAAAGCACAGAAATTCACAGGGATTTTGGGGCCTAAATCATTTCAGTGGGAGTTTGGCACCTAAATGCCTTTGAGGATCTGAGCCCTGTTGGCTGAGTAAAATGGGAGTGAGATAATTGTAAACAATATTTCTAGTAATTAGGAGGTCACTTTACCCATCGTTATTCCAGCCTTTTTCAATGTGATAAATTTGACTTTGGCTGCTACCAAAAAAGGCAATTGCTGACCTTTTTTAATATAGGCATATTTAAATAATAATAGTATCAACAAATAAGAAAAGTCTAAATATCAAGCATAAATATCAATGAACTCATCAAAGTAGTACAGTAGTTGAAAATGACCCAAGGCTGTAGCCGTTGTATTAAAAAAAAAAAGTCCAAGAGAAAAAAGTTAAATTAACTCATTGAAAAAGGGGCTGATTCTTTCAGTTGACAAAGAAAGAAAGAAGCAAGCATGATTAAAACAAAAAAAAGAGTAAAATCTTTTTCTTTTGCAATTTATAAGGTGCCAAGAGAAATAAAACAAATTAGATGCAAAGCAGGATGAGCTGCATCCTAAAAAAAAATAAACCCAAAACAACAAACCCCAAACAAAACAAAAAAAACCCAGCAATAAAAAATTTCCATATTCTTTGGAATATACAACGTGGTTAGAAAAAAAAAAAAAAGAAAGAATGAAGTTCAACATATAAAACCTCTCATTCACAGCATTGCTAAAACAGGAGCGTTCACAGTTTCCCTCTGGGAATCTTCCTATACTTCCTTACAGTTAATATGTCCGTAAGATGCAGTAAACTCACTAAGATTTTTTTAGATTTTAAGTCTTAAAAATAGAAGTGAAACGAAACTCTCTTTAGGGCTGTGGAGACCTTCAAGCCCAGGCACGTTAGAAAGCCACAGGCCTGGAAACAGACTGGGTACTTCTCTACCCACCCTCGCTACCCTCCGGACNACCAGCTCAGGCGTCCCCCTTTCCAGAAGCTCAGCCCCTCACGAGGAATGCTTTGCTGAAGCGACGTCGCTTCGCCAGGGGCTGGCTGATACACGCCACCACTCCTGGGAGCGCTGGCTTCTGGCTTCCTTCTCAAAGTGATGTATGAACACGGCAGGGCCCATAAGCAAGACAGGTGTTTATGGGATACCTACGGGCACCAGGAAATGGAAAGCACGTTAGTCCTGGCCCATAACTACTTAAAATTCATTCAGTATGGTCGCCACACCGCTTCCTCTAGCCTCGCTGTGGTCGCCATGTTGGTGGGGNAGTTGCTGTGGCTCCCTTCTGCCTCGACCACATCACTCTGGTTGGGGAGGTTGGGGTTGAGGAGCGTCGATCCCGTGGAGGCGTTGGTGCAGGGAGGGTGGATGCGCGGCGGGGACCGGTCTCCCCCTGAGATCATGGAGAACTGATAGGAGCCGGCGGAGGTTCCGTAGTAGAGGTGGTAGGAGGGCGAGCTGGTCTGGAACGGGCTGCCCTGGGCCTGCGACGAGCCGGGGTAGGGAGGTGGGAGGTAAGTGTGGTATCTCGTGGCCGTGGACATGGCAGACATACCGATTCCTATCCCTGAACTGACGGGCGTCGGTGTGTAGGTGAACGCTCCCGGGTAGTGCATCCGAGGGTCGGAGATGGAGGGGAGCGCGGAGAAGGAGCGGTCGATTCCCACACGGGGGTCACTGAACGCAGTCAAGTCAGAAGCACCTGGGTGGTGGGGAAGGGAGACAGAGAACGGTTGAACTGACAGAATGGAGGTTCACCTGTTCGAAGTGGTAGCCAACATCCAAACTCTGGTGTACGGTTAACTGAAATGTCTGGAACAGAGCTATCTCTCACCTGCTCTCCAATGCAGTCATTGTAATGCTCGTCCATCTGGATGTTTTGGATGAATTTCAGTAAAGCAGCAATTAAAGAGGAGTGCCAAGCTCTTGCCCTGTTTTGTATATGTGTGTGTTCACTCTCAGAGACCTTACAACGCATTGAATTATTTACACTTCCAGAGTGTCCTCGTCCTCAACACGTGGGGAAGAAGGACACAGATCTCGAGCTCCTTGCCCAGCATCACTTGACTCACCGGAAATACTGATGGGACCTAAGTATAAGTTGTCCAGCTTCTGCATAGTGTCTCCTTGCACTCAGTTTTATTTGCTCAAATACTCAAATGGGAAGCTCCATGGAGCAGAGATTGTCCTTCTGGTACAGGAGTGTGCACAGGCGGGGTTTACACATGCAGGCTCAGCCCAGCTCTCAGCACTTATGACCACAGTTCCCGACTGACTCTCAATGCTACCAACATCAAGATAAATCAGGTTCATTTAAGGTCTTTGTAGCTGGGTTCTCATATAATGTCTACATAATTGTTACTAACTTCTGAAAATCTTGACTCTAATGAGTATGTACAAAAGGACAACAATAGTACTGCCTTTTTAAAGCAGAGTGATATATTTGGGGGTTGGCCTTTTTTCTTCCTTTCATGTGTGCTAGAAGCATTTCTCATCCTGCTAAGTGAAGTGTTTTATAGGACAGTCAAATTCTGCTCCGCTTTGTCTGACATCAGTGGAAGTATGCCCGATCCCACTGTCTCCTTCCCTGGTGTGCAGGGATTAAACAAGAAGAGCAGATAATGGCCTCTTTAGGAAAGATCTTCATCATGACTCAGATTAATGGAAGGTGTCAGTCCCTAGAGTTGGCAGCTATGCAGAATTAAAATAACAACAATGATGATTAAGAAAAAAATTTTCCAGAAGACAACTTCTTCTGTCAGACGAGGCGTGGAGTCTGCAGAAGTGGAGCCATGTGCTGAAGGAAATACTCATGAGAAGAAGCAGAGAGAAAACAAAGCTTTTGGCTCTGACTGGATTTAAAGCTAGAGCAGACACACTCCAGTGCCAAGTTCTGAAAGCTCGTCAACGACACAGCCAGCACACTTTGATGAATTTCTACAAATTTCTTAGAAAAGCTCTGACGCATGCTGTATGCTTTCTTTTTGAGTTTGCCTTCCATTTTTTCTGGAAGATTAATGGGACCCCTGAACACATTTCCTTCCCCTAGACCCCAGCAGCTTTAGATTTAACGTGACAAGATATACTATGCTATGGAGTGGCAGGAGCTTCAGAGTAGCTAAGGTTGAAGGTGGCATCTGACAATCTGCCAGATTTTAAATGGTACTTCCACATCTCATCCTTGAGAAAGACATCAAACTTCTTGAAACTACCTGGACACATCTCTTATCAGATGAGGGTTTCTTCCACCCAGTTTAGCAAAATGCAGAATGATGAAAATTAACGTCAAAGTGTTTCAAGTATGTCCCATATATTTGCTTTTTCTTTTGAGGCACAACGTCTTTAGATGGTAGGGCCTGAAAAAAACCTCAAATTTGCTCTTTGTTCTGGCAAGGAGAAATTTCTTAGATAGACAGCAAGTGTGGCTGACAGTAACGGGAGTGGGGAGAAAAGATTGTGAAAGATTTTTCTGGGAATACTGAGTGACATTTAATATAGAAGCAACATTTCGGAAGTGTTATAAAAAGCAGTTCAGATGTGTAGAGATGAGAACACATGCACAGGATTAAGACAGGAAAGAAAGAATGCTGACGTGTGAACTAAGCTTTTCTAGGTCATTCAAGGTCAAGTTGGATGGGGCTCTGAGCAACTTGATCTAGTCAAAGATGTCCCTGCTCACTGCAGGGGGGGTGGACTAGATGAGGTCTAAAGGTCCTTTCCAACCCAAAGCATTCTATGACTCTGTGATTCCATGATTCTAGGTTCCTTCACAACTCATGGAGAGACTATGCCTGCCCCAAGTTAAATCACTTTGACCATGGGCACAAAATGTGCAGACAAGGCCTAATGATGGTGCTGTACCTCCATGCTCACCATGTGCCACAAAAGAAACACGATGTGCAGTTACTCCATGCATATACGGCTATCTGGTGTTGGACTGTGACTCCTGGGGACAGCCGCCATGGAAGCCTTTGGTGCTCATGCCATGCACAGCACAATAAGGGCCCTCGCACACCGTGAGGACATTTGGGCACTACGGCAATGCAAAAGGTGTTGCATTTCAATATTAAGTGCATTCACTCATTTGAGTGCAACCTCAGTTGCCACGCTGGTAAAGGTAAAATGTGATTGACATCTCCATTCTGTCTGATTCACGCAACCGCACTTTCAAGTATACATGCATCAGGCACCCCTCTGTATAGGGTTTGAAAATCAAAATAGCTGGTAGATATTTTCGTTTCAAAGAATTATATCAAGAAAAATTACTTTTCCAAGTAAAAAAACTTGAGGAAATAATTTGGTGCTTTTGAAATTTTCTGGTTGCTGTGAAGAACATCTTTTTTCCTCCTTCTCTGTTTTCTCCATTTCTGCATTTTGCCAGTGGAAAGGAGTGCAAAGCGAGGGAAACACAGGGAGAAAGTCAAAAGGAGTCTTTTCATTTTTAAAGAAAGGGTGTGTCAATGAAAAATAAGAATTTTTATAGAATTTTTTTTAAACAGGAAATTTCCTTTTTTTTTATCTTCTCAAAGGTTTCCTGTATTTTCAGCTACCTCTAAGATGTAATTAACACCCAGATCTAACAAATACTTTACTTTTGGTGGGCATCATCCCTGTGACTCTTTCGGAGCAGGCTTTATATGACAACAATAGAACAGGCTGGAGCACGTTCAATTGATTCTCTCTGATCTTAGAAGAAGCCCTAACTATTCAAATGAGAGCAATATGTGCGGCCAAAGAAGATATTTTTGAAAAAGCTGTGTGCAAATTTCAATTATATGTCTCTCATTCATTTTAAGAAAATTCCTGCTATTGAACGCAGACATATTGGTTCAATATGTGTGGGTTAGAGTCAGCAGATGGTCAGTTGAGTATGGTGAAAACCAGGGGGGTAGCTTTCACCTCATGCTATATTTTTATGTTGGCTGGTAAAGCTCTGCAGTACAATTTGATGAAGATGTAACAAGACAATCCAGCACAACGCTTAAATTGTCAAACCCCACCATCCTGCAGTGTGTCCACCCATAACCCGCTGTGCTCTGGTCCGAATTTAGAGTGAGGGAAGGGAACAGAACTGAGGTATCTGTAGCATTAATTTCTTGGCAGATATGATAGCTCTTCATCACTCCAAACTATTTCTATAGTTCTACAGATCTACAAATTGCTGCTTTCTCCTATTTTTTTTTTTTCTTTTTTGACAATGATATGTTGGGCTCCAAACCGTATTTCTTTACTCTTTGCGCATATCGCAGCAAAACATTGGAGAAGGCTGGCTGCAGAGGGCCCCCAGTGGGCTTCACTGCAACTGGAGAAAAGCTGCGGCAGCACCCTGGGACATTGCAACCGGTTTGCTTTGGAGTTGGCCTCCAGGCTTTAGTGAGGCCCAGTGTTGGGGGACTAACTTTTAGGTACTTACTTGACAGCCGGCTTGAAAGCTCTGCGGTGAGGGATGTCATGCCGCTAGCCCTGCCGGGTGATATTGGGGTGGCGGGGTGCACGGAGGGGGTGGCAATGGAGCCCAGGTACTGGTAGGACTGGTCGTAGGACCATGGTGGAGATGGCTGTACTTGCCTTGTGTCTGCAATGAAAAAGAGACCTATAGGCTGTTTTGAATGATAAAACTTTGCAATCAAATATGTGAACCAGACCACATGGTGGAAATAGAAACTTCAATGCCAAGATAATCACATTTCAGTTCCATAATCCCCTTTGTCAAGAGACCTTCAGGTGAATTGCTGTCTAAAATATTATTTGTGCATCTGTGAGGTTTGATTGGTTGATTTTTTCTTGTGAAGATTTTTGATATTTTACACTGATGGTGCACAGGGAAAAACGGTCAGGGAAAAGCAGATTAAGCTTTCCAAGGTGAAAGACTATTCATCGGTGAGATGCATTAGCATTCCAGGGTGTGTATTCACAGCCCTTTTAGCCAAAAAGGCATGTCAGGCATGGCACCGAGGAGACAAAAATACTGAACTGTGAATGTTTCTGTGCAAGTGCGTAAGGAGACAGAGAGAAAAACAAGATGAAAGTGTGTGTGTAAGAGAGAGGCAGAGATGGAGGGTGAAGCTTGTCTCCTGAAGAAGGCAGACTCTGAAGTGGATGAACAGGACCGGGGAATTTGAGTTCCTCAGTCTCCTGAAAATCCCAGGCTTAATGAAATGAGCAGCTATTCTGTACATCTATTTTGTATACGCTATGTATAAAATACAGGAACGCAATTCAGAGTGATGGGTCCATTTACGAGCAGTGGTTGAACCTCAGGAACAGAAAGCCTTACACAAACCCTATGGAACTGCCCAGCTGAAAATGCAGACACCCTGCGAGTGCAGACTTTCAGTAGAAACTGCTCTTCTTGGAAGCAAAATCTCAAATGCATAGCTGCGTAAAACATTTACAGAACAATGCTAACCTGCTATTTTCTAGCCACACGGATAGTTTGGCTGACATTTTAAATCAGAGGTGCATGGCGGGGAGTGCATCCACACCTGTGGCATCGATGCAGAGACAACTCTTTTCTGCTTATTTCATCTTTGCATGTGAACCTGGCATTTTTTAGTGTATAGAAATGTCTAGTTTTAGTATAATTCAAAGTGAGAAAGATTTCCCCCCTTACCTACCCAGAAATTTAATTCTTTTACTATTTTTAGTAAAATCTTTTCTATTTTTTTTTTCAGCCCTAAGAGCATTCTCCTGCAGCTTCATCTAGCTAATTATCTTTTTGAAAGAAGCAAATGTTGGATGAACTGCATTCAGATAAAACTGATATCCGCATGCAAAGGAAATTTCCCAAGTCTGAGATGAAGGACTTTGATCTTCCATCAGAAAGCCCATCTGGAAATTATTATTTTGTTGCGCGTTATGGAGATGAGTTTTACATTTTGTTGGTTTCATCTATTTCAAATGGAAGATTTATACAGAACTCTGAGCTTTTAAAAAATAACTAGTGAAGTAATTTGCAGAATAAACTAAAGTCTGGTAAAGATTTTTCTGCCGAGTAACAGATTCAAATTTGGATATTATTAATATTTAATTTTTTTCAGGCAGACTTCCTTAAGCATAAATTCAGTTGACTCACGCTGTTTTAAAAGTAACATCCAATTGGATTAAAAGGACTTTTGTAGAAACAAACAAAAAGACATAGGCACAAAGCCTGCCTTATTCTGAATTACAACATCATCTAATTTGTAGTGTATGGTCAGTGTTTATCAAAGATGACAGGGAGACAGATGAGGGAATTTAGTCTCCAGGGGCAGCATTAGGATAAATACCACAAAGCTTCGGCAGCGTAAGCCTTGTAATTGCATGACACTGCGTGTTTCATTTCTGAAATGGGGTTAATTGAGTCATTACTCCCTTATTTCATCCCGCAATCCCACTGAGTTCGGTTCAGCAATGCGGCCGGGTGCTAGAACCCTGGCACATGCGCTGGAGGGATCCCAGGCCCGGGGTGGAAACTCCCTCGGCCCGGGGAGCCCTGAGCACGCTGCGCCAAGGCTGACGCAGGGGTGGCAGAGCCTCCCGTCCGTCACCTCTCTCTCGAAGGCTCTGCTCAACACTGTCGCCGCGGAAGCAGCTGAACCCCTTTGCCTGGAAGTGTTTTGTCGCCTGCTTTCGGGTGCTCTGTCCTTAGGTCTCAGCACTGCAGAGAAGAGGGGAAAAGTGTGTCTCAAGGAGCGTCTGCATATGTGCAGAGGGGGTGCTGCCACCCATTCTTGCTTTCCAGGATGAGAGAACGTACTCTCTGTTTTCTCCTGTTAGAAACTGTCATTGCCTGGTGTGGCAGTTCTGTCTGCCGCTTTTCTCCTATTTCTCACATTGCTGACTTGTCAGGACAGGGGCTACGGTGTTGTCCGGTGCCTTGCCCAGCACACGTGGGATCCTGGTCCGTAAACCAGCCCCAAGTGCAATAAACACATGGAGATGCAGGAAAAGCTGCAGCAGGAGAGAAGGAAGCAAGACCTTGTCGCAGATTTCCTCAACGCTGACAAGACTAGATTGAAATATGGTCTCTTCTCTTTCAGTGCTACTGGAATTAGCTGTATGCTGCATCCCAACTAGAAACCGGATAATGGAGCGAGTACGTGCCTGCTAACATCCGGAGAGAGACTACCAAGGTATCTGACCTGCCTCATCCTTTTGCTATTATTACTGACCTCTGGGGTCTTTGAAACAGTGACAGACAGCCCGAGAGACCCCCATTATTAATCTCCTTATCCCATTAAGCCTTTCTTAAGTGAAAGTTCAAACTACCAATCAATTTTCCATCTTGGTACCTGTATTCCTGATCCCTGTGTTTGCTCTTAAAGATTGGCGTTCTGACATCGGACTGGTTAACAAGTTGCAATCTATTCAGTGATGTTAATATAGTGCATTATATTATGTACACATATTAAAGCAGGTTGTGCTGACTAACCCCAGGCATCACCTTCAGAGCTGTTTAATAACAAGTGGAGAAAAGTATCACTGTAATAGCATTTTTATGGCACCTTTTCAGTATCAAGAGGCAGATTCAGCACCTGGTAAAGGCAAGGTTTGCATTTCCAGTAACTTCAGCAGGATCTGCATTAGAGGCCTCAAGAAGCATTTTATATTTGTGATACCTGCTTCTGTTCAGCTTTCAGGTTACCCGAAATTAAACTGGANCGGGTTCAAATTTGACACAGGACTAAGCTACTCAAAAAAGGCCANAAACTCTTTCTGAATCCATCTCTTTTCTGCTTTCAAAACNGAGAGGTACNCTTCTCTGAAGTGAGCAGCTTGGTGTGGGGAACTGAATGCGTGCGTTCTTGTGGCTGAAGTTAATTTGGTGAAAATACACTGCAAATAAATGGGAGTTGCTTCCCTACTCAGAATATCTGTGAAGAGATTTGCAGGGAGAGCTACTTCGACAAAGGGAAATAACAGGGCTGTGGGCCCACACAGCTTTAAAGCCGAACAGGATTCCAAAATCATTTAAAAGCAGATCGAAATAGCACGAAACCAAGGAAGCTGCTCCAGGTGGTGATCTGCGCCCAATCCTCCCGGTATTTCTCCCATTAGCAAGTACTTTCCATTTCTGCTTTTTACGGTGTGAGAAAATGTATTTAAAACATGAAAACAGTTATTAATTGCAATAAAACACTCCGGGGCGAGAATTATGGTGCAATAATTCACACCTTGCTGTGTAGTCACGAGCTCTCTCGGCCTCTAGCCTCATGCCTAACAAGCTATTAAGCAGAAAAGTATTGAACCGTCTTTCATGCCTCGTCATGTTTTATGGCCACGAAAAGGTTGCGTTCGGCTTGTTTCAAAAACTTGTAATTAAGCTGTACGAACGTTGCATAACGTTTAATGGTTTAATGAAACCAGCTTTCAGGTAGAGACTCGGCAAAAAGAAAAAAATAAAAAATAATAATAATAACAAAAAGCCGCCCCCCCCCCCCC
>Ga0065711_1046389_pt1 | contig 12917 bp, 13 predicted proteins | sample Hoacrofraction12_FD_59098 | JGI IMG/M metagenome (GOLD analysis project Ga0065711, IMG submission 59098) | Hoatzin crop microbial communities from Cojedes, Venezuela - Epithelial fraction 12 v2 (version 2) | ecosystem: Host-associated > Birds > Digestive system > Esophagus > Crop | place... | reverse complement strand
CTGGGCACCACTGAAAAGAGTTTGGCCCCATCCTCCTGACACCCACCCTTCAGATATTTATAAGCATATATTAGGTCCCCTCACAGCCTTCTCTTCTTCAGGCTGAACAAGCCCAGCTCCCTCAGCCTCCCCTCGTAGCAGAGATGCTCCAGCCCCCTCATCATCTTCGTAGCCTTCTGCTGGACTCTCTCCAGTAGCTCTTCATCTTTCTTGAAGTGGGGAGCCCAGAACTGGACACAGTATTCCAGGTGGGGCCTCACCAGGGCAGTGTAGAGGGGAAGGAGAACCTCCCTCGACCTACTGACCACACTCCTCCTAATGCATCCCAGGATCCCATTAACTTTCTTGACAGCCAGGACATACTGCTGGCTCATGGTTAACCTGTCATCCACCAGGACACCCAGGTCCCTTTCCACAGAGCTGCTCTCCAGCAGGTCCGCCCCAAGCCTGTACTGGTGCATGGGGTTGTACCTCTCCAGCTACAGGACCCTGCACTTGCCCTTGTTGAACCTCATCAGGTTCCTCTCTGCCCAACTTTCCAGCCTGTCCAGGTCTCACTGAATGGCAGCACAGCCTTCCGGTGTATCTACCACTCCTCCCAGTTTTGTGTCATCAGCAAACTTGCTGAGAGTACATTCTAGCTCTTCATTCAGGTCATTGATGAAGAAGAAAAGAACAGGTGCTGCCACTAAATTGCTCAAATTTACCATCAGAAAATGGTGTTGCTTTGGTATTACACTACTTTTTTGGCACTTGGTTCTTATACTCAGTAATTTTTTCATGTTAAATGTAAGTCTTTTAACGATGTCTTTCCTATAATGCATATAATGAGGAATAAAAAAAAAGCAAGCTATGCTGGGTTTTATTATAATTTCCTTTTGTGAGATATAAAATGCAGTAAATTTGTGGAATACAAAGCTATTTCCTCAGGACACAGAACTTTGCCTCTTTGTGCATGTGGCATTTTGTGCTGTTTTCCATGCTGTAGAATTTCATGGCTTAATTCTCTAGTGCATTTCATCATCAACATTGCTTATTGGCATTGACTTGTCAGTCTTGTTTTTTTAAATAAGTAGAATACATAGCAGATCACAGCTGGCATTTGAGACTTAAAAGTAAGTGAGTGAATGAATTGATTTGTACTTGCATATGATAAAGAAGTGTTCATTTGTTTGAAAAGTACCATGTTTGGTATTAAAATGTAATGTAAGCCTAGGAGTAAAAACAAGGAGAAGAGAAAGGGAAGATGGTGCATAGGAAAGACAAATAGCAGCAACTTTGACATGGTTGTTCTTGAAGTTCGAGACAAGGTAGTTTTGATGCTGTATGTGACATACTGCATTATTTTGGAGGAAGACATTTGCGTAGTCAGTAACCATTTGTTAAACTTTCAATAAGTCTAGCTGACAAGTGTGCTATGCTTGCAGAACCAGCGATCTAGAAACAAGGAGGACAAGGTAAAGGGTGTTTGCATAAGAATACAGAAAAAGTCTCCTGTTAATACGATATTAAGCCTTTGTCATTGAAGTTGTTTGGTAGGACAAGCCAATGCCATGGGAAAATCTATCAAGGGAACAAGGACAATTAGTTACCAGCATCTGAAATATCCATTCAAGTTACAACTTTGATCTGTTAATAAATTTTGGATTAGGAAAGTAGAAGTAAATGTCTGACACTGTTGGTAGTTCAAAATCAGCATAACATCTGCCTTCAACTAAATTGTCTGGAAGACAGTGAAATTGCCATAAGGACTTCATGGTTGTATGCAGGAAGGAAGAGCAAGCAACCCAGTGGATAACCTTGTGTCTCTCTGAATTAGTTTTTGTTGGAATATCACCAGTGGAAGGAGACAAGATACAGCTGCAGAAAGAGTCAGGGACATTCTGGTTGTTAACTGCAAGTTTGCCTGGTCACTTCTGTAGCAGCACTCTACTATAACTCTGTGATGTATGTATTCACTAGTCTGTAAGAGACCTGTTGTCCTAGTTTCAGCTGGGATGGAATTAATTTTCTTCGCAGTAGCAGCTGTGTTTTGGATTTAGTACAAGAATGTTAATAACACTGGTGTTTTCAGTTGTTGCTATGAAATCAAGGACTTTTTCTAGTTTCTCACATTCAGCTGATGAACATGTGCAGGAGCTGGGAGGGAGCACAGCCAGACAGATAGCCAAGCTGGCCAATGGAAATATTCCATACCATAGACGTTTATGTATAGATGGTCAGTTTATGAATGGGGGTTAGACGGGAGGCGGGAGTCGGCTCTTCTTTTTATCGTGAGTTCGAATCCGCTCTTGTCTGAGAGTTCAAACTTTTTTTTTTTAATTTCACAAAGTTTGCAAATTTGGGGGTCTGTGATCACTGCTTGAGGACTGATTGTGAATCGGTCATCAGGTGGCAAGAAGAACTGTATTGTATAAGGTTTGTTTTGCATGCTCATTATTAGTAGTAGTAGTAGTAGTATTTGTTTTGCTGTCTTATTAAAATGTCTTTATCTCAATCTATGAGTTTGCTCTTTTGACCATTTCTCCTTCCCATCCTGCTGTGGGGGAAGGGTGAGTGAGTGGTTGTCTAATGCTTAGTTGCTGGCTGCTGGATTGACCTACGACATCTGTTAGTATTAAGGCTTTACTGTTGCAACTGTCCTTATTTTCCCTTTGTCTAGAAGGCATCAAGGCCATTCTGTCAAATAGTTTTGGTGGATTTAGTCTCCCATCTTTTCATTTTCTCTCTCCTATTTTGTGTTTGGGGAGGGGTGTTGGGAGTGGCATGTGAGATGATGCTCCAAAAGCACTGCAGAGGGCAGGTGATACTGGTGACATTCTATTGTGTGTTCCCTTGTTCCAGGGCAAGGTCCAGCGACACCCGAGTGCCGTTGCATCTCATGACTATGATTGACAGAAGTGTCTTGATTTTACTGACAGTTTTCTTAACTGCTGTTGTAAATCTAGAGAGCTATGTTTCCTTTTAAGCCTTGATTTTTAAGCTTACAAAATTTGATTTAGATGAAATATTTCTGTTGGCATTCAGTGAAGAATGAATGTATTCTTCAGTTCTGCTCAAATCCTGTTTGCCGATACAGACATTTGGTTTGTGTTAATATTGAACAACAATCTTTTAGGCATCTCTTCATCTCAAGACAGGTTTTTTTCTGAATATCAATTTTGGTTTTGTTTTTTGTTGTTTTGCCCGCTGCCTCCCCACAACCCTCCCCAGCATCAAATGATTATTTTCTTTTCATGTTACTATTTCTGAAAACCACCATTGCCTTCTCAAAGAGATACCAGTTCTGGACAGGGAGTACCATGAACACACAACTGTAGAGGAACCTTTTTAAAGGTGCATAGTTTTAGTGTCAAATACTTATCATCTTTTTAAATGGCTTACGAGCAGTGTCTCATTTAAACAGACTTCATGGCTATTTACTTCTTCTGATGAACCTCTGAAGTACAAGTAGGTGGTAGGGTGAGGGGAAATGGAGTGAGATAGTTGGCTTTTCTTTCTCTTGCTTGTCTGAAAATGAGCCTGTAATTTTGGTCTTTATTTGCGTGCATTGTATAAATGACAGAGCTTAAGCTCCTAGAACATATTTGCAGAAGATTTGAGAGTGAGGATTTGAAGTTATACTTGTTTTAACAAACAGGCTATATCAGGTAAAAGCAAGTTATTTTGCTCAATTCTTCCCTTACAGAAACCATGCTATCTTCAGTATCATATACTTTTGTAAGTACTAAGTTATCTTCTAAGCAAGCTGCTTAAAGGATTTTATATTGTTTTTTGATTAGAGGGAAGAGCTGGGCTGTCTAGGATCTGTGTATAACACTGCAAGAGAATCTTGGCAACTTGGTAAGTTGGCAAGTTGATCTTGGTAAATTAGCCTATTTTCCAGGTTAGGAGCTGTGCCGGTGGCAACCACATGCGTAGCTTAAATTAGTATACAGCCAACAGAATAGTTTTGTACGGAGGCTATTTTTTTATCAAGATTCCTGTGATGGCATGTCACCAAGTAATGTAGTGGGTATTGCTTCTTGATTGATTAGACAATAAATTGAATTTGCATGTTGCCTCTTCTTAGCTTTAATGTGGAAAACAAATGCAGGATTTGGAAAAGTGGGGATTAGTGATAGCAAGCTGCATATAAAATCATCTTGTACTGTTTTAAGAGTAAGCAATTGCTGGCTGCAATTCAGAGTTCATTTTTCTAATATGGTTATGTTATCAGTTTTATAATTAAGCTTCACTTAAAATTAGACAAAGAATTTCCTTCTCTATTCAAGCATAACAAAACACTTAAGCATTAATAAGCCTCATATCAATTTTGAAAAATAAGTGTTATTACCCCTATATTACAGTTGGACATGCATAATTTTGAGGGTAAGTGATTTGCTCTGAAATGACAAATACTGCAAAGGGCTGCTCCTGAACACTCCTCCAACTGTGTGGATCACAATGCAGATAAGCTGCGTAGATCCTTAAATATTAAGGTTTAGTAACAAAAAAATGAGCTTAGCAGTGCTTCATGTAGATGAGAAAACTTTGTGCAAGTAACAAGCATTGTGACAAAAAGTGTGAGTCTGAGACTTTTGGGGAAAAGACAAGGACTTGGTGTTGTGGTTGGTCTGTCTTTTTTTGTGAGGTCTTCTGCTCAACTTTTTCCATAAAAATAGTGGTTTCTCTTCTGAACAGACTTTTGTGCCTTTCTGACACGTAAATATAGACCCTTGAACTTCAATGGTGTGAAGGCCCAAGGCAGGCCTGCAGATCTGCAGGGCATCACCCTTTGCGATGGTAGAGAGGTGTCTCTGAGCTCTCTGCTGCTGTGGAGATTACAAGCCAAGGACTGTGATCTGTAGTGGATGACCACAAAAGCAATACATAAGCCTTTGCTGGGTAAAGCATCACAGTCAGTCTATTATTTCACAGGTCACATGTTCAGGCAGGAAGACCCTGAATCTTGGCTGGGATGTAGCACTTTGATCCAGCATTTTGACAAAATGTCCAGCCTAAGCTGGGCTTGAAGAAGCTCATGTGTTCTCTCAGGTCTTCAAAGTACTTCCAGTTTCTTCTCAGCAAAGGCTTTGTATGTAACTTCTGCACAATGTTTTTTTGTGTTCGAGGCATGTGTTACTGAGAAGGCAGTAAGCAGGAAAACAAAGCAGTCTAACATCAGTTGCATGTTAATATAGGGGAAGCTTTCCTTTCTATTGGAAGTAGATAGGTGGACCTCATCAAGATGCATTTAATGAGTAAAAAAACCTAATAGAGTAAAATTGCTGGACAAAATAAAAGCTGACCTTGTGGGTTTGGTCTTTCTTAAGCATAAATTCACAGGAAACAGCCACTTGTAGAAATAGATCCTACCTGCACCACAGCAGGAAATGCAGAATAAATAGTTACAGATGCCTCGATGGAAGGCATACCATAGCAGGCAAGGAATAGAAAATCTTCCTTCCTTCAGAAGAAAAAAAATTAAATCACACAGTCAGAAAGTATAAAAAAAAAATAATGAAAAAAAGGGAGGTAAACCATCATAAATAGTCATGAATCCACCTGAAGATGAAAAGGCCTCCTGTTGGGGAGAGGGAGAAATTAAGTGTGGCCAAAGAGTGCTGATGTCTTCTGGCTTAAATTATACGCCAGTATTGCTTGTTGATATTCTTCAAAAGTGTCATCACAGTATTTATGTAGTATGTTTAAAGTTCACAAATATAGAAGTCAGTGCCATTCACATTGATCTACAGCTTACATAACTATGGCTGAAAAGGCACTTCCACATATAGCAGTGTATACATTGCTGTATAGTGTATATAAATTGGTTTATATGTGTTGTAAATTCAAGACTACAAGTTTATAGGTGTCCTCGGTTCGGCCAGGACAGGGTTAATTTTCACTGGAATCCAGGAAGGGGCACTGGGGGGCGGGGCAGGCTGACCCCACCCGGCCAAACAGAGCAGGGTATTCCATACCATGTGCCGTCATGCTGGGTTCTGGTGGGGGGGAGCTGGGCGGCGGGAACGCACTCGCGGCTCAGGAGCGCGCAACGGCGGCGATTCGGGAGAGCAGCTCTGTGGGTCATGCGGTTTGTGTTGTGTTTTCTCCTTATCTGTATCGTTGTTGTTACTGTTCCCTCTGTTTGCTGTTCTGTTAAACTGCCCTTATCCCGACCCACCGGTTTCTGCCTGTTTATTTCCATTCTCCTCCGCACACCGACGGGGGGAGGGGTGGCCGCGTGGCGCTTTTGTTGCCGGCCGCAGCCAAACCATAACAATAGGTGAAACGTTTTGACATGACTGAGAAATCTGTTATTTCCTGAGAGATAATTTAGATGTGAGAACATAAGGTATTTTTGACAAGTATTTAGCCTTCATGCACCTTGGAACTTCAAGTACTTACTGTATCTAAGCAGTATTTGGCCCTAAATTAATTATTAACTAGAATTTGCATTCAAGCATATTAACATTTGACCCATGGATTAAAGGGGCAATGAGACAGTGTTTGGTACCTGACTAGAACGGAAGAAGAAATAAATTAAAATGGTGCTGTCTCTCAGTTCACTTTTAGGAGTGAACGACTATGATAAGGAAGAATTTTTTCTAATAGGAAAGAATGTAATCCTTTTGCTACTTTGTTGGTGTTAGTAGTAGACTAGAAGCAGCTCTAGTCTGTCTCTAGGAGGACTGATAAGACAACCTCAAAGTGCAGGAAGAAGATAAGCAATGTAATCAGGGTACTGGAGTTGGAATGAAGAAATTCAAAATTTGGGATACTCATCTGCATTATTAGTCTGCAGTTAATTTTTTAAGTTTGATTTGAGAAACAACAGCATCCATTGACTACTGAATTCTTGTTATGGAAAAAAGTATTCAGCTGTATTCTGTCTTTTCTGGCTGCTTTATGGTTACTGTCAACAGTGTTTCTGGATCCAGTACTACCCAGAGGACTAAAAAAGAGACAGCTCAATTTACCACGATAATTGTATACATACTGAATTTTAAGCAACTGAATCATCCTGACAAGTGTAAGCAGTTGAGCAGTGCCTTCATCAGACTATTCAGGTACTTAAAATTAAGCACAACATTAAGAACATTACTACATTCAGTTTGAATGCAGAAAAAAGTAATTGCAACACAGCAAAAGAAGTTTCCACAGGCAGAAATCACAGTTTTCTCTCCTGTGTAAATCTTTGACAACCTCCCACGTGCACAGTTGTATTTACATCATTGTTTTCCTCAACCCTAGCAATATCAGCATGTTTGTTGGCTAAAGCTGCTGAACTAACTGTCATTACTACCCAATATTAGAGACCAAGAGTGAAATAAAAGTCTGAAACAGAGATCTCTCTATTAAATACCAGATAGCTATAATCCTATCTGTGTAGATCTATAGCCAGAATCTGGGTCATGTGAAATACTCCCTCCCTCCAACCAGGAGCCCTCTAATGATTATTCATGATTAATTTTAAAGAGAGTACTGCAGTATACTGCTAATTGAGTGTATTCTTGTTTTTAGAATCCCTGCCACTGAACAGCATTTCAAGCAGCCATTATTAAAACAGTCCTGACAAGTCCCTGATTAATCTTTATCCGTATGCGTCAGGTACTATTAGCACTTAACTGATCAGAGCTCAATCTTTACTACTTTCTGAGTCTATTTCTTCATGCAATGCATGAGTGAAGCTGTCATACATGTTGTACTGTCAAGCTAGAATGCATAACCAATTTCCATTTGTTAATTTGTTTACTGACACTTATGTGAAGTATGTCTCTAAAGATGGTGGTGGCAGTTCTAATTGCAGGTGCAAATGTCATTTGCTGCTTTTGCTGTTCTTTAAGTGTGCTACGTATATGTCACATAGTACGGTGTTAGGTGTTTCCTGTTTATGTTGCTCTGATGCTCTGCTGATGTCTCATTTTGCTGTGGCTGCAGTGCTGGGCACCAGTGGTCATTAAGTGTAGGCACAGTCTTGTCTGTAGAAGTGACTTGGCTCTCCTGTCAGGAGTATTTGTCCTGCTATTCTTGGTTGCTCAGTGGTTGTCATGTAGCAGTTGCCACAGCAGTCAAAGTAGGTTTCATCTGCCATACTTTGCAACTGGAGCTTCTGAAACACTGCTTACAGTTTCAGGTTTAGAATGGCTTCGAATTCACTGCCTGAGTTCTGTCAGGTGAAAGCAGGTGTCCCGTACATTTGTTGTCTTTCAATACAAAGTAGATTTTACCTGGACTGACCTTAAAATTTTCTCCTTAGGCCTTTGCTGTCTCTAGCTTCAGTCTCTGCCTGAATTGATGCTCTTATCATGTCATCAGCTATTATATGAATGCTGGCAACACCTTCAGGTGTTTGTGTTCATTAGTAAAATATTTTGTCAGCTGATTTGATTGCCAAAAATAAGTAGATGGAAAAATTCCTGCACCTTCAAAGTATGTGGTTCAGGCAGTTGATTATCTCATCTGGTCTGTTAGTATCTGTATGGATTACGAAGTATGTTTTAGCAATTTGGCTGTACTGAATGTCTGGTATGGGGACTGAGGAGTGCTGTTTCAGGATAGACTTCAGATGTCTGAAATCAAGGTGGATCCTATTCTTGCTATGTCTCAAGCTTTTGCCAGGCTATAGCCCTGTAAAGTGAGCTTGTTTGCCTCAGCTATGAGTCCCTCATTTTGCCAACTCTGCACATACAGCTCCCTATATCTGTCATTGCAAAGAAGATATATCTGCCTCCACGTATGATGGTAGTGACTCAGCAGTTGATGTATTTATTTGGCTTATTCAAGAACTCTTGTACTTCATCAAAATTTCTGGATATTGTGTAATCTGTTCTTTTTTGATGTTGTGCATCTTTGCTTATAGTAATCTTACAGTGCATGCTAGCTTTACCTTTATACAATTATCCAGTTGATATTAAAATATAAGTGGGGGAGAACTGAAGAGTGGCCTTATTCTTGATTGTGGTTTCTAATGGAGGGTTTCACCATATATTACAAACCCAACATTCAGGTGGTTTTTAAATATCTTTGACACCTTTTTCAAGTGTAGCGTAGTAGATGAATTTTAGCTGCAGTACCAAACTTGAAATGCAAATGTTCATTCTGAACAAATTACAGTTGAATTCCAGTCTTCCACTCCACTAGCAGGTTTTCTTCCCCAGCTGTACGGTTCAGAAATGAGACCTGATACACAGGAATGTACCCAAGGAGTCTGGCTAATAGGTTGCATTGCCTAGGGAGAGCGTGTCTGCAGTTTGCATATTTTCATGCAAAGATTTTCCACATACTGAAAGTGTGCCTCTGTCGGTGTAAGGGTTAAGGCATCTGTAGATGGCTTGTGGTCTGTTTGGCCTCTTAAATTGGTAGTAGTAGTTTGGAAACCACTGTACTGTGTAATTACTCCTTATACACAAGAACAGCTTGATCACATCTGAGTTCAGCAAACAATTTGTAGTCTTGTATGGCTAAATTTTTGGCTATTTGTGTGGGAGGACAGACATTTAATTTTCTGTATTTTTGCTGATACTTCAAATACTGAGCATGTTCTGGGTGGCTCTGTACAATTAGTCATTTCAATTTGTGTGACCTGTTGTTCTATGTTTACTTTCGCTGGTCCAGCTCGTCCTTCCCTTACCTTGAAACTGCTTTTGTGCAGCTGGCTACACAGGCTGGTCAATGTGAGACCTTTGGGTTCTTGTGACTTAAGGCAGGCTCTGCAGTTATACATAGCTTTTTGCATATTAAAGCAGGGACTCCAGGGACTTTCAATACGTCTTCTTTTTATCTAGAATTAACTGTAATTCCTCTTAATTCTGAAGAGTTTTTATTTTTATCTAAGCTATTCTTTTCTTACATGCAGACATACCCAGAACGAGTTAGAAACAAGCATTAAATACCTTTATTTCCTGAAGAAAACAAATCTCTGTCTACTGGTGTGCCTTCCAGCATCAGGCTTCCTCTTGATAACTTTACAGATAATAGCAAAGACAAATGTTGTGAAAGAAAGGAATATTCTGAATAGATTTAAATATTTCTATATTGCATACATCTGGAAATGGTGAGCACCTTAGTTCAAGCAGTAAGGTATTGTGATTGTTCTAGCTCTTGCTCAACCAGGATGGCAGTCTGCAGTCTACTCTTCCTCTGCCTTTGTATTCAGCATGGAAGTCAGTCATAAGTATAAAGTTACAGTGCATCTAGACTAGTTGATCGATAGAAGAGGTGATCATACCTTCTGCTGCCCACAAATGCATGTCCTTCCATGCAACAGAAACATCTTACCCCTGCTACTCAGGAGCTGCATTGCAAGCTGTATGTAATAATACTGCCTATTGGTAATGTAACTCACTCTGAGCTGAAGCTACCATTTAGGTCTTATTTTTCAGATAGATCCTTCTGTTTGGCAGCTGGGACTTCCTCATAGGGCTATGTGTTTTATTCTGTCGGTCTGCCGTAAGAAATCTTTTTTTCCTATGTTTGAAGCTAGTCACCACAGTGTGTTTAGTTTTCGTGCTTGCTGGCCTTACCATTTCAAGGGGTTGTCAGAAGGAATGGAGATAATAAATTTTTGGTATCGCTTGCTTTACGCAGGTGCGTGTACACACACCCTCACACACATAAGTGTATTATCCCCATGGTTTCTCTGCTTGCTGCAGCTGGGTCATTCAAAATAGAAAAGTGGGTGGAATGAGAGATGATTGATTGGCAGGCAAATATCAGGACAAAGCAGATAAAACAAAGTGTTTAAGCTTGTGGATGAGTGTTGATTCTAAAAATTAATTTTAGGCACAAAGGTCCACTATGAAGAAAACTGACAAAAATTCTGCAGCAGTGGACTGAATATGTCTTTATGCAGCCTGTGCATTTGTAAATTCATAGCAATAGCAGCTGCTGGACCAGCTAGTCTCTCTGGTTCTGTTCCTTTCCTTTACTATGTGAGGATAAGGGGAAGAAACTGGGAATTGCATTATGTTTCCTGTTCCTGTTTGTTTTAGATCTGGGAAGAGCTTCTGCTTTACTCTGGTAATTGGGTTATATACTGCAGGAGACAAATATGTTTGCATGATTAATAGTATATTTTGACAAATTATGTGTTTCTGAAAAGTACATGGAACATGCCGCACTTTAATGTTGGAATAACCACAATTTGGTTTACTTATCTATAAATACTCTTCTCTACTCTCATGTAGAATGTGCATAAATCACATTTCAAACATGAGATAATCATCAGCAGTCAGTAAAGAAGATATTTCCATGGCAACAGTTGCTAAATTAAATGCTGCATCTGTACCTCCTCCCTACTTTTGTCCAGAAACCTCCCTGACTTTAGCTCAGATAACATGTATCTCACTGATGAGTAATGAAATAATCATACCTGTTACAAAATAATAAATTCACCACTGCCTGTGTAAAGAGTTATTAGAGCAAAAATTTGCAATAATTAATTACTGCTCACAGTACTGGGCATCAGCCTTTTACATCTGCACTGTTGTAACACTCCATAGGCTGTCAAACACTTAGTATGGTCTTTCAGCATGCCTGGTGGAGTTTGTATTTAAAAAGCTTGGAAAAAATCTTCTGGCTTAGATGAAAATCTGACCACGGTTCCTGGCTTCTGTTTGAAAGAAAAGTAAAAAAAATGTGAAAGTGATGGCACTTTCTGCAGCTTTATGGTCTTTCTTCCTTTTCTTTATATACATCAAGGAAAATTACTGTTCTAAGGAATAAACTGACATTGTTCAGCAGACATTTGGATGTCATTACTCCTACATGTGTCAGGTAATGTGAGAATGAGCATGAAGATTACAGGATGATACATGCTGGCATGCTGGGCTGATGTGAGGGCTGCTCATCCGATACCGAACTTGATGGGAATTTGTAAGAGGGATGGAGGCAGGTCATGAGGGACCTTCACAGGAGCAGCCAGGTGGCTCACCTCTGATAGATGGAAGATGACGTATATTAAGGCCATTAAAAAGCATCTACAGAGTTGTTACCTTGTGATGCTCCCGATTTGAACACAGCTGCCAAGGAGAGTGATCCCCAGGAGGCTGCAGAGGGGGAGGGATTACCAGCCCTCTTCAGTGCAGCAGCACACTGTGGAGCTGGTTGTTAGGGGAGCAGCCCCTAGGGCCCTGAGCTGGTAGGGGAACATCCCAAGGCCTCATTCAGCTTGCACAGTTGCCTGTGTTTGAAAGTTGCAAGGAGAGATGGCACCTTCTACTGCACAGTTTCTTCTGTGTCTTCTTTTAGTCATCTATTTCACCTTTCACAATGTTATGGTTTTGCTGCGGCTGGCAACAAAAGCGCTACGTGGCCGCCCCTCCCCCCGCCGGGGTGTGGAGGAGAATGGAAAGAAACAGGCAGAAACTGGTGGGTCGGGATAAGGGCAGTTTAACAGAACAGCAAACAAAGGGAACAGGAACAAAAACGATACAGATCAGGGGAATACACAAAACAAAACAGACCGCACAACCGAGCTGCTTTCCACGACCTCCTGCAGCGCGCTCCCAAGCTGCAAGTGAGTTCCTGCCACCCAGCTCCCCCTCACTGGAACACAGCATGACAGCACATGGTATGGAATACCCTGCTCTGTTTGGCCTGGTGGGGTCAGCCCGCCTGGCTGTGCCCCTTCCTGGATTCTGGTGAAAATTAACCCTGTCCTGGCCGAACCCAGGACATTATCCACCCCTTATTCCATACAATCTACACCATGCCTAGGTCCCCCATTGTCCAGTTGATCACCACCACTTCTCCTGTCTCCAGATATCATTCCCTTAGTCTATGGATCATCACTCTAAAGTGTCCGTTGAGTTCATTTAATCCACGACTTCGGGTTCCATCTGTCGTAATGATCTTCCGTGGCAGGAGAGGTGATGTGTGGTGATGGGCGATCACTTGCTGCATCCGGAGCTCACGGCTGATGTATCTGATGC
>Ga0065711_1046388_pt1 | contig 12917 bp, 7 predicted proteins | sample Hoacrofraction12_FD_59098 | JGI IMG/M metagenome (GOLD analysis project Ga0065711, IMG submission 59098) | Hoatzin crop microbial communities from Cojedes, Venezuela - Epithelial fraction 12 v2 (version 2) | ecosystem: Host-associated > Birds > Digestive system > Esophagus > Crop | place... | reverse complement strand
CCCCCCCCTCTCTTTTTTCTTCCTTTTTTTTTTTTTTTTCCTTTTCTCTCTCTTTTCTCAGTGGAAAGTGCACGGTAAGTGCGAAGTATACATCATCGCCCGAGGAATTTGTCTTGAAAAGTCCTCTCAGCCCCCTGGTGTTCAAAGGCTGAAGGATGGTTATTGATCATCGCTTGGAGATCAGAGCCTGCATTAAACGAAACGGACCGTCGGGGAGGGCCCGGCCCCCGGCCCCCGCCCCCGACTCCCCCCTGGCCTCCGCCGGGCACCGGCGGACGGCTGGAGCGGCTTCCCCGCAGCGGTGCCGTCGGACGGCTGAAGGACCCCGCTCCCCAGCCCCTCTCCCAGCCAGCTGAAGGACCCCGCTCCCCAGCCCCTCTCCCAGGTTTTTCGGCCTCCCTGGTCCGGCAGTGCCTGGGCTGCGCGGTCAGTGTCCGAGCTGGGAACGCCCGGGCGGGACGGGCTGCAGGAACAGAGTTTAGAGACACGTGTAAATGCGTATATACCAATAAATACATATTTAGGACATCTGTGGGACTTCAGCTGGGTGGCAGGGGCCGTGTGTTTAGAGCGATGAGCTCTCGGGTGGGCTTGTCAGTTCTCACCGCGCTCACATACCCCTAACCCACGGCTTGATCCGTGAAAAAGCTCACTGAAGGGGTAGCCAGGGATGTTGAGGAGTGGGACGGGGGCTGCGAGACCCTCTGGCAGCAGGGCAAAGTGGGAGCTTCAGCCCTGGGTGCGGTGCGGGGCAGAGGAAAGGCCTCCCTTAGCAGCTGCCCCAAGCACCCCACCCCAGGGGACGTGAGTGGGTACGAAGCGTCCCTGCCACCCTGCCTGACCAGGACTGCCTGGGTGGCTGTGGTTCTCCTGGGGGGTGCAGGCATCCCCAGCCTTCGCCCCCAGCGATGTTGTATGGGCACAAACTTCCCCACGTGCCTTAGGCAGCGTGGGGTGTTAACTGGTCAGCTCCGGTCCCATTGCTTCTTTGGGCAATGCAAACCAGAGAAAGCATCTTTTGTTCTTACATGCTTGACCAGCAGTGAGAGAAGACCGTGCTGAACTGGCTCCCTTCAGCTGGGGAATGATGGTGCTGTCTGGGAAAGGGAGGGGGGGCAAATAAACAGGGGGCTTTGGAAGGCTCTGTGACCTCAGGCATTAATTTGTGGCAATTTTTGTCTTGTATATAGAGAGAAGATACAGTAAATTGTGGAAAACTTCCAAACACATTATAATTTTCATTCATTTTCTCTTCCTTTGAGCTGCAGACACTTGAATTCGTGACAACCGAGATGGTTTGCTTTATGAATAAGAACATCAACTACCCTACTGTGTCCTGTCACAGCATCCTGGTATTTCTACATCCTCTCTAAGGTCCACTTTCAGACTTGGAGGAATGTGATCTGGGAATTAGGTTTTGGACCGTTTTGTTTCCATTTTGCAAATGCAAAGATGCTGCAGTGAAACACACAGCGGTTTCTATTTCTTCCTCTCCATAGGCATGTTTAACTCCCATTGACACTGATGTGAGTTATGCACATGTCTAAAGAGGAGAAGGGAGTCTTAGATCTTTTTCTCATCGTTTACATGAGATCAAAGGAAATCAAATAGAGTTAATGAAGGGCCAGATGGTGCTTTATTTGTGCTCTGGAAGACAGTACAAGAGAACGGGAGGGAATATCTGGAGTTTAACCTGGCAAAGAGGAGAAAAACTTACTATCTCATTTAATGGGCACTGAAGCAAGTATGCTGTGTCCTCAGAAGCAGGAAAGATTTTGCTTGTTTTCTCTCCCTCAGTAGATTTTGGATGCCAGGCTAGGGTTGCTTTTGGAAGGCGTCGACCGAAGGGATTCCAGACTCTGAAATCAATCACATTTTGTCTTTTTTGGGAATGCAATTTTCTTTGGACCCAGGCAATTCTTCAGTTTTTGCTCTTCAGCTGTAGGATATGGGTGCTCCTCTAGTCCGTGGAAAATGTGTAATCTAAGCTGGTCTGAGGAGGCAGGGCTGTAGAGGCAGGAGAGCACAGTGAGCAAGAGCTTGGCAGCAGAGGCACAGGATGCAGTAAACCTCCCCGAGTGTGCACACAGTGTGGCTCCTACCCCAGAGGACACAGGCAGGGTTGGGACCGTCCTGTGCTATATCTCTGTGCCAGCTCTGCACCTTGTGCCCCGGCTGCCAGGCTCTGCCAGCTCCAGCTGCCCCCAGGACCTTCTGCGAGGAGGTGGTAGCCTTGGGCGTAGCTAACGGCGAGTTATTTTTGCCCTCGCTGATGGCAGGATGATCCAAAAAGAGATGAAAAGTTTGTTTCTCTGTAGGCCTTACACTGATCCTGCCGGGCTCTTCCTGATAGAGCGTACCGGAAAGCATCCTACTTGGGAACTGGTAGGGGGAAACGGCAATGTTTTGACGGAGGATCACGCCCGCCCATGCTGACCTTGCAGGGATGAGTCTGCGGAGGCAGTAGAGGCCGTCTCATTGCTCGTCCTGTGAGCATCCCATCATCGTTTTAACGTGAGACACAATTATTCGAGGAGAACTTAGCACCAAGCCACAGATTTCCCAATAGCTTGATGTCACGTGTTGGCCTTGCATGATATTGTAATGCCAGTTGACAAAAAAGTCACTTTAGCGACGTTCCCCAAGGCTCCCTTTGTTGACAAAGTAGCTCTCTGGATTTGGAAGGCTTTGCCGTTGAGCTGAAGGCCCCGAGGCTTTCCTGTTTTAAAAGCAATGGGAAGAGATGCAACTAACATCTGTACGTTTGTTTAAGGACGCCAGAAATTGTTTGTGTTTACGATTTCTTTTCAGAAAATGGTATCAAGAGTACTTTAATAGCACTATAGCCCCATCTACTCTTTGCCCCCTGGTACAAACCTAACATTACAGCTCCAGCTGACATTATTTCCACCTGCTTTAAATGTGTTCATGTGCCTCTAATCCTGTGTGCAGCTTCACATTTGTACCCATTTCCTGTATTTTATAGGCACATGTGGTATGTCGAGGTTTGGAAACGTAAGCCTTCATTTTGTGCTGCTTGTTTTTTAACATTCATTTTCCCTGGCTGTACTCCTTGTTTTTTGTTTTTTTGTTTTTTTTTTTAAAAAAAAGAAGAACAAATAATTCTTTTTTTCCTGGTGAGGTTTAAGAAAAGCCTTGAGAACATCCTTGCTCTTGTATGTATCTAGCACTTTTATTGAGTGAGTGTGCAGTAATTTGGTGGGTTTACTAAGTAACTTGACAGTTAATGGGATACATCTGCGATAGATTCCAAAATAACTGGCTGCTTAGAAATATGGAAAAGACTAGCGTTCTCGATCCTTTCTGCTGTGTTGAGAAATTCCTATCTGCTTCAGCTCCTTGAAAGTTGAGATTCCACTAAAGATCCATACATGCCGAGAGCCGCTACCACCTATAAGAAAAATCATTAGAGCTGATTCTTCCAATACTGGTATTATAGTTGAAAAATAGTAGGGATTTTGATCTAAATGATCTACATTAAAAACACACAAAACCATACATACACCTGAAGCTACACAGTGGCTTTATGAGGCTTGAGAGCATAAAAGAAACCTCAGCCACAGAAGAATGAGTCCAGACTTCAATTTCTGCAGACAAACTGGCTGCTTCACATCAGTGACCCATACTCATTCGCTAACTTGCTCCTATGCGAAGGGGAAGAGTAGCTACATCAACAGTCCTTCGGCTGGTGCACCATGCCCCAGAAGGGCTGGGAACCCTTTGGTGCTAGGGGGTGGAGACTCAGTCAGCTGGGGATGGAAATCTCTAAGAGGAAAACCCAAACCAGCAATCCCGTATCCCTGAGAAAATCTCTGCTTTTCCTAAAATGACTTCTTCATGGCACAACAGCCAAGAGCTACTCCACCCTTTACATTAAGGTTGGTTTTTAGGGCTAACCCCCACTAGAGGGAAGCCCATGGTAGTTTGAATGCATAGGAATGAGCAGAGTGGGAGGGGAAAAACAACATTCATGCTGGAGGTGCAGAGCCCGAGTGGATGTATCTAGTGTGCTGTGATTCCTGAGGAAAAAAAAAAGGAACAAGATGAAGGAAACAGAGCAGAGATTTCCTGTGCCTGAGTGACTTCCCATATGAGAGGGCCAGTTGATCTAATATCTTTGCTGCAGTCTAATTAACTTTCATTGGTTAAAGGTTGCTATGTCGTGATGCCCTCCATGACACCCATGTGTCTGGCCTTGCAATGCATGGGTCACTTTTCCCTTGCTGGAGTCAGAAAGTTGGTAGCAAGAAGACCTTCATCAGACTCCTTCCGCAATCTGCGAACACATTCCCTGTACTGCCTTGCCAAATGTCGCTGAAAGTCCCGACACATGTCTGTTTATTTGTTAGAATCAACGGAAGGGTAGAAACATAGTGCTAATGCTTATGTTCCAGTTAAGGAATTCATTTATGCTGCCTCACTTAAAAATATTCTCCTCAGAGAAAATATGACCCCAAAGCTGATTTATCAGGTTTAAATTTAAGAAAACTATATTGTCAGAATAACCACACATTCCTTTTTGCACCACTTTTGAAATCTGTTTCCTATTACCATCTCTGCATCAGACAAACACAACCAAGTTATTTACAGGCTGTGAAAGATACTAAATCTTTTCAGAGTAATATTACACTGGATCACAAATTCTCACTTTTAATAATAATTGACAGCAAACTAAAGCGAAGGGTATTCACAATTAGTAACAACACATGATGCTCTCCCAGTGCCTTGTATCTTCAAGACCCTATGCGGACGTAAGCTGCTGAAGTCTTACTAACATTTACTTTGGAAGGATGCTAAATATTGTTATCTCCCTTTTACAGATGGTGAAAGAGGCTCAGTAGGATTGTGACTTGCCTAAAAACCTCAGAACAGTTTAATTGCAGAAGCAAGACCAGAACTCGCAAGCTCTTGGCTCCTATTTGTGTGAGAGAGTGAAACACGTTTTTAAAAGCATCCTGTGACTTAGGAATCCCAGCTCCAGTGCACATTAGGGCTTGAATGGTGGTGGGGCGGCGCAGCTCCTCAGGGGCACTTTGGGCTCCCAACTCCCATTAACTTTGAGTGATTTTGGAGCTCTTGAAAACTCCTTTCAGTCCTCCGAGGGGAATGCACAACACCTGTGATTCATAGGAGCGGCGCACGGAGGGGCAGAGCAAAGGCCGGGAGCCACAGCCAGCTCCACGTGCAGCTCAGCCGCCATTCAGAAGATGCAGGGCCAAGCGGCGAGCCGGTCGTCCGGGGCTGAGGAACCAGAGGGAGCCAGCAGTGCTGCCAGCTCTTCTCACTGACATGATTTTCTTGGGAGCGGAGCCAGGAAAGGTCTAAAGACAGAACTCCAGCCGTCTTATAAATTTTAGCTCTGCCTTTGGGAGGAAGCCCTCCTCGCCTGGCCCCTTGTGCCTTGCCCTCCACCTCCACGGGGAGGGAGCAGCTCAGGTGGATGCACATCCTCGGGCTCTCTGTATCCCTCTTCCCGGCCAGCCCCTTCTGCAGGCTGGGAATGGGGGAACCAGGAGTAGGAGGGCAGAAAGCTGTGGAAATCCCTACAGAAGCAGATGTGTTTGCGTGCGCGCATGTGTGTGATGGGAGTGCACGAGTGAGGAACTAGTGTGCAGCTGGGGAAGCAGCCCCTTGGGGATGGGGGCGCAAAGTGGGATGGGGCTGAGCAGCAGGGGCAGGTGGGGGCCAGATCTGGGGTGGGTGGAAAGGGCCAGGCAGCAGCATCTGATGGAGCAGTGCACCAGTGCAAGGCATGCAGGCCTTCAAATAAAGCAAAGGTGGGGAGCAGCCATCAACAGCCTGATGTCCAAAGACCTGTGACAGCTCTCGGTGTTGGGGCTGGGACTGGAGCAGGCTGTGCAGCTCTCACCCACCCACTTGCAGCCTTGCACCACAGTGCCCACCACAGCTCTTGGAGATGAGGATGCAAAAGGAGTTCAAGCTCAAAGCAGGGATCAAAAACATCGCACATACGTGTAGGTGTCTGGTGGTGTCTGTGTCTTGCTGTTGCCCAAGCTGTTACCTTATTACTTTGGCAGTACCAGTGTGCAACTAACTGGCAGCCTGGAATGAGAGCGGTTAGAGCTGAGGAGGCAAACTGCTTCATCAGCAGGAGAGAGACTGGATATTGCACAGAGTAGGATCGGCTTGTCCAAAACACTGGTGAGCAGGGAAAGAAAACCTTGGATGGGTGAGAGGGTGCTGAGGCTTGTGTAGAGAACTGGAGGAGAGGCAGCTCTGGGGAAGGCAAGGCTTCCCTGCAGCCTCAGCAGGGGTGCAGCCCTCCTTTGGGGACAAGACACCAAGCCCTGATTTTCATGTCAAAGTTTTAAACTTGATTCCTTGGCTATGAGCTTTGACCTTAGACAATGCTCAAAGGGATACAGAGACCATTCACAGTAAGGTCATAAACATTTGTGTCCATGTTTAGAAATGCTCAATGGCTTCATCACGTTCTAACATTTTGAGGAGGTGTATAGCTAAGTGAGTGCTTACTGCTAAGAAGATATTGAGGTAATTCTGAATAATGCAGAACAGGAAAGGCCTCCCTTACGTGGGAAAAACTACCAGGCCAGAGAACCAGCTTTCTAGGCCAAAACCTATTAAATTCAAGGGAAAAACAACTTTTAGATGGCCTGGTGCCTACACTTAGAAATGTAATTGAATTTGGAGTAGGCTTTATAGACTGAGGGACTCACAGCATGAGATTAATTATTCATTGCAGTGGTGGCAAACGAAAGCAGTGAACTGGCCAGTTGGTCCTGTCTAGGGTATAAAGAAAATCTAGTTGGGGTGGTGAGGATAAATCAGGTAAAATACCTGGCTGGTGGAATGTCACTCCAGGAGCCAGGATGGGGAAAGGTTAAGGGTCTCTGAGGAAAAAAGTTGCTTTTTAATGTTCAGTTTGCTAGAACATGCTAATGCCCCAAAGGCCTGTTCTTTACATAATTCTGTTTGCACAAGATGAAGGGGGTACCAGAGCTTTGCCAGCTTCATGTAACTCATTGCAAAATCCTTGAAAATACTGTTTAAAAATATTTACGCAGCAAAAAAAAGTTATTTCACACATTTCTAGTCAGCAGCCAGGTTTTAAAATAAACCAATCTGTCTGTAGAAATAAAAAGAAGAAGAAATAAAGATCCAAATTCGCAGTTGGTGTAAATTACCAGACTTCCACTGAAGTCAATGCAGGGTTGCCAATCTAAACTAACAGAGAATCCAGTCCAGAAACCATGAACGTCATTTTAAAAGTCTTTGAAATAGGGTCTGCAAAACATTATGCGCCTGTAGAGCACCTCACAGAATGGTGAAACGTGGGGACAGCCTCCCGGTACTCTAGGACAGGCAGCAAACTGCAGCACGAGGACTGAAATTGTGCTTGGGGAATGCTACATCAGCTGACACACAGAGCTGACAGAGTAATCAATAAATAGCATGTATCAATTGATTATTACTTCTCCAGTAAACCAAATGGCACAGTAACTATTTTCCCCATCTTTCCTATAGGCCCCCTTCAGGTACTGAAAGGCTTCTATAAGATTTCCCCAGAGCCTTCTTTTCTCCAGGCTGAACAGCCCCAACTCTCTCAGCCTTTCCTCACAGCAGAGGTGTTCGAGCCATCTGATCATTTTGGTTGCCCTCCTCTGGACCTGCTCCAGCAGGTCCATGTCTTTCCTGTGCTGAGGGCTCCAGAGCTGGACACAGGACTCCAGGTGGGGTCTCACCAGAGCAGAGCAGAAGGACAGAATCGCCTCCCTCACCCTGCTGGCCACATTGCTTTTGATGCAGCCCAGGATACGGTTGGCCTTCTGGGCTGTGAGTGCACGTTGGTGGCTCATGTCCAGCTTTTCATCCACCAGTACTTCCAAGTCCTTTTCAGCAGGGCTGCTCTCAGTCCCTTCATCCCCCAGCCTGTATTCATACCAGGGGTTGCCCCAGCCCAGACGCAGGACCTTGCCCTTGGCCTTGTTGAACCTCATGAAGTTCACACAGGCACACTTCTCAGGCTTGTCCAGGTCCCTCTGGATGGCAACACCCCAGGAGGGACCATAAGCCAGTTTTTGGTTACCCTAAGCCATTAAAAGTCTCTCTAGAAGGGCCAGCGCATGACTGGAATATTCCTCTTGAAAAACAAATCTGTTATCCCTGTGACAGTGCACTGACCAGATATTCTGTTCTTTCTTCTGTGAGAATCATCATGACCTCCCTATCTTACCCTCTGTCTTATGTTGAATCCTCTAAGTTTCCTTTCTGGCAGGTTTCTGGAGGCTGTGAAAAGGAGGGTGAAAACCCACCCTCAGGGCACAAAAGGGTCAATATCTGAAGACAGACATGGCTGGTGCACACATACCTGGCAGCCGTGGAGGTCTTCTCTCGCTTGGTTCCTCCACCTCTGTGGGCAAGTGGCAGTGATTGCTGCCATGGCAGGGCTAACACCTGGGACAAGATCCACGGCTCTGTTTGTTCAGTGTACAACGTGGTGGGACCTCATTCCAAGCCTCTGGGTACTACTATAATATTAACATTACTGTCCCATAATAAAAACATGAGTACATGTTTTATGAGAACTCCACTCTCAGCACTGGAAAAAGCAGCCACTATTGGAAAGGGAACGCAAAACCTTTTGACTGAAAATCTCCTGGTGAACGTGAAGGGAGGCTCCTGAGACCAGGGGCAAAGTCCTCAGGGGACATAACCTGGCATAGCCTTGCCTGGGTCTACCAGGTTTCCCTGGCTCACGCCTGCTGGAGCCTGGGCTCCTGATGCAGAAGGATAAAACAAGAACCAACCGTGCTGAACTTGATTTTTGTTCACTGTAGCGGTTGGCACCAGGCAGCCCGAGAGGCTTAGCAGGCAGCTCGGCAGGCAAAGTCTGAGGGCATGGGAAAATCAGCACTTTTAGATTTCCTCCGCCGAGCACAGGGCTCAGCGGGAAGCGCGGACCCCGAGGTTAGCCTTACATCACCGGAGGTGGGCACAGAAAGCTACCCTCTGACTTCTGCCAGAGCTAAATTTAAAACCCTGATGGCTTAAAAATGTTCTGTGGGAGAAAGGGACGGATTTGAAAGGGAATGAGAAGAAAAAAAGATAAAACAGGGAGAAACAGTTACAGAGATTTGACATGTCAAAATATGAGAAAATGTGACTTATTTGTGGGCAACAGTTAAGCCTGAATGGGAACCGAAGGCTGCGTGACCTTGCTTACAGCTGGGAGATGCCTGTCTGCCTTTGTTGAGGAGCTTACACTGGCCACCACTGGCTGACTGAGGAGAAAATGACTTTCTTGAGCCTCTGAACTCTCAGGACATCAAAAAATTTGTTCTTAGCTCTGTGTGAAGTGTTTGGAAGGGCCAGGTCCTTGTCGCTAATAGAGATCCCTAAGTGTCAGCAACTGAAGACACGTTTCCAAAGGCCAAGGTCTAACATGACCAGTTGTGCTGGTCAACTGCAAGCGAGTGCTGTCCTATTTCTGTAATGAGAGGGCTGAGTGACACAGGCTTTGCTGTTCTGCACCATAGGAAAACATCCACGGGGAAAATTTTACATATGTGCTGTAAAAAAAAGAAACATCCTCACTCGTATCAGATGAACTCTGGGATATTAACTGATAGAATGCTCTGCATTATGGAAATAAATGCTTCCCCCATGGAAGAAGAATGCAAACATTTGCATTAGTTGCATGTCATCCAACTATCTGGCTACATACGCATGGCGTATTTAATGCATGCTTTGCAGCAATACATTTGTTGCACACCAGTGGAGAAGATCACTAATAGAAGATAGATTTAACAGGCACACAGTATAAAACTCCAACTTCTAATTTGCCATTGTTGTTTTATCTTAGGTTGGAACTACTCATTATAAGAAACATCCGTGCCCCAGCTACTCTTGGAGGATATTATTAAGCAGACCTTCACATTTTAAAAAGCTGTCCTGATAGCCTGCTTGTTTCACAGGGAAAATAAAAATACAAAAAAGAAAAAAGAGAAAGAGAAAAGGACAGCTCTTCTGACAAATTAAATCAATTAGCTCGTGAATTAAGTGTGTCTTCAGAAACCTGTAAAGATGGAGAGTAATGTTCTCCCTTTGAGTAAGTTTTAGGACACAAATTCTGTTTCTTGAAGTGCAGATATTATTTGTTCCTTACTAGCAGTCCTTTCAAAAACATTGCTGACACTTTTTGAATGTGGACTAGTAGATTCAGGCTTTAACAGCATCTAGGAACTATCAGGTGTTATTTCCCATTTTTCACAAATGAAGAGTACCTATAATAAAATGGGACTAAAGCTAGATAATTTTTTGTCTCTTTTTCTTCCATTGACCCATTTTTTTTCTTTTACTGTCATATGTTACCTGCTAGGACCAGATAACAGAAGAGAAATGATAAATAGGAAGCTAACTGTGAAGAGCATTCCCAGGAAGCTTTGCCTAAAAATTGAAAAAAAAGATAAAACTGAAAAAAAGAGATTCAAAATATGAATAATATGGTAGGATACTTAACATTGTCTTGCTATTTTTTATTTTGGACATATTTTAGATCATAAAAAGCCTAGATAGTAAGTTTTCCATTGAAAGTTAGTTTTCTGATTTGATTTAATTTCTCATCTTCTTACCATTATTATTGTCAGATTGATGTGATACTTCTTAGAATTTGTCTGTTACTATTAGTGTTATTTGCATGATTCTGTGTTGTATTATTCTGACTGAAATGCTCTAAGGCTCATTAAATTTATTATAATATTGAAGACAATTTTATTGCTTTACATTTGTTTCAGGATTCAAATGCTATTAATTTGGAAGGGGATTTCTATGCACCCACGCCATCCCCCTCATGAAATCAGTAGTCTTAAGCAGTTCCAGAAATTTTTTTCTGATAATTCTTTACAGTCACTGGTCTGACTAACAAAAAGACTTTGATAAGATACAATGAGATGAATCTTGCAAAGCAAAAGGAATGAGTTCTGCTGATTTTGGTGGAGATATCACAAATGTCATCATGATTGAATGAATCTTCTAACAGGAACCAGCTGATTTTATAGACAAAAGTCCTGATCCTCACTTTGATAAATCCCTTCTTATTTGAATGAAGATTGCAGTATTAGACCCACATGGAACTTGGTCAGAGGCCAAGAGTGGGAAAGGGAACAGAACTTTTCTTCCTCATCTGATGTGCTGAGAATGGAGACATTAGTTTGTGATTAGAAATCTAACTCTATTGTTGTGCAGATTTACTCTGCCTATTGTCCTGTAAGAGCAAAAAAGGGCGAGTGAGGTAAAACCCCTTTTGTCTGAATAAGAATTGCTTTTCACCCATGCTCACAAGATCCCTGCATGCTCCTTTACTCCAGTGACCTGTCGTACGTGAATGACTGTGCAACTATATTTGCACAAAGATGGTAGAAATAACAACACATCTGAGAGTTCATGTCACACTCCTGTTAATTCCTCAAGAAGGCTGGGAATCCGGCTCAGATGCTGTCCTTAAAATGTTCTTGTGTACTGCAGTTTGTGGTACGTGCGCCAAAAGTATCCAGGTGCTCTCTGCCAGGAGGGGAATGCTTAGCTGGAAGATAGCAGGACTTCCACTCCTGCACCTCAAAAGGTCTCTCTCAGCCACGGCGTGAGTTTCTTCTGGCGTTAGCAGGATTCTGGGTAAAACTTGCAGGAGACAAAATGCAATTAATTGTTCTCCTTGGATTTAAGAGCCAAGTATTAAATATTGTGCAAGACTGTCAGCCCACAAGCATTCTCTGCTACATGGAGATCTAGGAGAAATAGCTCAACTCATGACATTTCTGAGGAAATGTGAATTTTTCAGTTCCTTGTCTCCCATGGAATCAAAACTAGGAGCAGATTCTATGCTGCATCTATTACCAATATTTAGCTCTCTGAGTTAAATGAGCTCTTGATTTGTGTTGCGACAACTCCCATTGACAAAGAGCAACTGGATATGTCTACTCCATTACCTCACAGGAACTGCAGCCATTACTCATGTTGGACCATGAATCATACAAAAGGCATATACATGTGGAAATACCACCAGATATCTTTACCGACTATACTGTTGCGTGAATACTGCAAATAGGCATGTTGGTAGGTTTTCAAAGCCTATCAATATGGCGGGATTATTGTTGAACTTCATTCAAATCACCAGATTTGGACTTTAGAAAGTATGCTGCACTCATTAACAGGCAGCTAATTAAAAGCGGTGGCGAGTTTGTGGAAAAGCTACTGGTGTTTAAGAGGTCTTGTCTATGGCTTCTATGGTGTTGCGCATTGGCAGCAGGGTGATACATCAGGTTCAGGCAGCAGTGCACTACACTAAATGACTACTGTTGAAAAGAAATCTACCTTTATCAAGCAAGAACACACCAGTGCTTCAAAGACCATTGCAGGATTAGCATTTACCACTGTGTTTTCAGAAGTGTGCTGTAAAGAAATGTATGTTTTTGTACGTATGAAGTACGAAAGGGGAAAATAAGCTGTGTTTTGCAGAGCAGCTAGAGTAAAGACCGCATTTAGTGGCATCCAAAAGAACAGTCATTTGGGTCAAGCTACTCTCTGGCTTATTCTCCAGCAGCCAAGTAACCACTTGTATTTTAGTTCTGTCCCTTCTCCCACCCCACTCCCAAAGCTTCATTATAACCAAACTCTTAAGAGTGTTTCACTGCCCCACTCAAAAGAACATGGATGCATCTGCATGAGGGGACAGATATAGCTTTCTAATATCTGAAGGGTGGGTGTCAGGAGGATGGGGCCAAGCTCTTTTCAATGGTGACCAGTGACAGGACAAGGGGCAATGGGCACAAACTGAGGCACAGGAAGTTCCGTCTGAACATGAGGAAGAACTTCTTCCCTCTGAGGGTGACGGAGCACTGGAACAGGCTGCCCAGGGA
>Ga0065711_1046387_pt1 | contig 12918 bp, 9 predicted proteins | sample Hoacrofraction12_FD_59098 | JGI IMG/M metagenome (GOLD analysis project Ga0065711, IMG submission 59098) | Hoatzin crop microbial communities from Cojedes, Venezuela - Epithelial fraction 12 v2 (version 2) | ecosystem: Host-associated > Birds > Digestive system > Esophagus > Crop | place... | reverse complement strand
CCCCTTGGTGAATCCATGCTGACTACTCCTGATAACCTTCTTTTCTTCCACTTGCTTCATGATGGCCTCCAGGATAAGCTGCTCCATCACCTTTCCCGGGATGGAGGTGAGGCTGACCGGCCTGTAGTTCACCAAATGTGACAGTTGTGGTACCACACCAAGCCACAGTCGTGTGCTCATGGCCTGAGCTCCTTGGATCAATACAGGTTCAGTGAACACTTCAGCAGATCTGCTTAACTAGCACAGGCAGCTCTCGAGAGCCAGGAACCCAGAATACATAGGCAATAACCTCAACATTTTATGAGATCCACCTTTTTAGCGTAAAGGTTGAATTGCCCAGCTACATTTTTACAGTCCTGTTGGATTTGATGCTTGCCAGTGTAGGTGGGCACCAAGTTGTGCAGCACACGGGTAGCTCTGGGTGGGACCCTGCTTCCCACCTCAGCAGGCCACCCAGTACAGCTGCTGGAGGTGAACAGGCACGCATAGGACATCTTTCCCCCCACCCTGAGAGGGATATCTAAAACAAGTGAGGGGACTGCTGTCCTTGACCTGTCGTTTTATAACACAGGGTGACCAGATCACGTACAGATGTCTGCAGTATGGACATTTGATGAATCTTACCTTTGGTGAGTAATGGTCAGGCTCCTGCCATTGCAAAGCAAATAAGGCCTATAGAAGGACTAGTTGCTTTGTCTGCCATGTCATTTCTCCAGTGTGATCGTGTGCGGTACCAGCTGCCACAGTAACTGAAATGAACTGTTAATAAGTGCGAACACTCATCTTGCATTAAGACTTGTTCTGTTTTCACTTTTTTTTTGCCTACAGAATGTTTTCTGCATGCCCATTTCATTATCAGCCATGCTGTTTGTAATCCACCTGCTTACTTTAATAGGATTTAGTTGTCAAATAAGATTCCCTTTAATTTATAATCAGTATTAGCTTGTGCTGTTCTTTGTTAGCATCATCAAAATTGCTTAAGGGTTGGTGAAGATTTTGACTCTTGATGAGGATCCTTGTATTTTGGGGTCTTGCAGGTACCATTGCAGTCAGTGGCAGTCAGTCCTCTCTAGAAGTCTGTTGCTAAATACAAGCGTCTGTTGGAAGCATGTGGATGGATAGAAATGTGGGCTTGGGAGATGTCACATGAGGCTGCTGAAGAGCTGTGCTCTTTTGGAGCAGCAGCTGGAGATGCTGGGGGACTCCGGGGCTTCTCAGGTGGCAAGAGACCCTGACATGTATGCCAGGACATTGATTCCCTAGTAGCCAGTTGATCATGCCCTGAATGTGGTCTCAGCTGCCCGGGCAGCACAAAATACCACCTTCACCAGCGACAGGCTTCTAGGTAACACCATGTCTTCCTCATCCAGGCCTTCATCTTTTGTTTTTTTGCTATTTTCTTAGTGCATTTAGGGCATGCTATCCAAAGTCTTCACTTGTCATTGAGATCAAAAGCATAATCACGTCACTTCTTTCTGTTTAAAAAAATTGCTTACGCAGGTGGTTGTCAGTGAGGGGTTTTTTTTGCTTCCTATGTATGTGTGTTTATTTTATGAATGCATATAAGGCTTATTTTTCATCTCAGGTCACCACACCTCACAAGGCTGGTCATAACTTTAGCCTAATGTCATCAAACCTTCATTTCCTGCCTATAGCTGCTCTTATGCTGAAGTTTGATAGGGGTTTTTATGAAATTTTTGAGCACAATGGAGATAAAAATAGGCAAAGCACAGGATGTTCATCGGGACTGCTTTGTAGAAGAGCCTGAAGCTGCTACCTCTCTCTGGATCCCCATTGTTTCCTAACTTCAGCCTTTCAGGGCGAGACGTGTCCTTAGCCAATTGAGGAGGGGGGAAGCATGCTGCTAGAGGAAGTGCCATACTGTGATTTCTCTGCATGAAAAATATGTTTCGTTCAACTGTGATCCTTAGCTTTCATGGAGTGGAATTAAGGATAGTATTATAAAATCCACCTGTCTTCAACTCTGTTTTGCTGGAGGGATGACACAGAGAAAACCTATCTGCTATCTATATATGAATGTCAAAAATATCTAGGTCATAATAAGCTCCTGATTATATCTCTATCCATTCCTCGAGGGTTAAAATTTATCTCATTTTACCTCTCCTCCAAAGTTTTTGTCTGGGGTAGTTTTCAATCAATGTAAGCAAAATTTCCGTAAATAAAACTGGAGTTTAACTAATTTTGCTTAATTAGCACTTTTTTTAACATCAGAGTATAAGAGCAGAATGCAAAGAGACTGCTTTAATAGGTTGGAAATTATGAGCATTTTATACTATGTGATAGGACTTTGTGCAACTACAACCAGCAGGTTTAACAGCTCAAACTCTCCAGGCTTTGAACACTGAAAATGCTGTTAAATTATTAAGCTTAGTCTCCACTGGCAAGGACATTCAATGTCTGAAACCTTACCAAACCCCAAGGCAGTTGACAGCACGTAGTATAACGATCAGAACAAAGAGAAATTAAGGCTTTTTAAAAAACTGATTCTTCAGTTCGTCTCTCGGACTGAAAAATCTAAAAACAGCAGCTATGAAACTTGAGCCAAAATTGCAACTTTTTGAAATTTCTCTTGTAGAAGCAAATGATAACAATTATCACTTCAGGCTGAAGGAAAACGTATAAAATCTATTTCAAGCATTTTAATCCCTCATGAAATGAAGTGCAAAGTACAGACATCATTCAAAATGCAGGGCAGGAAGCAAAGAATGTAGTGCTTGTTTTACACAAAGGCTCAGTGGTTAAATATAAATTGAGCCAGAGGCAGACAAGGAGAGAAAGATGGATGGAGCGGAGGTCAGGGCATTCATCTGGGACTTGTAATACCAGGTCACCAGTTACTACCCCAATAACCTTTTAGGTATGAAGAGGAGTGGCACTGACAGGAGCATCCTGATACTACACAGCCTGGTGTTTAGGCACTCTGTGAAAGTCAGAAATGTAGGTTCATATCCACTCTGGTAAGAAGAACTGGATTTCACACATTGTAGGTTTGCTTTAGTTTCTGGACTTTGGGCAAAACAAGGGAACGTGAGCAGCGATACTTCCTTCTCTGTCATGGTTTTATGCACACAAAACACCCGTTTTTCAGTGTAACCTGTTCCGCTGGTTCAAAAGTCTAAATAATAACATTTGCTAAAACATTAACTTTATGTATGGATTTTCCAAAATGGAAAATATTTATGTGTGTTGTAGATAGAAGTGGTGAAACATTCAGACTGTGGTAATGAAGAAACCTTGATGGTATGTACACCAGCTTCTGAGAGTCTGCTAAAAACAAACAAAAAACCCAGGTGTAGGTGGGGGAAGATTATGCCAGTTGAATTTGGGCCTACTTTTAAAATATTGAATTTCTACAAAATCGGGTGAGAAAATGTTTCATTCACACAGTAGAAAAATATGGTTTACCCAGATTCCCATGTGAGTGATGGAGACTCTACATTGTATTACATCACACCTCCAACCGTATCGAGAGCTTCCCCCCACCCAGCATCGCATTCCTGCTGTGGGACCTCAGCCTGGTCTCCATGAGCTGCCGCCATTCCTCTTGGCTCTTTGCAGCCATGACTGGGAATAACTTGGGAGTAGCAGCCTAAAACGCTGCCACCCTACTGCCAAGAAGCAGCCCATGAATCTCAGTCATCTTGCATTTTCTACACTCACAGCTAGTCAAGGTCAAGATGTCCTGAATGTTTACAGGAGATCACTGATGAATGGAGAGCTGTTCAGACATGCTGAATTGCAGATAGCTACTTTAACTGACTTAATTAGAACATGCTTAGTATAAATGCTGCATGAAGATGAATTTTGCTTCTGCTAGCAGCTAAGTGGTCTTTATCTGAAGGCTAAATAGGTTGGAAAAAAATCGAGGTATGGAAAAACTTCAAATAAATCATAAAAGGAAGGTAACTAAATGGAGAACTGAGTGCAAGATTGAAATACACATGGTGTTTCGGCAGTATACATACATACTGTGCACTCCTATGGTAGTGTCAATTTTCCAGGTCAAGCAGAAAGAGTTACGAGAGAGTTTGACCCAGTTATTGCTGAGACCCTCTGAGGCAATTCAGTATTGGATTACAGCTAGTAAAGGGCATGCAGAACAAAATACAATCTTCCTGCTAATTGCAGTGAGCCTGCAAAAGCAATTTTTTTTTACCATAATAAAGCCAGCCAAGTGTTATTCAGGACGTTTGGATTCTGCTCAAGATCTGTCACCAACAGCAGATGCCAGTAATAAATACAGACGCATTTCCAGAAATGCAATAAGTACGGAGGTACGGTCTGTTTTTCCCATCAGATCTATTTTAGAATAGGATATATATTGTAAACAAATGAAATAGAGTATTTTAGCGTTCTTCAAAGACACACCTGGAATTTATCAGTCAGTTTTAAATGTCTTGTTGTTGTTTCTTTTCCTCCCGTTCATTCAGATAGAAATCCCTGATAACACCCCACCCCCCACCCCCAAATAAGCAGAGTGCTGAGAGGGTGCAGAGGGTCTTTGTTCTGAATGGTGCTGCAATGGTTTCCTTTCTTTTCTTCCTGGAATACAGAAAGATGGATCCTTTGTTAGAACAGCAGTGTGCAATTTCACTGCATCCCTAAGTTTTTTATGGAGACCACCTCTGTCTTTTATGTTTTGTCACTGCAGGAGAAGCTGCCCTATTTCAGTTCTTCCTTCCAGAAAGAAAGGGACTGTGCCCTGTAGCAAACTATTACGTGGGAAGATCCTGCTTTGAATGCAGACTTCCTCTTTTATGACAGATTATTCCTTTCTACTCTATCAAGGACACAGAAATACTGCAGAGACACTTGATAGCATTCGCCTCACCTAACCTGAGGCATCTGCCAGGTAGATGTCTCCACCTGAGCTAGACTAGGGTCCCATCCTAGGCTAATGGATAGAAACATGCATCTCTGGATCATGAGTCATCTGATCTGGTTTGGACGATTACCTTAGGACAAGATGAATCACAAGGGAGAAGGGCTCATTTCTCTCTGCTGATAAGAAAGAAGTGGCTAGGAGAATAGCTCCGATGGAGACATCTCCTTTGTAGATGCTTAAGTTTAGGTGAGGTGAATTGCACCCTCTGAATTAGAAGGACCAGGAATTAGTGTCTGGCACTAATTCCACGAAATATCAAGGACAGCCCACTTTGCTGAGACCATTTAGGGAGTTTGGCAGTGGTTGCTGGGCTTCTGTCAAAAATTCTCTGGTGGGGTAAGGCTCTGCTTTCTCTGTGTGTGTTACTGCAAACAGCAGAAGAGTTAGCCTACTAAACACACTTCCAGGCAAAAAAGGGTTATTTCTTTAGTGCTAAGATTAATCTGTTGTTTGGTGATTTTTAAGGAAATCTTGATGCTTAAATGCTATAATAAAAACCTGCAAGAAGATTGCGCCAATAAAAACCACACAAAAAAATTAATTTATGTAGCCTTATTCCCGAAAGTTTAGCTATACCCCTCAAATCATTAGTGGAGAAGAAAGCATTACAATTTTTCCTTGCTCTGTCTTAAAGACTGTCATTTTGATGTAATTTTATTACTGGGTTCTACAAAATGCTGCTACTTACTTTAAATATCAAGTTAACTAGAAGGCCTTGCAGCTTTCATGAAAAAATGCAACATTAAAATATTGCTGGGAGGTCCTGACTGAGCTGCAAGTTGCCTGGGAATTTTGAATGAAACATGGTGATTCCTGCCACCTTGCCATTTGTATGAGCTAAACCTCTGGGAAACAGCCACTTGACCAGCTAGGGGCAGGTACCAGCGGCGTTACTTGAGTATTAGCTGCATATTAACCATCCATCAACAAAAAGGATAAACCAGAACCGCATCACCAGCCAGTGCTCAGAGAGATCAAGAGGGTGTGATCCAAACGGTGTGATTCGAAAAGCACTTTTCTGCTTTTTGAACGTATGCGTAGAGAGCCACACGGCTCCTCCGTTCCTGCACCTCACTGGGGAAGGACTGTGGGAGCACGCACAAACCTGGTGACCCTGGAAAGCGTGTGCTCCAGGGAAGGAGTCCTAGTGCAGCTTGCTATAACACAACACCACTTACTGAAGCAGTCACCGTTCGGAGCACAGCATTTAGATTTGGGGCTCTCGGTGAATTCTGCAACGGATGCAAAACCCAGCGGGGAGTAGGAAATGCCGGGATCTGTGAGAGCGTATTAATGCAGTGGGAATGCCAGTACTAGGGAAAACATGTTATTTCTAAATGTACAGCTTTCCTGTACATTCAAGAACAGCAAAGACTTGTCTTTGATTCTGACAACTTACTGGGATTAAAATAAGATTGAGCTAAATTAGTGCTATTGGTATTAATAATGATAATAATACAGAAAAGGAGGCAAATTCCTCTGTTCTAAATTTATTCAACTGTCTTTGAAAAGATGCGTGCACGCTTATTAAATCAAATGTATTCTGTTTTCTCATCAATTTTGCTTCTGGTTTTTGCCGACTTTTCTTTAAGAAAAATTCTGGTATTCCTATTTAAAATCATGTAGCGAACTACATCGTCTATCCAGCTGATACAAATGCTTGCGAATTGCCTGTGATATATTCACTGATGATGTAGGACACCCAGATATTAGATGAGAAAACTATTTTCATTCTTTGCATAAATAAGTCACTATACAAAGTATTTTTAATGAGGCATTGTCCAGCTTTAAACAGATCCTTAGATGAAGATTCCTTAAAATTTACTGTAGCAATTGAAGACCCTACTATGTTAAGAACTTTCTAGAACTGTAAAGCTAATATTGGAAAGATGGTGAAACTGAAGTTTCAGTTCCACACATAGCCCTAACTGTTATTTGTAACACCAGGGAGCCTGTCCCTCGAAAACTCCTCCTGATCAACCCTCCTTGACCAACCAAATACAACACCTCTTCCAAATGACAAGTGCCTACCACAAAATGCCACTTCCCACCATTTAAATGAAGAGTTACAGGCTGCTTTGTATCAAGCAGATATGGGATACTAGCTGAGCATGCGGTTATCGCCATTTCTACGTGACGCTTGTTGACAGCACAGCACTTCTCCTGTCACAGCTGTGGTAAGGTTCCATGTACGTTCAGAGCCCCCCTTCCAACATATATGCATTCGGCTCATCTGTGTTTAATCCTTTCAAGTGTCCCCTTCCCCCTCCCTTATCCACTTCCTGAAATATCTTAAATATATGCTCTGAGCCTGTGAACTCTGGTATTATGCCTCAGTCACTCACTCATACAAGTTAAATGAAGTATGAATAGAAGGTAAGTGGGAGGTAATAGGATGGAATTAATGTCGTTTTGGAGGATCTCGATTTCCAGGCATCAGATCAGTGTTTCAGTCTCTAATACCCTGGAAATAAAAGGTCCTGGGTGGACACGAACATTATGTTACCACTTAAGACAAATACAGCAGGAAGACATATTACTATTAAACCCTGTATCGATTCATCTAATAGATAAAACAATTCAACAGTTTCTCAACTCTGAAAGAGCCATACAACACATCCCATCTGATCCTGATTTACGGATATTCATCCTTCCCAATATGTGTGGAGTCCTTTTGGCAGGAGCTGACGTTCCCTCATCTGTTGTATGCTGATGCACATCTGCTAGCAAGTGTCACATGTAGGTCAGGCACAGCCAGAGCCACAGACAAATAGTACGAAGGCAGATGGTTACCAACTGCATTCTGGGCAAGATTTTGGCTGAACAAGGTAATCACTTGCTCGGCTCTCAACCATGTTCCCCATTCCTCTAAAGATTTTTCCACCATTTTTTAAAAAATGGTGGTTAACTCTGGGCGAGGAAGATTTCTTTACTGCATGCTGTAACCTACCAGTGCCAACAACCTTTCTTACTTTCCAGAGCGTTAGCAGCATCATATAATTTTGCTATAAATTGTGCACATATCGGTCTTCAGAGAGGTCATAAAGGGGCCATTTTTTGATGAAGTAGAATTGGATGGAACCCTTCCACGCTGATCTTTAGTGTAAATATTAAACCCGTCAGTCACACCTAATCCAAAATTAATAACATAGTCTAGCAATACCACTGCTGGAGTTAGCCTCTCTGTTGCTTCCCAAGTTTTATTATCTCGACAATTTTTCTTCTCAGCAATGTAATCGTTTACCGCAAAACATTGGATCATGCTTCTATTTTAAATGCAGAACAAGTGTTCCAGCTAAATATACTAATTTTAAATTACTTCAACAACCTGAATATATGATGGTTTATTTCAGTTAGGATGCTGCTTGTGGTTTTGGTATTTTGGGATTTATTTCCAGTGTCTACGTGATAGGTTTAACAATACCAACGATGAGCTGATAATTATATCTTGGGCTATTGTGTGATGTCTGAAATGTGATGAGTGTTCACCCTGCAAATCTTGAATACAATTCTGTATCAACTAGTGATTATTTAGCGTCATGAAAGATGACTGCAATTAAATGATCAATCATATGTGAAGATTAACGCTAGTATCATGGTCATTGTCCTTTTCTCCAGAGTCATCCGTATTGAGTGAATAAACTGATAGGAAATAATTTCCCCTCACCCCTTATAAAAACAGCTTCAATTTTGTTGACATGTAACAGGCTATTAAAATAATATTTCAGATGGATATTTATAGGCATTTCTGTCCTGTGTACATACATTGATTGGGTTCATCTGCACTGGGCAGACGTGCACATTTCTTGTTGGCTAGCGATAATAGTCATTATAATAGCAATACTGATACTGCTCTTCTTTGTAAAGCATGTTGGTATCTCTGAGTGAAAAGTGCCATAGAAGAATAAGGTAATATATACTTACATCATATGTACTACATTATAGGGATTATTATGTTGTTATATGATGTAACAACATCACATAACAGTGATATTGTAAACACTGTTGTTATATGATGTTATTACAACAATAACAATGCCTTATTTCAAGAATTTTTCAAAATTTGGGCTTCTTGGATATTATGATACTCTGAGTATATTTTGCACTTCTTTTGTTTAAATGGGCAGAATCCAAAGTGCACAGAGAAGTCAGGGTTTTTTTTTCCCATTCAGAGCATGAGTGCTAATGATTGGACTCAAGCCTTAGATTTTCAGATTTCAAAACCGTGTGATGACAGGAGGAACAGTTCAGCCAATATTCCTATTTACTTCCTTACCGTTTTGCCTGTGTAACGTGTGCAGGATCTGTGCCCCACACCAGTTCCAGTTGCTTTGAAGTGATGGATATTATCTGTGACTTTCCATCGCTGCTATGCACCAGGAGATGTGCTATTTAATTGTCATGATTAGAACTACATCTATCTGTGTTACTCAAGAAAAGCCATCCTCCGACATAACATCAGCATACAGCTACCCAGCCCTTCACAAAAATCTCCTTCAGTGAAGTACCCCAAACTGGTAAACACTAGTTGAAGAGATGCCCATCTGCTCCGTGAGTGCCCCAGTTAGCAGTCAGTATTTGTAAATACTGCAAATGGTATTTTTAATATGTTGCAATCTCATCGCGAAATCAGTTATTTTGTGGAATGGCTGACATAATTGGACTCTCTCAGAGGAGACAAACTGACAGGACACATACTGAGAAAACTGAAAGGTCTATGTACGACTCCAGATTTCCTAAAGAACTAAAATGATTGAAAAAGTGTTCTTTTTTTCTTCCTCTTGGCAGCTTATTCAGAGTGATGAGACACTCAGTATCTAAAGCCAAATGGCTTCTGCTGAACGATGGCAGAGACACAAGAAAAAAGTATTGGCCTCACTGAAGTCTACAGGATTTTGGCCTTTTGATTTCAACAGGTGAGAAATCAGTCAGTGATTTCTTAGGGGCAGAGAGAATTACAAGCTACAGAGGAGTGGAAACTGTGCTCAGGATGACCAGACATTGCATGTGCACTTATGGAACAGAGCATGAAGAACTTCAGTGATGCATGGGAACCTTTGCAATGTTTAAGAGCAAGAAGAAGGCAATACATAACTGAGCAAAAAAGCACAGAAATTATAGTTTCCACACAGCTAATGGGAATTTTTATTTTCAGTGTGCCTTTGTGCAAATGCCTGTATGTTCTGCATGCAGCAGATACACAAAGGCAGTTACATGTCAGGTGTATGTGTGTGACTCCAAGGTCCTGACTAACCAGCTCTCCAGAGTGGGGACGTGGCTGGAAGGTGCTATCAGGCCCCTTTAAGTGTTAGGTACCACCAGGGTCTGATCCTGACAGAGTATCAAGGTGTGGTCAAAGGCACTCCTGCATCCCTCCATTCGGACGCAGCCAGATTTCACTCTTCGGTCTGTTTGTGGGGACACTGCATGCTCAGAGTGCTGCTATCTAAGCAAGTTGCCAATTAACTAATATTCCCAGAGATGGGTTGCAATCCTGCCCATTCGCTCGGGACTCAAAAGGATTCTCCAGGAAGCACAGATTTCATTTACAATTTACTCCAATGATAGGACCTGGCTTTCCGTGTCTGGTCTGAGGGCTGAGGGTGTGCTGACTGGGGACAGCAGGACTTTGCATTGGACCTGCGGTAGACTAGTGTGAAAAGTTGGGCCAAAGTAACAGTCACTAAATTGTCAGTGCTTCCCCTTCCAAAGATGAGCATAAAGATTAACAACTGTGTTTGTGAAGTGCTTTGAAATCTATAGATTAAATTTATGTGCCAAAAGTCATGTGCAACGCTAAATACTATTATTGTCTTCTGAAATTAGAAACACCTTCCAAACAATTTCAAACCCTTCTCTCACGTAGTCAAATAAAGGAAATTAATCTTGGCCACAATTAACTTTCTGTCCTCATTTCTCAACCTGCTCCATCTGCTACTTCATCTGACCTGTTCCTACACTTCACTGATCAAATGCCGTTGCGAGCTTATCCATCATCTTACAGCATAATGAAGTGTAAACATTTCAGCATCAATCTATCATGTGAGCCATAATTTGGAGTTCAAAAGATTGCATCCAAGACCATTTTAAGCTTTAATCACAACCATGCTGAATGACGGGCTACTTGCCGTTAGCAAATATGTTTGCCCTTTGCTGCTGGATGTTCTGAATAAATCCAGAAATTCCATAATTTGAATAAACATTTGGAATTGACCAGAATTTAAAACAAAACAAAACAACAAACTCAAATCATTTTTCCAACATGACCTTGTTTGATAGCTATCCTTAATGTCTAGATTGCTGTCAGAGGTGAGTACAAGGGAAAACATGATAGCAAAATTATCTCAATGACCTGAAAGCAGATGCTGGAAGCAAAGATACAAAGCTATAGATGATTATACTGGGGGTATTTCCTGTATCCTTCAATTTTGCCTCCTATCATCTGTTGTTACATAAAGACTATTTCAAAACAGCCTGCGAAAAAGCAATCATACACCATTTCATGCATACGGCTGAAGTAATCAAGCAACAATGTACCACTGGTGTACTAAAGCCAAAACCTGACATCATTGGTTTTCAATACTGTTGTCAGAAAATATTAATAGTAACTGAATCCAGCATCTGGTCCTCAGGAAGGAAAAACAATCTTTCTCCACTAGTGCTCACGTCCACAGTACGTAATACTAAATTCAGAATGGCCAAGGTGTAAAATGTGTTACAAACAGCAAGGGGCAGGGGGGACATTGAGGAATATACGGAAGGGAAGAGGAAGACAAAGGAAAGTACAGGTCCAGCAGTTCACAAGCAAGAAGGGCAACGATGGCCAAAATATTCAACAGCCTCAGTCATCAGAAAATTAAGTTAATTAGGACTTGATATTTATCAAAATTTTTGGTAAGGGAATAGAAATGCAGGATGAACTTGCAAAAGAAGAGGCTATACCACATTAGATAAGTAGAATTATTCAAATTGGTAACACCCAGTGAAACACACTGGAGAACTTACAGAGCTTGCTGAAGCAATTTCTGATTCCCTAACAATTGTCTTCAATTGTGACATCTCAGAAAAGCATAGAAAGGCAAATATGGCACATGTTTTCAAAAGGCGGGGAAGAGTCTGAGGAAATACAGCTCAAGGAATGAAACTTTGGTGCTTAGAACAAATCATTAAGCAAACACCACCAAAGCACCTAAAGAGTAATACAATGACTGAAACCCAGCAATTGTGGAGTCACCAAGGAGAATCATGCCAAATCAATCTAATTTCAGTCTTTGACTAAAGATTGGCCTAGGGATTAACAACAAACGTGATTTGCTTTGACTTTCATATGGCTTTTCACACTGCTCTGCATGTCATTCTCCTCAGCAAAAACAAAGATAGGTAGCACAAGATTCAGCTTCAGATTCATGCATAGAAATGTCTCTTATTTACCGCATAACCTAGCTGTTTAAGCTTTCTTTCTAGGGAGCAGATATAGGGCTCAATGCAGTTGCCCACATGAAGGCATCTAGTACCATCTGAGATGGCTCCTGGATGACCTTCAGCTACCACTTCAAAGCAGAGTGGACCTCCAGTAGGTCCTGTGTCAGATCTGCCAGCCCCGTATGGCTGCCCTGAGGGCATCGCTGTACAGTGCAGAAGACAAATTCCCCTTACCATTCACTGCCCACCTGAGGATGAGCAGAATAGCTGTCCACTCTCCACCCACTGCAACAGCAGCTTAGAGACCTAGCCCACAGGTGGACACATACACTGAGGGAAAAACACGCTTAGAGTTCTGGGTTTTTGTCAAATTGGGATGTATTTCAAATAATGTTCAGCAGGGATTTACCTTAGGTTTCGTCACGTTAAGCAGCTTGTAGGATGGAACAGAAAACATTTTTCCTGCCATTTCAGTAGTGCCCAGTGACAGGACAAGGGGCAATGGGCACAAACTGAAGCACAGGAAGTTCCGTCTGAACATGAGGAAGAACTTCTTCCCTCTGAGGGTGACGGAGCACTGGAACAGGCTG